>ENA-OWNQ01000005-OWNQ01000005.1-gut-metagenome-genome-assembly--contig:-NODE-5-length-345578-cov-26.735488_pt1 | contig 345578 bp, 217 predicted proteins | sample MGYA00248252_ERZ651782 | MGnify/ENA primary metagenome ERZ651782 (study PRJEB26908, sample SAMEA4031705) | gut metagenome | biome: gut; feature: normal infant; material: stool | place: China | collected... | reverse complement strand
TTATAGGATTAAGAAAGAAGAAGAGGAAAACCATCGAAATAAAAAAGAGATTACCACCAAATTTGACGAAGAACCAAAAATCTTTTCTAGTAGAAAGATGAAATAAGTATTCTCTGAAAAGTTGTTTGTGTGGAATATTTACAGTATATTTGTGTCGTAATAATCGCCCTACAAAACACATGCAGGACAAATAAATAAAGTAATGAGAATAACACTGGTAAGAGACGATGGCAAGGTGAACACTATGCGTACGTTGAGAATTGAACAGCTCGTGGAGCAAATGAAAGTGGAAACTAAAACACAGCCTGTCTCAAAAATGAGAGAAGTCCTGCCTTTTATGCTTCCGGGTGATAAAAATGACTATGTACAGAAAGTGCCGAAGCTGATACCTGCAGCCGCCTTTTTTCGCAAAGGCGGCATAACGACGATGAGTGAATACAACGGAATTGTGATGATTCAGGTCAACAACTTGTCTAGACACATGGAGGCGGATGAGGTGAAAGAACGGGTAAAGGAGCTTCCGCAGACTTACTTAGCTTTCACCGGTTCTTCCGGAAAGTCTGTGAAAGTATGGGTACGCTTTACTTATCCCAATGATCGTTTGCCGACAACTAGTGAAGAAGCGGAGCTTTTTCATGCGCATGCCTATCGGTTGGCAGTGAAATTTTATCAGCCACAACTTCCTTATGATATTGAACTGAAAGTACCTTCGTTGGAGCAATATTGTTGTTTAACTTTTGACCCGCACTTGTATTTTAATCCCGAAGCAATGCCTATTTATATGAAGCAGCCTGCGGCTATGCCGGGTGAGGTGACTTATCGCGAACGGGTGCAAACGGAAACTTCGCCGTTACAACGGCTTGCGCCGGGATATGAAAAGTGTAATGCGCTTTCTGTCCTTTTCGAAGCTGCTTTTGCACGTGCGTTGGATGAAGAGACTGATTATCAACCGGAAGGAGACAAACAATCGCTGTTGATTAATCTCGCAGGACATTGTTTCCGTGCCGGTATTCCAGAGGAAGATACAGTACGCTGGTCTCGTGCCCATTATCGCTTGCCGAAGGACGATACATTGATTCGGGGAACCGTGCGAAATGTATACCGCACTTGTGAGGGATTTGCGAGTAAAAGTAGTCTGTTGCCGGAACAATTATTTGTCATGCAGATGGATGAGTTTATGAAACGGCGTTATGATTTTCGTTTCAACCAGTTGACATCACAAGTGGAATGTCGCGAACGGAACAGTTTTAATTTTTATTTTCATCCGGTGGATAAACGGTTGATGGCAAGTATTGCAATGAATGCACATTATGAAGGGCTTAAGCTGTGGGATAAAGACGTGGTACGTTACCTGAATTCGGATCATGTGCCGGTTTATCAGCCTATCGAGGAATTTCTTTATGACCTTCCTCATTGGGATGGTAAGGATCATATCGGCGATCTTGCCAAGCGAGTTCCTTGCGATCATCCTCATTGGGCGCAATTGTTTCGTCGTTGGTTTCTTAGTATGATAGCGCATTGGCGTGGAATGGGAAAGAATCATGCAAATAGCACTTCCCCTATATTGATAGGTCCACAGGCTTATCGTAAGTCTACATTTTGCCGGTTGATTTTGCCTCCATGCTTGCAGGCTTATTATACGGATAGCATTGATTTCAGCCGGAAGCGGGATGCCGAGTTATACTTGAATCGCTTTTTATTGATTAATATGGATGAGTTCGATCAGATTGGCATCAATCAGCAGTCTTTCCTCAAGCATATTCTGCAAAAGCCTGTTGTCAACACACGACGTCCGAATGCTTCGGCTGTGGAGGAACTTCGTCGGTATGCTTCTTTTATAGGAACGAGCAATCATAAAGATTTGCTGACGGATACTTCCGGCAGTCGTCGTTTTATCGGTGTTGAGGTGACTGGAGTGATTGATGTGGTCCGCCCTATTGATTATGAGCAATTGTATGCACAGGCAATGGCACTGCTGCGTAGTAATGAACGCTACTGGTTTGATGAGAAGGAAGAAGCGATTATGACGGAAGCGAACCGGGAGTTTGAGCAGTCGCCGGCAATCGAGCAGTTGTTCCAGGTGTATTACCGGGTAGCGGAAGAGGAAGAAGAGGGAGAATGGTTACTTGCTGCGGATATACTTCAGCGGATACAAAAGGCAAGTAAAATGAAGATTTCTTCCGGACAGGTTAATTATTTCGGGCGTATTTTGCAAAAGCTGGGAGTAAAGTCATTCAGGAAAACACGCGGAGTTTATTATCATGTGGTGGCTGTTGGGTAAGGGCGATGATGAAATAATGCATGAGATGTGCATTTTATTATTTTATAATAATTATCTTTGCGTAATAACGTGAGATATACGAAGGCTATGATAAGAAATCCTTTTATAACAAGTGGATATGTGTCTGCTGATTATTTTTGTGACCGTCAGCAAGAAAGCGAACAGTTGGTACGCGAAGTGATGAATGGGAATAACCTAGCTCTTGTCTCTACCCGACGAATGGGAAAGACGGGGCTGATCCGTCATTGTTTTCAGTTTCCTGAAATTAAGCAGGGCTATTACACCTTCTTTATTGATATATATGACAGCCGGTCATTGCGCGACTTGGTATTTGCACTTAGTAAAGAGATTTTGGAAGTACTGAAACCTATAGGGAAGAAAGCTTTGCATGGTTTTTGGGAATGTGTGAAATCTTTGCAGGCCAGTATCTCTTTTGATGTGAATGGTATGCCTTCTTTGAATTTGGGATTAGGAGATATACAAGCTCCGGCTACTACGCTCGATGAAATCTTCCGGTATTTAGAGCAAGCGGATAAGCCTTGTTTGATTGCCATTGATGAATTTCAGCAGATTACCGGATATGCAGAGAAAAATGTAGAGGCTACTCTCCGGACTTATGTGCAGCATTGTAATAATGCGCGTTTTATTTTTGCCGGGAGTCAGCGGCATGTGATGGGGAATATGTTTTTGACGCCTTCCAGACCTTTTTATCAAAGTGTGTCAATGATGCATTTGGAAAGTATTCCTTTAGAAGAATACATTCGTTTTGCATGTATGCATTTCAAACGTGCAGGCAAAGAAATGGAAGAAAGTGCTGTTACCACAGTTTATCAACAGTTTGAAGGAGTCACATGGTATATACAAAAAGTATTGAATACACTTTATGATATGACCCCGGAGCACGGAGTCTGTAAAGTGGAAATGGTGTCAGAGGCTATTCGGCAGATTATTGATTCATTCAGATATACTTATTCGGAAATCCTTTTTCGTTTGCCGGAAAAGCAAAAGGAGTTACTGATTGCTATCACTAAAGAGGGAAAAGCGAAAGCTATCACTTCCGGTGCTTTCATAAAGAAATACAGACTGGCTTCAGCCAGTTCTGTGCAGTCAGCATTGAAAGGATTACTGGAAAAGGATTTTGTGACCCAGGAAAAGGGAGTGTATCAAATATATGATCGTTTCTTGGGTATTTGGTTGAAAGAGAATTATTGAGTCGTTTTTTGTTTGTTGAAACGTGCTTTTCGATAAATCGCGTTAATAATTAGCTGAAACTACTGCCTGTTAATCAGTTTTATTGTATCTTTGCGGTCTTAACTTTTTTAATGGTAAATAATGAAGGAATTTCTACAACTAATGCGACGTTTCGTGTCGCCTTATAAGAAGTATATCGGCTGGGCTATTTTGCTGAATATTTTGTCTGCTGTATTCAACGTGTTCTCATTTACTTTTTTGATTCCTATTTTGAGTATTCTGTTTAAAACAGAAGGAGCGGATAAAGTATACCATTTTATGGAATGGGGTAGTGGTGATTTAGCAGATGTTGCCAAGAATAACTTCTATTATTACATATCTCAAATGATAATGGATAATGGTCCTACTATAGCCCTTATCTTTTTAGGATTGTTCCTGATGATAATGACATTGTTTAAAACCGGTTGTTACTTTGCTTCTTCAGCTGTAATGATTCCATTGCGTACGGGAGTAGTACGTGATATTCGTATTATGGTATATGCAAAAGTAATGCGCTTGCCAATGTCTTTTTTCTCTGAAGAAAGAAAGGGAGATATCATAGCTCGTATGAGTGGTGACGTGGGAGAGGTTGAAAATTCCATTACTAGTTCGTTGGATATGTTGATGAAGAGTCCGATTCTGATTCTTCTTTATTTTATCACTTTGGTTATAACGAGTTGGCAGTTGACCCTTTTTACCATCGTTGTATTGCCGGGAATGGGTTGGCTGATGGGAGCAGTCGGAAGAAAACTGAAACGCCAGTCATTGGAGGCACAGTCAAAATGGAGTGATACGATGTCGCAATTGGAAGAAACATTGGGTGGATTGCGTATTATCAAAGCTTTTATTGCAGAAGATAAGATGATTAATCGTTTTACCAAATGTAGTAATGAATTGCGTGATGCTTCGAATAAAGTTGCTATACGTCAGGCATTAGCACATCCGATGAGTGAGTTTTTGGGAACCATTCTGATTGTAGCCGTACTGTGGTTTGGTGGTACATTGATTTTGGGACAGAATGCAACCATCGATGCTCCTACATTCATCTTCTATATGGTTATCTTGTATAGTGTAATCAATCCGTTGAAAGACTTTGCTAAAGCAGGATACAACATTCCGAAAGGTTTGGCTTCTATGGAACGTGTTGATAAAATCCTGAAAGCAGAGAATAAGATTAAGGAGATTCCGAATCCGAAACCGTTGAAAGGTTTGAATGACAAGATTGAATTTAAAGATATCTCTTTCAGCTACGATGGTAAAAGAGAGGTACTGAAACATGTAAATTTGACAGTTCCCAAAGGAAAAACGATTGCACTGGTTGGACAGTCAGGTTCCGGTAAATCTACCTTAGTCGATTTGTTGCCACGTTACCATGATGTACAGGAAGGTGATATTACCATTGACGGAACGAGCATCCGCGACGTGCGTATTGCTGATTTGCGTAGTCTGATTGGTAATGTAAACCAGGAAGCTATTTTGTTTAATGATACATTCTTCAATAACATTGCTTTTGGTGTGGAGAATGCGACAATGGAACAAGTGGTAGAGGCAGCAAAGATTGCCAATGCACATGACTTCATTATGGAGAAACCGGAAGGATATAACATGAATATCGGCGACCGTGGTGGAAAACTGTCCGGTGGTCAGCGCCAGCGTATCAGTATCGCCCGTGCCATCCTGAAGAACCCTCCGATTCTGATTCTCGATGAGGCTACTTCTGCATTGGATACCGAATCAGAACGTCTCGTGCAGGAAGCGTTGGAACGTTTGATGAAAACACGTACAACGATTGCTATTGCCCACCGTCTTTCTACTATTAAGAATGCAGATGAAATCTGCGTGTTATATGAAGGAGAAATTGTAGAACGTGGTAAGCATGAGGAACTTATAGAATTAAACGGCTATTACAAACGCCTGCATGATATGCAACAACTGTAATGCAGCAATTGTAATTTTTTGATAATGCAATGATATTATTAAGTTTTGATACAGAAGAATTTGATGTACCTCGTGAACATGGTGTAGACTTTCCGCTGGATGAAGCGATGAAAGTATCAGTCTATGGTACGAACCGGATACTGGACTGCCTGAAAAAAAACGGGGTGAAAGCTACCTTCTTCTGTACAAGCAATTTTGCAGAAAATGCGCCGGAGGTGATGCGGCGCATTATGGACGAAGGACATGAAGTGGCTGCGCATGGATGTGACCATTGGCAACCGCAGGCTTCCGATGTCAGCCGTTCAAAAGAAATCTTGGAACGTCTTACCGGCAGAACGATAGAAGGCTATCGCCAACCGCGTATGTTTCCCGTATCAGATACGGAACTTGAACGAATGGGGTATGTGTACAACTCCTCATTGAATCCCGCATTTATCCCCGGAAGATATATGCATTTATCAGAGCCGCGTACCTGCTTTATGACAGGCAAACTACTTCAAATCCCGGCTTCTGTAACTCCATGGATTCGTTTCCCGCTATTTTGGTTGTCTTGTCATAATCTGCCGATGTGGCTTTATCAAAGCCTGGTAAACCGGGTGTTGAAACATGACGGATATTTTGTGACCTATTTCCACCCATGGGAGTTCTATCCGTTGGGTGAACACCCTGAATTTAAAATGCCTTTTATCATCCGCAACCATTCCGGCAAAGGAATGGAGGAACGTTTGGATATGCTTATCCGCAACCTGAAAGAGAAAGGCTACCCTTTTATGACTTACTCGGAGTTTGCGCAGATAAAACTGGCTGAACTAAATAAACCGGACGAAAAATGATTAAATTGGCTATTGTATCCCCCTGCTATAATGAGGAGGAAGTGTTGGAAGAGTCAACCACCCGTTTGACAGCTTTGTTTGATGACTTGGTGGCGAAAAAAAAGATCAGCGCCGACAGTTTTGTGCTCTTTGTGAATGATGGCAGTAAAGATCGTACATGGAGCATTATTAAACAATTGCACCGGACGAATCCATATATAAAAGGAATGAACCTGGCTCGCAACGTAGGACATCAGTATGCTATCATGGCCGGTATGATGACCGCTAAAGATTGGAGCGATGCCGTCATCACCATTGATGCCGATTTGCAGGATGACCTGAATGCGATTGAGGAGATGATCGATGCTTATACACAAGGATATGATGTTGTATACGGGGTGAAAGTATCCCGCCAGGCAGATCCGATGCTGAAACGTCTTTCCGCAACCGCTTTTTATAAATTACAGCACCGGATGGGAGTAGAGACAATCTACAATCATGCGGATTTTCGTTTTTTGAGTAGGAGAGTACTGGAACAGTTGTCTTATTATCAAGAGCGCAATGTCTATTTGCGTGGTATTATCCCATTACTGGGTTTCCCTTCTACTACGGTAGATGATGTAATCCGGGAACGGACAGCCGGAACCTCCAAATATACAGTGAGAAAGATGTTCAGCCTGGCCTTGGACGGAATAACCTCTTTCTCGGTGAAGCCGATTTACGGTATTGTTTATCTGGGAATTATATTTGTTTTTATCAGTATACTGATAGGAATTTATGTTTTGTATTCTTTAATTTCGGGTACGGCTGAGCATGGCTGGGCGTCTTTGATGTTGTCTGTCTGGTTTGTTGGTGGAATTGTTCTAATGTCAATAGGAGCTGTCGGGTTGTATATTGGGAAAATCTATAAAGAAGTAAAACGTCGTCCGCTCTATAATGTGGAAGAAGTACTATACGATGACCAAGATAAGTAAAGCTATATTTGACAGGCATCCGGACTGGCGGGATAAGTTCTGGCAATTCGTTCGTTTCGGAGTTGTCGGTACTGTATCCTCGGCTATTCATTACGGAGTGTATTGTCTGGTTTTACTGGTTGCAAACGCTAATATCTCTTTTACGGCAGGTTATGCCGTCGGATTTATTTGCAATTATTTCCTGACTACCTTTTTTACTTTTCGTTCCAAGCCCTCGTCTCGCAATGCGGTTGGGTTTGGCTTTAGTCATCTGATTAATTATCTGCTTGAGATTGGTTTATTGAATCTCTTCCTTTGGATAGGGGCAGGCGAACTTCTGACGCCGATACTGGTGATGATAATTGTAGTACCTATCAATTTCCTAATTCTTCATTTCGTTTATATCTACAAAGGGAGAAAATAATTTTATTAAATCTCTTTCATTTAATTCATAAAAAGAAAAGGCTATTATGAAACGTTTTCTAAATCTTATTGTATATATATTTACGATACATGTTTCGGCTTTGCTGATCGCAGGACTGTTTCGCCTGGTACTTTTTATCTCATCCTATCATCAATTGACTTCTGAAGCCTTGTCGGATAAGAGCCTTTCAATGCTTGCTTTTGTGCATGGTGTCTGGTTTGATAATGTGATCGGTTGTTACATACTTTTGTTGCCGCTGACAATTGCGGTGGTGTGTGGAGTCTGCAACTACTATGGGAAAGCATTGTTCCGTTTCTTCACAATCTTTTTCAGTGTGTTTTATGGACTGGTCTATTTAATCAGTGCGTCGGACATACCCTACTTTGCCTATTTCTTTAAGCATATCAATTCTTCTATATTCGAATGGTTCGGTTATGCAGGAACTACCGCCGGAATGATATTGGGAGAAAGTGCCTATTACTTGTCCATCGGATTATTCCTGCTCTTCTTGGCCGGGTTCATAGTATGGCTTGTCTGTCTGTCGCGTTATTTCCATCGTCGTAGCCTTACCATTTCCGCTTCGTTCCCATTTTGGAAGAGAGGAGTTGTGGTTCTGGTCGGAGCTTGTCTGATCGGTCTCTGCATCTTTGGAATTCGGGGGCGTACAGGTTATAATCCGATCAAAGTGAGTGCGGCATATTTCTGTCAGGATGCTTTTCTGAATCAATTGGGAGTAAGTCCGACTTTTAATCTGTTGACGAGTGTGATGGATGATATGCGTCCTGAAAATAAATACTTGCATCTGATGGATGAGCAGGAAGCCATAACTAAGGCGCAAGCTCTGCTCAACCGTCAGGGAGAGGTAGCCGTCTCACCGTTGGCTGTGTACAGACATGCTTCAAAAGCAGATAGTGTGCAGCAAGGTCGCCCCAATGTTGTACTGATTATGATGGAATCCATGTCCAGTAAACTGATGAAGCATTTCGGGCAATCAGAAACGCTGACTCCTTTCCTGGATAGTCTGTATACCCGTTCTATTAGCTTCCGTAATTTCTATTCGGCAGGAATCCATACGAATCATGGTTTGTATGCCACCTTATATTCTTTCCCGGCGATGATGAAACGAAACCTCATGAAAGGCTCTGTCATTCCCCGCTATTCGGGACTGCCTACTGTCCTGAAAGAAAACGGTTATTATAACCTTTTCTTTATGACGCACGAAGGGCAGTATGATAATATGAACGCTTTTTTCCGGACAAACGGCTATGATGAAGTGTTCTCACAAGAAAATTATCCGGCTGATAAGGTTGTGAATAGCTTCGGAGTACAGGATGATTTCCTGTATGATTATGCAATTCCGGTATTGAATCAGCGGGCTGCCACCGGAGAGCCTTTCTTTGCTACTTTGCTGTCCATCAGCAATCATCCGCCGTATGTGATACCTCCTTTCTTCCATCCGAAAACGAGTGAACCCGAGACGCAGATTGTTGAGTACGCGGATTGGGCTTTGCGTAAGTTTTTTGAAGAGGCACGTAAACAGCCCTGGTTTGATAATACGATATTTGTGTTGGAAGGAGATCATGGCAAATTGGTGGGAGACGCCGAATGTGAGCTGCCGGAATCTTATAACCATATCCCGCTGATGATTTACTCCAGCCGTATTCATCCGGAAGAGAAAAACACTTTTGGAGGTCAGGTAGATATACAGCCTACGATATTGGGGCTGTTGAATATTGATTATCTACAGAATAATTTTGGAGTGGATTTGCTGAAAGAAGAACGTCCCTGTATGTTTTATACTGCCGACAATATGATTGTGGGACGCAATGATACGTTATTGTATCTTTATAATTACGAGACGCAGCAGGAATTTACTTATCATATAGACAATGGCAAATTGAAAGCCGTTCCGATGGATGATCGCTTTTTGCCTTTAAAAGAATATAGTTTTTCCATGCTCCAATCGGCAGAGTTCCTTGTGAAGCATGGAAAAACGGTAAATTCTGTCCCTTTTACTCAACAATAGGAGTAGTTTCGGTTTTTTCAGGCTGTTCGTTTTTAATGAACTTGTATACTTTGGCTATTTGCCGGAGCACTCGTTTAGGAGATTCGTAAACCTGTTCGAACTGATACCCCTCTTTCTCAAATTCAGGAAGATATTTCTCTGCGTCATTGGTGCCGATCAACAAGAAACCTTTGGCAGGACGTTTTTGGTAGAAGTTTTCGAGACGGTTATTCAGGTAGAAGTTAATCTCGAAGTAATGTACAGGGTCACCTGCTGCATGCAGACTTTCTTCAATGAATTCGTACATAGTCCCTTCGCTTTCCGGCGCAATCTTTTCGATCTCTGCAGCGACGAATTTGACGGATTTCGAATTTAATGCTGCCGGCTGATAAGCACCGTCTAATGCAAGGTATAATCCCATGGTAAGTACGACGAGGGCATACAGGAAGCGGTTGCTCAATGCATGTTTCCGTTGATAGAACCACCAGTAGATACCGAGGACGGTAGGAACGGCAATCAGCAACAAGGCTCCTGCACCGCTGATATTTTGTATGGCGCGCATGAAATTAATGTTGTCCTGTGCGTGACGGCCGTGGAAGATTGTTTCAGGGATGAGCCCGCATTTTAATACAATGAAGCAAGTGAACAGCAACAGGCTGATTACCGCAAGAATACTTCCATATACTTTGATGACTTTGGATTGCTTCTTGACCAGATAAAATAGATATTTGGCAAGGAAATAAGCAATGAAAGGATAGATAGGCATCAGATAGACGCTGCGTTTGCTCTGCGGAATGCAGTAGAAAACGAAGATGACGACAATACTGGTGAAAGAGAATAAATCCACCGGATCCATATTCTTTATCCAAGCAGTGAAACGTTTCCACCAAGCGGCAGGCTGGATATTGAATTTATGGTAAGTCAGGCTGAACAGGGAAAGTACGACTAACAGTGTCCAGGGAACATATCCGGCAAACAAGGTCACGAAATTATAGTGCCAGGGGTTCACGCATGAATTATAGCTCATGGTATTGGTCATGCGACCGAGGTTTTCCTCCATCACTAATGCGATGAATTCTTCTCCACCTTGTTGGTAAGCAGCTACGTACCAGCAGATAGGCAGGATGAGAGAAAGGATAGCCCAGGCGGAAAGTAGCAGGAATGCCTTGAAGAAGTTGACACCCCGGAGTAACAAGAATATGCCTACAACTAAGCATGGAATGATAGTACCTACCGGTCCTTTAGTCAGTGTTCCGCAACTCATCAGGAGAATGGCCAGCCAGGGAATACCTTTAAGCCCCTTCTCATACCATCTGTAGAGACAATATAGAGCGCCAACGGTGAGCGCTGTCAATACCATGTCCACCCGGCAGTTGGCTCCGGCCCGGTGTAATTCGAAATTAGTCAGGGTAATAAAGGCGGCCAATAACGCCAGTTGCACTCCTTTTCTTTTGGCAAAGAACAGAAAGCCGCAGAGAGTCATGGCAATCAAGGCGATGGCGGACGGCAGGCGGGAGGTCATTTCTGTGACTTGCCCTCCGTTCACTACTGCTGATACAGCAGCGATGCTCCAATGGAAGAAAGGCGGTTTGTAAGCCATTTCTCCTCCGTTGTTTCTGGGTAAGATCCAGTTTCCGCTATCCAGCATGGAATAGGAAACAATAGCTTCGCGAGGCTCACCTTTCGTGTGGTATTCCGACAAGCCGAGGAAAGGCAGGATAGTAACTACGCAAATGACTAATAACAGCCAGAAAGCTTTGTTTGAAGTCAATGTTTTCATCTTTTCTTATGATTGAAATTTATGTTCTTTTATTTTCTGCCGAAGTCGGCCGGAATTTCTCCCCATTCTTTCGTTTCCCATTTCAGGATACGAGTGGTATATGTATTTTCCCGCAACCATTTTTCTGCCCGTTCGATCAATAAAAACAGTTCTTCCGTCTCCGGAGTGCGGGGGAGCTTGGTTTTGCACTTCTTCTGTCGTACCCAGCTGATCGCATTGGCGCTGTCGCTGTAAATAGGCATGTCGAAACCTTTGTTCTTCAACAACGCCAACCCGTGTACGATGGCTAGAAACTCACCGATATTATTCGTGCCTTTCATCGGGCCGAAATGAAAAATTTCCTGCCGGCTGGCAATGTGTACTCCACGATACTCCATCGGTCCCGGATTGCCGCTACAGGCTGCGTCGACTGCCAGGCTGTTGTCGATCACGCAAGAGGGTAAAGCATCTGACGAAGGTTTGGAACCTCCTGCTTTAGACTTTGCATTTTTGCCGATATAAGCGTATGGAGACATTGTCAGCGCGCGTTCCGCTTCTTCGCGCGTATCGAATGATTTGTATTTGGCAGCTTCGTATCCTTTGATTTGAAGCTGGCAGTCTGTCCAGGAAGTGTAAATCCCGGGTGTGACGCCTTCCCATACGACATAAAATTTTTGTTTTGCCATTTTTCTGACGATAAATTTAGATAGTCAATGAATTGACGCTGCGAAGGTACAAATATATTCTCTAACTGAACAAGTTAGGGGGGATACTTGTTATAAAAAAAAGAGAGTTTTAAGAATATAAAATAAGAAAGGAACTATAATGGAAAGATCTTTTAGTGAAGCTTTGAAACAACGTCGGACTTACTATTCAATTACTAATCAGTCACCTATATCCGATCAGGAGATCGAATGTATCGTTAATATGACCGTGCGCCACGTACCGTCAGCATTCAATTCACAGACTACACGTGTGGTGCTCCTGTTGGGAGAATCTCATAAGAAACTGTGGCAGATCGTGAAAGATGCATTGAAGAAGATTGTACCGGCTGAAGCTTTTGCAAAGACAGAAGAGAAGATAGATCATTCCTTTGCCTGTGGCTACGGAACTGTACTGTTCTTTGAGGATCAAAAGGTAGTGAAAGGACTTCAGGAGGCTTTCCCGTCTTATCAGGAGAACTTCCCGGGATGGTCATTGCAGACTTCTGCCATGCACCAGCTGGCTATCTGGGTGATGCTTGAGGATGTAGGTTTCGGAGCATCGCTGCAACACTATAACCCGTTGATTGATGAAGAAGTGCGCCGTGCATGGAACTTGCCGGAACATTGGCATCTGATTGCGGAAATGCCGTTCGGACTTCCTATTGGCAAACCGGGTGAAAAAGAATTTCAACCGCTTGAAGAACGGGTGAGAATCTTTAAATAAATCGGGAATGAAGAATGAATAATGAAGAATTGGATGGCATAATGGCTAAAATTCTTCATTCTTCATTCTTCATTCTTCATTAAATGATTAATTTTGTGAGCAAAATTAGTCATTTATGGTTCGTATCTTCCTTACCGGCTATATGGGTGCCGGAAAAACGACGCTGGGTAAAGCATTTGCCCGGCAGATGGATATACCGTTCGTTGATCTGGACTGGTATATCGAAGAGCGTTTTCACAAAACCGTTGGAGAATTATTCACTGAACGAGGCGAAACAGGATTCAGGGAACTGGAGCGGAATATGCTTCATGAAGTAGCCGAGTTTGAGAATGTGGTAATTTCGACGGGAGGTGGAGCGCCTTGTTTTTTTGATAATATGGACTTTATGAACCGGACCGGAAAGACGGTTTTTCTCGATGTGCATCCGGATGTGCTGTTCAGACGCTTGCGTGTGGCTAAACAGCAACGCCCTATTCTTCAGGGGAAAGAGGATGACGAACTGAAAGCGTTCATCGTTCAGGCGCTTGAGAAACGCGCACCTTTTTATCACCAGGCACAATATATCTTTAATGCAGACGAATTGGAAGACCGTTGGCAGATTGAAACATCGGTGCAACGTTTGCAACAACTTCTTGGATTATAATCTGTGCCTAAATTGTATATCAGACTTTATTTTTTTGATACTCTTTATTGTTCATTCAGTCAATATTAGTACCTTGCACTCGTTATGAGATTTTTTTTATTGACTAATAACACAAAATTAAGGTAAAGTCTATATCATGAAAATTTTAAAAGAGAAATTTGGAGAGTTATCCGCTAGAATAAAAGCGTCCGGACAGCCTGCAAGGGCATGGTTTCCACAGTATACACCGGCCTCATTATTAAATGCGGAAAATTGGTGGGAAGCATTGGCTGTATGTGAATATGCTTTGGACACAAAAGAAGACGAGAAATTAACAGAAGATTTTTTTGAACTGATATTCAGTGCTTTTGACTGTAACGTAGAGGTCGATCTCAACGCAGAAGAATATGAATTCTGGTGGGAGAAGGTAATGCAGGTATGCGACCGGGTAGCTGTGTTTAGCGGTGCGGGATGGGCACAGAAGGGTGCGCAATATTCTGAAGCCCGTTATGGAAAGCGGGATATGAGTTATTTGTTTCCGTATTACGAAAAGGCTGCCGATATGGGTTGGGCTGAAGCGGAAGCAACTGTTGCCTATTGGCGATACATGGGATTCTATTGTGAACAAAATAAAGAGGAGGGCGAACGACGTTTTGCCGCTCTCACTTCTCCCGAAGCTATTTTATGGGGAAAACATTATCGTGCTTTTGTCGAAGAATTTACAGGCGATAAAGCGAAAGCGTTGCAGATGCGTCATGACCTGCTTGCCGAACTGCCTGAAGGAGAACGTTTGCGTGCTCATGTATATGCAGCACTGGGAGACGCGCTCGACAGGGCGGAAGGCAGTGTGGCAGAGGAAGCTGCTTACTACGAAAAGTCTCTGGAGATAGTTCCCAATCTTTATAGTCTTAAAAATCTGGCTACCCTTTATTTCCGTTATCCGGAACTGAATAAACCGAAAGAACTGGGCTTTGAACTTTGGAAAAAAGCCTGGCATGCAGGGGTGTGGTCTGCCGCTAACTTCCTGGGATATAATTATCAGGAAGAAGAATGGCTGGATATGCCGAAAGCTATTGAATGGCTGGAAAAGGGGATGCTTTATTGTGAATCTTACAGTGCGTATGAACTGGCGCTGATCTACCTGTATAATGATGAATATAAGAACGTGGAACGTGGACTGGTGTGTCTGAACCGTTGCGTGGAAGATAACTATATACAAGGTATAGAAGGACTGGCTAATATCTATTTCAACGGTGAATTGGTGGAAGAGGACATGAATCGTGCGAAAGAATTGTTGGAGAAGGCTATTGAGCTGGGTTCGGGAAATGCAGCTTATCGTCTAGGCTGGATGTATGAGCGTGGCTTCTTGTCTGAACAACCGGATTATGTGAAGGCGTTTGAGTATTATGAAAAGGCAGCTTCGCTGAACAATGCCGACGGATATTGTCGGATGGCGCTTTATCTGGCTAATGGATATAGCGGTGTAAAAGATGCCGATAAGTCAAGAGAATGTTATGAAAAAGCAGCCGAACTGGATTCTTGTTTTGCTCTTGTAGAACTGGCGTTCTTGTATGAGAATGGCGATGGAGTGGAGAAGAACTATGAAAAAGCATTTGAACTGATTAGTAGGGCTGCCGGACAGGGTTATCCTTATGCGATGTTCCGTTCTGGTCTTTATATGGAAAAAGGTGTTCTTGGCGAAGCAAAACCGGAAGAGGCGTTCGCTTGGTATACAAAGGCGGCTGAAGCGGATGATAATGATGCGATTTTTGCTCTGGGACGCTGCTATAAAGAAGGAATCGGAACGGCAGAAGACTGGGATAAGGCACTCGAATGGTTCGGCAAAGGGGCGGAGAAGGAAGAGTCCCGTTGTTTGACAGAGCTGGGCCTGGCTTATGAAAATGGCAATGGCGTGGAAGAAAATCCGCAAAAGGCTGTGGAGTATATGATGAAAGCTGCTGAACAGGACTATGGTTATGCCCAGTTTAAGATGGGAGACTATTATTTCTTTGGTTGCGGTCCCTGTCTCGAAGACAATAAAAAGGCTATGGAATGGTATGAGAAGGCTGCGGCCAACGAAATTCCAATGGCAATGTTGCGTATGGGTGAGTATTACTTGTATGATTATGACAGTCTGAACGAATCGGAAAAGGCTTTTGCCTATTTCAAGAAAGCTGCCGAATACGAGTGGTATAGCGAAGGATTGGGTATCTGTTATGAAATGGGTATCGGAGTGGAAGATAATGAAACGGAAGCTTTTAAATATTATACGCTGGCTGCGGATAATGGAAATACGACGAGTATGTATCGTACCGGACTTTGCTATTACAACGGAGTAGGCGTGAAACAGAACTATGCCGAAGCTTACCGATGGTTTACGGATGCGGCAGGGAATGGAAATATTGCTGCGACTTATTATCTTGGTAAGATGATGATGTATGGTGAAGGTTGTACTCCTGATCCGGAAACTGCGGTGCAATGGTTGCTGAAAGCTGCCGAAAAGAATAGCGACAAAGCGCAATTTGAACTTGGAAATGCCTATCTGACGGGCAAAGGCGTGGAAGAAAACGATGAAATTGCAATGGAGTGGTTCGAAAAGGCCGCAGAGAATGGCAATGAGAAAGCTCTTAAAATTACCGGAAGGAGGAGAAAGTAAAAGAGGAACATGGAAAAAGAAGGGAATAATCTGTTTCAGGTCAATCTTAAAGGTATGATTGCTCTGTTATCAGAGCATATTTATAGTAACCCGAATACTTTTGTTCGCGAACTGTTGCAGAATTGCGTAGATGCCATCACGGCACTACGCAATATCGACGAGAATTACAACGGACGCATTGATGTCTTTCTGAATGAGGACAAAACGGTGGTGTTCAGGGATAATGGAATCGGACTGAAAGAGGAGGAAGTTTATCGCTTTCTGACGGTTATCGGAGAGAGTTCAAAACGGGATACTCCCGATGCGGACGATTTTATCGGAAGGTTCGGTATCGGATTGTTATCTTGTTTTGTGGTGACTAATGAAATCACCGTGGAGAGTCGTTCGGCAATGGGCGGACAACCTGTTTGCTGGTGTGGCAAAGTAGATGGGACGTATCAGCTGACTTTATCGGACGAAGAACGGCCTATCGGGTCGCAGGTGGTGTTGCATCCGAAAGGAGACTGGATGCATCTTTTTGAATATGAAACGTTTAAGAAGATACTGGTCAGTTATGGGGAAGTGTTGCCATATCCTATCTATCTGCATTATCAGGGGGAAGAGGAGTTGGTAAATACGCCTTCGCCTGTATGGCTTGATCCGAAGGCGACTCGTAAGGAGTTGCTGGATTATGGGGCCAAAGTATTCCAGTCGTCTGCTCTTGATGCTTTCCGGATTTATACTGAAAGTGGTAAGGTAGAAGGAGTGCTTTATGTTTTGCCTTTCCGAACACAATTCTCAGTACGCAATTCTCATAAGGTATATCTCAAACGTATGCTGTTGAGTGAGGATGATTGTAATCTGCTGCCGCCGTGGGCTTTCTTTATCCGTTGTCTGGTGAATGCGGACGGATTGCTGTCTACTGCTTCCCGCGAGTCTTTGGTGAGCAATGACCAGCTGAAGGATGCACGGAAAGAGATCGGGATAGCTATCAAGGATTATCTGCGGGGATTGGTGCAGAATGACCGTGCCATGTTCAATCGGATTTTGGATGTTCATCACTTCCATATCAAGGCGATTGCTTCGGAGGACAATGAACTGCTCCGTTTGTTTATGGATTACCTTCCTTTTGAAACAAATAAAGGGTTGCGTGGTTTTGGAAGTATTCGTTCGGCAAGCAATGTGATATGCTATACCAAGAATTTGGAAGATTTCCGTCAGGTGCGCCGTATAGCCGGAGCGCAAGGATGGCTGGTGGTGAATGCTGCTTACACTTTTGATGAAACTTTGTTGAAAAAGTATGTCCGTCTGAATCCGGAACTTACGTTGGATGAAATATCTCCTTCACGGTTGCTGGAACAGTTTGGCGAAGTGGAGGCGAATAAAGAGTTTCAGGCTTTTGAAATGAAAGCGAACGAGCTGTTGAAGCGGTTTGGCTGTGTCTGCCGTCTGAAACATTTTACTCCGGTGGATATTCCGGTAATCTTTGTGGCGGAGGAAAAGGAGAATGTAGCTAAAAGTGCCAATAATCCGTTGGCGGCTGTATTGGGGGCTGTCAATACTGCCAAGCAAATCCCACCGACACTCACTTTCAATGCGGATAACGAAATGGTGCAGACTTTATTGCAAATACAGGGAGACAATAAATTGTTTCAGCATGTGGTGCATATATTGTATGTACAATCGCTTTTGCAAGGTAAATATCCGGTGAACAGTGAAGAAATGGAGCTTTTCAACCGTTCGCTTAGCGAACTGATGACTTCGAAAATGAATGATTTTATAAATTTCCTGAATTAAAAAAAAGAGTATGAGATATACACTTGAAATACAAAAACTGCTGTTGCAGACACAGAATGACAGCCTGCATCCCCGTGAAAAAGCCAATCTATTGAAAGAAGCTATCCGCATCGCTGATGAGAACGAAGATGTGGAATGGGCTACGGAGTTGAGACTGGATCTTATCTATGAACTGAATCTTCTTTCGGCAGATGCGGAAGAGATTACAGTGTTCTCTAAAATCCTGGATGATTACGAGAATCACAAGGATGTAATCAAAGAAGATGACTTGTTGTGGAAATATAAATGGATCTGGGCTTGTACGTTCGATCTGCCGGAAATTCCGATGGAACAGGTGAAAGCGATCGGTGAGGATTATAAAACCCGTATTCTCCGGAATGGATATTCTTTGCGGAGTTATTATCACCGCTGGTCTGTGGAATGTGTTTGGATGCGCCAGTATGACAAGGCAAAAGAATACATTGACAAGATGCTGAATGAAAAGATAGACGGTCAGTCGTGTGAGGCTTGCGAACTGAATTTTATGCTGGATTATTATTTGGAAACAGGGCAGTTTGATGAGGCTTACAGCCGGGCGCAGCCATTGATTAATAAGCAGGTCACCTGTTATGAAGCCAATTTGCGGGCTTACTTGAAGCTTTCTTATTATGCACAGAAAGCTGGCAAACCGGAGGTTGCCGCTGATATGTGTGCACGTGCCGAAGAAGCATTGCAGGGAAGAGAAAAGGATGAATATCTTTTGCTTTACTTGGGATTGTTTATTGCTTATAATATAATGACGAAGCCGGAAAGAGGCTGGGAGTATGCCGAGCGGTGCATCGGTTGGAGTTTGCGTACGAATACGTTGAAGAAATATCGCTTCTCTTGCGATATGGTAGAGGCCTTGAAGTATGAGACCCGTCCGGAAGTCTCCTTGTCGTTGCCGGAGGAATTCCCTCTTTATCGTCCGGACGGAATTTATCAGGTCAGTGAGCTTCGCAATTATTTCTATCAGCAGGCGGAAGAGCTGGCACTTCGCTATGACGCCCGCAACGGAAATAGTGGTTATATGGACCGTTTGAAACAATTAATGTCCAATTAATTGCCAACATGTAGATTAATCCGTATTTTTGCCGTCCAATTATTTACTAAAAACACTGAATAACAGAAAATGAGAAAGTGGCGTATTGAAGATTCTGAGGAACTCTACAACATCACAGGTTGGGGTACCTCGTACTTTGGTATTAATGACAAAGGTCATGTCGTTGTTACACCTCGTAAAGATGGAGTATCCGTTGATTTGAAAGAACTGGTCGATGAGTTACAATTGCGTGATGTGGCATCTCCCATGCTGGTGCGTTTCCCGGATATTTTGGACAACCGTATTGAAAAGATGTCGTCCTGCTTTAAACAGGCAGCCGAGGAGTATGGTTATAAAGCCCAGAACTTTATTATTTATCCGATTAAGGTCAACCAGATGCGCCCTGTGGTGGAAGAAATTATCAGCCACGGAAAGAAGTTCAATCTCGGACTGGAAGCCGGTTCTAAACCGGAACTCCATGCGGTGATTGCGGTCAATACGGACTCTGACTCATTGATTGTTTGCAACGGATATAAAGACGAAAGTTATATTGAACTGGCTCTGCTTGCTCAAAAGATGGGTAAACGTATCTATCTCGTTGTGGAGAAGATGAACGAACTGAAGCTGATAGCAAAAATGGCAAAGCAGCTGAATGTGCAGCCTAATATCGGTATACGTATCAAACTCGCTTCTTCCGGTAGCGGAAAGTGGGAAGAGTCGGGAGGAGATGCCAGCAAGTTTGGCTTGACTTCCAGTGAACTTCTCGAAGCGCTCGATTTTCTGGAGAGCAAAGGCTTGAAAGATTGTCTGAAGCTGATTCATTTTCATATCGGTAGTCAGGTGACGAAGATCCGTCGTATAAAAACGGCTTTGCGCGAGGCTTCACAATTCTATGTGCAGCTGCATTCAATGGGCTTTAAGGTGGAGTTTGTTGATATTGGCGGTGGATTGGGAGTGGATTATGACGGAACCCGTTCGTCCAATAGCGAAGGTAGTGTAAACTATTCCATTCAGGAATATGTAAACGACTCTATCTCTACGCTGGTAGACGTGAGCGATAAAAATGGTATCCCGCACCCGAATATCATAACGGAAAGTGGACGTGCATTGACGGCACACCATTCTGTTCTCATCTTTGAAGTTCTTGAAACCGCTACTTTACCCGAATGGGATGACGAGGAGGAAATTGCTCCGGATGCACACGAATTGGTGCAGGAGTTATATGGAATCTGGGATTCGCTGAATCAGAACAAGATGTTGGAAGCATGGCACGATGCGCAGCAGATCAGGGAGGAAGCATTGGACTTGTTCAGTCATGGAATCGTGGATCTGAAAACCCGCGCACAAATCGAGCGTCTGTATTGGTCTATTACACGTGAGATTAATCAGATTGCCGCCGGTTTGAAGCATGCGCCCGATGAATTCCGTGGATTGTCCAAACTGCTTGCCGATAAATATTTCTGTAACTTCTCGCTGTTTCAGTCACTTCCTGACTCTTGGGCAATTGACCAAATATTCCCGATCATGCCTATTCAGCGATTGGATGAAAAACCGGAGCGTTCGGCTACCTTGCAAGATATAACCTGCGACTCGGACGGCAAAATTGCCAACTTTATCTCTACCCGTAACGTGGCTCATTATCTGCCTGTACATGCACTGAAGAAAACAGAACCTTATTATGTGGCTGTGTTCCTGGTGGGAGCTTATCAGGAGATTTTGGGAGATATGCATAATTTGTTCGGTGATACGAACGCCGTGCATGTTTCGGTGAACGAGAAAGGATATAATATCGAACAGATTATCGACGGAGAAACGGTAGCGGAGGTGTTGGACTATGTGCAGTACAATCCGAAGAAGCTGGTACGTACGCTCGAAACTTGGGTGACGAAATCAGTGAAAGAAGGAAAAATCTCCTTGGAAGAAGGAAAAGAATTCCTTTCCAACTATCGTTCGGGGCTTTACGGATATACTTATTTGGAATAACCGGCAGGGTGCCGGAGCCGGATTCTCCATTCGGTGAACTTATTAGAAATCAGGAAATGAGAGAAAAACTAACAGTTATTAAGGTGGGTGGCAAAATCGTAGAAGAGGAAGCCACCCTTCGTCAGTTGTTAAATGACTTTGCCGCTATCGACGGACATAAAGTGTTGGTTCATGGTGGCGGTCGTTCGGCAACAAAGATTGCCGCGCAACTGGGTATTGAAAGCAAAATGGTAAATGGTCGTCGGATTACCGATGCCGAAACGTTGAAAGTCGTAACGATGGTGTACGGCGGATTGGTGAATAAAAACATTGTGGCAGGTCTGCAAGCACGCGGAGTCAATGCACTCGGATTGACCGGAGCGGATATGAATGTAATCCGTTCGGTGAAACGTCCGGTGAAAGAAGTAGACTACGGGTTTGTGGGAGATGTGGAACAGGTGGATGCTACTTTATTGTCGGATTTGATACATAAAGGCGTTGTTCCCGTGATGGCTCCATTGACGCACGACGGTCACGGCAATATGTTGAATACGAATGCAGATACCATTGCCGGGGAGACAGCGAAAGCGTTGTCGGCTCTGTTTGATGTGACATTGGTGTATTGTTTCGAGAAGAAAGGTGTGTTGCGTGACGAGAATGATGACGACAGTGTGATTCCTCAAATCACCCGTACCGAATTTGAACAATATGTAGCCGATGGCGTTATTCAAGGAGGTATGATTCCTAAGTTGGAAAATTCTTTTGAAGCAATAAATGCAGGAGTTTCTGAAGTGGTAATCACCTTAGCGTCAGCGATTAACGACTCTGGAGGAACGAGAATAAAAAAATAATTCAAAAAAAAGTAGTGGGCGACTGTAACTTTTCATATCCTAGCCCGTCATTATTATAGAGATGCAAGAAATCAGCTTCCGAAACGATATTTTGCCGTTGAAGGATAAACTCTTTCGATTGGCTCTCAGAATCACCCTGGATAGGGCCGAAGCCGAGGATGTCGTTCAGGATACCATGATAAGAGTGTGGAACAAGCGTGATAAGTGGTCTCAATTTGAATCGGTCGAAGCCTATTGCCTGACAGTGGCAAAGAACCTGGCGATAGACCGGAGTCAAAAGAAAGAAGCTCAAAACGTGGAACTCACCCCCGAAATGGAGGAAGAACCTGATGCAAACAGTCCGTACGACCAGATGATTCATGATGAAAGAATGAACATCATTAATAGACTGGTAAACGAACTTCCCGAAAAACAGCGGCTTATCATGCAACTGAGGGACATTGAAGGTGAAAGCTATAAAAAAATTGCAACCTTGCTGAATCTGACAGAGGAACAAGTCAAAGTGAATCTCTTCAGAGCCAGGCAAAAAGTAAAACAAAGGTATTTAGAAATTGACGAATATGGATTATAAGGATATAGAACAGCTCCTCGAGCGATACTGGCAATGCGAAACTTCCGTTGAGGAGGAAGCAACATTGCGCGACTTCTTCGCAAAGGAAGAAGTTCCGGCTCATTTGCTTCGCTATAAGAATCTGTTTGTTTATCAGCAGGTTCAGCAGGAAGTAGGACTGGGCGAAGACTTTGATGCACGCATTCTGGCAGAGGTGGAGCCTACGGTAGTAAAAGCGAAACGTTTGACACTGACCGGTCGTTTTATTCCTCTGTTCAAGGCCGCTGCCGTAATTGCAATCATCCTTTCTTTGGGGAATGTGGCACAACATTCTTTCTCCGGAGATGATGGAAGCGTATTGGCTACGGATACCATTGGTAAACAAGTAACTGCACCGTCGGTCGCTATCTCAAATGATGTGAAAGCGGAACAGGTCCTGGCTGATAGCCTGGCGAAGATCAACCATAAGGTGCAAGTTATAAACGAATAGACATTTTCATTTGCTTTAAACATATAATATAGTTAGTGTGCTTAATTAAAACAACAACGAAGGCGAAACTGTGAAGTTTTCAATTCTCTCAAATTTTTATAATGAAACTAACTAAATAAATGGGCTACCGCGCGATGCAGTAGCCCTTTTATGTTTTTAAGCTGTCTTTATTTGATCTGCCGTATATTCTTTCTTGGAGCATCCACTTCTTGAGGATCTCCTTTATAGGCAATATCACCGCTTCCTTTGACGCGGGCAACCAGCTTCTGATTGGCATAGCAACTGATGTTGCCGGAGCCGCTAATGCTTGCATCTGTGTTTTCTGCTTGCAAATCGGCAGCTTGAATATTTCCTGATCCGGCAATAGAATAGCTCGCTTGAATGGCTTTGCCGTTCAGATTGATATTGCCCGAACCGGAAATACTTGCCTGACATTCCTGGCTCTCTATTTGTTGTAGTCTTACATCTCCCGAACCATTAATTGAAACGGCCATTTTTTGGCAATTGAATCCTTCTCCCTGAATGTTGCCCGAACCGTTGATGTGGAATTCAATATCTTTAGAGGTTTGTATCCCATTGATTAATCTTATATTTCCTGAACCGTTGACCGACAGCTTATTCAGTTCCGGAGCAAAAACTTTTATTTCCAGTTTTCCTTTCCAGATAGTGACATTCTTCTTGAACTTTATAATGAATGTACTACCCTCCACATACGTTTCAATAAGTGGTATGATGTTGTCGGAACCATGAATTTCGACATGGCTGCATGTGTCTTGCCAATAACTGATGTTGGCACTGCCCACTAGTTTGATTTCATTGAAGTGGTCGGCTTTCACTTCTTTGGAGATGTAATTCTTACTACCTACGATGTGTTTTCCCCGCAAGCAAGAGCCGGCAGTAAGTACTAGAAACATTCCCGTGACTAATACGAGCAATAAACTTGTTTTCATAATTACGCTTTTCTATGATTGATATAATGGTTAGACGTAAGAACTTGATCTAAAGTTGCATCTTCCATAAAGTTTTTCGTTAGCATCTTCTTTTTTATTACTTTTGTGGCTGTTGATAGGAGGATTATAATGGATAAGATTATAGAAGATGATGAGTTAGGACGTCTGGTGATACGCGTCAATTCACGTGCGAGAAGTCTTGTGTTTCGTACCAAGAGTGATGCTGTTTATGTTTCAGTTCCTCCCGGTACTACCCTGAAAGAAGTGAAACAGGCCATCGAGAACCTGCGTGGAAAGCTTCTGGCCTCCCGGCAAAAAATCGCTCGTCCGTTGATTGATTTGAATTATAAGATTGATGCGGAGCATTTTAAACTATCCTTGGTGTCGGGCGAGAAAGATCAGTTTCTGGCTAATTCCCGTCTGGGGGTGATGGAGATTGTTTGTCCGCCTCATGCCGATTTTACAGATGAGAAACTGCAAAGCTGGTTGCATAAGGTTATTGAAGAATCGTTGAGGCGAAATGCAAAAAGTATTCTGCCTTCACGTTTGGCTTTCTTGTCCAAGCAATGCGGATTGCCCTATTCGAGTGTGAAAATAAATTCCAGTCAGGGCAGATGGGGGAGTTGTTCAGCTCGAAAAGCTATTAATTTATCCTATTACCTGGTTTTGCTGCCTTCTCATTTGATAGACTACGTGTTGTTGCACGAATTATGCCATACCCGCGAGATGAATCATAGCGAACGATTCTGGGCATTGCTGAATCAATTTACAGAAGGAAAAGCATTGGCCTTGCGGGGAGAATTGAGAAAGTACCGTACGGAAATATAAAATGCTTTACAGCCAAGATAATATTCTCGCATTGTCACGAACTTAGTTTATTCTATCTTGGGTAAAGCCTTGTAAGCTCCTATTTCTGGCTGTTTTCTAAATCTTATACATTCCTGATAATGGTTCGTTATGATACGTAATAAGGGGATATGTCTTTATTATTTGGCTAATTGTTTAATCCCGTCCGATTCTTTTTCAAACTGATAAGCCCCTCCTTTTTCGCTAAGATCAAACGTAGAGACCAGTTCCGTGTTATTATCTACGATCAATAAAGCGCTTTGTTCTGCAAAACGTCCTACTTCTACCGTGTAAGGCTCTTCCGATATGGTTTTATTGGAGATAAGACTGTCGTTGACGAACAAAGAGATAGAATCTCCGGCAAAACCTTTTACCAGACTGATCGTGTAGCTTTCGATGAAATGACGTTCTTCCTGCTTTTCCCGTTGTAGCCGCATACTCATGTATACGAAAATAACCACGACAAAAATGACGGCAAAAGCAAGAATTCCGTTACCTACCATAAACTGTTTATTTGTGTTGAGACGATGTGCCATAGTCGTTATTTTTTGAATTGTGGCGTAAAGATACGAATATAGCACTGTTAATTCATACTTTTTTTCTTTAATCTTTTGTAGTCGAATAGATTATTTATATCTTTGCAACCGGAAACGGATGAAAGGTGGAGGGGCAATTAAGCTCCTTTTTTTGTTCTTATATAGTTAATAAATGATAGAAAAGAAAACTGTTTGTCAGATTGTAGATGAGTGGCTGGAAGGAAAAGACTACTTTTTAGTAGAAGTAACTGTGAGCCCGGATGACAAAATTGTGGTCGAAATTGACCATGCAGAAGGTGTTTGGATCGAAGATTGTGTGGAGCTTAGCCGCTACATAGAGTCAAAACTGAACCGTGAAGAGGAAGATTATGAACTGGAAGTAGGGTCGGCCGGTATCGGACAGCCCTTTAAAGTACTGCAACAGTATTATATCCACATCGGACAAGAAGTGGAGGTATTGACTAAAGACGGACGCAAACTGGCCGGCATACTGAAAGATGCCGATGAAGAGAAGTTTACGGTAGCGGTACAAAAGAAAGTAAAACTAGAAGGAGCAAAACGTCCGAAACTGCAAGAAGAGGACGAAACCTTTACTTATGAGCAAATAAAATATACTAAATACTTAATTAGCTTTAAATAGTTATGGCCAAAAAAGAAGAAACAATCAGCTTGATTGATACATTTTCGGAATTTAAGGAACTGAAGAATATCGATAGAACGACGATGGTTAGCGTACTCGAAGAGTCGTTCCGTAGCGTAATCGCGAAAATGTTTGGCACCGATGAGAATTACGACGTGATCGTGAACCCGGATAAGGGTGACTTCGAGATCTGGCGTAACCGTGAAGTTGTGGCCGATGAAGATTTGACTAACCCGAATATGCAGATTTCGTTGAGCGAAGCACAGAAAATTGATGCTTCCTACGAAGAAGGTGAAGAGGTGACTGATGAAGTGATCTTTGCCAAATTCGGACGTCGTGCTATCCTGAATCTCCGCCAGACATTGGCTTCCAAGATTCTGGAACTTGAGAAAGATAGTATTTATAATAAATATATAGATAAGGTAGGTACGATCATCAATGCAGAAGTGTATCAGATCTGGAAGAAAGAAATGTTGCTCTTAGATGATGAAGGAAACGAGTTGCTGTTGCCTAAGACCGAACAAATCCCGAGCGATTTCTATCGCAAAGGTGAAACGGCCCGTGCAGTAGTTGCCCGCGTGGATAACAAGAATAATAATCCTAAGATAATCTTGTCACGTACTTCTCCCGTTTTCCTGCAACGTTTGTTCGAGATGGAAGTACCCGAAATTAATGATGGTTTGATTACCATCAAGAAGATTGCCCGTATCCCTGGCGAACGTGCCAAGATCGCGGTAGAATCTTACGATGACAGAATCGACCCTGTAGGAGCCTGTGTAGGTGTAAAGGGAAGTCGTATTCATGGCATTGTTCGTGAACTTCGCAATGAGAACATCGACGTAATCAATTACACATCGAACATCTCATTGTTTATACAGCGCGCTTTAAGCCCGGCTAAGATTTCTTCTATCCGTCTGAATGAGGAAGAGAAGAAAGCAGAGGTTTTCCTCAAACCGGAAGAAGTTTCGCTGGCTATCGGTAAAGGCGGTTTGAACATCAAACTGGCCAGTATGTTAACTGAGTACACTATCGACGTGTTCCGTGAGTTGGATGAGAATGTAGCGGATGAAGATATCTATCTCGACGAATTCAGAGACGAAATCGATGGATGGGTGATCGACGCCATCAAGGCTATCGGCATTGATACAGCGAAGGCTGTGTTGAATGCTCCTCGTGAGATGTTGATTGAAAAGACGGACTTGGAAGAAGAGACAGTGGACGAGGTAATACGCATTTTGAAATCGGAGTTTGAAGAAGAAGGTGAAAATTCAGTAGAAAATTGAGAATTTAAAATTGAAAAATGAAAGTTATCTCTGTTATACTACATCGTAACTTTTAATTCTTCATTCTTAATTCTTCATTTAAACAAGCTCCATTTATTCATTAATTTTAAAATATGACGATAAGGTTAAACAAAGTTACAAGAGATTTGAACGTAGGAATCGCGACGGTAGTTGAGTTCCTGCAAAAGAAAGGGCATACCGTAGAGGCTAATCCTAATACCAAAATTAGCGAGGAGCAATACGCTATACTCGTAAAAGAGTTTAGTACAGATAAGAACCTTAGACTTGAATCGGAGCGTTTCATACAGGAACGTCAGAATAAGGAACGTAATAAGGCGTCTGTTTCGATTGAAGGCTTCGAAAAGCAGCCGGAGAAACAGAAGTCGGAAGATGTGATTAAGACAGTCGTACCTGAGGATGCACGTCCGAAGTTTAAACCTGTCGGAAAAATTGATTTGGATAAACTGAATGGTCGTAAACCTGAAAAGGTGGAGAAGGAACCGGAACAGAAACAAGAAGAACCTGTTGTAGAACGGCCCGTCGTTAAACCCGAAGTAAAAAAGGAGCCCGAGAAAAGAGAACCCGAGGTGAAGAAAGAAGAGGTGGTGATACCTCCTGTTTCTGTAGTAGAGCCTACTCCAGTGGTAGTTGAGCCCGTAGTAGTGCCGGAACCTGTAGTGGAGACGGAGCCGGTAGAAGTTGAAAAAGTAGTAGAAGAAGTGAAAAAAGAAGAGCCGAAGGTAGTAGAAACTGCACCTGTGAAGGCGGAAGAACATAAAGAAGAAAAAAAGGTGGAAACTGCACAGGCTGAAGTAACCCCGGTAGCAGAAAAAGCTCCGGAGGATGATGGTGTTTTCAAAATCCGTCAACCGGAATTAGGCGCGAAGATCAATGTGATCGGTCAGATCGACTTGGCTGCATTGAACCAGTCTACTCGTCCGAAGAAAAAATCGAAGGAGGAGAAGCGTCGCGAACGTGAAGAGAAAGAGAAAATCCGTCAGGACCAGAAGAAACTGATGAAGGAAGCCATCATCAAAGAAATCCGTAAGGATGATTCTAAAGTGGTGAAGAACGGTCCGAAAGAAAGCGCAGATGCTGCTAAGAAAAAACGCAACCGTATCAATAAAGAAAAGGTAGACGTTAATAACGTTGCGACTTCCAACTTTGCTGCGCCGAGACCTAATATACAAGGTAAAGGCGGCAATGGTAATGGCAATAACAACGGTCAGGGCGGACAAGGAAATAATAACAGAAGAAATAACAACAATAATAAGGATCGCTTCAAGAAGCCGGTTATCAAACAGGAAGTGAGCGAGGAAGACGTAGCAAAACAGGTAAAAGAAACTCTTGCACGTCTGACAACCAAAGGTAAGAACAAGACGTCCAAATACCGTAAAGAAAAACGTGAAATGGCTTCCAACCGTATGCAGGAACTGGAAGATCAGGAAATGGCAGACAGCAAGGTATTGAAGTTGACCGAGTTTGTTACGGCTAACGAACTGGCAACGATGATGGATGTATCTGTTAATCAGGTTATCGCTACTTGTATGAGTATTGGTATCATGGTTTCTATCAACCAGCGTCTGGATGCGGAAACAATCAATCTGGTGGCAGAAGAGTTCGGATTCAAGACAGAATATGTAAGTGCGGAAGTGGCACAAGCTATCGTTGAAGAAGAAGATGCACCGGAAGATTTGCAACCGCGCGCTCCGATTGTTACAGTGATGGGACACGTTGACCACGGTAAGACCTCTTTGCTCGACTATATCCGTAAGGCGAACGTAATTGCCGGTGAAGCCGGAGGTATTACACAGCATATCGGTGCATATAACGTGCAACTGGAAGACGGTCGCCGTATTACGTTCCTCGATACTCCGGGTCACGAAGCGTTTACCGCTATGCGTGCACGTGGTGCGAAAGTAACGGATATTGCTATCATTATTGTGGCTGCCGATGATAACGTGATGCCGCAGACAAAGGAAGCAATCAATCACGCGATGGCTGCCGGTGTACCTATTGTATTTGCAATCAATAAGGTAGATAAACCGACTGCGAATCCGGATAAGATTAAAGAAGAACTGGCTGCAATGAATTACCTTGTTGAAGAATGGGGTGGTAAGTATCAGTCACAAGATATCTCTGCCAAGAAAGGTATGGGTGTGGAAGACTTGCTGGAAAAAGTATTGCTTGAAGCAGAAATGCTCGACCTGAAAGCAAATCCGGACCGTAATGCTACGGGTTCCATCATCGAATCTTCACTGGATAAGGGACGTGGATATGTAGCTACTGTATTGGTATCTAACGGTACTCTGAAAGTGGGAGACATCGTACTGGCAGGAACCAGCTACGGACGTGTGAAGGCTATGTTCAACGAACGTAACCAACGCATCAAAGAAGCAGGACCTTCCGAACCGGCTTTGGTATTGGGATTGAACGGTGCACCTGCCGCAGGTGATACATTCCATGTCGTTGAAAGCGATCAGGAAGCTCGTGAAATCACCAACAAACGTGAACAGTTGGCTCGTGAACAGGGCTTGCGTACGCAGAAGATCCTTACGTTGGATGAGTTGGGCCGTCGTATTGCTTTGGGTAACTTCCAGGAATTGAACATCATCGTTAAGGGTGACGTGGACGGTTCTGTTGAGGCATTGAGCGACTCGTTAATCAAGTTGTCTACGGAACAAATTCAGGTAAATGTCATCCATAAGGGTGTGGGAGCAATTTCCGAGTCGGATGTTTCTCTGGCTGCCGCTTCGGATGCGATTATCGTCGGATTCCAGGTACGTCCTTCGGGTGCTGCCGCTAAGATGGCTGAACAGGAAGGTGTCGACATCCGTAAGTACTCTGTCATCTACGATGCAATCGAAGAGGTGAAGGCTGCTATGGAAGGTATGTTGGCTCCGGAACTGAAGGAACAAATCACGGCAACTATCGAAATCCGCGAAGTATTCAACATTACGAAGGTGGGTTTGGTAGCCGGTGCAATGGTGAAGACCGGAAAGGTGAAACGAAGCGACAAGGCTCGTTTGATCCGCGATGGTATCGTCATCTTTACCGGAAACATCAACGCGTTGAAGCGCTTCAAGGACGATGTGAAGGAAGTAGGTACAAACTTCGAGTGTGGTATCAGTCTGGTGAACTGCAACGACATGAAGGTAGGCGATATGATCGAGACATTCGAAGAAATAGAAGTGAAACAGACTTTATGATTTATGAGTTATGATTTATGAATTATAAGGGTATAAGGCCATTCGCGAAGTAATGGTTGCAACAATAGATGGGTGGTAATGTGGTACTATTTTATATGGGACACCACCTTACCACTTTATTGTTTTATCACCTGACAGAAATATAAATCACAGATCATAATCATAGAAACATAAATCATAAATCACAAATCATAAATCACAACGTGGCAACGATTGATATCATTATCCTTATTGTAATAGGCGCCGGAGCGGTGGTAGGCTTTGTAAAAGGCTTTATCCGCCAGTTGGCTTCTATTTTGGGGTTAATAGTCGGGCTGCTGGCGGCGAAAGCTTTGTATGCCTCTTTGGCGGAGAAACTTTGCCCGACAGTGACGGATTCGATGACAGTTGCGCAGGTGTTGGCTTTTATCATGATTTGGATTGCCGTGCCGTTGATTTTTGTACTGATAGCTTCGTTATTGACAAAAGCAATGCAGGCAATTTCGCTGAACTGGCTGAACCGCTGGTTAGGGAGTGGGCTGGGAGCACTTAAGTTTCTGTTGTTAACGAGTGTAGTGATCGGTGCGATAGAGTTTGTGGACAGCGATAATAAGTTAATTAGTGCAACAAAAAAGGAAGAATCTTTGTTATATTATCCGATGGAAACGTTTGCGGGGATCTTTTTCCCTGCTGCGAAGAATATGACGCAACAATATATATTAGAGAATAAAGATGCAACAAGAAGAACCCAATAAAATGAAACCCAATCAGAAAGACGAACTCGAAAAGAAGACTGATAATGAGTTTGTCCGGAAATTTGCGGAGGAGAAATATAAATACGGCTTCACCACAGAGGTGCATACAGACATCATTGAGCGTGGACTTAATGAAGATGTCATTCGTCTGATTTCATCGAAAAAAGACGAACCGGAGTGGTTGCTGGAGTTTCGCCTGAAAGCGTACCGCCACTGGCTGACGCTGGAGATGCCGACTTGGGCACATCTCCGTATCCCTGAAATTGACTATCAGGCGATTTCTTATTATGCCGATCCGACGAAGAAGAAAGAAGGACCGAAGAGCATGGAGGAAGTCGATCCTGAATTGATAAAGACGTTTAATAAACTGGGTATTCCTTTGGAGGAACAGATGGCTCTTAGCGGAATGGCGGTGGATGCCGTTATGGACTCCGTTTCCGTAAAGACTACCTTCAAGGAAACGCTGATGGAGAAAGGAATTATCTTCTGCTCGTTCAGTGAAGCCGTGCGGGAACATCCCGATTTGGTGAAGAAATATATGGGCTCGGTGGTAGGTTACCGGGATAATTTCTTTGCCGCGTTGAACTCCGCTGTCTTTTCTGACGGCTCTTTTGTGTATATTCCGAAAGGGGTACGTTGTCCGATGGAACTTTCCACTTATTTCCGTATCAATGCCCGTAACACGGGGCAGTTTGAACGTACGCTGATTGTGGCGGACGACGATTCGTACGTTTCTTATCTGGAAGGATGTACGGCGCCGATGCGGGATGAAAATCAGTTGCATGCCGCTATCGTTGAGATAATCGTACACGACCGTGCAGAGGTAAAATATAGTACTGTTCAGAACTGGTATCCGGGCGATGCGGAAGGTAAGGGCGGTGTATACAACTTTGTGACTAAACGCGGTAACTGCAAGGGAGTGGATAGTAAACTATCTTGGACACAAGTGGAAACCGGTTCGGCCATCACTTGGAAATACCCTTCCTGTATTCTGACGGGCGATAACTCGACCGCTGAATTCTATTCCGTAGCTGTAACGAACAACTATCAGCAAGCTGATACCGGAACGAAAATGATTCATCTGGGCAAGAACACCCGCAGTACGATTGTAAGTAAAGGTATCTCCGCCGGACATAGTGAGAACTCCTATCGTGGGTTGGTACGTGTGGCCGAGAAAGCGGATAATGCCCGTAATTATAGCCAGTGTGACTCTCTCTTGTTGGGAGATAAATGCGGTGCACATACTTTCCCTTATATGGATATTCACAATGAAACGGCAGTGGTGGAACATGAGGCCACAACGAGCAAGATCAGTGAAGACCAGATATTCTATTGCAACCAGCGCGGTATTCCGACAGAAGATGCGATCGGACTTATTGTGAACGGATATGCAAAAGAAGTATTGAATAAACTTCCGATGGAATTTGCGGTAGAAGCACAGAAGTTGCTTACTATCTCATTGGAAGGAAGCGTGGGGTGATTTACTAGTTGGCAATTTACGATTTACTATTTGGCTGCGCGCTTATAGGAGGTAAATTGTCGGTAGTATAGGTTTTTAATAGTAAATAGTAAAATAGTACATATAATCATGTTAGAAATAAAAGACCTGCATGCCAGCATTAATGGCAAAGAGATATTGAAGGGTATTAACCTGACGGTGAATCCCGGTGAGGTGCACGCTATTATGGGGCCGAATGGTTCCGGTAAAAGTACGCTTTCTTCCGTATTGGTGGGAAATCCGGCTTTTGAGGTAACAAAAGGTTCGGTCACGTTTTATGGAAAGAACCTGTTGGAGTTGAGTCCTGAAGATCGTAGCCATGAAGGAATCTTTCTTAGTTTCCAGTATCCGGTAGAGATTCCGGGTGTGAGCATGGTCAACTTTATGCGTGCTGCTGTGAATGAGCAACGCAAATATAAAGGTCTGCCTGCGCTGACGGCCAGTGAGTTTCTGAAACTGATGCGTGAGAAACGTGCGGTGGTAGAGTTGGATAATAAGTTGGCTAACCGTTCGGTGAATGAAGGCTTTTCGGGTGGTGAAAAGAAACGGAATGAGATTTTCCAGATGGCCATGTTGGAACCGCGGTTGAGTATCCTTGATGAAACGGACTCCGGTTTGGATATTGATGCGCTCCGTATTGTTGCGGAAGGAGTGAACAAACTGAAAACTCCTGAAACAAGCACGATCGTTATTACTCACTACCAACGTTTGCTTGATTATATCAAACCTGATATTGTACATGTCCTTTATAAAGGTCGTATCGTAAAAACTGCCGGACCGGAACTTGCGCTGGAACTGGAAGAAAAAGGATATGATTGGATCAAGAAAGAAGTAGGAGAATAACAAATAATAAGTTATGATAGTTGAACAACAATATATAGACCTCTTCTCACAGACGGAAGCAATGATCTGCAAGCATAGCACCGAAGTGCTGAATGCGCCTCGTGCAGCTGCATTTGCCGATTTTGAGCGGCTCGGATTTCCGACCCGTAAGATGGAGAAGTACAAATATACGGATGTGAGCAAGTATTTTGAACCGGATTATGGTTTAAACTTGAATCGTCTGGCTATTCCGGTCAATCCGTATGAAGTGTTTAAGTGCGATGTGCCGAATATGAGTACCGCCCTGTATTTTGTGGTAAATGACGCATTTTATAATAGAGCACTTCCTAAAGTCAATCTGCCGGAAGGTGTGATTTTCGGCAGCTTGAAAGAAGTGGCCGGACAGCATCCGGAATTGGTGAAGAAGTATTACGGTCAGTTGGCAGATACTTCCAAAGATGGAGTGACTGCTTTCAATACAGCTTTTGCACAAGACGGTGTTGTATTTTATGTGCCGAAGAATGTAGTAGTAGAAAAACCGATCCAGCTGGTAAATATCCTGCGTGCAGATGTCAACTTCATGGTGAACCGCCGCGTACTAATCATCCTGGAGGATGGTGCGCAAGCCCGTCTGCTAATTTGTGACCATGCAATGGATAACGTGAACTTCCTGACAACACAAGTGATTGAAGTATTTGCAGGTGAGAACACGGTATTCGATATGTATGAACTGGAAGAAACACATACAAGCACCGTTCGTATCAGTAACCTGTATGTAAAGCAGGAGGCAAACAGCAATGTATTGTTGAATGGAATGACTTTGCATAATGGTACTACCCGCAACACCACTGAAGTATTGCTGGCAGGAGAAGGAGCCGAGATAAACCTCTGTGGCATGGCAATTGCCGATAAGAACCAGCACGTAGACAATCATACAAGCATCGACCATGCCGTACCGAACTGCACCAGTAATGAGCTGTTCAAGTACGTACTCGACGATCAGTCGGTAGGTGCGTTTGCCGGACTGGTACTGGTGCGTCCCGATGCGCAACATACGAACTCCCAGCAGACTAACCGGAATCTTTGTGCTACGCGTGATGCGAGAATGTACACACAACCTCAATTGGAGATTTACGCGGATGATGTGAAATGTTCGCATGGAGCAACGGTAGGCCAGTTGGATGAGGGTGCACTATTCTATATGCGTTCACGAGGTATTGCAGAGAAAGAAGCTCGTTTGTTATTGATGTTCGCATTTGTCAATGAAGTGATTGATACCATTCGTCTGGAGGCACTGAAAGATCGTTTGCATCTGTTGGTAGAGAAACGTTTCCGTGGCGAGCTGAATAGATGTCAGGGCTGTGCCATTTGTAAGTAACCACTAATAATTAATAAACGTGGATATTCAAAAGATACGTGAGGATTTTCCGATATTGAGCCGTACGGTTTACGGTAAACCTTTGGTTTATTTCGACAACGGTGCGACGACGCAGAAACCCCGTCTGGTAGTTGATGCGTTGGTGGATGAATATTATTCCGTAAATGCCAATGTGCATCGCGGTGTGCATTATCTTTCGCAACAAGCTACGGAATTGCATGAGGCTTCCCGTGAAACGGTGCGTCAGTTTATCAACGCTCGTAGCACGAACGAAGTTGTTTTTACTCGCGGAACGACGGAAAGCATCAACCTACTTGTTTCCAGTTTTGGCGACGAATTTATGGAAGAGGGGGATGAAGTGATTCTTTCCGTGATGGAACATCACAGTAACATCGTTCCCTGGCAACTGTTGGCTGCCCGAAAGGGAATTGCCATCAAAGTGATTCCAATGAATGACAAAGGCGAACTCTTGCTGGATGAATACGAAAAACTATTTTCCGAACGAACGAAAATAGTCAGCGTGGTTCATGTTTCGAATGTGCTGGGTACAGTGAATCCGGTGAAAGAAATGATTGCAACGGCTCATGCGCATGGCGTACCTTGTCTGATAGACGCTGCACAGTCTATCCCTCACATGAAAGTGGACGTACAGGAGTTGGATGCTGATTTTCTGGTGTTCTCTGCCCATAAAATATACGGTCCGACAGGTGTCGGAGTGCTTTATGGAAAAGAAGAGTGGTTAGACCGCCTTCCGCCTTATCAGGGAGGAGGAGAGATGATTCAGCATGTCTCTTTTGAGAAGACCACTTTCAACGAACTTCCTTTCAAGTTTGAAGCCGGTACGCCCGACTACATCGGAACTACCGGACTGGCAAAAGCCCTTGATTACGTGAATGGACATGGACTTGAGCAGATAGCAGCCCATGAGCATGAACTGACAACTTACGCTTTGCAACGGCTGAAAGAGATTCCCCAGATGCGTATATTCGGTGAAGCAGCCGAACGGGGAGCAGTCATCTCCTTCCTGGTAGGAGATATCCATCATTTCGACCTCGGAACGTTGCTGGATCGTTTGGGTATTGCCGTGAGGACGGGGCATCATTGTGCACAACCTCTCATGCAACGTCTTGGTATAGAAGGAACTGTACGGGCTTCGTTTGCCATGTACAATACGAAATCGGAAATAGATACATTGGTGGCGGGAATTGAACGCGTCAGCAAGATGTTCTAACAATATAAGCCGCTATTCCTGTGGGATGGCGGCTTTTTTTATTCTTTAACTAAAAAAAGATGCCTTCAAGTGCAGTGATTTGCACTTTTGTGCGTCTAATAGGTAAAGAAACAAAATGTTCATTGAATATTAGGAGGGTCGTGAGACCATGCTCATATTATATAAATTCTCTCTCTTTAACATTAATCGCAGCTATATCGTAAGAAATTACGGTATAGCTGCAACTTTTTTAGGGGGACTTGCGTCTAACTAAATACGTATAACTTACAGATAACTAATAAAGAAAAAACTATGCTGATGACAACCACTCCCATCATTGAGGGAAAACGAATAGTGAAATATTATGGAATAGTTTCCGGAGAAACAATCATAGGTGCCAATGTATTCCGCGACTTGTTTGCAAGTATTCGGGATATTGTGGGTGGTCGTTCCGGTTCTTATGAAGAAGTGCTGCGTATGGCAAAAGATACAGCGTTGAAGGAAATGGAGGCACAAGCAGCTCAAATGGGAGCTAATGCCGTGATAGGTGTTGATTTGGATTATGAGACAGTTGGAGGTAGTGGCAGTATGCTGATGGTGACTGCTAACGGCACAGCCGTAAAGATTGAAGAGGATTAATTGATTATTGTTTTTTTACTACAGAGAACACGGAAGACGCAGCGCATATAATTTGTTTATTATCAATGATATAAAACGCTGTGTCCTCCGTACTTCTGTGGTGAATATTATTCGGCAGTCAGCTCAATCACACGGCTGAAAGCCTGATTGGTAGTGAAAGCATTGATTCCTACTTTCATCAGATAATCTCCTGAATAAGTCTTCTCATTAGCAGCAAGATTCGATTTAGAGTTTGGCATCAGGTTGATTTCTTTCACCTTATACATTTTCTTCGCATCCAATCCCTGAAGTTTAACCGGGAGCAGCTTCTCACCGAAACGTGGGTGGATATCGTAGGTATAAAGCACTGCTTTGTTCTTATCCGGTGTGGCGTACATGACAGACATGTGATTACCATCGTATGGAGAAACCAGTCTGTACTGGTCACCATCCAGAATCACTTTCTTCAAACGTGTCCAGTTGGCAACTGCGTTTTGGCAAAAAGTCTGTTCGTCCGCATTCAGCTCTTTCAGTCCGAGGTCGAAGCCCAGTTTACACATACTTGCTACATCGGTACGGAATTTCACGCTTGTCTTCTTGTTCCAGCTGGTTACGTGTGCATCCATTGCTTTTGCAGGGAAGATTTGTGAGAATCCCCATTGGATAAACAGGCGCTCTATCGGGTCTGTATTGTCACTGCACCAGAATTCTGTGAAGTATTTCAATGCTTCGTAGTCGCAACGGGCGCCACCGCCGGAGCAAAGCATCATCGGTACGTTCGGATATTTGTCTTTGATACGTTCCAATACATTATATATACCACGTACATGGTCGATATAAAGTTGTCCTTGTTTATTCTTCAAATAGGGAGAATAAATATTTGTGATGGGAGAGTTGCAGTCCCATTTAAAGAAAGCCACTTCCGGGTTCGCTGTCAGGATGTTATCCACTACGCCAAACACAAAATCCTGTACTTTCGGATTGCTAAGATCGAGCACCAGTTGGTTACGGTAATAGTATGTTTCGCGATTGGGCAGTGTGATTGCCCAGTCAGGATGCTTCTCGAACAATTCACTTTTGGGGTTTATCATCTCCGGTTCGATCCAGATACCGAATTTCACTCCGGCTTCTTTGGCAGACTTCACGAGTGCGGGAATACCGCCCGGCAGTTTGGATTTCATTACTTCCCAGTCACCCAGTCCGGCATTGTCGCTGTTGCGAGGATGCTTGTTGCCGAACCAGCCATCATCCAACAAGAACATATCTACACCCAGATGTTTGGCTTCTTTCATCAGTTCGGCAAGCAGTTTCTCATCGAATTTGAAGTACGTATTTTCCCAGTTGTTCAATAAAGTCATGCGGTCGCCTTGTCCGTCTTTCAGTTGGTAGTTGCGTGCCCATGCGTGGAGGTTGCGGCTGGCTTCGCCCGTACCGTTGTTGCTGAAAGTAAAGATGAATTCGGGAGTGGTAAATACTTCGTTCGGTTTTAGTTCATAATCAGATGCATACGGGTTGATGGCAGGGATGACGCGGAGGTTGCCTACGTTGTCCACTTCAAAGGTAAACTGGAAGTTGCCTGTCCATCCGATAGTCCCTAGCATGGCACGTCCTTGTGTTTCCTGTGCCGGTTGTTCAAAACCAAGTTCGAAGAACGGGTGGGTATGCATGGCGGCACGGCTTCCCAGTTTGGTGTCGATCACCTTTTTACCGAACAATAGAGGTTGCGTGCTCATTTGTGCTTCTTTAGCCCAGTCGCTGCTGAATTCAGTCAGATAATACTCGTTTCCGGAGAAATAAAGCATCGTCGAGGCGTAACGCCAGATGGTGACAGGCTTCTTTTCAGCATGTTTGATTTCACTCCACGTCTTGATGACGTTTTCTTTCGGATAAGCGATGTAATGCAGCGTGACTTCCACCGGGTACTGATCGTCTTTCAGTTGGATGACTGTCTCCGTGCCGCCTGCCACTGCTTTTTGCTCGGAAGATACATAACGGAGAATCGTGCTCGGATTTCCATCATTGTGCGTGATTGCTACAGCCGGTTCAAAATAATCCTCGGCACCGGAGCCCGGATATACTTCCCATCCACGGGTGGATACGCTGCCGTCACTGCCACCTTTCACGTATGGAGAAAAGTTGTTGATGTCTTTCTTGTTCAGTAACTTATCGCCCAGATAAGCCTGATAAAGTCGTCCGTTGGGAGCTACTTGGAGAATTAAGTCTGTGTTGTCCGTTGCGATGCGGATAACGTTCTTTTCCTGGGCGTTCACTTGTGCCAGGGTAAACAATGCCGTAAGTAATACGAAAAGTTTCTTCATGGTTTTTTAATAATTAATTAGGTATTAGTTAGTTTGTGGGCATATAATGCCACAAAGATAATTATAATTTGTTTGGTATGAACTAGAATTTGATGCTTGCGCTAAATTCTACGGTGAATGGGCGTAAATAATTTCCACTCATATAATTTCCGGCGTACTGGGCAGCTTCTTCTTTCGTAATCAGTTCCGAACCGTTGATGGTTCCGCTGGCTCCTTTCTGATTCAGGAAGTTGATGACTGTTGCACCTAGAGACAGGTGTTTGTTTACGTTCCAGTTGATTCCTCCGAACGTTTCCCAGCGGCCGTTGAAGTAGAGCGCTTCCTGAAGATTGGCGTACGTCTTGCCGAAATAGCGGAAACTAAGCCAGAGGCGTAAGTCGTTCGTGATGTTGTAGCTTGGGTCGAGTTCGACAAGTATCTGCGGGATCTCTTTTACGATCATTTCGTTGGCATTGACTGACCTTTCCTCACTCGATTTTATCCGTATCATCCGGCTAAAACATGCTGCGGAATTGTTGCAGGAGGGAGAACTGCGCATCAATGAAATTTGTGACAGGGTAGAATTTCAGTCACCTTCTTACTTCGCCAAAGTATTTCAGAAACAGTTTAAAGTTACTCCTATGGAGTTTGCCCAGCAGAATAAGCAGAGAATGGCATATAGTTAGTTGTTATTGACTATTATTCGTTATCTCTTTGTTTGAATTTGAACTGAAATTAGTTCATTTCTATACGGAAATACCCCAAGATACTATTGCTGACAATAACTCGTCAGTATGCAGCTTTTATTTCTTTCTCTTGCTTATATTATTTTTTCAATTGCCTAAGGAGTTTTCGTTTGACTATAGTTGAACGAACGCTTGACATATGTTGAACTATCGCTTGACTTAAGTCAAACGAAAATTTGTTAGGCAATGAAATAACTATTAATAGGTAAACGCTTGCTTAAAAATAACTAATAAAATCATTAGTGGCAATTGGTTCCAAACCAGGCAGTTTCTGGTTAAATGGGAATTTAATTCAGACAGAAGAACATAAGAAAAAAAAATAAAATAGCCGTTCAATAAGCAACAGGAATAATTTTCAAAGCGCAGCCTTTATGTTCTTTTGTTCTTATGTCTAAAAAGAACTACCATCTGCTCATTTGTCCAAAAGGACGTATAAAAATAGAATGATTCAACTCTGTAAATTCTTTCTTTTTTACTTGCTTATTTCGATTGATTTCCATACTTTTAGCCTCCGTAATCCTTTAAAAATTGACCCTATGGACAACATTCTTTTCTGGCTCGTTCCAGTCGCTTCCGTGTTAGCCCTCTGCTTTGCTTATTACTTTCATAAGCAAATGATGAAAGAGAGTGAAGGTACACCCCAAATGATAAAAATAGCTGCTGCTGTGCGCAAAGGAGCTATGTCTTATCTAAAGCAACAATACAAAATAGTAGGTTGGGTATTCTTGGGGCTGGTTATTTTGTTTTCAATTATGGCATACGGCTTTCATGTACAGAATGCATGGGTTCCTATTGCTTTTCTTACAGGTGGATTCTTCTCCGGGCTTTCCGGATTTCTGGGGATGAAGACGGCGACATACGCGTCCGCTCGTACCGCTAATGCTGCCCGTACTTCTCTGAATGCAGGATTGAGAATTGCTTTCCGAAGTGGTGCCGTGATGGGACTGGTGGTCGTTGGCCTGGGACTGCTCGATATATCTTTTTGGTATCTGTTGCTGAATGCAGTGATTCCTGCTGATGCACTGACACCTACTCATAAACTCTGTGTAATCACTACCACCATGCTGACATTTGGTATGGGAGCTTCTACCCAGGCGCTTTTTGCCCGTGTAGGCGGTGGTATCTATACAAAGGCAGCCGATGTCGGAGCCGACTTGGTAGGCAAAGTAGAAGCTGGAATCCCGGAAGATGACCCTCGTAATCCTGCCACTATTGCCGATAATGTGGGCGATAATGTAGGCGACGTGGCCGGTATGGGAGCCGATTTATACGAATCTTACTGTGGCTCGATTCTGGCAACAGCCGCACTGGGTGCTGCTGCTTTTATCCATTCGGCAGATACAGTGATGCAATTCAAGGCAGTGATCGCCCCGATGCTGATCGCGGCTGTTGGTATTATCCTTTCTATTATAGGTATATTTGCTGTCCGTACCAAGGAGAATGCGACTATGAAGGACCTACTCGGTTCGTTGGCTTTCGGCACGAATCTTAGTTCCGTATTAATTGTTGCTGCTACATTCCTTATTCTGTGGCTTCTGCAACTTGATAACTGGATTTGGATTTCTTGTGCCGTAGTAGTCGGACTATTGGTAGGTATTATCATCGGACGTTCTACGGAATATTATACTTCCCAATCCTATCGCCCTACCCAGAAACTAAGTGAAAGCGGTAAGACCGGACCCGCCACCGTAATTATCTCCGGTATCGGTTTAGGTATGCTTTCTACGGCTATTCCGGTAATTGCAGTCGTGATTGGTATCATTGCTTCCTATCTGTTGGCTTCCGCCGGCGATTTTGCCAATGTCGGTATGGGACTATATGGAATCGGTATTGCGGCTGTCGGCATGCTTTCTACTTTAGGTATCACTCTGGCAACGGATGCTTACGGCCCGATTGCGGATAATGCAGGAGGTAACGCAGAAATGTCCGGCTTGGGTGCCGAAGTCCGCAAACGTACCGATGCGCTCGATTCATTGGGGAATACGACTGCTGCCACCGGAAAAGGTTTTGCAATCGGTTCCGCTGCATTGACAGGGTTGGCTTTGCTGGCTTCTTATATTGAAGAAATCCGAATCGGCCTTACACGGCTTGGTAATGTAGATCTGACCTTTGCGGATGGTAGCTCCATCAGTGTGGCGAATGCTACTTTTATCGACTTCATGGATTATTATGAAGTACATCTGATGAATCCGAAAGTTCTTTCGGGTATGTTCCTCGGTTCCATGATGGCTTTCCTGTTCTGTGGATTGACAATGAATGCCGTAGGACGTGCAGCAGGGCACATGGTAGATGAAGTACGTCGCCAATTCCGTGAAATAAAGGGTATTTTGACAGGAGAAGCGGAGCCGGATTACGAACGTTGTGTTGCAATATCAACAAAAGGTGCGCAACGTGAAATGGTTGTGCCTTCCTTAATCGCTATTATTGCCCCTATCCTTACAGGTCTTATTTTCGGTGTTCCCGGTGTGCTCGGTTTGCTGATTGGTGGCTTGAGCAGTGGTTTCGTACTGGCTATCTTTATGGCTAATGCCGGCGGTGCATGGGATAATGCAAAGAAATATGTAGAAGAAGGAAACTTTGGAGGAAAAGGCGGTGAAGTGCATAAAGCAACCGTAGTAGGAGATACTGTGGGCGATCCGTTTAAAGATACATCCGGGCCGAGCTTGAATATCTTAATAAAGCTAATGAGCATGGTAGCCATTGTAATGGCAGGGCTTACGGTTGCCTGGAGTTTATTCTAAAAAAAGCAGGAAAGAAGTAAGAAAAAGGAGGCAAAACAAGTCTCCTTTTTTAATTTGAATTACCTTTGTGTCAAAATAGAAGCGATAAATATGTTATTACCTTATTTAAACGAGAATCTGATTGAAGCCGGATGTGATGAGGCCGGTCGTGGATGTTTGGCGGGAGCAGTATATGCTGCTGCGGTTATTCTTCCGAAAGATTTTAAGAATGAACTGTTGAATGATTCCAAGCAACTGTCCGAAAAGCAACGTTATGTACTACGTGAGGTAATAGAGAAGGAAGCGATAGCCTGGGCAGTTGGCGTCGTGTCACCGGAAGAAATTGATGAAATAAATATCCTGCGGGCTTCTTTCCTAGCTATGCATCGTGCAGTGGATCAACTGACTACCCGCCCACAGCATTTACTGATCGACGGAAACCGTTTCACTAAATATCCCGGCATCCCCCATACCACGGTAGTGAAAGGCGACGGGAAATATCTTTCAATAGCTGCTGCTTCTATTTTAGCCAAGACATACAGAGATGATTATATGAACCGTCTCCACGAAGAGTTTCCTTATTATGACTGGGATCACAATAAAGGCTACCCAACTAAAAAACATCGCGCCGCCATTGCCGAACGTGGAACCACTCCTTACCATCGAATGACGTTCAATCTATTAGGAGATGGACAGCTAACTTTGAACTTCTAAAGTCACTTTGTTTCATTTTGCACAAACATTCTACATTTTTTTGCAAAATAAGCACGATTTTGTTACGGATAACCATAAGATTGTTCTGTTTAGGCTAAAAAAGTGTTGCCTAGTGCTTTTATTTGTTATTGAAATACTATATCTTTGCAAACAATAATAAGAATTAAAAAGTTTAAAATCATGGCAACGAACAAACTATTGTGGTCTTCTAAAATTATTGGGGTATTTTTTATGATGTTGGTTTGCACTCTTTCTGCAAATGCACAGTTTTTACGTACTTCTTATTTCATGGAAGGTACTCATTATCGTCAACAACTAAATCCGGCTTTAACACCGACGAAAGGTTATTTCAACCTTCCGGTAATTGGTGCAGTTAATGCAACTGTTGGTTCTACTTCATTAGGTTATCAAGATATCATTGATATCATTGATGATGGTGACGATTTCTATACTAAACCAGATTTTATGAATCGTCTGAAAGATAATAATAAGCTGAATGTGAATTTCAGTACGGAAATTCTTTCTGCAGGATGGTATAAAGGTAAAAACTTCTGGTCATTCAATATCGGTCTGCGTACAGATATCGGTGCTAACTTGACAAAATCTATGTTTACCTTCTTGAATGAGATGGATGGAATAGAAGATAATTGGAGAAATAGTAACTATGATATTAGCAATCAACAACTGAATATAAATGCTTACGCTGAAGTTGGCTTAGGACTTTCACGTCAAATCAATAGTCGTTTGACGGTGGGTGCTAGAGTGAAAGCTTTGCTGGGTATTGGTAATATGGATTTGAAACTTAATAATGTGGCAATGAACGCTAGTTTGCCTAGTGATGCTCGTATTAGTCAATTACAGGATCCTGCATATTTATCAGGTTTGGGTGTTGACGATATAACGAAGTTAAGAAGTGAAATTGAGAGCTACCATGCTAATCTGGCAGTAGATGCTCATTTGGAAAGTTCTTTCAAGGGGTTGAATTTGAAAAAGGAAGATGGACAAGACTATATTAGTGATTTCGAATTTGAGAGTAAAGATATGGGAATCGCAGGTTACGGTTTTGGTATTGACTTGGGAGCATCTTATAAGATTATGGATAATCTGACTGTATCTGCTTCTATTTTGGACTTGGGATTTATATCATGGTCGAAAAGTAGCACTCAAATAGCTAATGCTAAAGCATCAGGTATTGATATGAAGGGAAGTGACTATACATCAGGTATTGATCCTAGTGATATTCCTGGAAGTATTACTGCTATTGAAAATAACATAAAGAATTTGCAGACGGATGCCAATGGATATATGGAACGTGTTAGTGGCGGTGACGTACTTGACTATGAAATGTTGCAACTTAGAACGGAAGAAGCAAGCAAGTCTCGCAAGTCTCGTCTGGCTTCTACATTAGTAATAGGTGCAGAATACGGATTTTTCAATAACAAACTGGCTGTTGGCGCATTGTCTACAACTCGTTTTGTGCAACCCGATGCACTTACTGAATTAACATTCTCTGCAAACTACCGTCCGAAAAGTTGGTTCAATGTAGCACTTAGTTATTCAGTTATCCAGTCAGCCGGTAAATCTTTCGGTTTGGGTCTGAAGTTAGGTCCTCTGTTTGTCGGAACTGACTATATGTTCTTAGGAAAGAACTCTAACTCTGTTAATGGATTCGTTGGGGTATCTATTCCGTTAGGTGGAAGAAAAGCAAATAAAGAAGGATAAATATTTTAATTTCTCTCTAAACATTCTCTTTTAATTAATTCTCTATAGAATAAAAAACGTATAATTACAGCTTACCGTCATAAAGAATCCTTATAAAGGGTCATAGATGGTAAGCTGTTTTTTTATGTTCCTCCTTTTAGAACCACTTAATCTTCCGGAATATTACAAACGCAAGCGTTGACAATCCGATGGAAAAGAGCACAATCAAAGAGAAAGCAAAGGGCACTTCTTCCAGGTGAATATCCACATTCATGCCATAGAAACTGGCAATCAATGTCGGAAGCATCAGGACGATGGAGAGGCTTGTCATACGTTTCATGATCGTATTCACATTATTGGAGATAATAGAGGCAAAAGCATCCATTGTCCCTGTGAGGATATCACTGTAAATATTCACCGTATTGAGCGCCTGTTTCAGCTCGATAATTACATCTTCCACTAATTCAGTGTCCAGATAATCCGTATCCTGAAAAATAGTCCTTAACTTACCGATCATCACTTCATTTCCACGGATGGAAGTATTGAAGTAGACAAGTGTTTTTTGCAGTCTCATCAAGCGAAGCAAATCCTCGTTACGGATACTCCGTTCCAATTCCTTTTCTGCGGCACTGATGTCTATGTTTATCTGCTTTAGATATTTCAGGAACCACACGGCAGAAGAATAGATTAACCGGAAAATCAGATCCAGCTTGTTGCGTACAACGATCCCTTTTCGACGGGTATGCTCTATGAAATCCGGTAACAAATCCGTGTTGTGATAACAGACGGACACAATAATCTCGTTATTAGTGATAATTCCAATCGGTACGGTGTCGAAAGGCAGACTGCCATTCTGTTTGTTCACTACCGGGATACGAAGAATCGTCAACAACCAGTTGCCTTCCGTATCCGTACGCGGACGTTCGTCCGTGTCGGCTATATCGTTCAGAAATGATTCGGGTACGTTGAGAGTTTGAGTTAGAAATTCAAAGTCATCATTGTTTGGGCATACTACATTTACCCAGCTGTTGGGAAGCCATTGTGCTTTTTCCACAAAGCCAGCCTCACAATAAAGATACGTTCTCATCTTATTGCCTCCTTTCGTTTGTTTGACACGAGCAGAGGCATCAGTCTTCAATGGCTCTGTTCGCTTTAATTAATACTAGTTGTGCACGTTCGCGGGTTTGAATCGTCCATATTTCTATGATTTTAATTTAAAAGCGAGGCAAAGGTACGGAAAAATGAAGTAAGTTCCGCCTTTTGTATCCTGTTTTTCGATAAACATGTTGAAAGTTGTTTTACAAAGTAAGAAAAAGACCCATAGCCTGATACACTTCTGCCCTGTAACTTAACATAGATTAAACGTTTACGTAACCATCTTTTTTGTACCTTTGCACCCGAAAATCAGTGTGATAATTTAAATATTAAAATATTATGAGTAAGAAAGCCCTTTTAATGATCCTCGATGGTTGGGGATTAGGCGACCAAAAGAAAGACGACGTAATCTTCAACACTCCCACTCCTTATTGGGATTATCTGATGAGTACTTATCCTCACTCTCAACTTCAGGCAAGCGGTGAAAACGTGGGTTTGCCCGACGGACAGATGGGTAACTCGGAAGTAGGTCACTTGAATATCGGTGCCGGACGCGTGGTTTATCAGGACTTGGTGAAAATCAATCGTGCATGTGCGGACAATAGCATCATGAAAAATCCTGAAATTGTTTCTGCTTTCTCTTATGCAAAAGAAAATGGAAAGAATATTCACTTTATGGGGCTGACTTCTAACGGTGGTGTACACAGCTCACTCGTTCATCTCTTCAAACTTTGCGATATCGCAAAAGAATACAACATCAACAATGCATTTATCCACTGCTTCATGGATGGCCGTGATACTGACCCGAAGAGTGGTAAAGGCTTTATCGAAGAACTTTCTGCACACTGCGAGAAATCAGCAGGAAAGATTGCTTCTATCATCGGCCGTTATTATGCAATGGACCGTGACAAGCGTTGGGAACGTGTAAAAGAAGCATACGACCTGCTCGTAAACGGTGTAGGCAAGAAAGCTACTGATATGGTTCAGGCAATGCAGGAATCTTACGACGAAGGCGTGACAGACGAATTCATCAAACCGATTGTAAACGCTAACTGCGACGGAACAATCAAAGAGGGTGATGTAGTGATCTTCTTCAACTACCGTAACGACCGTGCCAAAGAGTTGACTGTCGTACTGACTCAACAAGATATGCCGGAAGTTGGCATGCATACTATCCCGGGGCTGCAATATTACTGTATGACTCCGTATGATGCATCTTTCAAGGGCGTTCATATCTTGTTCGACAAAGAAAACGTGTCCAACACATTGGGCGAATATCTTGCTTCCAAAGGCTTGAGCCAACTTCATATCGCTGAAACAGAAAAGTATGCTCACGTAACATTCTTCTTCAACGGTGGACGTGAAACTCCGTTCGATAAAGAAGAACGTATCCTTGTTCCTTCTCCAAAAGTTGCTACTTATGACTTGAAGCCGGAAATGAGCGCTTTTGAAGTAAAAGAGAAACTGGTAGCTGCCATCAACGAGAACAAATATGATTTCATTGTAGTGAATTTTGCTAACGGTGACATGGTTGGCCATACCGGTATTTACGAAGCAATCGAGAAAGCGGTTGTTGCTGTAGATGCTTGTGTGAAAGATGTAATCGAAGCCGCTAAAGCACAAGATTACGAAGCGATTATCATTGCCGATCATGGTAATGCTGACCATGCTTTGAACGAAGACGGTACTCCGAATACTGCTCACTCTTTGAACCCTGTTCCTTGTGTTTACGTGACAGAGAACAAGGCTGCGAAAGTAGAAGATGGTCGTTTGGCAGATGTTGCTCCGACTATTTTAAAGATTATGGGACTGGAAGTTCCGGCTGAAATGGACGGAAACGTTTTGATTAAGTAATTTAGATTTCTATAATTGGGAGGGCGGAGTAGAACTCCGCCCTTTTTGTCTCACATAAGGTTTAAAATGATACAAATAGGTGATGTAGTAGTGTCTCTTGATGTATTTCAGGAGAAGTTCCTTTGCGATTTGGGCGCCTGCAAGGGGGCTTGTTGTATTGAAGGTGATGCTGGTGCTCCGGTAGAGCTGGACGAGGTGATGGAGTTGGAAGAGGTTTTGCCGGTTATTTGGGATGAACTGGCTCCGGAAGCACGTGCGGTGATTGAAAAGCAAGGAGTAGTATATACGGATGAGGAAGGTGATCTGGTGACTTCTATTGTTAATAATAAAGACTGTGTGTTTACCTGCTACGATGAAAAAGGCTGTTGCTACTGTGCTATTGAGAAGGCTTATCGGGAGGGGAAAACAGACTTCTATAAACCGGTGTCCTGTCATCTTTATCCTATCCGGATCGGCGATTACGGGCCCTATAAAGCGGTGAATTATAATCGTTGGGACGTATGCAAAGCAGCAGTTTTGCTGGGGAAAAAAGAGAATCTTCCCGTATATCAGTTTTTGAAAGAACCTTTAATCCGTAAGTTCGGTGAAGAATGGTACAAAGAGCTGGTCACTGTTGCTGAAGAGCTGAAAAAGCAACAATATATTTAAATTCTCTTCCGGTTCTTGCGTATGCAATATAGCTGATAGAGCAAAATGCACAATGCGATTATGATTCCACATGCCGGCATAACCCATGCTTCCGGATGGATAATAATCAAGAAGATACAAGTCGCGATCACGCAGGAAGTCAGTACAATAAGAAACAACCTGATCTTTGCAAATAACGGATTGGGCGCAGTAGTTTTCATTTTCATAGTTATGTTTTCTTTGCTTTTTATGCAAGATAGTGATTTTGTATGGAAAACGTTTCTGCTGTTAGGTTTTATTAAGAGATGGGCGGTTGAACGATTCGAACATGAAAGCCCCTTCAGACAAAAGAAAAACGCCGATCGAAGGACGTTCCTTCGCCATCGGCGTTTCCTCGTTGTAAGATGTGAGGTTGGTTTATAAAAACGTAATATTAAAATTATGCATCGATATTTGCATACGTTGCATTCTCTTCAATAAACTCGCGGCGTGGCCCTACATCTTCACCCATCAACATAGAGAAGATATAATCAGCTTCTGCGGCGTTGTCAATATTTACTTGTTTCAGCATACGGTTTTCAGGGTCCATAGTTGTTTCCCACAACTGCTGGGCGTTCATCTCACCCAAACCTTTGTAGCGTTGTGTATGAATCGCATTTTCTGAACCACCGCCGTAAGTGTCAATAAACTTTTGGCGTTGTGCATCTGTCCAGCAATACTCTTCTACTTTACCCTTTTTGCAGAGGTAGAGCGGGGGAGTGGCGATGTACAGATAACCGTTCTGGATAACTTGCGGCATATAACGGAAGAAGAACGTCATGATTAGTGTGTCGATGTGAGAACCATCGACGTCGGCATCGGTCATGATGATAATCTTGTGATAGCGCAGCTTCTGTATGTTTGCTTCCTTGCTGTCTTCGTCAGTTCCGATAGTCACACCGAGAGCTGTGTAGATATTGCGGATTTCATCACTTTCCAAAGCCTTGTGATACATGGCTTTTTCTACGTTCAGAATCTTACCGCGTAATGGGAGGATCGCCTGGAACATACGGTTACGTCCCTGTTTGGCAGTACCACCTGCCGAGTCTCCCTCGACGAGGAACAATTCACATTTTGAAGGATCCTTATCCGAACAGTCGGCCAATTTGCCCGGCAGACCACCACCCGACATCGGCGACTTGCGTTGTACCATTTCACGGGCCTTTCTTGCAGCGTGACGTGCAGTAGCGGCAAGAATCACTTTGTCGACAATTGTTTTGGCTTCCTTCGGATGTTCTTCCAGATAATATGCTAATACTTCGCCCACTGCCTGGTCAACAGCACCCATCACTTCGTTGTTACCCAACTTCGTTTTAGTCTGTCCTTCAAACTGTGGTTCAGCTACTTTTACAGAAATAACGGCAGTCAAACCTTCACGGAAGTCATCTCCCGAAATTTCAACTTTCACCTTTTCCAGCATCTTGCTGTCTTCGGCGTATTTTTTCAACGTACGAGTCAGCGCACGGCGGAAACCTGCCAAGTGTGTACCACCTTCAATGGTGTTGATATTGTTAACGTATGAGTGAACGTTTTCGGAGAATCCGGTATTGTACATGATAGCCACTTCAATAGGAATTCCCTGCTTTTCGGAGTTTAGATAGATCACATCGTTAATCAAGTGCTCGCGTGATGACTCGATAAAACGTACGAACTCTCTCAAGCCTTCTTCTGAATAGAACTGCTCGCTCTTGAAACTTCCATCTTCGTTCACCACCCGACGGTCAGTCAGAGAGATGCGAAGACCGGCGTTCAGATAAGCCAATTCGCGCAGACGTGAAGCCAGAATCTTGTAGTCGTATACCGTTTCAGTAAAGATGGTACCATCCGGCCAGAATTGTTGGCGGGTTCCCGTAATGTCGGCTGTACCGACTTCCTTTACAGAATAAAGCGGTTTACCGATCTCGTATTCCTGCTGATAGATTTTACCATTACGGAATACTTGTGTAGTCATGTGGGTAGACAGCGCGTTTACGCAGGACATACCTACACCGTGCAAACCTCCGGATACTTTGTAAGAACCCTTGTCGAATTTACCTCCGGCGTGCAATACGGTCATGGCAACTTCCAGTGCCGACTTCTTTTCTTTCTCGTGATAGTCAACCGGAATACCGCGTCCGTTGTCCTGTACTGTGATTGAATTGTCTTCGTTGATTGTTACTTCGATATGGTCGCAATAGCCGGCCAATGCTTCGTCGATAGAGTTGTCAACGATTTCGTATACCAAGTGGTGAAGTCCCTTGACGCTGATGTCACCAATGTACATCGCAGGGCGTTTTCTTACTGCTTCAAGACCTTCCAATACTTGGATACTATCCGCAGAATAAGACCCGTTATTGGGAGTGATTTGTTCTTCGCTCATAATTGCCTTTCTAACTTTAATAACAGAGCAAATATAGTGAAAATTGTCGACTTGACGAAGAATAATCAGTGAAAAATAAAGAATGCGGGCGGTTTCTCTGTATTGTTGATAGGTTTGATATTCAGTGGGTTATAAACAAGAAAGGCCGAACTTAAAAGTTCAGCCTGGATGCTATATAGAATTGTTAAATTCTTGTTGTTAAGCGAGCTTGTTGATGTAAAGAGCCAACTTAGATTTCAGATTGTTAGCTTTGTTTTTGTGAATGATGTTCACTTTAGCCAACTTATCCAACATCTTTGTAATGCCTGGGTACATTGCAACTGCTTCTGCTTTATCAGTAGTTGCACGAAGCTTTCTAACAGCATTTCTCATGGTCTTGCCATAATATCTGTTGTGAAGTCTTCTTGTCTCTTCTTGTCTGATTCTTTTCAGTGATGATTTATGATTTGCCATCTCGACTAATCTATTTTTTAGTTCTTTATTCTTTTAACTTGTAGCCCGTGGGGGAATCGAACCCCCCTTTCAAGAATGAAAATCTTGCGTCCTAACCGATAGACGAACGGGCCATCCTGTTGTAGCATTTCTGCTTTTTGCTTTCTCGAATCTGTGTTTGTTTCTCGATTGCGGATGCAAAGGTAGGAACTTTTTTGAAACTGGCAAATGATTCATAGAAAAATTTTCAATGAATATGTGTTTTTTTCACAGATGTCTTTCTTTTTGGCTGATATTCAGTGAAATATATGGTTGTGATTTTTATATAAAAAAATCTCTCCTGTGAAAAACAGTAGGAAGCATGTTTTCTTACCACCTTATTATATATAGAGAAATAAAAAAGCTGCTTATTGGTAACTTCTTTTGTAACTAAATGATTCTTTAGGCGACTAACGGAACAAATACCGGAGACGATGAATGATAACAAAGAATTTATAGGCATACTGCTACAAAATAAGCGTATCATTTATAAGGTTTGTTTCATGTACGCACAAGATAAGGAAGTGGAAGCGATATTTAACGCCGTATGTCTCCGATTATTTTGTGTTTTTTTGTAGCTTTGCTTCGGATTGGAAACGAGATAAATATCGGTTATGCTGCAAAAAACGAAAGGAATAGTTCTTCATACATTGAAATACAATGATACATCTATCATTGTGGATATGTATACAGAGTTGTCCGGCAGGGCTTCTTTTCTTGTAACAGTGCCCCGTTCGCGGAAAGCGGCTGTGAAATCCGTACTTTTCCAGCCCTTGTCTTTTATTGAGCTCGAAGCCGACTATCGCCCCAACGCAACTCTCTATCGTGTGACGGAAGCGAAATCTTTTTATCCTTTTTCTTCCATTCCATACGATCCGTATAAGTCTTCGATGGCACTTTTCCTGTCGGAGTTTCTTTACAGGGCTATCCGGGAGGAGGCGGAGAACCGTCCGTTATTTGCTTATCTGCAACATTCCATCATTTGGCTGGATGAGTGTGGAGACGGCTTTGCCAATTTTCATCTGGTGTTCTTGATGCGTCTTTCCCGTTTCCTGGGACTTTATCCGAATCTGGAGGATTATCATACCGGCGATTACTTTGATTTATTGAATGCCTGCTTCACTTCTATTCGTCCCCAGCTGCATTCTTCCTATATCAATCCCGAAGAGGCTGCCCGTCTCCGTCAACTGATGCGCATGAACTATGAGACAATGCATCTCTTTGGCATGAGCCGTGCGGAGCGTACCCGTTGCCTGACGATTATGAATGATTATTACCGCTTGCATCTGCCCGACTTCCCGGCATTGAAATCATTGGAGGTGTTGAAAGAACTGTTTGATTAATTAGTAATTTCTTGCAGGTTTGTATGCTGTTCCTGAAAATATATGTTACTTTTGTCGGTAGAGAACAAAAGAGAATGAACAAGCGAGAAACAATATGAAAAGATTCCTGTACCTGACGGTCTGTTTTTTTATCCTAGGGAAGTTTTATGGTTGTAACGGAGACGTGTTTGTCGACGACTTCCGTTCTTCCGATTCCGAACTGACGCTGGACGGGAACGGGGATGTTGCCACTATTCAATTTGCAGCTGCCAATTGGGATTGGATGTATATAGCCTTCGATTTTCCCATTCAATATAAAATATATGATGCGGACAATCGCCTGATAACAACTGACCAAGGTCCATCGCTGAACGGGTTTGGAAAGATTGTGTGCACCGGAGAGATGATTGATTTCACCATCGAACGCGTTCATCCCAAAGAAGTGAAGATAACGGTGGGCGAGAATGCCCTTTCCGCTCCTTTTCAATTCCAGCTCAGGGCGAGCAACGAGTATGAGTGGCAGGAGATACGCGTCGAGATTTCTCCGACAGACAGATATGTGATGGATAGCATCACTTATTCTTTGAATGCATATTCTTACAATCCGGAAAACAGGACAGAGAGAAAAGAAGGCGTCTCCTTTCATAACTTTACAGATGTTTTCTCTACATACACGTTTTCCCCTTTCGAGTCTTTTTACCATTTTATGAGATTCAAAAGCGATGTGCCCGAAGCTTTTCAACTACTGGGCGAAGCCGGTCTGACGGTGGAAATACCAAGCATGAAAGACGGATATTTAGGGATGAACGGTAAGCGGGCGCCGTTCATTTCTGCGCAACAAATGTTGCCTTGCTCCAGTACGGAGCAGGAAGAAGACATAATTCCTCCCCGGACTGCTCGAATCTATACCTTATGGATGGTGTATGATTGGTTGGAAACGCGGTATACCCTCTATGTTTCTCACCCCAAAACCAAGAAACAACGAATCGTAAGCGGCACGTTGCATAGCGAAATGCCTGTAAAATATCACATAACACACAGGGATGTCTCTCTCAAAAACTAACCTTTCAACAACTAATATATCAATGATTAGAAATAGAAACGCCATACGGTTGCTGTGCCTCTTTTGCATCCTGGTACATCCGGCAATCAACGCAAATCTGGAAGCCCGGACAATCATCGGGCAACGGAACGACAGCGTCAGCCATCCCCTGATCCGCCATCAGCTTGGCTTCGACATCCGTCCGGGATATATCGTCTCCACCCATAGTTTTCTGCAAGGAGACAATGCGCAGCAAAAGAAAATCGACCAATCGCTTTCCTTCCATTTCAAGTACGCTTTCAGATTCAGCAAAGAATCCAACCTCGGCAGGCTCTTTCCCCATACCTATCAGGGTATTGGCATTTCCTACCATACTTTCTTTAGTCCCGCTGAATTGGGAAATCCCGTGTCGGTATACGCTTTTCAAGGGTCACGTATCGCGCAACTGTCCCCCCGTTTGTCGCTCGATTACGAATGGAACTTCGGGGCTTCTTTTGGCTGGAAGAAATATGATGAACTATCCAATCCGCAAAACGTGCTGATTGGCTCCAAGATCAATGCGTACATCAATCTCGGCTTTTTGCTGAACTGGCAAGTTCACAAGTACTGGAAGCTGGCGGCAGGTGTAGATCTCACCCATTTTTCCAATGGAAACACGCATTATCCTAATGGCGGCCTTAATGTTATTGGAGGAAGAATCGGCATCGTACGTACTTTGGGCGTGGATGAGGCACCCGGTTCCACCACTCCCGGACGGCTTTTTATAAAACCTCACGTCAGCTATGACCTGGTGATCTACGGAGCCACCCGCAAAAGAGGACTGATTGGAGACGATGTGTCGAGTATGATTCCCGGTTCGTTTGGTGTGGCGGGCATCAATTTCGCCCCGATGTATAATTTCAACAACTATTTTCGGGCAGGGCTTTCTGCGGATGCGCAATATGATGAGAGTGCCAATCTTAAGGAGTATAGAGTGGGCGAGTATTACTCGGGCGATTTGAAGTTTCATCGTCCTCCTTTCCGCGAGCAGTTTTCCGTAGGTTTATCTCTTCGGGCAGAGCTGGTGATGCCTGTTTTCTCTATCAATGTCGGCGTCGGTCGGAACCTGATATACAGCGGTGATGATACAAAAGGGTTCTATCAAGTTCTGGCTCTCAAGACTTATGTCACCCGTCATTTGTTTCTACACGTGGGGTATCAGTTGAGCAAATTTAAAGACCCCAACAATCTGATGTTGGGGCTTGGATATAGATTTCATGATAAGCGATGAAAGAGTAATCTTCGCTTGTTAATAACTTCCTTTTTTCAATTTAATTAAAATGTAAGCCCTCCTAATTGAATTATTCCATTATCCTTCCAAATATAATTAACTTTTACTTCTGTGATACCGGCATCAGGATACCGTTGCTGATATTCTACTGTTTTATCACTCTGTAGGATATATCCGTATGACATTCCTGTGGCAAATTTAAAACCGAATTTCTCTGTTTTATTATCATACATTAGGGTTAAAGAGGTAATGTTCCATTCGTATGTACCTTCTTTGAATATTCCCGAATCAGTTTCCATTGTGAACTTCTTGGTTTCCTGATTGAATGTATAAGTAGCACCAATGAATGGTTTCTCTTTTTCTCGTAACTCAACTTCTATCTCTGGAGGGATTCTTAGATCTATTGCTTTTATTATTATTCCCGGAGAACCAGGATGACCTTCGAACGGAATTCCCCAATTGATAATTTCCGAGCTGTTGAAGTATATTACATATACGTAGATCTCACATACTATCTTATTATTGTCAGTATCAATAAGTCGTATCATGGTGCTCCCACTTTTGTATGTAGCGATGCATACGCCCATTACGTCAAGAGTTGCAGTTGCAATTTCTTGATTTTCTGATTCTAACTTATAGTTGTGCTCTGTTAAGTCTGTTTCTATGATGACATGCCTTGTGTCTCCTTCCCATATAGAAACTGATTCCTTTTCAACTTCGTATGGTTGTTCTTCAGAGCAACCATACGAAGTTGCCAGTAATAATACGAATAGTAAAAATCTATCAATTCTCATACTTTTAAATGTTTGTTGCAAATATATGCTAATATGGGTGATAATCCCTTTGTTTTACTGGCTAATAAAGTCTTTATTGCTTATTCCACGTGGACTTCTACGATCGTAAAGACATTGTTTGAACGGATATAAAGGTCAAATGTTCCATAAGGTCCGTTGACAATGTCAGGTGCTTTAGTTAGGGTTATTCTTAATTTGTTATTGGCATATGTTACATTTAATCCTTTTATACCTGCGCTATGTTCTTTCAAGAAAAACTCAATATCTTGGGGTAATGCTAATTCAACCGTTTCACCTATGCGGTAAAGGCTTCCAATATTATACCTATATGCAGGCAGTCCATTATTGTTAGGGAAAACAGATATATATTTTACAATTGCACCGATATTCATGTCACTATTTACTATTTTAGATACAACATAGGCTTGATAATAACTTGTTTCTACTTGAATAGCGTAATTGCCTGACGGAAAATCTATCAGTGTATTTTTATTAAAAATCTGATAAATATGCCCGGGTGTAACCGCCACTTCGTGTGTGAGGTTGGTTAACGAGGGCAGAATATTTGCTCCAACTCCTGCGCCATTTCCTACGTCAGAAATGAAATTTTTAGATGTGATAAAATTATTGGCTTCATTGATGTAAACATTTGATTCACCTAAATAGGTTTTTCCATTATGCTCATTAAGCATATTGAGTGTGATGGTGTCTGCCGGATCATCTGGTGTGTCATCATCACTACAATTAACGAAACACATAGTACAAAGGGATAATAAGAAAATCCCAACTATTTTCTTTGTATTCATTTTTTTAATTTCTTAATTTATCAGGAACTTAGTTTGACTTGTTGCTTAGAAATATTTTATCGATATAATAGTCAATACTCTTTGAAGTATTGCGGAATAATAGTTGAAGCTTGTATTTCCCTTTAGGATATTCTTCTTGAGAAGGTAAAAAGAACCTTATTTTGGCGCTTTCATGAGAAGGTATTAAATATCCAAGATCATTTTTTACATAATTATCCGGATAAACTAAAGGAATCCATGAATTATTACTTTCTCTATAGTGCAAGAAAGTATTGCTAATATAGATAATTGTATCGTTTGTATTATTAGTAATTTCTGTTTTCAAGAATCCGTCTTTTGAGCAGGGGGCTTTTAATAAAAAGCGCACTTTTATATTCTCATTTTCTCTTGTAATAAATTCTTTCCCTTGCATTTGTTTTTCTTCTACAATCGTTTCTCCTGGCTCGATGGAATTAATGAAATGTGATATATCCATTTTATATGAATTAAGAGAGTCGATACTATTCTCATAATCAAAGTTCACAGTATTTCTTGAATTACTTGTTTTATTATGACAACTGATTAACATGAATAAAACGATTCCATTGGTTATCAAAATAGATATTAATTTGAGCATAAATTAAATATGAAATGAATTAGATAAGTTACTTATCCAACCTATTTGTGAATATTATTTAAAATAGGCATTTAATTTTGATGCTATATTATCAACCTTAACAAATATAGATGTAAAAGTTATACTTCCTTTAGATCTATACTCTGATAGATTGTTAGCTTTCATTGTCATGAATGAAATACTAATTAATAATAGTGCAATACTTAGTTTTCTCATATCTTTAATTGTTTTTGCAAATTTACGGAGAAATGAGGGGGGAAGCAAGTAAAGTATGTTTTTGAACGTGGACAAACAGACTTTGATAATCAGTTGTTTATGGCTTTTTACGTGGACATTATCTTATGCTACAGATTGTTTCTACTGAAAACATGATTATTAGTGTATATTTTCGATTAAGTATTCATATAATGTAGCATTATTATCTGGTAATGTGATATCTAGTTTTCTTCTAAGTCTAAGACGTCTTTTTCTTACTGAATCAACTGTTATATTTAATAATTTTGCTTCAGTGTTAGTGTCGAACCCATACATGTAAAGACAGCAATATTGAAAGTCTTGTTCTGATAAATCCGGACATAGACTATATATGTATTTATAAAGACTTGGATAGATCTGTGTTATTTCATCTGTGATAAGTTTCCATTGTTTTTCTGTTATTAATGGCTTATCATTTCTTGGTTTATTTTTATTTGCCAGGTATGTTAGCTCCTTGAATAGTGGTGAGTTCTCTAGAGATTTATTTTGTAATTCCTTGTAATTGGCACTTAGAAGATTTATTTCTTCCTGCATTTTATTATAGTTCTCATTTTTCTCTTTGAGTGTGTCTGACAATCTTTTTTTCTTTTCCAATTCTAATGACACATAGAGCAAATTTTCTTTTATCTGGTTTAATTCATCCCGTTGTCTTTGAATTTTTTCTTTTGCTTTTTTGCGATATAATAGGTATCCTACCATTATAAACAGTAACGTTATAATGCAGATAATTGAAATTATAATGTAGCTTTGTTGCTTAATTTTTAATCTATCGACTTCTTTGCTGATTTTTAGGTGATTATATTTGGATTCTATATCTAGTATTTTGGATTGGCTATCTGCATATACAATAGAATCTACCATATTAACATATTCTTCCAGATTGACAAGAGCTTCTTTATAGTTTTCTTCTGCATTATAAATTTGATAATATAGATATTTAATGCTACATGTATATTGGGGGTTATCCTGTGGGATCTTGGATAATAATTCTTTAGCTTTATTAATGGAACCTGATGTCGTATATAAGTCAATCAATGCTACATAGTCGGGCATTTTCTCTCTTCCCGTCAATAATGCTTTGAGGAGATATTTTTCGGCTTTATCATATTTATTTTGCATTGCATAGATGTTTCCTAAAGCATTGTTGATTGATGCAGTAACTTCGATATTTTTAGTTTTATTTGCTACAGAATCAGCTATAATTAGAATATGTAGAGCATGTGATAATGAATCCATTTCTGCATATTCACGTCCAATATCTCTTAATGCACAAGCATAACTATCTGTATTCTTTTCTTTTTTGAAGTATTCGGCAGCAATCTCATATCTTTTGATAGCCTCTGTTCGCATGATTTTTTCTCGATATAGATCGCCTATATAGTCATAGGTATATCCAATGAGGTTATTGAGCTTGTTTTTTTCTGCAATGTCCAGTGCATTAGTATAAATAGACATTGCTTTATCATAATCTCCATCAGCAAAATAGGAACGACCTAAATAAATCAAAATTTGCACTTGTTCGTCAGGGCTACCATGTGAGGAATACCATTCATAGGCTCTTTCTAATTGGTAAGTTGGTAGGATGCTATTAAAAATTTCGTCTGTAATCTTTCCTGATAACATACACCAGCGTGCAAAAGTTTTGTCGTCTAGTTTTTCAGGAGATGATATGCTGTTTAGTAGGTTGGATGCGCTGTCAGGATTTATGGCAATGGCTTTTTCTACTTCATTTAGCAGTCTGTCAGATACGGATTGTTGTTTGTTGCATCCTGATAGCACTAATATAGATGTTATAATTATAGCAATACTCTTTCTCATTTGTCTGTCGTGGTTTAGTTTCGTTGTAAAAGTAATCTTTATTTTCTATATTATGCTCTTTTATAGGGAGATTATTTTAGTTCGGGGAAATAATAATTAGTACTGTCTATATCATACATTAAATTAATTTCAAATCTGCTTTTACTTTATTAAGTTCATGTGATCTAATTTGATTATTTCCCAGCTATTAATAGACTCTTTCTTATTTATAGTGAGAAAAGTTCCTTTCTATTAATACCTAAATTACTTTACTATAATTCTAAACTTGTTTTTCATTAATCGCAATCTATAATTGCAAGTTGCAATTATATAAATGAAGCTTTTGATTTTATAAATGAAAGCTTTGTTTATAAAAACAAAAGCTTCATTTAGAGATTGCCTTTAATGTTAGTAATCTTTTCTATTAGTGAAAAGGAAGTTTGGCATCAATAGAGAATAAGTTTATATCTAATAGATTGGAATCAGTCTATTAATCAAAATTCGGCAGAAAGGTATAGTGAATCGGGTGAAACCTATGTGAAAGGCAGCCCTTCACCCGAAATCCCTTTATTTATCGATGTTTCAGAGTGGTGAAGGAGGTGAATGTCATGTTTAACGAAAGTTGCAGATGTGTGTAAGATAAAACATCTTGCACGCATCTGCAACGGTATCTTGCATAGGTTTATACTGCTATTAATCAAATAGATAAACTCTGGTTAGTGTAAGATGCAAGATAAAATCGAACACTAAAAGGTTCTGTGGAAGTTCCGGAAGTTATCCCAAAAGCTCTTTTACTTTTGCGGAAATGGCACGTCCTTCTGCAAGTCCTGCCAACTTCTTGGAGGCAACTCCCATGACCTTACCCATGTCTTTACCGCTCGTAGCACCTGTCTCTGCGATGATTTTCTTCAAAGCAGCTTCCAGTTCTTCGGCACTCATCTGTTTCGGCAGGTATTTTTCCATAACGGCTACCTGACCCAATTCTACGTCAGCCAAGTCCTGACGACCCTGTCCGATATAGATTTCAGCAGAATCTTTTCCTTGTTTTACAAGTTTCTGGATAATCTTCAAAGCGGCATCATCTGTCAATATATCGTTAGCTCCCGGAGCTGTCTTAGCTTCGAGGAAGAACTTCTTTATATTTCTCAAAGTTTCGAGGGCTACTTTATCTTTCGCCTTCATTGCGTTTTTAATGTCTTCGCTGACTTGTTCGAATAAATCCATACTATTATAATTATAAATTGAAGATTAAAAATTAGATCTGAAGCCTGATGCTGTGGGACTATAATTTTCGTTCTTAAGCTCTTTGTTTAGAATGTAATTACGCCGTTATCATCCGTAGCTTCTTCTGTTGCCACTTCTTCTTCCAATGCAGCCTTTGTCCGGATTTTAGTAAGAGTCGTCTTATCACGCATATACGTGGGAGAATCTTCTACCATGGCGATAATATCGTCGTTGTCCAAATCTTCCGTGTTGAAAAGATAGATGTGGCGGCGTTTGCGGAGGCTCTTGCTTCCGATATTGCTGGCACTTTCGCCGTATGCCTTGCGGATACGTTCTTTGTTCTTCTCTTTCTCTTCTTCCAGTTGCAGTTGACGTTCTTCCTCTTCCTGGCTGCGTGCAGCATGCAGGCTGTCCATTCCGGGGACGTCTTCTACACCGAATCCGGTTGCCAGTACGGTGATCTTTACTTTTGTATCCAGTGAGTTGTCGATGGCAACACCCCAGATCACTTCCACTCCTTCGCGGAACTTGCTCATGAACTCGTGTATCTCGTTCATCTCCTCCATCATCAGCTCGGATGACGGGCAGAAAGAAACGTTCAACATAACCTTTTTGGCATTGAAAATATCGTTGTTGTTGAGCAACGGAGAATGCAGGGCATCGTCGATTGCTTTCGTCACACGATTTTCTCCTTCGCCGAATCCGGTACTCATGATCGCTACTCCGCCATCTTTCAGGATGGTTTTCACATCGGCAAAGTCGAGGTTGACCGTACCACGCATGGTGATAATCTCGGCAATACTCTTGGCAGCGATGGAAAGAGTGTCATCGGCTTTGCCGAAGGCATTCATAAAGGTAAGGTCGGCGTATATTTCGCGCAGGCGTTCGTTGTTAATAACCAATAGGGCATCAACGTGCTGGGCGATACGTTCGACGCCGTCCAGTGCCTGGATGATTTTCTTTTCTCCCTCGAAGATAAAGGGGATGGTGACGATACCGACAGTCAGAATATCCATTTCCTTCGCAATGCGGGCGATGACCGGGGCAGCTCCTGTTCCGGTTCCTCCTCCCATTCCGGCGGTGATGAATACCATCTTGGTGCCGTCGTTCAGTTGTGCCTTGATATCTTCTATACTTTCTTCAGCGGCGTCGCGTGCCCGTTCGGGACGGTTGCCGGCTCCAAGCCCTTGCGTGATGCTACGGCCCAGTTGCAGTTTCACCGGGACAGGTGATTCGGCCAATGCCTGGTTGTCCGTGTTGCAAAGAACGAACGTTACATCATGGATGCCTTCCCGGTACATGTGGTTTACAGCGTTACCACCACCACCACCTACACCAATCACTTTGATGATCTTCGGTGAATCTGTCGGGAAATCGAATTGTACTATCTCGTCCATAATAATATGATTTCTGATTTATGATTTCTGGTTTCTGAACTCTGATTTTTGAATCTTGATTTATAAGTTATGATTTATGATACAACGCGCAGCCAACTCATAAATCATAATTCATAAATCATAACTCACTTCATATCGTCGTCGGAGAAGATTTCTTTCGTCAATGAGTCGATCTTGCGCTGAATCCAGCTCGGACCGGCTTCTCTTTTCCGTCTTTCTTTCTCTTCCTTTTCCTTTTGCTTGCGAAGTTTTTCCGCTTCTTTAGCAGCTAACTTGGCTTCACGCTCTTCTTCCTCTTTCTTGAGGCGGGCGAGGCGGGCCTGTTCCTTCAGCTCCTGGTCGTCTTCAAATATGTCTGCGGTCCTATGCACTTCCGGCTCCGGTTTGGAGACTGGCGGTACGGGAGCAGCAGCTTGCGGGGCGGTTTCAGTCAGGCAACAGTTTTGGTTCCCTTCAAACAGGAGACCGAACAATGTGTTCTGTGAACCGTCTTTTTTTAGTATATTGTTGGGGGCATGGACCGTATTGCGTGGAAGTTTCGCCATCCGTATCTTTTCTATCTTGCTGCGTTTGCGCAAGGTTTCGTCCAAGTTCTTCAGGTTGGCGGCTCCTCCTGTCAGGATAAGTCCTGCCAGCAGTTTGTCTTCGTAGCCGGATAGCTGAATCTGGTTCCATACGTTGGCAACGATTTCTTCGGCACGGGCTTCGATGATATTATTAAGGTCTGCCACTTTGATGATACGGTTGTCATCCTCCAGTTTGCAGGTAGCTTCTTCCTCTTGTTCGGGGTCTTCTTCGTAGAGGGCGTCACCATAGGCTTTTTTCAGGCGTTCGGCTTCTTCCTCCTCCATTTGCAGGGTGGTGATGTCACGCGTGATGCTGTTACCTCCCAAAGGTAATACGGTGAGGAAGCGGAGAATGTTATTCTTATATACAGAGATGGTAGTTGTATCTGCTCCGAAGTCGATCAGTGCACAACCCGAACGGCGTTCGCTTTCTGTCAGTACGGCATTGGCTGTTACTAGCGGGGCGATCAGTTGGTCGGCAATATCGATTTTTGCCTGCTGGAAGCAATGCTCCAGATTCTTGCGTACGGAAGCACGGGCAACGATGTTGAGGAAACGTCCTTCGATGTGGCTTCCTACCAGACCTACCGGGTTGGCTTGCAGATTATTGCCCACCTTGTATTCTTGCGGAGCTACGTCCAGTATATCCATATCAACCACCGGGATGGCAATGTTTTCATCACCGATAGCGCTAACAAGTTCTTCGGATATGATGGCTTCTTCTTCCAGGTCGCGGCTTACTACATTGCGGACTGTGCGGAGTGATTGTCCGCCGATGCCTACATATACCTTGGCAATTGAGTTTTTTAACTCACCTTCCAGTCTGTTGATGATCGAGGTCAGGCTTTGCGCTGTCTTGTCCAGATTGAAAATAACTCCTTTACGAATAAACGTAGAAGAGTCTTCCTGGGCATACGCTAATACCTGCATACTTCCGTCACTGTTCTTTCTTCCGGCCACACCGGTTATCTTCGATGAACCAAGTTCAATAGCGGCGATAAATTCTGTTGTTGCCATATATATTTATTTACGATTTTACGATTTACAATTTACGATTGAAAAAAGATTGTTCACTCCTCGTCTGTCAACTATCAATTATCAACTATCATTTATTATCTATTCTCGTTTGGTGCAGATAATCTGGTTGTTGAATTCGAGGTTGATACGTGAGTATTTGTTCCAGCCTACCCGGTTGAGCCCTTTCTTGTAGAACTCCTTCAAACGTGCCAGTTTATCTTCAAAGTTTTCCAGTTTTCCGAGATAGACGAGATGGTCTCCCACACGCGGCACCAATTCGATGTTCTGGTCGGGCAACACATGAATCTGTTCTATCTGGGCGTCCCAGAATTTATTATTATGCAAAAATACACCAAACTTATATAAATCCTTCATTGCAAACGACTTTTCTACGTTTCCGGTGACAATTACCCGGTGAGCGACGCATTTTGCATCCGGTGGCATGATGGTTCCTTTGTTGTCAAGGTAGTAATTCTGACCGTTGGAGCTCATCACCCGAAGAATAGGGATACGTTGTGTCACTTCCACGCATACTTTGCCGCTGGGTGTTTTGTAACACTCGGCTTCGTCAATCAACGGATGTTTGCTTAGTTCCCGTTCCAATGACTTGGTGGAGATGCGCTCCATTTTCTTCCCGATGGGGTAGATCCCTTTGTGCTGAAGGATACCTTTCAGCTCTTCTTTGGTGATGAAGCCGGCGTATGCGGTATCCTTGATAACCAATTCCATGTCACGGCAGGTCTGGTCGGCAGGCTTGCGGTTGAATGCGGTGATAGCTACGGCGAGGTAGGCTATAAGCACCAGCATGACGATGGATAGAAGGATTCTCTTTACCATAGTTTTTTTATTAATGAAGAATTAAGAATGAAGAATGAAGAATTGCTGCGCATCAATACGCTGGATAGAGATTCTTCATTCTTCATTATTCATTCTTAATTTTTTTGTTTCTAATAGTTCCTTTATTTCAGGGACATAGTTGTCAATGTCTCCAGCCCCCAAAGTGATTAATACTTCAATGTTTTTATCTTTCAGAATGTTCAGTATATCTTCCTTTTTGCACATACTTTTTTCAATACCCGGACGGAGATTGTCATAAATCAGTTTGCTGGTGACGCCCGGAATCGGTGCTTCACGTGCTGGATAGATGTCTACCAGAATCACTTCGTCGAGTAGCGACAGGCTATCGGCAAAATCTTGATAGAAGTCGCGGGTGCGGGTGTAGAGATGCGGCTGGAAGATGGCTGTGATCTTCTTGTCCTTGTAAAGTTCGCGCATAGACAACACGCTCTGTTTGATTTCAGAGGGGTGGTGGGCGTAGTCACTCAAAAAGACGATACGGTCGTTCTTGATCTTGAAGTCGAACCGGCGGTCTACTCCGCGGAAACTTGCCATGCCTCTTTTTATTTCTTCATCGGTCACCCCGTTAAGGTGTGCCAATGCCATGGCGGCTACGCCGTTTTCTATGTTGATGCTAACCGGAATTCCCAGTTGAATATCGTTGATACGGGTGTCCGGGGCAACAAAGTCGATGAATATTTCTCCGTTTCCGATGCGGATGTTTTCTGCATGGAAGTCGCCTTCGTCACGTGAGTAAGTATAGACACGAACGCCCGGCTGCACTTTGGGTTGCAGGGAGATGCCTTTGCGGATAATCAGTGCGCCACCCGGTTGGATAAGCGTGGTATAATGCTCGAAACTTTCCAGGTAGGCTTGTTCTGTGCCGTAGATGTCCAAATGATCGGGGTCGGTAGATGTAATTACGGTCATATAGGGCGACAGCCAGTGGAAAGAACGGTCGAACTCATCTGCTTCAATCACCGTGTAAGGGCTTGTTTGAGAGAGTAGCAGGTTGGTGCCGTAGTTCTTCGAGATTCCTCCGAGAAAAGCGGTACATTCCACGTGCGACTGGTGGAACAGATGAGCTGTCATAGTCGATGTGGTTGTTTTCCCGTGGGTACCTGCCACACACAGACCTTTGCTTGAGTGGGTAATCGTTCCCAATACTTGGGCGCGTTTCTGTATTTCGAATCCGTTGTTATGGAAATAAACGAGTTCTTCGTGTTCCTGCGGAACGGCCGGAGTGTATATGACTAACGTACTTTCCTTGTCTTTGCAGGCTGCGGGAATCAGGTCGACGTTTTCTTCATAATGTATTAGTGCGCCTTCGGAGATTAGCGTTTCAGTCAATGGAGTAGGAGTACGGTCATATCCTGCCACTACCTTTCCTTTGAAAAGGAAGTAGCGTACAAGTGCGCTCATACCGATGCCGCCGGCACCTACGAAATAGACTGATTTTATCGTTTCTATATTCATTTCTTCTGTCTTTTTATTTTAGTACGGATTACGTCGTTTGATCCCGGAGCTATACCGCTACTTCAACCTGTGTGCAATCCGATAATCTATTTATCTGTTTTTTGCTTCTGTTTATCAGCTCTTTGCTTCCGCCAGTTTGATAACCTCCTGTGCGATGATTCTCGCAGAATCGGGCAAAGCCAGCTTGGCGATATTCTCTGTCAGTTCTTTCAGTTTCTGTTCGTCATTGACGGTGGATAATGCTACATCCATCAAGGTTGTTTCCGCTTCACTGTCTTTGACATAGATAGCTGCCTGTTTGTTCACCAATGCTAAGGCATTCTTAGTCTGATGGTCTTCCGCTACGTTGGGCGAAGGCACTAAGATAACAGGTTTATGTAACAGGCAGAACTCTGAAATGGAACCTGCCCCCGCACGGGAAATCACAAGATCGGCTGCTGCGTATGCGGCTGCCATGTCTTTGATGAAATCCGTTACATATAAGTTCGGAAGTGCACCTGCAGCTTTCACGGCTTCTTTCACTTGCGGGTAATAGTATTTGCCCGTTTGCCAGATGAATTGCACGTCCGTGTTTTCTTTGATGGTTGCCAGTCCGGCTGTCAGCGTATTGTTGATGGTACGTGCACCTAGACTGCCGCCTACAATCAGAATCGTTTTTTTGCCGGGCTGTAAGTTGAAGGAGCGCAATGCTTCTTCTTTAGACGGCATATCCTTTGTCAGGTTTTGGCGGACAGGATTCCCCGTCATAATAATCTTGTCGGCAGGGAAAAACTTTTCCATTCCGTCATAAGCTACACAAATCACTTTTGCTTTCTGTGCCAGGAGCTTATTGGTCACTCCGGCATAAGAGTTTTGTTCCTGGATTAATGTCGGTACTCCCATCATTCCGGCAGTCTTCAATGTAGGTCCGCTTGCATATCCGCCTACGCCTACCGCCACTTGTGGGCGGAAGTCCTTGATAACTTTGCGTGCTTTCCACTGGCTGCGCATCAGTTTAATCAATACAGATACATTTTTCCATAAACGTTTGCGGTCGAATCCGGCAATCGGAAGCCCGATAATACGGTAGCCTGCATCGGGAACCCGTTGCATTTCCATACGTCCTTCAGCACCTACAAAGAGAATTTCTGCGTCGGGGCGTAGCTCTATTATAGCGTTTGCGATAGAGACGGCAGGAAAGATATGCCCTCCTGTTCCTCCACCACTGATAATAATTCTAAGTTCTTTTTCCATCATAATTCTTTTTTCTATCCGTTGTTCAACGTTTTTCGTTCACCACTCACCGTTCATCACTTACCGTTTATCAATATCATGCTCATCTTCAAACTTGGCATCGCTGTTCAGAATCTGTGCTGTCGGTTCGGCGGCAGTCTGTGCCTCGGAACTTGCAGCTGCATCTGCCTCTAATTGCAGTTGGATCTGTGCATCGTGCGCTTTTTGTTCTTCCAGATGGGCGGTATATCGGCTTACACTTAATATCATACCGATATAAGCGCAGTTGATTAACGTACTTGTACCTCCTTTGCTGACCAAAGGCAGGGGCTGGCCGGTGACGGGGAATAATCCGACGGCAACCATCATATTCAATATTGCTTGCGATACCAGTAGCAACGCAATGCCCATAACGAGAAAGGCGGGGAAGGTTCGCTCGCATTTCTGGGCGATTCGTCCGGCTCGCATCAGCAGCCATAGATAGAGGAACACCACAAATATTCCTCCGATTAATCCCATTTCTTCAATCACAATCGCAAAGATAAAATCGGAGAATGCCTGACTAAGGAAGTCACGTTGTATCGAGTTTCCCGGACCTTTGCCGACTACGTGGCTGGTAGCAATGGCGATGCGTGCATGCGCTACCTGTGCATCTTTGTCAATATCAAATTTGGCAGCCGGCACTTCCTCCTTCTCAAAGAAGCCGGAAACACGATTCTGCCACGTTTCGAAACGATGAAGTCCCGGAGTGTTATGCAGCGTTTTGGCGGGAATAGCCATCAGTATACCTACGGCAACACCGCCCACAAGTGCCAATATTCCCAACATTCCGAATAGCTTTTTTGCTGACACCCGGCCGATAAACATCATCATGCATACTACTCCGAAAAGCAGCATTGCTGTCGAAAGGTTTTCCGGTGCGATAAGCAGGAATACCAGTCCGGTGAGGATCATGATATATTTGAAGGCGTTCGGGTTGGCTCCGTATTCGTCCTGCCTTTTGGACAGGATGAATGAGACGGCAATGATAACCGCCATCTTTGCCAATTCCGAAGGCTGGAACTGTAATCCCATAAAGGTCATCCAACGGGCTGCCCCGTTGACACGGTCCCCTGTGATGATACCCATCAGCGTGACAAATGCCAATAGAACCAGGGAAATCGGATACAGAAAGACCGGAAATACCTGGAACCATTTGTAGGGAACATTATGCAGAAACACTACTACCACAGCACCTACCATCAGGATGATGGAGTGTTGTGTAATCGGTCCCCAATGGTCGCCACTTTTGTAAGTCAGTGTCGACGCTGCCGAGAACACCTCGATAATAGAGATGAGGCAGAGACAGAGGAAGATAATCCAGATTACCTTGTCACCTTTGAATATGTTCTTTAATAAATCCAATCTTGTAGCAATTAAAAATTAATAATTAGAAATTAAAGGGCGCGGACACATTCCTTAAACTGGTCGCCACGGTCTTCATAGCTCTTGAAGAGGTCGAAAGAGGCGCAGCAAGGGCTCAATAATACCGTTTCACCTTTCTTTGCCAGTTTGTAGGCTGCTTCTACGGCATCCTTCATTCCGGTTTGTACGTCTGCTACGGGCAGGCCGAAACGATCGAAGAATTCGTGAAGTTTTTCGTTGTGAAGTCCCAGGTATACCAGTGCTGAACACTTTTCGCGTACGAGGTCTTCAATTTCAGTATAGTCGTTGCCTTTATCTTTACCACCGAGGATCAACACCGTTTTGGTAGTCATGCTTTGCAGGGCATACCAGCAGGAGTTGACATTCGTTGCTTTAGAGTCGTTGATAAAATCAATTCCGCGGACACGTGCCACCTTTTCTAACCGATGCTCTACTCCCTTGAAGTCGGAGAGGGCTTTACGGATGTTTTCTTTGGCGATGCCGGCAAGGTTTGCCGAGATACCGGCGGCTAAAGAATTATATAAGTTATGTTGCCCTGTCAGAGCCAGTTCTTCCTGCTCCATGTTGAAGGCAATCGGTTCGGTGATTTTCACTTCGTGGTCTTCTACGTATGCGATTGCTCCGTCTTCTTTTACAGCGGCAAAAGGATACAGGTGAGCTTTCAGACCATGTTTCGCCAGTTCTTGTCTGATGATCGGGTCGTCATTCCAGAAGATGAAAGCATCGTCCGGGGTTTGGTTTTGGGTAATGCGGAATTTAGCGTCGATGTAATTCTGCATACAGTGGTCGTAGCGATCAAGATGGTCCGGAGTGATGTTCATCAATACGGCGATGTTCGCACGGAAGTTATACATATTATCCAGCTGGAAAGAGCTAAGTTCGATAATATAATAATCATGGTAATCTTCGGCTACCTGCAAAGCAAGACTTTTGCCGATGTTGCCTGCCAAACCTACGTTCAGACCTGCGCTTTTGAAAATGTGGTAGATCAGGGAAGTTGTTGTAGTCTTTCCGTTAGAACCTGTAATACAGATCATTTTGGCATCAGTATAGCGTCCGGCAAACTCAATCTCGGAGATAACCGGTGTGCCTTGAGCTTTCAGTTTCAGGATGATTGGGGCATCATTCGGGATACCGGGGCTTTTGATAACCTCGTCGGCATTCAGAATGAGCTCTTCGGTATGGTGTCCTTCTTCCCAGGCAATATGATGGCTGTCGAGAAGTTCCTTATATTTGTCCTTGATGGCGGACATGTCCGAAACAAACGTCTCAAATCCTTTTACTTTTGCGAGTACGGCTGCACCTGCGCCGCTTTCGCCAGCTCCTAAAATTACAATTCTTTTCATCTACAATAATGTGCCCTTGTTTTCTAATCGATTGATTTATCTATTAGCTGCGCACATCTTTTAAAAGTTAATAATCGGGTTAATGCTCTCTATATTTTTAATGAAGGTACGGATGACGCGGATTTCACGGTTTTAAGGGATTATACAGTTAAAACCGTGTTAATCTATGTAATCCGTGCCTTCATTTTATCTAATCTTTAATGTTATAATTGTTATTGCCGCCAATACAATCGTTACAATCCAGAAACGGACGGTAATCTTTGATTCGTGGAACAGCTGGTCGGGCTTGGTGAATTTCACCGTACAGCCCGGTTCAATCAGACTCATCGAAGTACGGAAATGATCGTGAATCGGTGTGCGCTTGAACAAACGCTGCTTTACACCTTTCCGCTTTCCTGCCTTATAATAAGCCCGTTGCAGGATTACCGACAGATTCTCTACCAGAAATACACCGCAAAGAATCGGTATCAGCAACTCTTTGTGGATGATGATGGCGAACACTGCGATGATACCGCCAATGGTGAGGCTGCCTGTGTCTCCCATAAATACTTGTGCCGGATAAGCATTGTACCATAAGAAACCGATAAGCGCACCGATGAAAGCACAGATATAGATTACCAGTTCTTCCGAACCCGGAATATACATGATATTCAGATAGCCTGCGAACTCGATATGTGACGATACATACGCCAATATCCCCAGCGTTGCGCCGATAATGGCCGAGTTTCCGGCCGCCATTCCGTCCATACCGTCATTCAGGTTGGCACCGTTTGATACGGCGGTAACCACGATGATTGTGACGATGACGAACAAAATCCATCCGGCTGTTTGCGCATGCTCGCCCATGAAAGAAACCAAATCGGCATAATCAAGGTTATTGCTCTTGAAAAAAGGAATCGTTGTCTGGGTCGATTTCAAATCATTGGTTCCGTGTATCACTTCCATCTCCTGTCCCGGATTATGAACTTCGATATTCTCACGGATCACTACGTCCGGACTTAGATACAAAGTCATTCCGACAATTAAACCCAAACCGACCTGACCGATAATCTTGAACTTACCATGCAAACCTTCTTTGTCTTTTTTAAAGATCTTGATATAGTCGTCTGCGAAGCCGAGCGATCCCAACCATACGGTGGTTATCAGCATCAGTATCATATATATATTATGCAGTTTACCCAACAACAGACAAGGGATCAGGATGGCTACAATGATGATAACACCTCCCATGCTCGGCACGCCTACTTTGTTGACGCCGAACGGGTCCGTTTTAGCATCACGCTGCGTTTCTGTGATTTGTTTCCTTTTGAGTAGGTTGATGAACTTGTCTCCCCAGATACTTGAAATAAGTAACGCGAGGATCACCGCCATCAAAGCACGGAATGAAGTATATCCGAACATTCCCGCTCCTGGAAAATTGAGCTTTTGCAGCCATTCAAATAGATAATATAACATAAATAATTTGCCAATTTATTGATGTGTTGCTATGTCGCTTCTGCCGGATGAATACCGGAGCCAGTCGGCATATTAGCACAATCTATTCATTATTTAAAAATTTCTTTGAGTACTTCTTTATCGTCAAAATGATGTTTTACTCCTTTTATCTCCTGGTAATTCTCGTGTCCTTTTCCGGCAACGAGGATTACATCTCCTTTTTCTGCCAGCATGCAAGCCGTGCGAATCGCTTCTTTACGGTCGGCAATGCTGATCGTTTTCTTCATATCCTCCGCATCCAGTCCGGCAAGCATATCGTTGATGATGTCTTGCGGCTCTTCGAAGCGCGGATTGTCTGAAGTGATGATGACGCGGTCACTGGCTTTAGCAGCTTCCTTTGCCATGATGGGACGTTTGCCCTTGTCACGGTTGCCACCGGCACCCACCACTGTAATCACTTTTCCTTTTCCTTCAAGTACTCCATGTATGGCATTCAATACATTAATAAGAGCATCCGGAGTATGCGCATAATCTACAATCGCTGTAACTCCCTGTGGAGAACGGACCGCATCGAAACGTCCGGCTACCGGATGAAGCGTACTAAGAGCCACAAGCACCTCTTCTTCTTTCTTACCCAACAGAACGGCTGCCCCGAATACTGCCAGCAAATTGGAAGCATTGAACTTGCCGATAAACTGAACTGCCAACTCATGGTTGTTGAAGTCAAGCAACATTCCTTCAAAATGAGACTCCAATACCCGCCCTTTAAAGTCACAAAGGCTTCTTAATGAATAAGTATAGACTTTAGAACGTGTATTCTGTGTCATCACCAGTCCATTCTTATCGTCCAGATTAGTCAGGCTGAATGCGCTTTTCGGCAGATCGTCAAAGAACTTCTTCTTTGCTTTCAGATAATTCTCTACTGTTTTATGATAGTCGAGATGGTCGCGGGTCAGATTGGTAAAGATCCCTCCTGCAAACTTTAATCCACTGATACGTTTCTGTGCAATGGAGTGTGAACTGACTTCCATGAAAACATATTTGCATCCTTCATCCGCCATTCGTCCCAATAAACGGTTCAATGTGATAGGATCGGGCGTGGTATGTTCTGTCGGGATCGGCTCGTCGTCGATATAATTGCAAACGGTAGAAATCAATCCTACCTTATATCCGAAATAACGGAATGTATTATATAATAAGGTGGCGATTGTTGTTTTTCCGTTCGTTCCGGTAACACCAACCAGTTCCATCTTGGAAGTGGGGTCGCCGTAGAAAGTAGTAGCAATCTTTCCTACTGCATCTTCACTGTCTTTGACTTGTATATAAGTGATCCCCGCAACAGGTTCTTCCGGCATATCCTCGCAGAGGATAGCAGTCGCTCCTTTCGCTATGGCAGCAGGTATGTAGGCGTGGCCGTCGGCTTGTGTGCCGCGCATTGCCATGAACAGTTGGCCGGCTTCCACTAGACGGGAGTCAATATTGACTCCGGTGATTTCTATGTCTGAATCTCCGGCTACCTCTACCGGTTGGATCGCTTTCAGTAACTCCTTTAATAACATCACTCTATTTAATTTTTAATCTTTATTTTTTACTTTAGCGTCAGCGTCACCGTTTGTCCCTTCTTTACGATGGTTCCATTGGCTATCGACTGGCTTTTCACTTTGCCTACCCCGACCAGATTGACTTTCAATCCTTTGCTTTCCAACAAGTAGACAGCGTCTTTCGCTCCCATACCTATCACGCTCGGCACAAAGTTCTGCATATTGCTCCGGCTTTCAAGAACCACAGCTTGCGGAGCAACGTGCGTATTCCCCCACACTTCTTTTCCTGAATCGGCAACTTTACCTTGTATATTAATCTCCAGCTCCTCCAATACCCGTTGAGCTTCGCGCATCTCTCCGGCTTTTACATTCGGAATGACTACGGAATTGGTGTCAATCGCATTGGTAAGCGGCAACCGCAGGTCTTTGGCATACACTCTTTCTGCAATCTTGCTGAATACACTACCTGCCATCAAACCTCCCGAAGCCGGCAAGCCCGGTTTCTGGATAGAGACAATCATACTATATTTAGGTGCCTCTGACGGAAAATATCCGCAGAAACTAACCAGGTAATTCGTTCTTCCCGTTTTGTATCCGGCTGCTCCCTGTGAAATCTGCGCCGTTCCCGTTTTGCCTGAAACGTGGAACTGCTTACTCCCTGCAGGCTTGGCAAGTCCCTCACCAACCACTTTCCGCAGTATTTCACGAATTTGTGTCAAAGTCTTATCCGAACAAATCTTAGGATTGATAACCTCTGTCGGATATTCTTTCACGACTTCCCCGTCTTTCACGGCAGCTTTGACAAATTTCGGACGTACACTGACTCCATTATTAGCTATTCCGTTGTAGAACGTCAGAATATTGATTGGAGGAACCTGTGTCTCGTATCCGATACTCATCCACGGCAAAGTCGTCTTTGCAAAATAACGTTCTTTCGGACCACGGATATTCGGCTTCCCTTCTCCTGAAATCTGTAGGTGGAGCGGTTGGTCGATACTCATCCGTTTTAACCCGTCTACGAACTTCTGTGGATTGCTACCATAGAAATGATCTATAATATAAGAGGTACCGACGTTGGACGAAACTCCCAGGATTTCAGTAACAGTCAGCTTCCCATATCCTCCACGGTGCCAGTTGTGGTCTTTCATGACACGTCCGTACATCGGCATCTGTCCGTTGCCGGTGTCTACCACATAGTCCGGAGTAATCTTGCCGTCTTCGAGAGCTACCATAATAGAAGCCGTCTTGAAAGTGGACCCCGGCTCAAGCATATCACTGATGGCATTGTTGCGCATTTCGTAATACTCGCCGTCCTTGCCTTGCATCATGTTGACGATCGCTTTCACTTCTCCGGTAGCTACTTCCATCAATACCACCACGCCTACGCTGGCATTCAGCTCTTTCAGCTTGTCTACCAATGCTTTCTCGCAAATATCCTGCATGCCTACGTCGATGGTACTAATCAAATCGCAACCGTCAACCGGCGGCACATCGACAATGTTCAGATATTTGTTCATCACTTTTTGGCGGTGCGTCAGTCCGTCCCGTCCTTTCAGGATAGTGTCGAAAGCAAGTTCGATACCATTTCTGGCTCCTTTGGCTGTATCTGCATACACATCTCCCAGCGTACGGGCAGCCAGTGAACCGAAAGGTTTCTTGCGCTGATTGTATGCTAATTCTTTAAATCCGCCTTTATACCGGTTCAAACAGAATACGGGCAGTCTCTTTACCTCTTTATATTGTATATAGGAAATACGTTTCGGATAAATCAGATAATTACGGCTTTTTGCCTGGCGTCCTTTCTTGAGGTGTGCTTTGAATTGGGCTGCACTCTTGTCCGGGAATATCTTGTGAAGTCCGATACAGATGGAATCCATATTGGCATTGAGGATGGAGTCCCGGCGTGCCTGATCTTTCCGTCTGCGTTTTTCGTCCTTCTCACCGGACATAAAGTCCATATAGATTCTGTACTCGGGTAGCGAACTGGCCATCAGTTTACCGTCAGAAGAAATAATGTTTCCACGATTAGGTTTCACCGTCACATTCTCTTTTACGAAACGATCAGCCACATCCTGCCAGTATTGTCGTTCGGCAAACATGGTGATGCCTGCTTTTACAACAATAGCTATTCCTATCAACGCCATCAACAGGATGACGAAGAAGTAACGGGTCATTATGTTCTTTTTATTAACTGCCACAGTATTTGTCTTTTAAAAACTCTCAATTCTCAACTCTCCACTCTCCACTTATTTAATAAGGTAAGGAGGATGGGTTGATGTTTGCAAATCGCTTTCCTTGCTCGATATATAATCTTCAATGCGTGACTGGCGGCTCTTCTCCATCAGTTCCGAGCTGCGCGTCAGTGCGTCGTATTTAATGTCTATCAATTCCTTTTTCAGCCGGTCTATCTCGATCTGTTGCTGTTGACTGGCATAACGATTGTGAATGTAGAAGATGATGAATACCATGATAAGTACCAGCAACTTCGTTTGACGGCGGAAAAAATCGGTAGCCAGAATGTCTCCACCCAGAATACTCTTCAGCGAGGTGCGGTTTTTCTTCTTGCCCTCTTCTGTTTTCTTATTTACTACTTCTTCTTCCATATCTTTTTATTTCTTTTCTGCAATTCGTAATTTGGCACTTCTCGACCGTGGGTTCCGTTCTATTTCTGCCTCGTCGGGGACGATTACCTTATTATTGACAAGGCGGAAAGGCGTTTGCAGATTTCCGAAGAAGTCGGATTCTGCTTTTCCTTCTACGTTGCCCGTCTTCATGATGTTTTTCACCATGCGGTCTTCCAATGAATGATAAGTGATTACTACCAGTCTGCCGCCCGGCTTTAATGCTTCCGTAGCTGCCTGCAGCATCTCTTTCAGCGCTTCCATCTCTTGATTTACTTCGATCCGCAGTGCCTGGAACACTTTTGCCAGCTCTTTCTTTTCGCGTTCACGACCGAAAAGCGGTTTGATGATTTCCAGAAACTCACCGATAGTCCGGATGTACTGCCCGCTTCTGGCTTTAACGATGACAGAAGCCAGTTTGCGGCTATTCTTCAGCTCTCCGTACAGATAGAAGAGGTTTGCAAGACGTTCTTCCTCGTAAGTATTCACGATGTCTGCTGCCGTAATTCCAGCACGCTTGTTCATACGCATATCCAGCGCTCCGTCGAAACGGAAAGAAAAGCCGCGTTCGCTATCATCGAAATGATGGGACGATACGCCGAGGTCGGCCAGGATTGCATCCACCTGCTCGATGTCGTGATAGCGCAGGAAATTTTGCAGGTAACGGAAGTTGCTGCGCACGAAGATGAAGTGAGGATCGTTGACAATGTTCCGTTCGGCGTCCTCGTCCTGGTCGAATCCCAATAAACGTCCGCCTTCTCCGAGCCGTGAAAGTATCTCGCGCGAATGTCCCGCTCCTCCGAATGTAACGTCTACATACGTTCCGCCCGGTTGGATATTCATCCCGTCAACGCTTTCTTTCAGCAATACAGGTACATGGTATGTCAATTCATCTTTCTCCATCTTGTCTATTATCATCGTTCATAATTTCTTCTAATGCTGCACCGAACTCTTCAGGCGACATGAAAGGCTGTTCTGCCCGCTCTTTCGCCCAGATCTCTATCTTATTGTCGATGCCGATAAAACGTATATCTCCATGAATACTGCAAATCTGCAAATATCGTTTGGGGATTAATATACGTCCGTTGCTGTCAGGTGTCACCACTTCAACGTCGCTCACAAACTGTCTGAAAATGAGTTGGTGTTTGCTGTTCCATTTGTTCAGCCTGCTGCGAAGCTCGTTCAACTCCTCGTTCCACACGCTCTCGGGGTACAGGGTCAAACAGTCCTGAAATACGTCTTTACGCATAATAAGCCTCTCTTCGGAAGCTGCTTGTAGTTGCTTCCTGAAGGTAGCGGGTATGAACACCCTTCCTTTGGCGTCCGCCCTGGCTTCAATATTTCCTAAAAAACGTATCATTACCTTATTATAATAAGCGACCGTAAAAGTATGAAATTCCCCACAATTCCCCACAACTTTCCATAAAAAACTTTCAGAGAAGTTTTCAACAGAATGTTAAATGTCTATTTGCTTGAAAATGATGCGGCTTTGAGAGTAGTCTGCTGGTGGGGGAGTTATGGCAGTAAAACGGAAAAAAATGTCTGTATAGGTGAATTTTAAATAATAGGGTAGTGAAGACTTCTTTTGATGCAATAGGAACTTGTACGACACCCGGGTCTCATCATACCTGACACCCGGGTGTCAGACCCATTGAGACCCGGGTGTTGTAGGTGTTGAGACCCGGGTGTCGTGCAACTAATCTTAGTAATAAAAGAAAAGGCAGAATATACCGGAGTATTTCTGCCTTTTAATCATTATCAAAACTAAAATCTGTATTAAAGAAGTATGTGATCCGAGATCACCAATTTATATAGTTAAGGTCTAGCGGAAGTCTTTCAATTCTTCCTGTAATTTCTGGCGCGTGAAGAAAATACGGCTCTTTACTGTGCCTAGCGGGAGGTTCAGTTTTTCCGCAATCTCACGGTATTTGAATCCTGAAACGTGCATGGCGAACGGAACTCTGTATTCTTTGGGGAGTTTGTTGACTACACGGTGCATCTCTTTCAGGTCGTATGCTCTTTCTGTACTTTCTGAACTTCCGTCCTGTGGTAAATTCAGATGATAAAGATTATCCGTCTGATCGACGAATGTCTGGTCGCGAACTACCTTGCGGTAGTTGTTGATGAATATGTTGCGCATGATGGTATACATCCATCCTTTGAAATTTGTATCAGGGGTATATTTATCTTCATTATCTAATGCTTTTAATGATGTCTCCTGCAACAAATCGTTTGCTTCTTCACGGTCAGTTGTCAGTTTATAAGCGAAGCGTAGTAATTCATCTTGTACTCCTACTAAATCTTTTCTGAAGCTTAAACTTTTCATATGTGTTGCTTTTTAAAGGTGAATATTCGTTTGTTATTTTCGATGTTGCAAGTTTACGTGAATTTCTGAAACCCGATAGGGGGAAATCCGACGTTTTTATGCCCGAAAACTATCCGCGGATAGTTTTTAGGTTGTTTTTGATAGTTTTTGGGTGGTGTTTTTTTATCTTCTGAACTTAAATCCTGCATTTTCTACCAAATTATTGCGATTAATAAAAAAGAACCGTTAATTTTGTGCCATCATTTTTATTTGAAAAGAATGACTGATGACTCTTTATTTTTGATTGATGTCGATAAGATACTTCGGACAAAGGCTCCGAAGCATTATAAGTACATCCCTAAATTCGTGGTTTCTTATCTGAAGAAAATTGTTCATCAGGATGAAATTAATGTATTCCTGAATGAGTCGAAGGATAGATTGGGTGTGGACTTTCTGGAGGCATGTATGGGCTTTTTGGATGCGAAAGTGGACGTAAAAGGCATTGAGAATTTGCCTAAGGATGGATTGTATACTTTTGTGTCCAATCATCCGTTAGGCGGACAGGACGGTGTTGCGCTTGGTTATGTGTTGGGAAAGCACTATGACGGGAAAGTGAAATACCTGGTGAATGATTTGTTGATGAATCTACGCGGATTGGCTCCCCTTTGCATACCTATTAATAAAACCGGCAAACAGGCAAAAGACTTCCCGAAAATGGTGGAAGCCGGATTTCAGTCGGATGACCAGCTGATAATGTTCCCTGCCGGACTGTGTTCGCGTCGTCAGAATGGAGTCATTCGTGATCTGGAATGGAAAAAGACATTTGTAGTAAAGAGCATACAAGCAAAACGTGATATAATACCCGTGCATTTTGGAGGCAGGAATTCTGATTTCTTCTACAACCTGGCAAATATTTGCAAGGCATTGGGTATCAAGTTTAACATCGCTATGTTGTATCTTGCGGATGAAATGTTTAAGAATCGCCACAAAACTTTTACTGTCACTTTTGGCAAACCTATACCCTGGCAGACTTTTGATAAATCGAAAACCCCTGCGCAGTGGGCTGAATACGTAAAGGATATTGTTTATAAACTGTAACTGATAGAACAACTATAACAAGGAATATGGAAGAGATTATTAAACCGGTAAGCAAAGAACTGCTGAAGGCAGAATTGACGGAAGACAAACGCTTACGAATGACGAATAAGAGTAATAATCAGATTTATATTATTACTCATCAGAATGCTCCTAATGTAATGAGAGAGATTGGTCGTTTGCGTGAAATAGCTTTCCGTGCTGCTGGTGGAGGTACAGGCCTGTCAATGGATATTGATGAATACGACACGATGGAACACCCCTATAAGCAGTTGATCGTATGGAATCCGGAAGCGGAAGAAATTCTGGGTGGTTACCGGTATCTGCTTGGTACGGACGTGCGTTTTGATGAAAAAGGCGCGCCAATTCTGGCTACTTCCCACATGTTTCATTTTTCTGATGCTTTTATTAAAGAATACCTGCCGCAGACAATTGAGCTGGGGCGTTCGTTTGTTACGCTTGAATATCAGTCTACCCGTGCCGGAAGCAAAGGATTGTTCGCTTTGGATAATCTGTGGGACGGGTTGGGAGCGTTGACCGTGGTTATGCCGAATGTGAAGTATTTCTTTGGCAAGGTGACCATGTATCCTAGCTACCATCGTCGTGGCCGTGATATGATTCTTCATTTCCTCAAGAAACATTTTTATGATAAAGAGAAACTTGTTACTCCGATTGAGCCTCTGCAACTTGAGACTTCCGAAGAAGAGTTGAACGCATTGTTCTGCAAGAGTACTTTTAAAGAGGACTATAAGATATTGAATTGTGAAATCCGTAAATTGGGCTATAATATTCCTCCGTTGGTAAATGCGTATATGAGCTTAAGCCCTACGATGCGTATGTTCGGAACAGCTGTCAATTACGAGTTCGGTGATGTGGAAGAAACCGGTATCCTGATTGCTGTAGACGAAATTCTTGAAGATAAACGAATTCGACACATCCAGACGTTTATTGAAAGCCATCCGGATGCGTTGAGATTGTCTTCTTGTGAAGGGAAAGAGGTTTTTACTCCTAAAGTGGTTACACCGCAGGCAGACTGTTCCCGTTAATTTTACGATAAAGATCAAGAGCAAAGACATCGGTCATTCCCGATATATAGTCAAGTACCGCCTGTATTCTTTCATAGAGTACAGGCGAATTTATATTGTATTGGCTGGATACCCGGTCGATCAGGAGTTTGGAATAAGCCTTTTCGGGTGAGGTCACGGCGTCTATCATCAATTCGAGTAAGGTACTGATGATGCGGAATCCCGCTAGCTCGATATCCAGTACGTCCCGTGAACGGTAGATTTTATTGATAGATACTTCGACGCTGTGTTTGTAGGCTGCTGCCGGACGTTCGGCTATGCGCTTGATTAGTGGTCCTTCGAACGTGCCGGACAGTATTTCTTGTTCATGATCTAAAAAGACACGGGTACACTCCCGGATCAATAAACCGATGACGGAAGAACGCAGGTAGGCGATTTGCTCGTTGACATCATTGACAATCAGGAATGTTTTACGGAGATGTTCCTGCCGCTCTTCGCTGAAATAGGTCATTAATAGTTCTTTGGTTTCTTCAGTGGTGAGAATCTTCAGCTTATATGCATCCTCAATATCCATCATCTGATAGCAAATATCGTCTGCCGCTTCCACTAAATAGACTAGTGGGTGGCGTGCATACTTCAAAGGATGCTCGTTGAGTAAGGTCAGTCCTAATTCAGTTGCTATTTTTTGGAAACTTTCTTCTTCGCTGACGAAGAATCCAAACTTCGATTTGGTTCCTGCAAGGCTCGATGAAAAGGGATATTTCACGATAGAAGCCAGAGTGGTATATGTCAGGACGAATCCGCCTTTGCGACGTCCTTCAAACTGGTGTGTCAGTATTCGGAACGCATTTGCATTTCCTTCAAAATGTGTCAAATCTTCCCATTCCATCGGAGAAAGTTGCTCGCCGTTCGGCTGCTTTTCTTTCAGGCGAACTCCTTTCCCTTCAGAGAAAAAAGTAGAAATAGCCTTTTCACCTGAATGACCGAAGGGCGGATTACCCAAATCGTGTGCCAGGCAAGCGGCCGAGACGATAGAACCGATCTCCGGCAGGAAAGAATCTTGAAGTTCCGGATGACGTTCCAGAAGTGCTTTGGCAACATCGTCCCCGAGTGAACGCCCAACGCTGGCTACTTCGAGACTGTGCGTAAGTCGGTTGTGTACAAAAACGCTGCCCGGAAGAGGGAATACTTGCGTCTTGTTCTGTAATCTGCGGAAAGGAGCCGAAAAAATGAGACGGTCATAGTCCCGTTGGAATTCGGATCGGTTTTCCTGTCGTTCTTCATGGAATTCTTCCATCCCGAAACGTTTCGCTGATATTAGTTGTTTCCAATTCATCATTTTATTTACGATTTGACTATTTACTATTTACAATTTAGGGAACGGTACATTATTTAACTGCAAACTTAACTATTTTTCAGTTCAAAATGTGTATTTTCGCCCGTTAAATAGTAAACATGCATTTATGAATATTCAAGTTATCAATAAATCGAAGCATCCGCTTCCGGCTTATGCCACCGAATTGTCCGCAGGAATGGATATCCGTGCTAATCTTTCTGAACCTATCACACTGGAACCGTTGCAACGTTGTCTGGTGCCGACAGGATTGTATATCGCTCTGCCGAAGGGATTTGAGGCGCAAGTTCGTCCACGTAGCGGACTGGCGATAAAGAAAGGTATCACAGTACTTAATTCTCCGGGTACGATTGATGCGGATTATCGTGGAGAAGTTTGTGTCATTTTAGTCAATCTCTCGTCCGAGGCTTTTGTTATTGAAGATGGCGAACGTATCGCGCAGATGGTGATAGCAAAGCACGAACAGCCTGTATGGCAGGAAGTGGAGGTGCTGGATGAAACGGAACGCGGAGCCGGTGGCTTCGGACATACCGGAGTATGATGAATGCTTAATCGAAAAATAGAATGAAGATAAAAATAGGATGGCTGTTCGTGACGGTGTTAGTGCTCACTTCGTGTGGGGGAACCCGTTCTATGCGTACAGCAAAAACAGCAGTGAAGGCAGATGCATCCTTTTCGGTAAAAGAATCATTGCTTCCTGCTGAACAACAGCGTAAATATGACTACTTCTTTTTGGAAGCCATGCGGATGAAAGAAAAGAATGAGTATGATGCGGCATTTGGATTGTTACAGCATTGTCTGGATATCAATCCGAATGCTTCTTCGGCGCTTTATGAAATATCGCAGTATTATATGTTCCTCCGCCAGGTGCCGCAAGGTCAGGCGGCTTTGGAGCAGGCGGTGGCTTTTGCTCCTGATAATTTCTGGTATAGCCAGGGGCTGGTCAGCCTGTATCAGCAACAGAACGAGTTGGATAAGGCTGTAACGTTGCTTGAGAAAATGGTAACCCGTTTCCCGTCAAAGCAGGAGCCTTTGTTCAGTCTTCTTGATATTTACAGTCGTCAGGAGAAATATAATGATGTCATTTCTACATTGAACCGTTTAGAGAAACGCTTGGGTAAGAATGAGCAGCTTTCTATGGAGAAATTCCGTATTTATCTTCAGATGAAAGATGATAAGAAGGCATTTCAGGAAATCGAAAGTCTGGTACAGGAATATCCGATGGATATGCGTTATCAGGTGATATTGGGAGATGTGTATCTTCAGAATGGAAAAAAGCAGGAAGCATACGATGCATATCAGAAGGTCCTGGCGGTAGAGCCTGACAATCCGATGGCTCTTTTTTCAATGGCTTCTTATTATGAACAGACCGGTCAGAAAGAGTTGTATCAACAGCAGTTGGATACTTTATTGCTGAATAAGAAGGTGACTTCGGATACCAAAATCAGTGTTATGAGACAGGTGATTGTGGAAAATGAACAGTCGTCTGCCAAAGATAGCACTCAAGTGATTGCCTTGTTCGACCGGATGATGAAGCAGGATATAGATGATCCGCAGATTCCGATGCTTTATTCTCAATACCTGTTGTCGAAGAATATGGAACAAGAGGCTGTGCCGGTATTGGAGCAGGTGGTTGATCTGGACCCTACCAATAAGGCTGCCCGTTTGATGCTGGTTAATGCGGCGGTGAAGAAGGAAGACTACAAGCAAATTATCAAAGTCTGTGAACCGGGTATTGAAGCCACTCCCGATGCGTTGGAACTTTATTATTATCTGGCTATTGCTTATCATCAGGCAGAACAGACGGATAGTGTATTGAGTGTTTGCAGCAGAGCATTGGAACATGTAACTGCCGATACCAGAAAAGAAGTCATTTCGGATTTCTATTCAATCATGGGAGACATTTATCATACCAAGAAACAGATGGCGGAGGCTTATGCTGCTTACGATTCGTCTTTGGTGTACAATCCTTCCAATATTGGCGCATTGAACAATTATGCTTATTATCTGTCTGTGGAACGTCGTGATTTGGACAAGGCGGAGGAGATGAGTTATAAAACGGTGAAAGCCGAACCTAATAATTCGACCTATCTCGATACTTATGCATGGATTCTTTTTGAAAAGGGAAACTATGCCGAAGCCCGTATCTATATTGACAATGCAATGAAGAACGATGGCGAGAAGAGCGATGTGATTGTGGAGCATTGCGGAGATATTTATTTTATGACCGGCGATGTGGAAGGTGCGTTGAAATATTGGAAGAAGGCACTGGAAATGGGTAGCGAGTCGAAAACGTTGAAACAGAAAATAGAGAAGAAGAAATATATTGCGGAATGAAAAGAATCATTTATCTACTGTTGTTGGTGGTAGTGGTGTTGGCCGGCTGTAAGAGTTCGAAACACTTGGCAACTTCGGAAACAAAGACTTCAACAAAGGCTCCGACATCCAGTTACCTGGCTTCCAAGCTTCAGTTGACCATTCCCGGCAAGAAGGGAAGTATGTCTGTAGGGGGAACCATGAAGATGAAAACTCATGAGCGGGTACAAATCTCCTTATTGATGCCTATTCTGCGTACGGAAGTGGCACGTATAGAAGTTACTCCCGACGAAGTTTTATTGGTAGACAGGATGAATAAACGCTTTGTTCGTGCCACTAAAGCTGAATTGAAAAATGTATTGTCGAAGAATGTGGAGTTTTCCCGTTTGGAAAAGATATTGATGGATGCCTCTCTTCCTGGTGGAAAGACAGAACTGACAGGAAAAGATATAGGAATTCCTTCATTAGAAAAGGCTAAAGTCCAACTTTATGAGTTTTCCACACAAGAGTTTTCGATGACTCCGACGGAACTGACGTCCAAATATCGTCAAATTCCCTTGGAAGAATTAGTAAGAATGCTGGTAGCTTTATTATGATGAAACGTTTCTTTGTTATTCTAATCAGTTGCCTGTGGTTGGCAGTTCCTCTTTCCGCTCAATCGAACAAGTTGATTCGTGAGCTGGAAAGTAAACGCGGTGCGTTGCAAAAACAGATCGCCGAATCGGAATCTATATTGAAGGATACAAAGAAAGATGTGGGAAGCCAGTTGAATAGTCTGGCTGTGTTGACCGGACAGATTGAAGAGCGGAAACGCTATATCATGGCTATCAACAATGATGTGGAGGCTATCCAGCGTGAGTTGGCTTCGTTGGAGCGCCAGTTGAGAGGCTTGGAGAAGGATTTGAAAGATAAAAAGAAGAAATATGAAGCTTCTGTCCAGTACTTGTATAAGAATAAGTCGATAGAGGAGAAGCTCATGTTTATTTTTTCGGCAAAGAATCTGGGGCAGACTTATCGGCGTATGCGATATGTTCGTGAATATGCCACTTATCAACGTCTGCAAGGGGAAGAAATCCTAAAGAAACAGGAGCAGATACGCAAGAAGAAAGCGGAACGTCAGCAAGTGAAAGCCGTCAAAGAAAACCTGCTGCAAGAACGTGAGAGCGAAAAGGTGAAGTTGGAAGAGCAGGAAAAAGAGAAACGCACGTTGGTGACTAATCTGCAAAAGAAGCAGAAAGGATTGCAGAATGAGATAAATAAAAAACGCAGGGAAGCCAATCAGTTGAATGCCCGCATCGATAAATTAATAGCGGAAGAAATAGAGCGTGCCCGTAAGCGTGCGCAGGAAGAAGCTCGTCGTGAAGCGGCTGCCCGTAAGAAAGAGGAAAGCAAGGAGGGAAAATCTGTTGCAACGGAAACGGCCGCCAAATCGAAGCCTCTTGAGGCTTATACCATGAGTAAGGCGGATCGGGAATTGTCGGGTAACTTTGCTGCGAATCGCGGGAAATTGCCAATGCCTATATCCGGCGCTTATATTATCACCAGCCGTTACGGACAATATGCCGTAGAGGGTTTGCGCAACGTGAAACTGGATAACAAGGGTATTGATATTCAGGGAAAACCGGGTGCACAGGCACGTGCCATTTTTGATGGAAAGGTGGCGGCTGTGTTCCAATTGAACGGATTATTTAATATCCTCATTCGTCATGGCAATTATATTTCTGTTTATTGCAATCTTTCTTCTGCCTCTGTCAAAGCCGGTGATACGGTGAAGACGAAGCAATCCATCGGTCAGGTCTTTTCTGACGGTACGGATAATGGACGGACGGTATTGCACTTCCAGTTGCGTAGGGAGAAAGAAAAGTTGAATCCTGAACCTTGGCTGAACCGATAATTGAATAAAAAACACGTAGAATGAAGTTAACTAAAATACTAATATGCTTACTGATCTTCTGGACCGGAACACTATCCGCGTCTCCTTATTTTTCGTTCAAGAAATATCAGGTAGAAGATGGATTGTCTCATAATACCGTGTGGTGCGCCCTTCAAGATAGTTATGGCTTTATCTGGTTGGGTACCAGTGACGGACTGAACCGTTATGACGGGCGGGGCAATAAAGTGTACCGGAATGTTCTCAACGAAAAGTTCTCATTAGAAAACAATTTTGTAGAAGCCTTGATAGAGGTGGACAAGAATCTCTGGGTTGGAACAAACTCCGGACTTTATATTTATGACCGGGATACCGATCGTTTCTCTTACTTTGATAAAACGACGCAGTATAATGTGTATATCAGCAGTGAGATTAAAAAGATTATCAAGACGGAAAACGGGCTTATCTGGATTGCGACTTTGGGACAGGGATTTTTTATTTATGATCCGAAAACAGAGGTGCTGACTCAAAATAGTGTTCAGACGTCTTTTGTATGGGACCTCTGTCAGAGCGCTGATCGGAAGAGGGTCTATATATCTTCCTTACAGGAAGGACTTTTGTGCTTTGACGAAAACGGCAAGTTTCTTCGGACGTATGAAATCTCATTAGATATAAATGCTTCCGATAGTTATAAAGTGAACTGTATTCAGAATATCGATGGAGATATTTGGATTGGTGCGGGAAGTAATCTGTTGAGCCGTTTGGATGAACGAACTGAAGCTATAGACAATTACAGTGGTTCGGCGTTTAATTTCGGAGCTGTTCATTGTTTGTTGAAGTATACGGATAAAGAGCTGTTGGTAGGAACGGATAACGGGCTTTATCTGTTCGATCAAAATACAAACACATTTCAGCGGGCGGATAATCCCGCCGATCCGAGAAGTTTGAGCGACCAGACTATCAATGGAATGATGTGGGATGCCGAAGGGGCTCTTTGGGTGTTGACCAATTTGGGTGGGATCAACTATATGTCCAAGCAGACTAAACGTTTTGATTATTATTCGCCTGCCTATCTGTCCGGAGTGCCGGGAGCGGGGGAGGTCGTTGCGCCTTTCTGTGAGAATAAAGATGGGAATATCTGGATTGGAACTCAAAGCGGTTTGTATTTCTTCAATGTTGCCACCCGGGAACTTTCTCCTTATGCAATAGGAGGAGCTAAAAATCAAAAGTATGACATCCGTTCTTTAATGCTGGATGGCGACTATTTATGGATCGGTACTTATGCCGGAGGAATACGGGTTATCAATTTACGCACAGGGGCAGTGAAAGCCTATACTCATTCTCGTGGAATCCCCAATACGATTTGTAGCAACGATGTGTTGTGTATTTATAAAGGACGAAAAGGAGAAATTTATGTAGGAACGAGTTGGGGATTGTGTTGTTATGACCCGGTTCGAGATAACTTTATGACCATCACAAGCATCGGTTCAATGGTTTCTGTTGTCGATATCTATGAGGATATGTACAATCATCTCTGGATTGCGACTTCCAATAGTGGTGTGTTTTCTTACAATACAATGAATGCTCATTGGAAACATTATCAGCATGAACGGGAAGATTCGACTACGATCACCAGTAATTCGGTCATTACTTTATTTGAAGATGCGAAAGGAACCATGTGGTTTGGAACGAATGGGGGAGGACTGTGTTCTTTTGATGCTAAAGAGAAAAGATTCATTGAGTTTGATCCGCATAATACTTTATTACCTAACAAGGTTATTTATGCGATTGAGCAAGATCAGGGAGGTGATTTCTGGGTATCCAGTAATGCCGGAATTTTTAAGATTAATCCTATTACCAAAGATCATTTCCGCCAGTTTACGATTAATGATGGCTTGCAAGGGAATCAGTTTATAGCTCGATCTTCATTGAAATCATCCGAAGGAAAATTGTATTTTGGTGGGATCAACGGCTTTAATGTATTCCAGCCGGAACAGTTTGTAGATAACAAATATATTCCTCCGGTTTATGTGACCGATATCCGGTTGCCTTATCAAACCGACGAGCAGGAGGTGAAGAAATTGCTTCAGTTGGATAAACCGCTTTATATGGCTGATAAGGTGACTTTATCTTATGAAAACAATAGTTTCTCCATCCGTTTTGTCGCTCTTAGTTTTGAAGATCCGGGGAAGAACCGGTATTCTTACATACTTCGGGGAGTGGACAAGGAGTGGATTCTGAATACTGATAATAATATGGCTTCTTACACCAATTTACCTCCCGGTGAGTATTTGTTCGAAGTCAGAGGCTCTAATAATGATCGTCAGTGGAATGAGAATACTATCACTTTAAAGGTGGTGATTACTCCTCCCTGGTGGCGTAGTACCTTTGCTTACTTCGTTTATGTCCTCATGCTGTTGGGATGGATCGGTTGGATGGCTTGGCGATGGAATCTCCGTGTTAAACGCAAATATAAGCGGCGGATGGAAAAATATCAGATTACCAAGGAACAGGAAGTTTACAAGTCGAAGATTAGCTTTTTCATCAATCTGGTGCATGAAATACGTACTCCGCTTAGTTTGATACGGCTTCCTTTGGAAAAATTATTGGAGAAAGAACGTGAAGGAAAAGATCTCAAGTATTTGTCTGTGATAGATAAGAATGTAAATTATCTGCTGGGGATTACTAATGAATTGCTTGATTTTCAGAAAATGGAGAGTGGTACGCTGCATCTGAATTTGAAAAAGAGTGATATTAAAGAACTTGTCAGTGACGTTTATAATCAGTTTACAAGTCCGGCTGAATTAAAAGGAATTGATTTGCAACTGATCGTGCCCGAACAAGAGCTGGTGTCTACGGTGGATAGGGACAAATTAAGTAAGATTCTTGTCAATTTGATGGGAAATGCCATCAAATATGCGCATGCGCGTATTGACTTGAAGCTGCTTGTCACTGATGGGGGATATGAGATACAAGTGAACGATGATGGTCCCGGAATACCAAATGAACAGAAACAAAAGATATTTGAGGCTTTCTATCAACTGCCTGACGATAAGGTGGCCACAGCAGTAGGCACTGGCATCGGATTGGCTTTTGCAAAGTCTTTGGCAGAGGCTCATCAGGGAGATTTGCGTCTGGAAGATAATGTTGGAGGTGGTTCTTCGTTTATACTGTCTCTTCCGTTCAAAGAGTGGGAGACGGAAAAAACGAGTGATATTGTAGAAATATCCCCGGAGCATGCGGATGCTTCTGAAACGATTTCTTCGGAGTATTCAGGGAAGAAGTTTACAGTTCTGTTGGTTGAGGATAATGTTGATTTGCTGAATCTGACTCGTGAGTCATTGGCAGAGTGGTTCCGTGTGTTGAGGGCTTCCAACGGTCGTGAAGCGCTTGAAGTGCTTGCGCAGGAAAACGTGGATGTAATAGTGAGTGACGTTATGATGCCGGAGATGGATGGTCTGGAACTTTGCAGTAAGGTGAAATCCGAAATCTCTTATTCACATATTCCGGTCATATTGTTGACAGCGAAAACCACTTTGGAGTCTAAAGTCGAAGGACTTGAATGTGGGGCGGATGTATATGTTGAGAAACCATTCTCTGTTAAACAGCTCCGTATGCAGATCGAGAATCTGTTGAAGTTGAGGCAGTCTTTCCATAAATTGATGGTGAGCTTGGCAGGAGATACGGTTGCTGTTTCGACAACGGATTTTGCGATGTCTCAAAAAGACTGTGAATTTATAGCGAAGATACAGGGAGTAATAGCCGAACAGTTGGCGGATGAGAACTTCTCGATAGATACCCTGTCTGAACAGATGAATATGAGCCGTTCTAATTTTTATCGGAAGATAAAGGCTTTGTCCGGAATGTCGCCTAATGATTATTTGAAGACACTTCGTATGAATAGAGCTGCTGAACTGATAATGGGCGGTACCCGTATTTCAGAAGTGGCAGTGCAGGTAGGATTTACTTCTTCTTCTTATTTTGCGAAATGTTTTAAAGCGCAATATGGTGTACTGCCTAAGGAATATACAGGTCAGCCTCCGATTTCAGGTGAGGCTTGATAAAGAAGGGATAAAAGCATATAAAAAAACTCCTGTCGTGCAATATCATTGGATATTTTCCGACAGGAGTCAAATATAAAATAATTAATTGAGTAGGCTTTATTTCTTTTTCTGTCCCGGGTAAGGTTCTACCATGCAACGTTTAGCCCATGCTTCGTAAGCCTTTGTCATTTCAGCTACTTTTTCAGGGTATTGTGCTGCCAGATTATGCATTTCGCTTCGGTCTTCATTCAGGTTGTATAATTCCCATTTAGCTTTTTCTCCCGGACGAACCAGTTTCCAACCGTCATTAGAGAGGAATGCACGTTCATTGTAATGTTCGAATCCAAGATAGTCATGTCCTTCACGATGTCCGGTCTTGAAGATAGGAACCAAGCTCTTACCTTCCAATGGGATGATGTCGTTTCCTTTATATTTGGTAGGATAAGTGGCGCCTGCCATATCGATACAAGTAGCCATGATGTCCATCACATGTCCGATTTCGGGAGTCGTTTTGCCGACATTCTTCTTGATACCTTTCGGCCAGTGGGCAATCATCGGAGTACAGATACCTCCTTCATAAGATTTGGCTTTCCAGAAACGGAACGGTGTATTGGCTACGTTTGCCCAGCGTGCTCCCAGTGAAGCGTATGTGGTTTCCGGGCCAGGCAGCACTTCTTTGTTATGAGGATAAACCATTTTCTCCCCTTTACGTGTCATATCAGGACGGTCATTTTCTCCGGGAGAGTAGTTCTGACAATCTTCATTGCTGCATCCATTGTCGGAAAGGAATAAAATCAGTGTATTTTCAAGTTGTCCTGTCTTTTCCAAAGCATCGATTACTTGTCCTATTCCCTGGTCCATACGGTCGATCATGGCAGCATGAACAGCCATGGCACGAGCATCCCATTCAGCATGTGGGTTATCTTCCCATTTATCTTTGAACTGTCTATCAGACAGGAAATTATCCATGTTAGGGAATATACCAAGCTGTTTCTGACGTTCGTAACGGGCGTTACGGATAGCTTCCCAGCCAACTTTATAGGTATCCTTATATTTTTCAATATCTTCCGGCAGTGCATGCAATGGCCAGTGTGGTGCTGTGTAAGCCAGGTACATAAAGAATGGTTTATCGTCTTTGGCATACTCTTTCACTTCTTTCACTGCACGGTCTGAAAGCGCCTGTGTGATGTAATATCCGTCGGGTACTTCTTTCACGGGTACTTCACCTTCTACCAGACTGAATGGGTCAAAATAGTCTACTACTCCGTAGATAGTACCATAGTGGGTATCAAATCCGCGATTTACCGGATAATGACAAAGATCAGAATAGGTTTCGTGATATACGTGATGTGCGAGCCATTCGCGTTGATCTTTGCGTAGTGGAGTTTCTGCGATGTGCCATTTACCTACCATGCTGGTAGCATATCCTGATTCTTTCAATACCTCTGCGATGGTAACGGCATTGCGTGAGAGTGTTCCCCGGTAACCCGGCAGGTGGTCATCGAAGGTCATACGTCCGATTCCTGCCTGATGTTGATAAAGTCCTGTCAACAGGGAAGCACGCGTCGGACAACTCCGGCTGGTGTTATAGAAATGATTGAAACGTACTCCTTGTTTTGCCAGTTTGTCCAGATTAGGTGTGTGGATTTCACTACCGTAGCATCCCAGGTCAGAATAGCCTAGGTCATCTGCAAGAATTACCAGGATATTGGGTCTTTGATCGGACTTTTTTCCTTTGGCCTCTGCTGCAGAATGTCCAGCAACCATCAAGGCGGTTGGTAATAGTAAAAATTTAGAATTCATAAGTTTAATGTTGGTTTATAATTTGTTTTTCACTGTATTACTCTTTTCCTTTGTCTTTGTTTTCCTCAAACCATTTACATACTTTCTTGCTCAACTTGGCAACCAAATCAGGATGCTCATTTGCGATATTATTCTTTTCGAACTTATCCTTTTCCATATCATATAATTGCGCATCGCTTCCGTCACCGTTTACTAATAATTTCCATTTTCCACTGCGTATAGCTAAATGGGGGCTTCTGTCATAAGGGTTCCCTGGAAAGCCAAAATGTTTGTTTCGTCCGAAGTCCCACATTAAATCGGTCTTGCGTTTGGCTTCCGATTTACCGAGAAGAACTTTTGAATAGTTCTGTCCATCGCCTTTGTAACCTTTTTCTGTTTTGATTCCGGCTACTGAACAGAGAGTCGGATATAAATCTACTGCGCATAATACAGACTCGTTATTTACCTGTCCGGCTTTAATTTTCTTGGGGTATCTGATGATGAAAGGCATACGAATACCACCTTCATAAAGACTATTTTTAGTTCCTCTCAAATAAGCGGAACGTACAGACTTAAAGCTGGGTGCAGGGCCATTGTCGCTAGTGAAAATAATGATTGTGTTTTCCGCCAGCCCCATATCATCCAGTGCTTTGATAAAACGTCCAAGCTGTTTGTCCATTTCAGCAAGGACGGGAGCAAATGCTTCTTGTGTTTCCCAGCTTTTTCTTTCCTTTTGTTTGAATTCCGGTACCCAAGGGGTATGCATATCATCCGGCCATAGATTCAGGAAAAAAGGTTCGCCTTTATGCTTTTTTACAAACTCAATGCTCTTATCTACAAAGTATTCCGTTCGTCTCCAGCGTTTCACGCTGTCTTTATCCGACCAGATCCATTTGGTAGCAGTGATTGCTGGTTCCGGGTCCGGGCTTTCGTAGGTTGATATGTATTCGTCAAAACCGTAATTCTTAATAGAAGGAGCGTTATGTACGTCGCGTCCGCCTCCCATGTGCCATTTTCCGATGTGTCCTGTTGAGTAACCTGCATTTTGGAAAGCACGTGCCATGGAGGGTAACTTATCATCAAGGAAATTACGTTGTTCGCATCTCTTATTAGCAGCTTTGTCGTTCAGGAAAGTGTTGATTCCCACTTCAAGAGGAAAGAGACCTGTGGTCAATCCACAGCGAGACGGAGAACTAACCGGCGCAGAAGAATAATACTGGTTGAATAATAACCCGTCTTGTGCTAGCCTGTCAATATTAGGTGTAGGAGCGAATTTGCCTCCATAACAACCTATGTCACCGATACCCATATCATCGATATAGATAATTACTACATTAGGTTTTGTTTCTGCTTGTGTGTTAGCAATGGGGAGTAAGGCTCCCAGCCAGGGTAAATGTTTTTTCAGATTCATAATTATTGTGATTTAATTAACTTTAGTTTTTCATGATGACTTTTCGCAAAAGTAGGGAAGATATCAGAGAAGGAAGGAAAAATACTAATCAATAAAGGAAAAAAAATGGTAGAATGATAGATTTCTTCTTTCTTCTATTGAGAAAACACGAATAGAGAAGCTCGTAGAAACCGAAAACTTCTCTATTCTTCTAATTATTCTATGATAATACGATCATTGGAGAAAGTATCTTGAATGGGAGCTTTACTTCGCCACGGTTTTAGTCAGTAATTGTACCCATGAGTATTTAGTGTTTTCTACCCAATTATCCGGTGAGACTTCGATAGTACCAGTTTTTGCTGTTATTTTTTGTATGTAAATCAATCCTTTCTTTCCATTGGCAGTTTTGAACAGGTAAACTTTATCTGCCTGAATAGCTAAGACTTCGGAGGTTGGATCTGCCAGATTTTCTATCGGAGTTGCATCTACTTGGGAGATTGCATTAAATTCTGCTTGTGATAAAGAGGTTTCAGCAAATAATGTGTGTTGTAAACCATTAATTGTCATCAAACCATACTCACTTCTTTTAGCAGGTGAAACAAGAGCAGGTACTGCTTCACTTCCCGGAGACAAGATAACATCTCCGAGTGAGAAATCTACTTCGTTTGCATATTTCATGGCATCAGCAGCCATATAGGTGCGTCCAAGAAGCCATGTTGCATAGTAACAACCATAATAAGCCGAAGCTGTCTCTACTATTTCTCCATCTTTTCCATAATCCGGATCGGAGAATAAAACGGAAGGAGTAATCTCTACCAATAACTTACGTTGGTAAGTATTACCGTCGGTACCTAAAACGACTACTGTAATACAGGCATTCTCTTTTAAAGAAGTAAACTTGTAAGTTGTCTCGTAATTAGCGGTTCCGTCTTCAAATGACCGGGCAGTTTCTTCTATCAGGCTCCCTTGTATTCCAGTCTTGGAGTCTGCCTGATAAATTTCAAAACTCATGATCTCTCCCTGAACTTTAACAGTTGCTGTGTATTCTGCAACTCCTTTCTCTAATGACACTCTATTGTTTTGATCGACACCTGTAAATTCAATCTTGACAGGTGCTTCATAATCAACTTCATATTTATCTGCACAACCGAATAATCCAAATAAACTGATTGACAGAATTAATGCAATTATACTATTTGTTTTCATGACTTTATTTTTTTAAGTAAACATTCTATTTAGATTAGTATCCTGGATTCTGGTAGATATTCGGGCAGTTATTAACTTCATCCTGTGGTATTGGAGCCAAGTTCATGCGCTCGTTATAATTACGTGTGTCTAAAGTTACCCGTTGATATTCACCGTTAATTTTCTTTATTCCGACAGCCGGTAACCTCATTACATCTTTTGCTATCAGCCATCTTCTTATATCAAAGAATCGATGATCTTCAAAACAAAGTTCTACACGGCGTTCTTTGCGTATGCGTTCCCGAAGGGTTGCCTGATTATAATCTGCGGCCAGTAAGTCTGTCGTGATACCGGCACGACGACGTATCCTGTTAAGCTGGGCTATTGCTTTTTCTCTGGCTGTATTTGTGTCTTCGGCCTCATTCTCGGCTTCTGCATAATCGAGCAGGATTTCTGCATATCTCATCATTGGAAAGTCCATGTAAGTGGTACCACCTTTTCGATGATCGATACGGTCATCCAGGAACTTTGTCAGGAAGTATCCGCTTCCCCATCTATATGATTTTGACAGGTCTATTGTAGCTGGCTTACCGTTGACTAAAGGCCAGGTAGCACCATCACATAGAATACTCTGTGCCAAACGGGGATCCCTGTTAGCATAAGGAGAATTTTCATTGTAACCGGAGTTCGGGTTAATAATAGCTTTCGTATTTGATTCATAACCGAGGATGGGTTGTGAACCGTCAAGCATATCATAGCAATCTACCAGCCATTGATTGGGACAAGTCACTAACTCTTTGTTTACGTTCCAAGGGTCAAAAGCAGGCATTGTTCCGTAGAGGTCGTTTGTTGGTGCACGAAGAAATGTCATAATCGTTTCACCATTGGTACGGGTATTAAATAATCGCGTGTAGCTTTTTTCCGGAGTAGTTGGATCTTCATATAAACGATAAAAGTCTCCTCCATCAGCATATTCAATCATATCATAAGCTGCATCTGCTGCTTCCTTCCAAGTTACTCCGGAAGCTTTATGCAAGGGACTTGCTGCATAAAGCAACGTACGTGCCAAGTATCCTAAAGCCGCTCCTCGGGTCGCTCTGCCGTAATCTGGTGCATCGTATTTATCGGGTAATACTCCCGGTTCTGAAAGTTCTTTGAATTCATTAGCAATCCAACGGACTGTAGTTTCTAACGATTCACGCTTGATCTCATCATAAAGCAATGGGTCGAGTTCTTTGTCTCCGATTACTAATGCTCCATAAAAGCGAAATAGTTCATGATGATACAGTGCACGTAAAAAACGTACTTGGTTTTTCAGGGCTATTTTTTCTGAATCTTCCAGTGGTGAACGGTCTACGTTATTTAGAAATGTGTTTGCAGAGCGGATAGCTTTATAGTAGAATGTCCATGGATGGGCATCGCCAATCAAACCTTTGGAAGCATCAATTCCCCCTTTTATAAATTTTTCAAGTTCGGATATGACTGCACCTCCGGCACGGGTTGTATTTCCGGCTCCATCGTCCGTTGCATTGTCAAGCATACAAGGCGACTTTCCTATATTTCCTAAGAATCCGAAGCTTCCCTGCCGATCTCTTCCCATGCGCATACGTGCATACAAGTCGTATGCAACTTTGCGGGTCAATGTAATGTCCGAATAAACCTTCTCTGTATCTGTAAGATCCAGCTCGGTTTCTTTCATCAGGCTATCTGCACTACAACTGGTAAGCAGGATAGCCGTTATAAAGGATATAAATAGTTTTCTCATAAATTACTTGTTTCAAACATTAGAAATTCAGGTTGATACCAAAATTTATTACTTTTTGTTGTGGATAGAATTGCCCGTTACTATTGTTCGGTGATTCAGGGTCTACCTTCTTTACATTATCCCATGTAAGGAGATTATAGGCATTAGTATATACTCTGAGTGAACGTATTCCGATTTTTTTCAAAAGTTTGCGGGGAATAGTGTAACCTAACTGAATATTTTTCAAACGCAAGTATTTGGAGTCTTTCAACCAATAATCCGATTTATAATAATTGGGATGTGTGGCAGTGGCTGCTTTGGTGAAACGTGGATATGTCGCAGTTGCAGCTGTTTCCGGTGTCCATCTTCCGATATGCTCTTCGTAATAGTTACCCCAAGAATTATCCCATGCGATATCTCCTTGCAGATAAATGGATGAACGGGTAGCACCCTGAAGTAATACACTGAAATCAAATCCTTTCCAGTTCAAACCGGCGGTAAGGGAAAAAGTCATCTCGGGCACCGGATTATAGCCGATAGGAGCCTGATCGTTGGAGTCAATCACTCCATCATGATTCAAATCCTTATACTTAATATCCCCTGGTCGGCTTACTTGTCCGAATTGAACGGGGGAACTTGCTACATCTTCATAAGAACTAAAGAATCCGTCGGAAATATAGCCGATGAACTGTCCGATAGGATTGCCGGTCTGTGACATATAGGAATAGGGTTTCACTGACTCACTTTTCTCCACAATCTTATTATGGGCATATCCGTAAATCGCTTTTACGGAATATCCAAAATCTCCTTTTTGATCTTGATAGCCTATTTCCAGATCGTATCCTTGATTTGTTACGACACCATAGTTTATAGGAGCCAGTCCGTTTGAACCGGCTGCTTGAGAATATCTTTCCGGCTCACATAGGATGTTACTACGACGTTCTTTAAAAAAGTCGATATTGGCGGATATTTTGTCTTTCAACCATTTTGTCTCAATTCCTAAGTTGTATTTCCGTGCAATTTCCCAAGTGATATTTTCATTGGCACTTTTTCCTTGAATCAGACCTGTAATTGCAGGATTCTGAGTTTCTCCAAAAGTATAACCTAGTCCATTATCATATCCTGAACGATAGTAGTAAGAGAAACTTCCCAGCTTGTCATTTCCAACTTCACCATAAGAGAAGCGTAGTTTTGTAAAACTTAAGATTGGGTTTTCTTTAAAGAAAGGTTCATTAGTGAGTACCCATCCCATTGATGCAGCAGGGAAAAGCTGATAGCGGTGTCCTTCTGCAAAACGGTTTGAACCGTTATAGCCGGCGTTGATTTCGAATAGATAACGATTCTCATAATCATAGTTAACACGTCCTACTAAAGCCTGATAGATATGGGGCACGTAAGAATAACGTCCACCGGGAGTGGAGGTGTAACTCATATTGTAAAGAACTAATCCGGATATGTTATGTCCTGAGAAGGATTGTTTATAACGAACTGCTGCTTCAGCATATTTGCGATGTGTAGCTGCTGTTTTATTAGTGGCTTTTGTAGGCAGCACCATTTCAAGTCCCTGTTTATAAGTTTCGGCTATCGGGTTATATTGATAAATGTTTGGACGTTGTTGTATGCTGCGGTTATTGTTCCAGCCGGCATCATAAGAGAACTTTCCATCGATGCTTAATCCTTTCAATAGTTTTCTTAGGTTATATTTGAAAACGAAATCTGTCTCGAGTTTATTGCTAAAATTGAGGAAAAATCCTGAATAGCATAATGTTACGAGTGGATTCTGTCTCCATATACCATCGGCAGCGGCATAAGTACCGTTTGCATTCAAGATTGGGAAAGCTTGGGGAGAATTACGGTAGAACATACCAAATAGTCGTAGTGCTTCATCTCCGTTGGCATCATAACCGTATGGGCGGTTCTGACTCCCGAAACGATAAGCAAGATTCACGGATACTTTGAAATCTTCAGTCAGGTTGATATCAATATTCGAACGGGTAGTGAGCCTGTTGTACCTATATTCTGAATCATACCCTTCTTTGTATAAGCCTTTAGCTACATCGGGCGAGGCTGCTAAAAGAGCTTGTATCGTTTCATGTTCTTTAATTTTGTCTACATCTGTCTCAAACATACCAGTCTGCGTGAAATATCCCACAGAGACAAAGTAACGTACTGTCTTGTTTCCACCGGATAAGTTGACGTTGTATTTTTGTTGGAAACCGTTCTTCGTAAACATATCTACAAAGTCGTTGTCCGGGTGTGTAAACGGACTTTTCTGGGTACGATAGAGATAGTTATCATACTCTGACAGGAAAATTCCACGGGTATTGCCGGTATCAGATGGGTCAAAGCCATCATTGATGGCACCCTCACGCATGAATCTTGAAACGGACTCTGCATTTTGTGTTTGGGATATACGATTGAAGGAAGTAATACCGAATTCAGATGAGAAGGATATTCGAGTCTCTCCCTCACGACCTCTCCGGGTAGTTACCAATATTACACCATTTGCTCCTCGTACACCGTATACGGCTGTTGCAGAAGCATCCTTTAACACGGAGATAGTTTCTATATCATCAGGGTCGATTTGTGCCATAGGCCGTTCTACCCCGTCAATCAGTACTAAAGGGCTAGAATCGTTCAATGAAGCGCGACCACGAATAAACATTGTAGCCTGATCACCGCCGGGACGTCCGCTCTCTTGCCGGGTTACCAGTCCTGGGATGCGGCCACCTAAAGCGTTTGTGACACTTGATACAGGCATGCTTTTCAAGTCTTCAGTTCCGACATTAGAAATTGAACCGGTCAGAGATACTTTTTTCTGTGTTCCATATCCCACCACAACAACTTCATCTAATTGTGCAATGTCTTCTTCCAAGGTGACATTGATAAAAGGATGATTCTTTTTTATGGCAATAGATTGTTCTATAAAGCCGATCATTGAGATAAGAAGTGTTTGCTCTGCTTCGTTGGACAATGTAAGAGTAAATTTTCCATCCAAACCAGTCACTATTCCATTATTAGTCCCTTTCTGAAGGACAGTAGCGCCAATCATCTCCATTCCTTGGGCATCTTTAACAATTCCGCTAACTTTGGTTTGTGCACAGACATGCCAGATGGAGCTGGTTAAGCATATGAATAATATTATTATCTTTTTCATGTTTTCTATCTATTAAATAGTTTTGATGCCCGTTACCAACCTGGATTCTGTTGGATGGAAGGGCTTTCCTTGATTACTTTCAGAGGAATAGGATGATAATACATGTAATCTTTAAAATTGCGTGCTTCATCTACTGTAATGCGTGTATAATGAAGCCCGGAAGCATTTTCTTCTACTTTCATTCCGATAATAGGTTCTCTAAGTTGATTGCCATCCATCCAACGTCGCAAATCGAAGTAACGATGTTCTTCAAAACAGAGTTCGATACGGCGTTCTTGTTTCACTTTTTCCATAAAGTTGTTATCTGTCACCCCATTAAGAAATTTATCATTTGTTCCGAATCCTGCTCTGGTACGTATTTTTTGTACGGCTTCTATTGCTGTCAAACCATAGCCTTCTGGATCCGCACTCATGCCGTAAGCGTGATGCATGGCTTCTGCGTAGGAAAGTAGGATATCAGATAAGCGAATCATCGGGAATAAGTGGAAAACGGTACCCACATTGGCCTGTCCGAAGTTCAGTGTTTTGTCCAGGAATTTAGCTAAATAATATCCTGTATTGGTCGAACGGTTCTTTACTTGGTTGAGTCCGTCTATGGTTGTGTTATCGCTAATTCGCGTATAAATGGTATTCTTTCCATAAACCGAACCGTCATATCCGATAATTGCTGTCAAACGCGGGTCTCTGTTAGTATACATGCTTGCACCGTCAGAAGAATGGGTATAATCGCTTCCATCTTTCATGGTAAATGCATCGATCAATTGCTGTGAAGGTACTGTACCTCCTCCCTGATCTTTTGAGATTGTAGGGGGATAATGTCTGTTTTCCAGAGCATTGTCCTTAGCAGCCGTATAGAATAGGATATATTCCGGATTAGGATTGGCATTGATAAAGATCTTGTCGTACGTCTTAGCAGCAGTAAGAGCTATCAAACTATATTTTTTACTTCCATCCGGAGATATTGTTCCGTCTGCATTTAGATTGATTACATCTGCACAAGCTTTGGCTGCAAGTTTCCAACGTTCCGTCACATCCGAGCCGTCAGTGTAGCCTAGTAGTGGATCGTTATTATCTGTTCTGTTGTAGAGTGGACTTGCGGCATAGAGTAATGTCTTGGCTTTAATAGCAAGTGCCATTCCTTTAGTCATACGGCCATAAGAACCATTCCCACCTTCCGGATCAACTTTCAATACAGCGGCAGCACTCTCACATAACTGTACGATGTGATTGACGCAGTCTTTGAAAGAGTCTCTTGCCTTTGTCTGCAGTTCAGGATCGTTAACTTCGTAAATACGATCGACGATAGGAAAGCCTCCGTAGTGTCTTAACAGGTTAAACTCAAATAAGGCTTGTAAACATTCAGTTTCCGCACAATAGGTATCTTTAAATGCCTGGATGTCTTCTTCTGTCTTATTTTGTAACACCAAGTCAGCCTCACGCAAATACTTGCGGGCAAAAATGGCTTGTTGAATTCCCTTGTATGACTTATTCCAACATTCTTCAATCGGATTTGAAGAAGTGATATACCCACGAGACAACTTATGAATATCCGAATCTATGATTGTACTTATTCCATCATTGGTGGCTGCATCTAAAAAGGCATTTCCTACGTGGTTGAAGCCTTCGGGAATATATGCATACACCTGATTAATCGGTTTCAGATAGTTCTGTTCATTCGTAAAAATATCATCAGGCTGGGCCCAGTCATAGGGCATGTCATCCAGATAATCACAACCGGAAAATGTTAGTGTTGCGCTTATTGCCAAATAAATTATCGATTTTTTCATGCTATCAGAATTTTAAGGAACAACCTATACTCATGTTTCTCGTCAAAGGAGCTGCCAGTGAAGGAGCTTCAGGATCAACCCATTTATATTTTGTCCAGGTAATCAGATTCGTTCCGCTAAGGAAAAGTCTCAATCCCTTAAGATGGATTTTCTGTATCATTTTTGTAGGAAAGTCATAGGCAACTTCCAGTGTTTTTAATCTTAAGAAATCAGCATCCTTTACATTTAATGTACTTATCTGCCTGTTATTAAGACTGGCATTGTCCAGTGTTGTTAAACGTGGGAATGTTGCATGCTGGTGTTCTGGTGTCCAGTAATCAAGTTGATGCTCAAATATGGTTCCGTTATCTGTGAAAGGATTCATCACAATGTCCGAATATTGACGAGAGACTTTTGCGGCTCCCTGAAATAATGCGGTGATCGAAAATCCTTTGTAGCCGACTCCTAAGTTAATACCATACATGATTCTGGGAATGTCTCCGTAACCGATAGGTACCATATCGTTTACATCAATCTGTCCGTCTTTGTTTATATCTTCATAACGTACATCACCTGGTTGGACATCAGAGAATGTTTGTACAGGAGAGGCTGCTATTTCTTCCCAAGAATTGAAAAAGCCTTTTGCAATGTATCCTCGATTTTCTCCTAAAGGCCGTCCCTGATTCTTCAACCATTCGTATGGCTGATCTACTTCACCGTTTGCAATCAGTTCATTCGTAGAATAAGAAAATGTACCACCTATGAAATAGCTCCAGTCTGCAATATTTGAATTCCACATGGCAGATAAGTCTACTCCATGGCTATTGATTTTGCCTATATTCTGCTTAAATTCCTTTACATTGCCGACAAGAGAACTGATTTTGTTATTTACTACATACATATCATGACGGTTGTCTTTAAAAAATTCTGCTGTAACAGATAACCGGTCTGAAAATAGTCGGGTATCTATTCCGATATTCAGAATTCTAGCTTTCTCCCAAGTCAATCCGGGATTTGGAAGTATATCCTGAATGTATCCTCCAAGCTTTGTTCCCATGTTTACCCCTGTGATATAGACTTCGTTTTGCGGCCACATACGTCCCCTGTAATAAAAGGCGTCTACGCCGGATGAGTTGCCGACTTGTCCATAAGATGCTTTTAGCTTCAGGTAGGGCACTATTTTTTTTGCATCTTTCCAGAAAGATTCGTTAGAAACAGTCCATCCGGCAGATATTGTAGGGAAGAAACCGAATTTGTGTCCCGGACCAAATTTGTGAGATCCCTGATAAGCTCCGATAACATCGATGCCATATCTTTTATCATAATTATAGCCGAACCAACCATTTACGCTTTGGAATCGGGTTGGCAATACCATTTCATCATTGCTTTCATATTGTTCATAGAAAGCTAAAGCCGAAACTCCATGTTTTCCAAAGGTACGGTTATAATCTAATTGAGCCACGATACCGGTCCGGCGGAAAGAACTGGTATTATCTACCTTGTTTATCATTGAGTCATCTTCGCGGGTCCGGCGGAGAACATTCTCATTCGTCGCATCCTTTTCGTAATATGCAAAAGTTATTGTACGTCTGATAGAAGAAATTGTGCGTGAATCCATGGATAGAGCAACAGAAGCTTTTAATCCTTCTGTTATGAAGGAAAGATCCTGTGAGAGTTTTGTGCGGAAAGAACCATACAATTGTTTGTCCTGGAAGTAGCCAGAACGATTTAGCATTGCCCATGGATTTTCACGGAATGTATTTCCTGCTACAATTTTCCCATCTTCTGCATTGATAACATTGCCGTATTGATCTGTATATCCTTGGTCATTGTACCATTCTGGGAAGATTCCTTGCGGTAATGTGACTAGATTTTTATAGATATTTTCAGCTCCGCTGCCAGGGCCATTCTGACTTTGATACCAGCCATACAGATTTACATCCAGTTGGGTAGTGCGAGTTACGGCAAAATCGATATTGGAACGGATATTAAACCGTTCGGCAGAATGATTGGTACTATAATCATGTGAATCATCTGTATTGAAGTAGCCATTGTTACGAGTATACATTGCATTCACGAAATATGTACTTTTTTCTGTTCCTCCTTGGATATTAAGATTATAGCGCTGGCTCCATCGGATATCCTTCAAATATTTATCAGCCCAATCTACATTGGGATATAAAATGGAATTAGGATCATTCTTAGCATAATTCATTATATCATAGTTCGAATACAAGGGAGCCAGATTGTCATTATGGCGGGCTATGTTGTGCTGTCTTGCATAATCGGCTGCGTTTAATGATTTTAATTCTTTAAGTGGTTGTTGAGCTATAATTTGAGCTGTCAATTCAACCTGTGGTTTTCCCTTTGCTCCCTTACGAGTTGTAACCAGAATAGCTCCACTGCCTGCACGCATTCCATATAAGGCTGTTGCTGCAGCATCTTTCAATACGGTAATTGATTCTACTTCGTGTGATGACAAAACAGCAAAATCCCGTTCCTGTCCATCAACCAATACTAATACATCGGGCGAATTACTCCTTTGCCCTCTTATCCAAAATGAATTCTGTTCATTCACTAATCCACCACCTTGCACTTGTCGGGCAAAATAACCAGGTACCAGTCCGGCTAATACTGCCGAAAGATTTGTAACAGGTAGATTGCGTAACTGTTTACCCGAGATTGTGTAGGCTGAACCGTTATAATCTCCCATAGGGAGTACACGATATCCTAAGTCCAAGGGTACATCTTCTTTGTTTTGGACATTTTGTGCCTGGCTTATAAGAAAACCAGGGAGTAGTCCAACCAACAAAATTTTTCTTAAAAACTTCATACGTATAAATTTTGAGTTAACACCATAGTAGATTGATTGATGATGAGGCCACCTCATTTATCACCTTCAGTGTGGTGACGATCGCTGATGGGGGTATGAGAAGCCATTTTATTGTTATCATTTTGAGACATGAGAAACCAATATAGTTCCCCATGTCTCAAGTTTTTAGATTACTTCCATGATTCTACTCGTAAATCATTCACAGGATCGCGACGTAACACTAATTGTTCTTTCACTTTATAGCGTTTGCCTGCCAGTTCATAGGTGTAATTCAAGTTGATTTCCGGACAAGGTTTGTCTCCACTGTTGAAGGTGTAAGTCGGACTTTGGGCAATGTAGCTGCCATTTCCTTCAATGATTGTAACTCCTCCTTCTATACCTTCTATTTGAACATTGTAGTCTGAACCTGATTCGCCGTTGTTGTCGATTGTCAACTGGAAACGATTGATGTTGCTTTTTGCCAAGTTTGCTACTCCGGGTCTTAACAATTTATTTTTCGCGAGAGTACTTAGTTCCAATGTATTATTATTTATCAAGTCTTTTTCTTTATACACCACAGTGGTACCTTCTATTGTATTTCCATTATCGTCTACTTCACTTACTTCACCTTGAAGGTAGTAAACTCCGGAAAAGGAACTGACATACTTGATTGCTACAATAGAATAATCCGCTCCCTCGCGAATAGTGTTCATGGAACTTTCTGTAACTTTGAAAGGGAGGGCATAATGGGTAGTCAGACTTAATGGATCTGTATAAAAAGCATCTGTAAACTTGATTTCAACATCTGCTACAGGTAAATTAGATTTCCGCACTTTAAATATCTCCGGATCTTCCAATATGTAATACTCTTTGGGGAGAAGTGTAAGAGGAGTACCCTCTAATAAAGAAGCATCCAAGGTAAATTTAGCCCAATCATTCATGTCAACTTCTCGTTTACCTCCTAATGATACTCCTACATATATAGGCATGTCACGGTCTGATATTACTGTGCGCAATGGGTTCTGTAAAGCAAAACCAACATTTGTTGTTTCATAATCATGCGTATAATCTTCATAGCAAGACGTTAAACAAGTCGTCAAAGCGAGCAATATTATTTTTGCAATTTTCATAATCGTATCTAATATTAGTTATTATTCCACCCCATATTATTTTTGAGGTTTGGGTTCTTTAATAATTCGTCGTTAGGTAACGGCAAATAGTAATAGCGAAGTGCATCCAACGGACGTTGTTCTATTTCTTTTATTTCATAAGAAAGACCGTTATCTGTTCTTGTCACTTGTATTCCTTCAATAGTGGTATCTAGGGGAAGTAAACAGCGGCGTAAATCCCAAAAACGGTGATCTTCGAAAGCAAATTCTATACGACGTTCATTTTGGATTAATTTCCGGAATGCGTCTTTACCTTCAGAAGCTACTTCTGACAAATAGGTAGCATCTGTGATACCACCTGATTTTTCACGTATGATTTTTAAGACATCATAAGCACTATATTTGCAGTCGTCACCTTTACCTTCAGGTCCCCATGCTTCATTGGCGGCTTCTGCATAATTCAGCCAAACTTCTGTTTTACGTAATAATGGGTTAAAGTGCCGAGAATTCAATGTTTGAATCGGATCCAGCATATTTTTTTGTGTAGTAGACAAGAACTTAGATAAATAATATCCCGAACGACTGGCATAAATGTGAAAACTCTCTGAATCTTTTCCACCTTCAGATACATCAATGTTTGAGTTATAAGCTCCAAATTTTTTTCCTTGATAATATAGATTCATATTGAATCGGTTATCTCTAGCTATCAAATACGGATCTTGCTCGTCATATAATGAACGTGAATCTGTTATTGGATAACCATTTTTGGCAGGAAAGGCGGCAGCTAAATTATGGGAAGGAATTGTTTGTGCATTTCCCAAATAAAAAGGAGGATAGTGTCGGCTTTCCATACCATGTACAAGTCCCATGTAGGTGCGGAAAATAAAATCGGCCGGGGTATCACTGCCAGCGTCAGCCAAATCTTTAGCAGCCATCGCTGTAAAGGTATAGTTTATCCCTGCGTCTTTGAGCACTTCATTGGCAAAAAGGGCAGCACGCTCCCAACCAGCTTGATAAGTAGCTTCATTTAATACAGTAAAATTACCCATGCCATTTATTTGAATTACATCCTTGTCTTGATAAGCCGGACTTGCTGCATAGAGCAAAGTTCTTGCTTTAAGAGCATTTGCCGCTAATCCGCAAGCTCTACCAATTTTAGATTTTCCGACAACTACATCATCTCCTGTGTAAGTTACAGGCAAACGTCTGGCAGCTTCTTCACAGTCGGAAACAATCTGGCTGACGCAATCTTTATACGAGTCACGTTTAAACAGGCTCGGCTTCGCAGATTCCTTATCACCAATGAAATGGTTGGTGATCGTATATCCCAATGCTTCTCCTTCGTCTGTTCGTCCTCCATAAGTTTGTAACAATTTGAAGCTGCACCATGCTCTTAAAAAATAGGCTTCACCAAGTAAACGAGTCTTTATTGCCTGATCAGTTTCTTTACTTACACGATTGTATATTACATCATCTGTAACTCCTTTTTCCATGAATAGATTGATGCTTTGTATCTTATCATACATATTGTCCCAATTTCCAAGTGGATTTGTTGATCGGCTGAATGCTCCCATGCTAGCTCGGTATACACTCGAACCATAATTTCGGGTTAGTGCATTGTCTGTTGCAGCATCTAAGAAATTATCATCATAATGATCCGGAACAACCATTAAATCTGCATATACTTGCGTCAAAACGGCTTGTGCCATATCGGGATTAGTCCATACGGTCTCACTGGACCATTCATTTGTCAATTTAGGGTCAAGCAGATCTTCACAAGAAACAATACTTCCCCAAATACAGGTTAACAGTATTAATTTGCTTATTTTCATATTTGCATATTTTTTAAGTTTAGAAAGAGACGGATAAACCGCCGGTTACAGTCATATAGGCCGGATAATTTGTGATTCCGGCATTTAATCTTTCCGGGTCCAGATCCTTTATTTTAGAGAAGGTAAGCAAATTTGTACCACGTACGAATAGTTTACATTTGTTTGCAAAGAATCTACCTGCCTTATTTTCAAATGTATAACTAAGTTCTACATTTTTCAAACGGAAAAATGAGCCATTCTCTGTCCAGAAACTGGAATCACGAAAGTTGTTGCTTTTTGTCGTTGTTGTTAATCGGGGCATTGTACCTGAAGGATTATTAACCTCATGGTAGCGATTTAATGCTAATTCAGAGTATCCATTCAGACCATTATTCCAATAATAAGCGTTTGTACATAATTGAGTAATACCTGTATGAAGAGTTCCTAACATATAAAGTCCAAACCCTTTGTATTTGAGGTCTACATTGATTCCCCAAGTGGTTATAGGAAAACTTTGCCCTAGGCTCATACGGTCATTATCATCTACAATCCCATTGTTGTTTAAGTCAGCGTATGCAATATCGCCGTTTTGATATATACCGTATGATTGTAATGAGTGATCTTCTAATGGAATGTCTTTTCCAAATAATCCTAGTGCTTGTAAGCCAAAAATAGTACTAGTAGGCCGTCCAATGGCTTTACGATAGCTTTCCACTCCTTCTATTTCATTCCATTTATCTAATTTATTTTTTGAATAAGTCATATTGGCTCCGACTGTGTATAAAAAGTCCCGTCCGATATTCCCTTTCCAGTTGATTGCAATATCTATACCTTGATTAGTCACCTGACCGATATTTTCATACATTGTATAATTCCCTGCTGTAGCGGCATATTGGGCGTTATTCACTCCGATGATGTCTTTTCTACATTCATGGAAATAATTGAGTTCTGTGCTTAGGCGATTATTAAGGAATAATCCTTCGATACCGATATTAAACTCTTGAGAGTATTCCCATGTTAAATCTGGATTTCCCCAGCGAGCTAAACTAACTTTATGATCTGTTTGATCCTGGAAGAAATTATAGTTGCCATTATTATTCCAACCAGTTTGATACAAGAAGAATCCAGTATTACCTGTATAGCCTAATACACCGAAACTTGCTTTTAGCTTCAGGAAGTTAACAGCTTTTGCTTCTTTCATGAAACTTTCGTTAGAAATTATCCATGAAGCTCCTACAGCCGGAGAAAAGAAAAAACGATCGTTTTTATCAAATTTGTTGGATCCCATGCCAGCCAGAGTCAGCTCGGCTAGATAGCGTTTGTCATAACTATAGTTTAAACGCAGAGAGATGTTGGCATCTTTAAAATCTTGTGTCATTCCTGTCATCTCATTCTTTGTATACCGGAATGCGCCAATTGCTGAAAAGTCATGCACTCCTAATGTGCGTTCATATCCTATATCTGCACGCATACCAAAATAGCGGTAGGTATTATTGGAGGCTATCTTTTGCGTTTTGGGCAAATCCAGCTTTTTCATCTGTGTATATCGGGTGATAGTTTCACCGTCTAAATCACTATAAGTGTCAATGGCATAAGTTGGATAGGTATTCCTTAATTCTTGACGTAAGTAACTATAATTGTCAAAAGTTACATAAGCATTAAATGTCAATCCCTTAACGTATTTATTGAAGTCAAAATTTGCTCCAAGGTTTGTCTGGCTATTTACATACCTTTCGGAAGTGTCACCTCCATAAACCATATCTGCATATAAATTGTCTACTATCCGTGTGCTGGCTCCGAAGAATGGCGTGCCATCTTCATTGGGGGTAAACTGTCCCGATAATGTTTCATTAGGAATAATGAAAGGGTACTCATTGGGACGATTAGAAGATAATGTACTGAATATGCCTGCACCATCTTTTGCTCCCCAGTTTTTCAGTTCCACACGAGCTGCAACATCTGCTGTTACTGTAAGAAAATCGGTGATTTTAATATCCAGATTACCACGTGCATTCATACGGTGTAAAGCCGAACGTTCTCCAACTTTTTCTAATCCGGAACCACCGGTATATCCGCCAACTAATGCGTATTTCACACCTTCATTACCTCCATTAAACTCAATTGTACCTTTTCGGTAGATATTTTGGTTCAATAAGAACTCATTGTAATAATCAACATTTGGATACAATACATCATTGACTCCACTACTATTTCTGTATCCTTCTAATTGCGTGTCAGTATAATAAGGATTCATCCCATCGTTTATACGAGCTTCATTAAACAATTTTGAATAGTTGTAGGAATCCAGATACTTAGGTACACGTGTAGAGGGCTGTACACCGTATTCTACCCCGACACGAACAATTCGTTTATGAGCTTCTCCTCTTTTAGTACGTACCAAGACCACTCCGTTTGTGGCAGCTGCTCCATACAGGATTTTGGCTGTAGCATCTTTTAAAACTTCGATGGATTCTATTTCTTCCGGTAAAATATCATCTATCGGACGTTCTATTCCGTCAATAATAACCAAGGCCGTATTTGTTCCATTATTGTGTTGTCCACGTACATATAATGTTGATGTGTTATAGCCCAAGCCGCCATCACCGGAAATAGCAATTAGTCCGGCAGCCTGTCCTTGTAAGGCATTGGATAATTGTAAATCAGGGTATTTTAATACATTTTCCATAGATAACTTGGATACTGTACCTACCAGGTCCCGCTGATACGTTTTTCCACCGTCTGCACGTTCGTGTATGTCCCTTTCTGAAGCATATAGATCTTCATTTTGTAATTTGATGACAGTGGGCTGTTCTTTTGCGAGGTTTATTACAACATCTTTATAACCGAACGCTTCAATTAATAAGGTTCCATTAGCTTTTGTTTTGAGTGCAAATTTTCCATTTGCATCTGTATAGTTTATAATAGAACCTTCACCGCTCAATACTGTTACTCCGCTTAGCGGTTTACCTGTGTTGTCTGTCACCAGCCCTTTCACTTCAATAAGGGCTGTTTTTTTCTTTTTAGGTTTATCCTGTGCTTCTAGCGAAGTGGCTATGCCGGATAATATAGCAGTGACAAACAGAATAAATATGAATTTATTATATCTTTTCATTTGATTAAGCCATTTTAATTACCAATATGGGTTTTGTTGCAAATTATTCAATGCGTCTACGTCATGTTGAGGCAAAGGATACCAGTAATTCTTCTTTGTAAAAGAACGCACTTCCGGAGTTATATCGATTTGTTCATAATCATAAGTCAATGTAGACTTATCCGTGATACTTCCATGATTAGATTCTCGTGGTGTGAATAATGCTCCCTTAATAGGATAAGTATCCTTGAATGTTTCTTCCAAGATCATCCAGCGGCGGATATCCCACCAACGATGATTTTCAAACATTAATTCTACGGCACGCTCACGGCGATAAGCTGCACGGAATTTATCAGGATCGGCTACAATATCTGATGGCAGATCTGTTAAGCCAATTCGTCTGCGAAGAATATTAATAGCTTCTGCAGCTGATATAGGACATCCCTCAATAGTTGCCGTAGCACTTCCGCAACCCTCAAATAGCGCTTCTGCATAGTCTAAATAAATTTGCGAAGCACGGATATATATGGTGAGGAAGCGATAGTCCCACCAACAGTTCGGATTGTTCTTTTCAAGATACTGATTGCATTCCGGCCACATGAACTTTTTACACATAAATCCTGTGAACATTCGTTTGTTGCAGTCTTTTTGAGTTAACATGTGTTGATAGGCTGCTCCTCCTTTGTAGGTTGTAATGTAATAGGTACGTCCATCAGCGTAATGTCCCCAAGTTGTTCCAGGTAAAAGGATGTTGTTATAGAAACGGGGATCACGATCCTCAAATGGCTTATGGTCATAGTCAAGTGCATAGCCGCTTCGTGGGTCATCAATCGGGTAATAAATACCGTCTGCTCCCTTCTTGTCAAACATGTTGACGATATTCAAACTTGGGCAGCACATGGAATTTCCATCTGGTCCCGAACCGAATGCAAGATCCTCATATTGCCAGAATGTGCGGATAGTGCGTTTTTGGTTTTGATTAGCAGCGTTAGGAAATTGTCGCTTGACCCAAATGTACTCCGGTTGATGTACAGGTGGATATTTAAAATAGAAAACATTCGTATATTCTTCTTTACTAGCCAAACCATAGGGATAAGGGGCAGACTTGCTTCCATCCATATAACGTATTACTTCATAAGCGGATTTTGCTGCGGATTTTGCGCGTTCCGTGTCATAGCCTTTGTTTTCTGTAGAATTTAAATTATTCTGCATCAATGGACTTGCATCAAACAACTGTGCCCATTCTTTAAGTGCCATTGCTGCAATTTTTGTGGGTCTTCCATAGTTTGGATCATCCCAACTGTCAGGTAACATGTAAATTGCTTTTTGTATATCTTCCATCATCCAGTCGTGTGATTCATGGTAGGTCATACGGGGAATATCATCATCTCCACCTTCAAAGACCTTGTCAATAATAGGCATTCCCCCATATCTTTTAATTATCTGAAAGTAGAACCAGGAACGATAGAAATAAGCTTGTCCCAGAATCTCATTTTTTTGTTCAGGTGTCAAAGGAGCCTTATCGATATCATTAATAATGCGGTTATTGATACGCAATGCCTTATATGATCGAGATATAGCTGTACTTCCGGCATTACCGATTTCGAAAGTCTTATTTGACTTGGCATTACTTAACCAGTTTCCGGAATGTAAAGTAAAAACGGCAGATGAATTATCTGTGGTTGCCATCTCGTCTGCAAAGAGACCGACAAATGCGCGTCCATTTTCCCAATTATCCATTACCATAACATTTTCCAATTGGTTGAAAGATTGATCTAAGAAACCTCGTAAGGAATAGTAATCCCTAAAGATATCATCTTCTGTCAATCCTACATCTTCCCTTTTATCTAAGAAGTCTTCACAGCTTGTCATCCCACCAAGAATGAAAACTGAACAGATATATAATAATACTTTTCTCATCTTTATTTCTTTTGAATATGATTAAAATGAAACTCTTAGTCCTAAAGTGTAAGTACGGACAATCGGATAGCTGCCTACACCTCCTGTTTCAGGGTCCACGCGTTTGTCCCCTTTCCAGAAGGTTAGTAAATTATTCCCGTTCATGTAAACCTGAAGATTAGAGATATGTGCTTCACTCAACCATTTTTTAGGGAATGTATATCCTATCTCCATGTTCTTTAATCGTATATACGAATAGTCGGAATAGCGATAAGTACTTTCCACTTTGTTGTATGTATTGTTCAAGTGTGTAGCAGGTCGCATAACACCCGATGAATTAGCTGTTTCCGGCGTCCATCGTTCCATGGATTTTGGTTGAACACGTATGTTTGAAGCTGGAAAATCCCACAGATATTGATCGAACTGTAACTTATATATATTGCGTGGCGAATAGAGCATTGCACTGAAGTTAAGTCCTTTCCAATTGAACCCGAAAGAAAATCCGATGGTAGTCAATGGGTAATTCAATTCGTCTACAACTACCTTGTCGTTTGAGTTGATTATTCCGTCTCCATTGAAGTCTATATAGATAAGGTCTCCAGGAATTACTTGCGATGCTGTAGTACCATTTATAGCTGTTTGTGCGTAATTGAACACATCGTCTATCGAACCATAATTACCGATCGCAATAAAACGGTTTTGATAATCAATCGGTTTACCTGCAGCTTTCAAGTGCTCATCCGCATTTCTAGGATCATCTTTATAGACAATCCGGTTTTCGCTGGCTGCAAAAGTTAAAGCTCCCCAGTAATTAAAATTACGTCCGATTTTGTCATTCCAGCGTAACTCTAATTCTAAACCATGATTTTTTGTTTCTCCTCGGTTGATAGCGTTAAAAGTAGCTCCTACAATAGAAGACGTAGTTTGTGGGGTCATTAGAATATCTTTACGATTCTCTTTAAATAAATCCAAAGTTAAATCTAACTTATTCCATAAGCCAATTTCTATTCCAAAGTTATGTTTAGTCGCTTTTTCCCATGTTGAAGTCAAGTTAGCAATATCTCCTTCTGTATAGAGCGGGCTATGTGTGACTCCTTGTGTATTTCCTAATTCAATACTTCCTAAAGAATTAAATAATTGGATGTAATTCCAACGTGCAGCAGCTGCATCACTACCGACTTTTCCGTATGAATATCTAAATTTTAGGTTAGTCAGCACATCTCCAACATGTTTTTTTATAAAAGGTTCTTCTGAAGCACGCCATCCCAAAGAATAGGAAGGGAACAGGCCGAAGCGTTGTCCTCGGGCAAATTTTTCCGAACCTGTATAAGAGATATTCATCTCCGCCAAATAACGTTCTTTCCAGTTATAAGTAACACGTCCCACCCATTCTTCACGATAACTTGGGAATTTGATAACTTTATCATCTTTTGAATCAGATACTTGACGGTTCATCAGCGCTAACGCTGTTACATTATGACTCCCGAATGAACGATTATATTCCACAGAGAATTCGTAATATAACTTACGATTATAACCATCCAAATTATCATAAGAAACGTTGGGAGGGAGTTCAATATCCTCATCATTTGGCCATCGTTTTTCCAAAATCATGGGGTAAGTGAGGGAACCATCTGCATTGACTGTCGGATTAGAATAATCATATTCGCGATGGTATTTAATAATACTGTTTCTGGATTCAAAATCATTGTTACCCCAAATTTCACCAGTCTTTATACTAGAACGAGTAGTGGAAGCAGAGGTGTATGAAACTTTAGCGGCAGCTTTTAGTCCTTTAGTTAGAAAGTCCAGTTTTTGTTCCAAACGAACATCATACCATCCCTGAAAGGTTTTATACAGTTGTGATCCATTCGTATTCATATTACAAACAGGATTATAGCCGGCAGTAGATCCATCTCCCCAATAGCCATCACTATACTTTATCGGGAAAGAATTGGTTGGTGCCGCAATGATTCGAGTGTACACATCATCAGCAAAGTTGTCATTGCGGTATCCCATTTTCCCTGCAATATTTACTGATAAGGAAGTCGTTTTAGTTAAATTAAAATCTAAATTTGAACGCCAGTTATAACGGCGATAGTAGTTTCTTGGATCAAAATTCTCCTGTTTCTGTAAATCATAAATATCACCGTCATTTTGATAACCGATGGAGGCGAAGTAACGCATGAAATTGGTTCCTCCGCTGATATTCACATTATATTGTTGGGAAAAACCTGGTTTAACCAACTCATCCCACCAGTCTACTTGTGGAAAGACATCATTATAAGGGCCGTAGTTGCCTGTATCAAAAGCATTTGACCAAGCATTGATAACAGATTGTTTAATTTGTTGATTCCAGTTGTTGTCATTAGCTACAGCTTCATTATACATTTTCATGGATGTAACATAATCTGCCCATTCCATATTTGCAGTAGTCTGTTTAATACCAAAGCTTGTAGAAAAATTGATGTTTGGTTTCTTATCTTGTCCGCGTTTGGTTGTTAACAATATTACACCATTTGCACCTCGAACCCCATATACGGCTGTAGCAGAGGCATCTTTTAGAATAGATATAGACTCGATTTCATTCATGTCAACATCGTTCATATCCCTTTCTATACCATCCACTAATACCAAAGGGTCAGAGTTTTGCCAGGAAGCCTTGCCACGAATGTACATTTTGGTATCACTAGCTCCAGGTTTGCCTGAAGTATTGATAGCTACCAAACCATTTAGTTTGCCTTGTAAAGCCTCTGATACAGAAGTGATATTACCTCCTTTCAACAATTCTTCTCCTTTAGTTTGGGTAATAGCGCCTACACTTGATACCTTTTTCTGAATACCATAACCTACTACCACTACTTCTTCTAGTTGTTTGCTGTCTTCTTCCAGAGAAATGATAGGCTCTTTTTTCAGATCATCCACTTTGATTTTCTTTTCTTGATAGCCGATATAAGAGATTTTGAGTACAGCATTAGCAGCTACAGATAGCGTAAACCGACCATCTATGTCAGAAATGGTACCATTCGAAGTGCCTTCAACAGTAATATTTACTCCTATTAAAGGTTCATTACTTTTTGCATCTACAATTTGTCCTTTAATGCTATGATTCTGCCCCCAAAGTAGAGGAGGAGAGAGTAGCAGAGCTAGAAAGAGTAGACACATCCACTTAAATTCCAAGTTTTGATGTTTCATAGTAATAACGTTAAAAAGTTGTGTGTATAAAAAACATTCTTATTTCTTTTTTGGGTAAGGTGCTACTATACAGCGTTTAGCCCATATTTGGTAAGCCTTTGTCATTTCAACAACTTTTTGCCATAGCATTATTGATGAACAATAATGCTATTGGCAAAATGAGATAATTTGATTTTATAGTAATATTCTTTAAAGATCTCATATGTATAAATTTGAAGTAAACGTCGTGCTAACTTTATTGATTATTCTGAACTTTATCCATTAATACTTTCATCCAGTATCCTCCGATCACCGAACGGGCTCTGAAGCCTACCCATCTACCGCTGTCTGTATGGTGCCAGTCGCTGATAGGTACACGAGATACTGTTTCATTGATATATTTATAGACAGGATCAGAGAATTTCTGGAAGGTTTCCTTATCTGAAGACATAGCTGCCGTCCACATGATCCAGTCGGATTTTGTGTATTCTTTACGAGAGTCTAGAGGGAGCCCATAAGGATTCTGTTTTGTCAAATAATAGTTAATCTCTTTTCTGATAACATTATTAGGGAATAAATTCAGGTTCCACAACTTATCCCAAACCATGTTATATTTTTGACTCCAGGTATCTTTACGGTCAAAAGCCAGACGGTAATGATCTCCCTCATTCGCCATTTCTTCCCATTTCACTGCCATTTTCTTAGCTATAGCAGCATATTTATCTGCCACATCGTTCAAACCGAGCATACGAGCCATTTCGCTGTATCCAGCTACGCCCATGATCGCTTTCACTGAAAGATTGGCATTATGAGCCCAGTGACCAGCAAAATCATCCGTGCAAAGTTGGTTTTCCGGGTCCTGTCCAGACTAAGTTTTTTTTAGTTATTTAGTTTATTATCAGATATGTATAGCTAACATGTCTTGTTTCTGTGTTGTAATTAGTTGGTTTTTCGAGTGTTTTTGTAGTCTATAAAAATGATTTATTTCTAGGATTTGGGGTATCCCAGATTGTTTCAACAAATTCTAATTCTAGAATAAAATATCAAATAATATATCCCCAAATGTAGTTTCAGGGATCAAATAAGATGGAATAAAGACATGATATATTAGTGGCGGTTTAAAACAGATTAAAATGATTCCATCCATTCACTTGACCGACAGATGTTTTTATATCCCTATCTCCATTATAAATCGCGAAACATTGTTCCGTTGGAGTATTGGATAGTTTAGCCCATTTTGAAATACCTTTAAAGAAATCCGGTGAATAAGTTGCTCCTGATTTGATTTCATAGGCATACTGTTTTCCGCCAACCATTCTTAATAAGTCAACCTCATTGCCAGTGCTATCACGCCAAAATGATAATCCCGGTTCGACACCTCTATTATAGGATTCTTTTACAAATTCATTGATGACAAGATTTTCAAACAATCCTCCACGTAAAAAATGAGTAGTTATTTGTTCTGCATTTTGTATGTCAAGTAAAGAACAGGCTAGCCCAGTATCATAAAAATATAACTTAGGAGTTTTTACCAATCGTTTGGCATAATTATTATAATCTGGTTTCAGTAAATAACAGATATAACTTGCTTCTAATATAGATAACCAGTTAGTAGCTGCTGTGACAGAAATTCCACATTCATTTGCTAATGATGAAAGATTTAATAATTGCCCTATGCGACCTGCACATAATTTGAGGAATTTAATAAATTTACTTAGATCCCCAATATTACGTAATAATCTCACATCTCTTTCTACATATGTTTGTATATAGAAAGGATAATAATCATCCGGATTTATAGTTTTGTCATAAATGCGTGGATAAGCTCCCTTAAAAATTTCTTCATTTACACTGGATGGCAATATTTCTCCTTTTTCCATTTCATAATGCGAAAACGGTAGTAGCTTGAGTACTGCCGTACGTCCAGCTAATGATTGATTCACACTTTCCATTAATAAGAAGTTATGAGATCCGGCCAGCATATACATACCTTCTTTATTCTCTTTATCGGTATGCGTTTGGATATAAGAGAAAAGTGACGGAACTCTTTGAACTTCATCGATAATTGTTTTATCCGGGTAGGTGGAAAGAAATCCTCTCGGATCATCTGTAGCAAATAGTCTCATATCAGGATCTTCCAAAGACACATACTCATAGTCCTGAAAGGAATTCCTCAATAATGTTGATTTTCCAGATTGTCTAGGTCCTGTCAATGTAACAATCGGATATTTATTTGCCATTTCAATTAGCTTGGATTTCAGTATTCGTTCTATCATTGCTGCTCTTATTTTACTGTTTGCAAATTTAATCTTTAAAAGTGAATTTGCAAAACTTCTCTGTTTTTTAATTTAAAGTTCTCTATTTATATTAGATCTTTTATAATCATATCTGCAGCATATTATAAGTAATTATAATTTAAGCAGCCTGTCATTGAGCTGGATTTAAACAATGGCAAGCTGCTTATTATTTATCTTATATTCAATAATATACCTTCTATCTGTTCTACGGAGCGTATCAAAGCTATTTTAGCATCAAAGAATTTCTTAAAAACAAGAACTTACATTCAACAACTGATTCGCATGAATAATTAAGGTTGCATTGCTTCATTTTAAACAGTGATGCTTATGACTAATTATTTTCTAGTGCTGTATTCAATCGGAGAACACCTTCCAAAAGAGAAGCTCCACTTGCTTGTGCGCCCATAGAAGCAATATTTCCAGTAAATATGGATCCCCAATAATAGTTACAATACATTTCCGGATAAGTTCCACGAATCAAGTTTGCGCTCAACGTTTCTGCATTTTTTCGCAGGAAAAGAATCAGATTCTGCCTAAGTGTACTATTAGCAGCTTCATCCAATGCCAAATTGACTATATAAGGAATCAAAACAGCTTTAAAGATGCTTTGGTCCATAGACGGACCTTCATTACGCAAAATGCCATTAGTTAAGCACCTATCACTGGTTGTGACATAGCTAATTACTTTTTCTGCACATGTCAGATAATATTTTTCATTTGTAATATGATACAATTGCCTACTTGCTTCTCCATACGTACCTTGCGTATAGGTTAAAGGAGGTTCCTCTATTCTACCATCTCCCAATGTTAAGTAATTATTGTCGTAGGCAAATTTATGAAGTATTTTAGCATCTGATAAATACTTATCTTCATTGTATTTTTTATACAATTTGGCAGCCATCAAAGCACCGGGAGCATTGGTACATATATTCCGGCTTCGCCCATTAGAATTATTTTCATTATTCCAAGGAAGTCCAGTTCCTTTATCATCTGTCCATTTTCGTGTAATAATGTAAGTGTCATACAACCTCTTGGCTGTATCGGCAAACTTATTATCGTCTAACACTTCTGACATTCGTAACAAAGTCAGACCAATCCAACACATATCATCAGTATATGGATTTGAAAAGCCTGTAGGATCGTTGTTGTCGTGATGATAATTATTTCCATGATTTTGAAACCATCTTTCAAAATATTCTTTATATGTCGCAGCCAATATAGGATTATTATCTTTGATACGTTCATAAGAATACAATACCACATCAATAGCATGAGCCTGTTGCCAATAAATATAAGTATTAGCCGAATTTCCAGATATATTTTGGGGTGATACCCAAAACGTTCCTTTCGTTTTATCCATAAACTGTTCAATAAGCACATACGTACAACTATCTGCCAAAGGCACTCCCTTATTCGATGGAATAGCAGTAATGGTGACTCTTTCTGATTTTCTTCCGTAGTTATCCACCACAACAACAGATATGAAATAAGGCTCTGCGGATGTCAACCGGAGTACATACCCTTCTCCTTTCTGGATCGTATTCACTCTTTTTTCGTCATTGGAACCTTTCTGTTTATAATAGATTTCTACCCCTAGCATATTGGTCACAGTAATCGGATTCGTCCATGTTAGATAAAGTTCATTGGGATTTTGTGTAATCTTAGCCTTCAAATTCGTCACTGGTGCAATTGTTATTTGCGAAGTATCGGTGTTACCTTCTATTGTATTGGCATCCTGTTCATTTGTTTCTCCACAGCCAATACATGAAAATATAAAAATTAAAAACAATACATATTTATTCATTGCGATTAGTAATAAACGATTGAAATGCTGTGGATATTTACAAATATCCACAGCATTTACAATCCCCATTTATAGTTTATTTATTTTTCGGTCAACCTTTAGTTTCCTTCTTCCCATTCGATAGCTTGGTCCTCATCCGGAATTTGAGTATTGATTTGACGTTCTAATGTCAACGAACCCATTACATGAAATTCAGTTTCGACACCGGGAATCGTTGTATAGTCTTTGAACGTATAGTTGATATTATTGATAATAATGGTTCGGTGCATTAAGTAGGGACGGATAGCGTCCATTGACTCCGTGATACTGTAAGAAGCAGTGATCTCATTATTAAAATCATCTTTACCGAGCGCAAACTGCATTTTATTATTTGGATCTGCCGGAGAAAGCGTTACTGTTCCATTATTGTTGAATTTTGCTTTAATCCGATACCCTTTCCTGTCTTGACGAGTTTCATCAAATAAACCTGCATAGAAGAATAACGTTTCATCGTCAACTACATACATCATGACATAATTTTTCACGTATGGTGCATCTGTTTCTGAACCATTCAAATATGTTTTGTAATTTACAGCACTATAATTTCCTGAATAATCATTGAATGGCATCACACGAAGCAATGCCTTCCGATAGTGCTTTCGATAGTTTGGGGTATAGTTTCCATCAGGTGATTCTTCGATAGTCAATGGTAATACCCATTTGTCTGATAAGTCGATGCCCTCCATTGAAAAGTCGATAGGCATTAATGCTACATCTTGCCCGGCATTGATCTGCACCGTTTCTGAATGAGAGTAGAATTTTTTTGGCAATACTTGATAGTACAAGTCGGTACGATTATTGAAGCGTTCTTGGTTTAGTACTTTTAAGGTATCTGTATCCAAACCAACATGTACTGTAATGTTACGTTCATTGGTGGTAGATCCGCTCACAATGATTGGTAACTGAAATGTCGTCTTTTCATTACCAGATCTATAGCGTACATTGATTCGAGACACACCATCACTGTTAATGGGAGCTTTAAATGATATATAATGTGTAAACTGTTCATTTTCCCATTCATCATTGCACGAACTACATAAGCCGGCTATGGGTAACAGATATAATAAGATATTTTTCAGTTTCATATTCTAGTTTTTTTAGATTAATCATTGTAGGTCCATCCCGGGTTTTGGGTCAGAAGTTTATTTCGTTTCAGTTCACTGTGCTTGATGGGCCAAAAATACATTTTCGGTGAGAAAGTAGCAGAAAGATTTGATATAGGAACCGGTGTGTGGAACAGGTCTTTATTGGCATTACTCATAAATGTATAACAACCGTAAACAGGCATTGCTTCCTCTACTTCCGCATCTTTCCAGCGTCGAAGATCATAGTAGCGTTTTCCTTCAGCAAAGAGCTCAATCTGACGTTCGCGTTTTAGTTTGATGCGAAATTTAATCGGGTTACTATATGTATCTGCATCATAATCGGGCACCCCGGCACGCATGCGTATTGGTTTTATACCTGTACGCATATCTTCTACGTTGCGGCTGATTGTGTAAGTGATGGAGCCATCCCAAGAAGGAACTTCATAACTAGCAGTCAATTCATTCAAAGCTTCTGCATACATCAGCAGGATATCAGCATATCGAATAGCTGGTTCATCTTTATCTTTTACCTTGGCTGCATCGCTATTATAATAGGTATCATCAGGATGCACATACTTAGCTACCCCAATGCCGGTGCGCAACCAGAACATACTATTTGCATAACCATTTCCATCTCCGCGATAATAGAATACTTGTTGATCTTGATTCTGAACTTCTGGTTCATTACCTAGATGCCAGTACATACCATTATAAGCAATGGACGCATAGAAACGTGGTTCACGTTCAGCATATTGCAAAGATACTCCATTTGGAAGCGGTTTGTGATCTGTATTATTTGTTGTATAACCAGTTGCGCGAGGGCGAGTATCTATGCGTCCTTGATAAGCTGGAGTACCTGCATATTCAGAGTTCATTCCCGGACAGTCAGTACCATCGCTCATATAATAGGCATCTACCTGTTTCATGGTGGCGCCGTGCGTATTCCATCCTTTAGCTACAGTGGGCAATTGATGAATGACCATATCTTTGATGCGTTCACCGGAAATATTTTTTCCACGAGTAAAAATCAATTCAGGATTGTCCATAGCAGTTACCTGTCCGTTGAATAGAGAACGATAAGATTCGAACGGATCAATATTCTGCCAACCTTCTGGAAAATTTTTATAACTATATTCCGGGTGAATCGGAGGAGCGATGGTAGCAGGAAAAGCAATAGAATGAGTCGACCGGAAATCGGCTGTATAAATATGGTAAACGCCTAGTCCCATCACATCTTTGCAAGCAGCTGCTGCTTTAGCCCATTTACTGTTGTCGTATACAGGATTTAATAAACGTTTCCCGTCACGGTTGGTCATTTGCTGTGCATACGCATCATCGTTGCCATTCATTAGCGGACTTGCAGCATAAAGCATTGCCAAAGCACGGGTAGCTAAGGCGGCACCGCGAGTAGGACGGGTAATGGAAAGCTGGTCTCTTTTCAAAGGTAAACCCTGTGCTGCCAAGACCATCTCTTTAGCGATATAATCTACACATTCATCGTATGTATTGCGGGGAAGTTCCAAATCTTCGTATGACTGATTGTAATCAAAACCCTCATCCGGAACCAGTGGAATAGGACCATACTTCCGGAGTAACAACCAATAGTAATAGGCACGAACAAAGCGGGCTTGTGCTTTGAGGTCAATGATTTCCTCCGCACTATGCTCAATGCTCATATCTGCATACTGGATGAAAATAGAAGCCTGTCGAATACCATTATAACAACGGTTCCAAGTATCTTGGAAAGTGTTTTCATCGTATGCTCCTTCACGGAATTTATTATAAGATAAAGCACCGCCTTTGGTTGCATCCACTGTAACATCATCATCGCCATAATACATGCAATCATCAAACACAAAAGGTGTATTACGTTTACTTGCAACATCACAACATTGTCCCAACAAATAGGTATACGCCTGTGCCAACCATTGTTCTGTTTTTTTATAGTCGGTAAAAACTTTATCAATTGTTTCTCTATCCTCAAAAATGTAATCAGAATCCAAATAATCGGAACAAGAAGTGGAACTGATCGCAAAAATTGCGACTAATAGTATATATATTTTTTTCATATCATTAATCATTTATAAGTTAACGCTCAAACCTAACGTTACGGATTTGGACAATGGATATTTCTCTCCATTATTGCTACCCATCTCCGGGTCCCAGAGTTTGAAACTAGACCATGTAAGTAAATTGGTTCCAGTCAAGAAAATACGTACATTATTAAAATGTATTTTGTTAACCAGTGCTTTGGGAAGTGTGTAGCCAATATCAACCGTTTTCAGACGTACGTAGGAACCGTCACGCAACCAGTAAGTAGAGTTGCGGTAGTTATTAGTATAAGCATAAATCGTTGTATTTCCATTTCCTTGGTCTGTGTAACTTAGGCGGGGGAAAGTAGCATTGGGATCCTCGTTGGCTGCAATACCTAATTTCTCGGCAGTATCCGCATCTACCCAGCGATTATCCAAAGTTCCTTTAATAATATTACCCCATTGCCCTTCGCTGAAAGCTCTGATACATTTCCCGGACAAGAAAAACTGCGACTTGCCCGCGCCTTGAAAATGCAAATTGACATCAAGTCCTTTCCATTTAACAGAAAGTCCAAGACCATAAATCAGATTCGGACGATTAGTAGCTCCTACTGCTACAATATCGTTGTCATCCACTACACCATCACCATTTACATCTTTGTATTTAATATCACCGGGCATTACAGGACCATACTTTTGAGTAGGACTATTGCGAATATCATCGTAATCCTTGAACAGTCCTAATGCAATCAATCCTTTATTCTGGTTCACTCGATAGCCCTTTTGCATTTGATAGGGATATACATTGTTAGCTTCGTCTCTTTCAATAATCTCATTTTTGCTGTAAGTCATATTACCACGTACTGTCAAACTTACCTGATTGAACCTCTGTTTGAAAGAGAAATTGCCATCGAATCCCTTGGAATTTACTTTACCGACATTTGCAAAAGGACTCTTTCCTTGCAGGCCAATCATGCCAGGCAAATACTGGCGTTGCATGAAAATTCCGCTACGACTTTCATCAAAGTAATCAACTGTCAATTTGAATTTATCATCAAACAAAGCCAAATCTACTCCCAGGTCTTTCTTCGTTGCCACTTCCCAACTAACTTGGTCGGAAGCTAGTTCTGTGTAAGTTAATCCTGTGAATCCATAAGAACTACCGTAGTTTGCCCAATCATAACTATTGCCTTCGCCAATTGCGTACAGATAAGGGAAACGTACATCTGCATTGTTATGACGAATCTTATCATTACCTACTTTACCATAAGAGAAACGCACTTTGAACATACCCATCCATTTCCAATTCTTTTTGATAAATGATTCTTCTGCAATGTTCCATGCTAAAGAGTATGCCGGGAAGAAACCGAAGCGATGCCCTTTTGCGAAATTCTCCGAACCATTATAGCCGAAGTTGAAATCTACGAAATATCGATAGTTCCAGTTATACGCAATTCGCCCTGCCAATCCTTGATTACGTCTGTTGACACCATTTTTCAGATCATCACCTAAGTCTTGTGTTTTGATGTACGAGTCCTGTGTGTATTTCAACGTAGCATTGAGATGATGTGCCTTAAAACCGCGTTCCCAATTAAGCATCATATCTAAAAATTCACGACGGTTACCGCTAGAACCACTTTCTTGATGCATATTGCTACTATCCGAAATTTTCTTGAATACCAAATTTCCATTTTCATCGCGTGAACGTTCGGCACTCCATTGCTCAGGCCATTTACGACGATTGATGTGATTGTTATTATAGGTATCATAGCCGAAGCGTCCAACAAATTTCAGACCTTTGGTGATAAACTTCAAATTCTGTTCCAACGTAATATTTGTCTGAATCACATTTTCCCAGTTTTCATTGAATCCAGTCTGTGTAGCTGCTACCCATGGGTTTGTTTTGTTGCCTGTACCTACTGCCGGAACACGACCGTTGGAATAAAGTAAAGGAGTACGAATGGCGGTATAGCCAAAAAGTTCACCCCATACATCTGCATCACCCAGTCCCGGACTGTTTCTCTTAGATAACCAACCGGATACACCTAACTTTAATAGTGTAGTTTTCGTGATATCAATATCTGTATTCAGACGATAGTTGTAACGACGATAGTTTGCATTAGTGTTGTAATCGTCTTTCAACGCTTTATCAGTGTTGTACATGCCTTCTTCATCAAGGTAACTAATAGAGGCGTAATACCGTGCAGTAGAACCACCACCGCTTAAATTCAGGTTAACGCGGTGTTGCCATGAGCCTTTCCTCAACAATAAATCCATCCAATCCACATTCGGATAGAGATCTGGGTCTAATCCGTTTTTTAGAATCTCCAGTTCCTCCGGTTGATATACAGGTTCATAATTGCGTGTAATTCGTGACTCATTCAATAAGTTTGCATACGAAATCCCGTCTTCAAATTCAGGTGTAATAGTGCGCATGTTGTAGGTGGTTTGTGCCTTTATGTCAATCTTGATTTTTCCGGATTTACCATGCTTAGTGTTAATCAATACAACGCCATTAGCTCCTTTAGAACCGTATATTGCAGTAGCGGAAGCATCTTTCAAGATAGAAAAGTCTTGAATATCCTCAATATTGATTTCATCCATGCTACGTTCGAATCCATCTACCAAAATATAAGCACCGGTTCCAGCCCCAAATGTGGAAATACCGCGAATCCAGAATTCTGAAACATTTTGTCCTGGTTGACCGGAAGTCTGGCGGGCTAATACACCTGCAACGTTACCTGCCAAAGCATTAACAACACTAGACGACGGATTAGCCATCAGATGTTCCATGTCTACTGTAGTGATGGCACCGGTTTGTACCAATTTACGTTGTGCACCGGTACCTGTGATTACAACCTCATCAATAGTAGTAGCTACATCTTCTTCCATTTTTATATTGACCGAACGCTGTTCCTTAATCAATACTTCTTGTGTCTTATATCCAATATATGAGAAGACCAGTCGGTTATAAGGTTCTACTTTAATGGTATATTTCCCGTTGATATCAGTAATGGCTCCTAATCCGGGAACATCCTTGACGATAATATTCACACCAATAAGCGGTTCCTTATTACTGTCAGAAACAATACCCGATACAGTAACAGTTTTCTGAGCCATTGTGTCGGTTACTACACATAGCAACAGTATACATAAAATTGTTATTTTTTTCATTTTTATACGGTGTTTATTCATTAATATCTTCTTCAGGCACATCTTCTTCAAGGCCAATCTTTCTGATTCGATAGTTGTTGGCGTCTCCCACATATATCGTATTATCACGCTCATCCCACGCAATTCCTTTAGGCCGGTTAAAACGTGCATCTTCTCGTAAGCGGCCATTTGCATACCCCCATGGGTTTGAATTCAAACTAGCGCTACCACGTCCGGCATAGGTAGTCACTTGACCCAAAGGAGACAAGATACGAATGGCATGATTATGCCTGTCTGTCAAATAGAAGTCATATTCATCCGAATTTCCGGCATATTCTGGGTTCTTTACAAATACACCAGAGTAGGGATTACCGAATCGAGCCTGATTACCGACCCCATCCTGATAAACATAAGTGTCTTTGTTACTATTAACACCTGCAATGACATAGGGAGCGGTAAAGGTTTCCCCATTGAAATCTGAGCGAAGAATATAATTGCGATTGATGACCATGAAATAAGCATATTTACCAGTTGGATGAATCATAATATTGAACTCCCATTCTTTGTCTTGCACTTTTAATATTGTTTGAGCGGCATCATCTGCTGTACCAGGTCTGACAGGGGTTGTTCTCTTTCCTGTTGCAAATTCCTCTATAACATATTTCTTTACCCGATAAAGCAGACTGTTCTGGTAATTGGAGAAGTAGAGGTCGCCAGTAGTAGGATGTATTGCAGCAGCTTGGCATCCTTGGTTCTGTGCGATCACCCTTCCATTGCCCCACGTGAACCCACACGGCTTCGTTCCTCCTTCAATTCGATCGAACATCATAACAGCCGTACTATTAACATTTCCTTGCGCTAATCCTACAATCATGTGATATTTTCCATTGTCATCTTTATAGAAATCAATGGTTCGGCAACGCTGTGAGCCTACAAATGAGTTCTTGGGAATCATTGTATAGACCTGCTTGTTTGTGAAGTCAAAACAACGAATACCTTGTCCTACACCTTCAGCGTCTCCTGCGTCTTCTGCATCATATAACAAATTATGGTCCTCCGGGTCCCAAGTCATAAAACAGGGATTCGTAATGGAGCCACAATCATTAAACGGACCATCTTTTGCTGAATTGGAACCTTGCTCACTAGTTGCACCACACAAGGAACTTACCACCACTTGGCGTTGATATTCAAACTTAACTTCGGCTACCTCGGCTGAATAGATTTCTTCTCCTTGTTTGATAGTTACTTGGATTTCACCCGAATAAGCCTTCGTTGGTACAATACAATATATGACAGTTGATTGTACGTTGACCACAGGCGCCTTCTGTCCGCCGATAGTGACTTCTATCAGAGACGGGTCATTGCCGAAGTTTTCTCCATAAATAAGAATCTTCTGACCTGCAGCACCATTAGTCGGACTGATTTCCTTGACACTAATAGGAAGCTGCGGATTAAAGGGACTGCCACCACTTCCTTGAGCCGGAGTGACTTCTTTTCCATTATCGCAACTCTGTAATAGAAAAGTGGTCAATGTAAACATTGCCCATAAAATGCCCAAACAGGCTTTCATTACTTTTTGTTTCATAATAAATTAGATTAAAAATGTTAATAAAATCGCATAAGCAATAAGTGTTACTTGTTTTTCTGTATAGGATATTTATTTCTGAAAGTAGGGTGCCACTTCCAAGATGGAAGGTGCGTTACTCTTGACGGAAGGCCATCCATCGTTACTCCAAATCAGTTTATCCATTAAAACATATCTTCCGTTTTCGGCTTCTTTCTTCTTGTAACCGTGGTAAATGATCCAGTCAGTTCCTACATCATCCTGAATCAGAATGGAGTTATGTCCAGGTCCTGCCCAGGTTTCATTGCCACTCATAATGATTTCACAATAATCATACAACATATCCCTTCCTGTCTTATCTAAATAAGGTCCAAGCACATTCTTTGAACGCCCTACCACAGTTTGATATGTACTGGTTGCTCCATTACAACAAGTTCCTATGGAAGCAAACAAGTAATAATATTCTCCACGTTTGTATATGTTGGTCCCTTCAAAACGATTTCCACAAATACGCTTCTTCAGGACTGGGGTTCCATCCGTTTTTTTCTTTATTTCCAGACCATTATCCGTGAGTTCTGTAGCATAGATACCCCGAAAACTTCCCCAAAACATATATTTTTTGCCATTGTCTTCATAAAAGAACTGGTCAATGGAATTTTGTACCCCAATCACTTTCGAGTCGATCAAACACCCTTTGTCTATAAATGGTCCTAGAGGAGAGTCTGACACAGCAACTCCTACATTACTTCTCCACTCATCTCCCCATATAGCCCATGAATAATAAAGCACATAATGATTATTGAAATAACGTATCTCTGGTGCCCAAATATTGTGGTCGCCACCCCAAGTGGGGCGAGTAGCATCCGTGAAAGCTGTACCCTTATACTCCCAATTCACCAAATCTTTGGAACGATAAATAGGAACATTTCGAGTATTCTCTGTTCCATAGAGATAGAAATAACCATCTTGGGCACGAATTACTGTAGGATCTGGTGCGCTAAAAGCAATAATCGGATTGCAATAACCACGCACTAATGTCAATATCCGGACAGACTTATCTATTAACACTGTTTCGCTATCGGCATTCGTTAGACACAGAGGAAGTAGATAGTACGTAGGATGTAGTTTGGTTGATTGAATAGTTAATTTCGTAGAAGCTTGATTATTCCCTGCAGAATAAGTCAATCCACCAAGAGTATACGAGTCATCAGGTAGCAACTCATAAGATGTTCCATGAGCTGCATTATAATCATTTACCAACTGTACAGCCTCTGGTGCAACACTTAACGTACAATGAAATGTACTCTGGTTTGTGCCACTAAAATCATAATAAGATTTAATGTCTACTTCTACTTTTTCTTGGTTTAATAGTATTTCTCCGCTAATACTCTCCAACTTGACAATAGCTGCTTGGACATCTATCGTAAGAAGTAAATTTCTTTTGTTTTCTTGAGCGCTAACCGATGCACTTTCTAACCGAAGAGGGAGTACATAATTAGTTTTTTCCCTCTTCCATCTTGAGAAGATTTCAGAGGAATGAAATTGAATTTCTATACTTTTTTGTTTCTCATTCGCTTTCAGTGTTAACATTTCCTCTAGCTGATAAAGATCTTCTGGAAGCAGTTGAAAGTTTGTTCCATTGTTAGAATTATAAGCTTTCAATTCACTGTCACTCCAAGTTTTCAATCGAACAGATATCTCTCCATTCAAAAGGGTACTCTTGCAAACAAGCACATTGTATGAAACGAAATTCTGGTCGGGCACTAGATTCAAATTCTGGAATCCATTCTGTTGTAAATACACAGATACATTAGTCTCATCTCCTTCTTTTCCATTCGACTCTTCATTATTATCGCTTGTCGAACAGGAAAACCAGAATAGTGTGCTCAATAGCATTACTAGATTCCATCGAAGAATTGATACAGTAGATAAGTTACACATAATATCACTCCCTAATAGAAAATTACTTGCTACCACTCAATTTATTCATTAACACTTGCATCCAGTATCCTCCAATCACGGAGCGTGCTTTGAAGCCAACCCACTTACCACTATCAGTATGATGCCAGTCACTGATAGGTACACGAGATACTGTCTCGTTAATATATTTATAGACAGGATCAGAGAATTTCTGGAAAGTTTCCTTGTCTGATGACATAGCTGCCGTCCACATGATCCAATCGGATTTGGTGTATTCTTTGCGGGAATCCAAAGGAAGTCCGTAAAGATTCTGTTTAGTCAGGTAATAATTGAGCTCTTTTTCGATTACATTGTTAGGGAATAAGTTCAAATTCCACAACTTATCCCACACCATATTATACTTTTGGCTCCAAGTGTTCTTACGGTCAAAAGCCAAACGGTAGTGATCGCCTTCATTTGCCATTTTTTCCCATTTCATCGCCATTTCTTGGGCTATTAAAGCATATTTGTCTGCTACATCATTCAATCCGAGCATACGAGCCATTTCGCTGTATCCAGCTACCCCCATGATAGCTTTTACAGAAAGATTGGCATTGTGGGCCCAATGGCCTGCAAAATCATCTGTACAAAGTTGATTCTCTGGGTCCTGTCCAAACTAAATTACTATTTATTAATCATTTGAAATACAGATAATTATCTTTGGTCTGTATTGTCTTTGTGTTGTTATGGCTATTAAATGAAGTACAAAATTCTAACTTATGAGCAGACTTTTAATAAATAAAAAGTTAATGGATAAATGTAGTGGTAGTCTAAGATGAGAAATGGACTAATCTGAAAAAATGAATATTTTTCCTCTCTCTTTTTCCATTTATCCATGTAATTTCTTTTATGACATAAAAACTAGCAGCATTTTAAGATATTAAAAATCAAATAGATTGAATAATTGCTCTTGTTGAATAAATTCGACGTAAATAAAGCCTTCTGGAATGATTTATCTATCTTTTTATGCTATTTTGCAGAGAAATGTTATTGTGTGATAGCTTAAGGTAATAAGGAAAGTAGATGTTAGAACCCCATTCAGGAGTCCATAGTGTGGTTTATTTTAAACCAATAAGTAGTTTCTTTTAAAGGTAGGAGATGTTCCTTTTAAACCAACGACTTGTTTCATTATATCAAAACATCTTTTTGATAGTAGGAAAAAGTACATATTTATAAAGAATTATGCTATATATATTCAATAAAAGGAATATATATGATGTAAATGTGACTTTCTTTTTTCTATTTAGCAATTCAATAGAATCTTAATTCTTCTGCATACATGAAAAATGGAACATAATTTGAAATAACTAAGATAAAATCTTTCAATCTTTACCTGGCAAGTTTAGCTCGAAGTTCTTTTAGTCTTTTTGCAGCCTGTAGATTATCAACCTTTATATATCTCATGAATGCAGATGGACTCTTATGTCCGGATATACGCATAAGCTCTCCGGCAGGAAAGCCGGATAAATACATATTTGTGCAAAACGATCGTCGACAAGTATGAGAAGAGATCATCTCCCATTTTTCATAGACTCTCTTTTCCCGTTCTTTTCCTTTTTTGCGAACAACTTCGATTTTTTGTTTTAGTTTTGCTCTTCGCCCTAATTCTTTAACCCTTTCGTTGAATATATATCTAGGAATTTTAGGTAAATCATAGTTGTACTTCTTGAGTATTTCCGGTACATAATCAATCATAGGAATTATGACAGCTTTATGCACTTTTCTCTGTTTGAGATTTATAATCTCATTATCTAAGTCAATATGTTCGGGACTTAATGTTGAGAGATCACTATATCGTAGTCCTGTAAAACACCCAGTAATAAAAACATCTCTAATCTCTTCCAATTGCTTATCATCTGACAAGTCTAACTCATGTATTGTTGAAAGTTCCTTTTCACTTAAATAAATAGCATCAGTTTCTTCTTCTACGACCTTAAAATGCTTCAAGTCAATTGGGGGAATAACTCCTTTATCTATTTGATAATTAACAAATCCCTTTAACAAACGTACAATTTTTCCTGCAGAATTAGTGAGTAAACCAACACTTCCATCAGGCTTTATAACCTTATAAAATAAATAATCCATGAATTCATTGTAAAATATAAGATTCAGGTTATGAAAAGTAATTGGCTGCGATGAATGTTCTTTGAAAGCGATCAGATGTTTACGAAGTGTTCGGTAGTCTTTTATTTGGTCTGCAGAAACAACTGGAGCTTTTTCTGTAATATATCTTTCTAATGCGTCAAATATATCTACCCGATTAGGACGTAATTCATATTCTCTATTTTTTTTTAATTCAAGTAAAACAAAATCTACGGTTGGACTTATTCCGTTTATCTTAGCATATGTAAGAATTTCTCCAAGCTTGGACGTTATTCTAATCAGGCAGGCATCAATTTCATCATAGTTTGGACAAGCGCGCTTAATCCATCTCTTTTTAGAATCCCAGTGTTCCGGTTTAATACTGTATCCAGTAGAGATGAGCGTACGCTTAGTCCGATTGTAGTTATATCGAACATAAAGGACAGTAGTCCCTTCTCGAGTGACGTACCTAGGTTTAATATATGGAGTATATTTTGCGATAGTAAAATCTGTATTGCTTTCGTATTGCAAAGTTACAAAAGCTATCCGAAATGAGCAATATCTTATCGTTAAAAGCTAGAACCTCCAAAAACATTGTACTATCTTAAAAAAAAGTGGATAAATATTGCTCAAAAAGGAAAAAAACTACTCAAATCACACTGTAGGAGACTAATTTTACACTTTAAAAACATTCGAAACATGAAAAAAGAATAGATTTTGTCCTTTCTTGAACACAGATTTTCCTAATCTTTAGCATTAATTCCATTATTTTGTAGCGTTACAAATAAAATACTATGGAAAACAAATGGATTTGTATGATTCCTGGGTCCTACCTGAAACACACAATTCTATATAAACTTTTCCTCTAGCATTTATAAATATTCGACAGTACTGATTTTAATATATTATTTAGGTATAGCGATAAGAAAGGTAAGATTGCATTTAAAAGGTAATAGTAAGAAGGTAAAAAGAGAAATAAAAGAAAACGTAGGGTTTGTTTTTCTTTATAGGTAAACAAGATTGTAGATGGGTAACCTTAAAATTGTAGATTAATTAGAAAATATTTATGAAGAAACTACTAACAGTAATGGCCTTTTCGGTCGGTTTATTCGCAAATGCTCAAACCGGCAACTTATTTAAACCAGTAAAAGAGGTAGCGCTACGTACTCCATCGGTACCTATCGTTGTTTCAGATCCTCACTTCTCTATCTGGTCTCCTTATGATAAATTAATGGAAGGAAGTACAGAACACTGGACTACAGCTAAGAAGCCATTAGTAGGGGCTTTACGCGTAGATGGTAAAGTGTATCGTTTCCTAGGTAAAGATCAAGTAGCTCTAATACCTATTGCTCCCATGACAAATGTGGAACGTTGGGAGGCTGCATATACTAATAGTCAACCAGCAAATGGATGGCAAGAATTCCAGTTTGATGATAGTAGTTGGAAAAAAGGTAAAGCAGCTTTCGGTAGCCGTGATATGCCACGTGTTCGCACAGAATGGAAAGGAGATAATACAGATATTTATATCCGCCGTACATTTGAAATAAATGATTTGGATTTAACAGAGAATATTTTTCTTATTTATTCTCATGACGATGTATTCGAATTATATTTAAATGGAGAAAAACTGGTTGCTACAGATCTCGTATGGAAGAATAATGTAAACCTAAAACTTTCAGATGAAGCCAAGAAAAAACTTCGTAATGGCAAAAATGTGATTGCAGCGCATTGTCATAACACAACTGGAGGATCTTATGTGGATTTTGGTTTATATCGTGAAAAGAAAAATGCAGTAACATTTGAAAATGAGGCTGTACAGAAATCGGTAGATGTACTAGCCACTTCCAGTTACTATACATTCACCTGCGGACCTGTCGAATTAGATGTTGTATTTACAGCGCCTCAATTGATAGATGACTTGGATTTGTTGTCAACTCCGATTAACTACATCTCCTATCGCGTGCGTCCTCTTGATAAAAAAGAGCATGATGTACAATTCTATATAGAAACGACTCCGGTATTAGCAGTGAATGAGACTACTCAGCCTACTATTGCACGTACATTATCGAAAAATGGTATTAGTTATGTAGAAGCTGGCACCATCAACCAGCCGATATGTGATCGTAAAGGTGATTTGATTTGTGCTGACTGGGGATATGTATATCTTGGTAGTGTAAATGGAGCAGGAAAATCTATAAGTTTGGGTGACTATAGCGGAATGAAGGAAGCTTTTGTTAAAAATGGAACTTTAGCTTCAAGTAAGACCAAATGGATTACTCGTCGGGAAGAAAATACTCCTGCAATGGCTTATGTACATAATTTTGGAACTGTTACCAAAGATGGTAAAGATGGTTTCTTGATGATCGGTTATGATGACATTTATTCCATTGAATATATGTATGAGAAACGTATGGGATATTGGAAGCATGATGGTAAAGTAACGATTTTTGATGCTTTCGAAAAACTAAGAGACAACTATCAATCCATCATGGAGCGTTGTCGTGCACTTGATGAGCTTATTTATAGCGATGCAGAAAAAGCAGGTGGTAAAAAATATGCAGAAATATGCTCTGCAGCCTATCGCCAAGTTATTTCTGCTCACAAACTATTTACAGACAAAGAAGGCAATCTGATGTGGTTCTCTAAAGAGAATAACAGTAATGGTTGTATCAATACAGTCGACCTGACCTATCCGTCTGCTCCCCTGTTTTTGGTCTATAATCCTGATTTACAAAAGGCAATGATGACTAGTATCTTTGAATATAGTGCTAGCGGTCGCTGGGATAAACCTTTCGCAGCACATGACCTTGGCACTTATCCAATAGCTAATGGACAAGTTTATGGTGGTGACATGCCGATTGAAGAAAGTGGTAATATGGTGATTCTAACTGCAGCTATTTCGAAAATTGAAGGTAATGCAGATTATGCTAAGAAATATTGGGACATTCTAACGACATGGACTAATTATTTAGTAGAGTATGGACAGGACCCGGAAAACCAACTTTGCACGGATGACTTCGCCGGACATTGGGCTCATAATGCCAATCTTTCAGTGAAAGCCATCATGGGAGTGGCCGGATACAGCGAAATGGCTCGGATGCTCGGATTAAATGATGTAGCAGACAAATATGCGGCTATAGCCAAGAAAATGGCGGTGAAATGGGAAGAAATGGCAAATGAAGGTAGTCATTATCGCCTGGCTTTTGACCGTAAAGATACTTGGAGCCAAAAATACAATATGGTTTGGGATAAGTTGTGGAATCTGAATTTATTTCCTAATAATGTAATCGGAAAAGAAATAAACTATTACTTGACCAAGCAGAATCCTTACGGGCTTCCTCTGGACTCTCGTAAAGAATACACAAAATCCGACTGGATCATGTGGACAGCAGCTATGTCATCAGATAAGGAAACTTTCCAGAAATTCTCTGATCCTGTCTATAAATATATCAATGAAACAGTCTCTCGTGTACCTATCAGTGACTGGCACCATACAGACAGCGGACGATGGGTTGGCTTTAGAGCTCGTTCGGTGATTGGAGGATACTGGATGAAGGTATTAATGGATAAAGTTCAGAATAATCAATAATTTAAATCTAGTGTATTATGAAATGTAAAACTATGAAACATGGGAGCATAGGGTTACAGTGTATGATGTTGGCATTCGTTTTTGCAGTCTGTTTTACTGGCTGCAAAGATAGCAAAGACGAGACATCAGCACCTTATGATCCGAATCAGCCAGTAGAGGTAACTGATTTCACACCCAAGTCGGGAGGTGGAAAGAAAAAGATGATTATCTATGGCAGTAATTTTGGCACAGATCCTTCTCTTGTTTCCGTTAAGGTAGGTGGAAAGGATGCGATTGTTATCAGTGCTAAAGGTACTAGCATTTATTGTTCTACACCGGAGAGTTGTTTTGAAGGAACTGTAGAAGTGAAAGTTGGTGAGCAAGTTGTGATATTGCCTGAAAAATACCAGTATGAACCACAATTGGTGGTGACAGACTTATGTGGTGATGTAGATGAATTGGGTCAGGGCGATATTGTAGAGACTGGACCGTTTGATAATTGCGGAAAGATTGATTATCCTTTTTGGTTTTCTTTCGATCCTCAACATACTAATATCCTATACTTGTCTCAAAATGATAATGAAAGACCTTTAAGGATACTGGATTTGGAAAAGAAAATGATCTACTCTAAAAAATTGAATGACATTAAACGTGCAACTACTATTACATGGACTAATGATGGTGATATGGTATTGGCTACTCCTCAGACTGGTAATTCTAAGAATAGAAACAACATTATCTTAAAGCGTGGAAGTAGTGTGGACGGACTAGATTTCAAAGAGTCTAGTTGGGTAGCTTTGACGCGTGGTAATGCTTGCAATGGCTCTATGGTCCTTCCGCAAACGGGAGAACTTTACTTCAATTATCGTGCAGAGGGTAAAGTGTACAGATATAATTTTGAAGAGAACGGTTATAATAACAATCCGGAAGTTCCTAAAGGAGAAGGGCTGGATGATCTTTTGGCATTTAGCGTACCTAACCAAACCGTTGACTTTAGTATGGTTCCTCATCCAACAGGTAAATATGTGTATATCATAATGCATGAATCGCATTATATACTTCGCTCCAATTATGATGATGAAACAAAAAAATTAGTGACGCCGTACATTGTGTGTGGACAATCCGGTCAGGCGGATTATAAAGATCTTGTTGGTATCAATGCACGTATCAATAGGCCCGGTCAAGGTGTTTTTGTTCTTAATGAGGAGTACAAGGCTGCCAATAAAGCTGATTGGTATGACTTTTATTTTGCAGATAGAGAGAATCATTGTATCCGAGTGTTGACTCCGGATGGAGTGGTTTCTACATTTGCCGGACGTGGTTCCGCTTCCTCAACCAGTTATAAATGGGGTAAGCAAAATGGGGAGGTGCGTGAAAGAGCACGTTTTAATCAACCGACAGCTTTAGCCTACGATGAGGCTACAAAGACTTTCTATGTAGGTGATTGGGGAAATCATAAGATTCGGAAGATTGCTAGGGAACAAGCCTCTGACGATTTAAGCATAGAAGCATCCGATGATAATCAGAACCAAGGAAATCAATAAAAAGAAGAACGCATGAGAATAAAAGAATTTATTACGATTTGTTTGTTGTTAGTCTCAGTTTCTCTCTTTGCACAAGAAAAAACGATTGAGGTGACAGGAGTCGTGACAGACATGAATAAAGAACCATTGGTAGGTGTTAATGTGACAGTGAAGGACAAACCGGGTTTAGGTGCAATAACAGATATCAACGGACGCTACAAGATTAAAACTGAGGAATTTTCTCGTTTGGTATTCTCGTATATTGGTTTCGATACGCAAGAGGTATTGGTGAAACGTCAGAATCTGGTTAATATATCAATGAAAGAATCGGAAGCTAAGGAAATCGATGAGGTTGTAATCACGGGAACTGGTGCACAGAAAAAGTTGACCGTGACTGGTGCCGTGACGAATGTAGATGTCGAGGTTTTGAAATCTAACCCTACAGCCAATCTTTCTAACGCACTGGCGGGAAATGTGTCGGGTGTGCTTGCTATGCAGACTTCCGGACAACCGGGTGTGAACACTTCTGAATTCTGGATTCGAGGTATCTCCACTTTTGGTGCCAATAGTGCTGCATTGGTGCTGGTTGATGGTTTTGAACGTGATTTGGATGAAATTAACATTGAAGATATTGAGTCTTTTACTGTATTGAAAGATGCTTCTACCACAGCAATTTACGGTTCTCGCGGTGCAAATGGTGTGGTTTTGATTACTACTAAACGTGGTAAGGAAGGCAAGATCAAAATCAATGCTAAGGTGGAAAGTTCTTATAATTCGCGCACCATCACACCTGAATTTGCAGACGGCTATAGTTATGCTATGCTGATGAATGAAGCGCGGATTACACGTAATCAGGAGAGAATGTATCAGGATGATGAAATGGAAATCTTGCGATTGGGGCTTGATCAGGATTTGTATCCGAATGTGGACTGGATGGATGTGCTGATGAAGGATGGAGCCATGACTTATCGTGCTAATCTGAATATGAGTGGTGGTGGTAGCACGGCACGTTACTTCGTATCTCTCAGTTATATTAATGAGGAAGGTATGTATAAGACGGATGAGGCTATGCGCAAGGATTATAATACCAATCCCAGTAGCCAGCGTTGGAACTATCGTCTGAATACAGATATAGACATTACTAAAAGTACACTTGTTAAAGTGGGAGTATCTGGTTCTTTGAAAAAACGTAATGCACCGGGACAAGGTGCTAACGTATGGACTTCCTTAATGGGACAGAGCCCGATCAGTATTCCCGTCATGTACTCTAACGGTTATATTCCCTCACACGGAACGGACGATAATCGCAATAATCCTTGGGTGCTTGCTACACAGAGTGGTTATAAGGAAATCTGGAACAATAAAATTCAAACCAATATTTCTTTGGAGCAAAAGTTGGATTTCATCACGAAAGGTCTACGTTTTGAGGGACGTTTCGGGTTTGATACGAGTAACCAGAGTGAAATAAACCGCATCAGAATGCCGGAAACTTGGCGTGCCCAAAGAGACAGAGATGATGACGGAAATTTGGTTTTTAAACAACAAAATGCAGAGAAGCCTATGGAACAGACTAGCTCTTCGAGTGGTGAGCGTCGTGAATTCTTAGAAGCATTTTTACAATATAATCGGGCCTTCAAAGCGCATCATGTGGGTGGTATATTGAAATATACTCAAGATGCTTATCGGACCACGGTTGATATTGGTACGGATGTAAAAAATGGTGTTGCCAAACGGCACATGGGATTGGCGGGACGTGTCAACTACAACTGGAACTATCGTTATTTCGTAGATTTCAATTTCGGCTACAACGGTTCGGAGAATTTTGCTGACGGACATCGCTTTGGCTTTTTTCCAGCTTTTTCTTTGGCTTGGAACATAGCGGAAGAGAAATTGGTAAAAAAACATCTGAAATGGATGAATATGTTTAAGTTGCGTTATTCATATGGTAAAGTTGGTAGTGATAAACTTAAAATAGGTGATACAGTACATCGTTTTCCTTATTTATATACTATCAAAGACGATGGAAATGGCTGGACTTGGAGTGATTATGGTTCTCCGGACAATGTCTATACAGGAATGCACTATACGCAATTAGCCTCTAACAATGTTACTTGGGAAATTGCAACCAAGCACGATGCCGGTGTGGATCTTTCTCTATTTAATGATAAGTTAACAGCTACTGTAGATTATTTCCATGAACAGCGTGACGGAATCTATATGGAACGTCAATATTTACCTGGTATTGTGGGCGTGAATAGTAATCCGAAAGCTAATGTAGGAAGTGTTCTGTCGAAAGGCTTTGACGGTAACTTTGCTTACAAACAGAAGATAGGAAAGGTTAATCTGACTGTTCGCGGTAATTTCACTTACAGCAAAAACGAAATTTTGGAGAAAGATGAAATGAATGCGGTTTACCCTTATCAAAAGGAGGCAGGTTACCGGGTGAATCAGGCAAAGGGACTAATTGCTTTGGGACTGTTCAAAGATTACGATGATATACGCAATAGTCCTCAGCAGACAGCATGGGGAAAAGTACAACCGGGTGACATCAAATATAAAGATGTCAATGGAGATGGCGTTGTTAATGACGGAGACAAAGTGGCTATTGGTGCGACAACCAAACCGAATTTAATTTATGGATTTGGTGTCTCTGCACAATGGAAAGGGTTCGATTTCAATGCACACTTCCAAGGGGCAGGCAAGTCTTCGTTTTTCATTAATGGTCCTACAGTATACGCTTTTAGTGGCAGTCAATGGGGAAATGTTCTGACAAATTTGGTGAAAAACCGCTATGTTGATGCGGAGACGGCAGCTACATTGGGCATTCCTGCTAATGAGAATCCAAATGCTTCGTATCCTCGGCTTAGTTATGGAGGGAACGATAATAACTATAGAGCTTCTACTTTCTGGCTCAGAGATGGCTCTTATTTACGTTTGAAGACATTGGAGGTAGGTTATACATTGCCTAAATCAATCGTGAACAAAATACGGTTTAATAAAATACGCGTATTTTTTATCGGTACAAACCTCTTGACGTTTGCTAAATTTAAAGAATGGGATCCGGAAATGGGAAGTACTAATGGAGAGAAGTATCCACTTGCCAAGACATTTACTTTGGGATTGACTGTGAATATCTAATTAAATACATGAAAAATGAGAAAGATATATAAACTGTGTATTGGTATTGCGTTGAGTGCGATTATTGTTGCTTGTGCGGATAAACTCGACTCTGATAAATATTTTAAAGACCGTCGTTCTTTGGAGGATGTATTTACTGATAAAGAAAATACAGAAGAATGGTTGGCGCATGCTTATTCCTTTTTAAATGGTTACAATTTGGAAGTATCTATGATGTTGAATACCATTACTAATTTTGCCGATGATATCTATTTTGGAGGTAATAGTCTTGCTGTGTATAAGGAGTTCAAGACTGGTACTTACGATGAAAGCTATCGGCATTCGTGGAGTGAAAGCTATAAAGGTATTCGCCAAGCATCTATCTTTATCCAGCATATTGATATGAATACGAAATTTACCGAAGAGGAGAGGGCCGATCTGAAGGCGCAGGCACGTTTTGTGCGTGCTTACTATTATTGGTTATTGTTGCGTAAATATGGTCCTGTGCCTTTGTTGCCTGATGAAGGACTGGATTATACTGCCAGTTATGATGATTTGGCCATCCAACGTAGTTCGTATGATGAATGCGTAGAGTATATCGAATCGGAGATGCTCTTGGCTGCCAAAGATTTGCCTCTGAACCGAGCTCTTAATCAGGGCGCGCGTCCTACACGCGGAGCGGCATTGGCGGCTCGTGCCAGAGCGTTGTTGTATTCGGCAAGCCCTATTAATAACCCACGTCCGGGGGAGGCAGATAAGTTTTCGGATATGGTAGACTATGATGGAAATTGTCTGATGTCTCAAGAATATAATGAATATAAGTGGGCAAAGGCAGCAGCTGCGGCCAGAGATGTAATGGAACTTCCCGGGGAAAATAACGGACGTCGTTATGAGCTTTATCATAAGAAGGCTACTGACATTGCCGAACCTGGATATCCTGCTACCATTACTCCTTATCAGGATGGCGATTTTTCGACAAAAACATGGAATGAAGGTGGTTATAGTGATATAGATCCTTACGAATCTTACCGGTCGGTTTTCAACGGTGCGTTAGCGATGTATCAGAACCCGGAGCTGATTTTCAGCCGTGGACGTAACCAAGGGGGGAACAGTTTGGTTGAAATGGTGAAACTTCAAATGCCGAGAACATTAGGTAATGGAAGCAATGCTTATGGTATGACAATAAAGATGTGTGATGCTTACTATATGTATGATGGCTCGGAGTTTAACCGCCAAACCTTTTTGGATACCTGTCAGGTTGGAAATCGTTTTGTGACTAAAAAGGAAGGAGAAGCAGGAACATATCCTCATTTAAAGAAGGGGGTGTGGAAAGAGTATGCATGGCGTGAACCGCGTTTCTATGCTTCCGTTTCGTTCAATGGTTGCGTGTGGCCTTTATTAAAAAATGCAGAGACAGTTGATTATAAAAATGACGTTGAGAAACAAGTTAACTATTATTACGGTATCAATACGGACGGTTTCTCCGGTACTGGTGTCTATTTACGATCCGGGATTGGTATCATGAAATATGTGCATCCGGATGATACGAATCGTAAGGAAATCAAAGCGAAAGCGGAGCCTGCTATTCGTTTTGCCGAAATCCTGTTGATTTATGCTGAAGCACTGAATGAATTGGAAGACGGCTCTTCATACGACATTTCGTCATGGGATGGATCTACTACTTATTCTGTCAGCCGTGATATTAATGAAATGAAAAAAGGTATCAGACAAGTACGTCGCCGTGCAGGTGTGCCTGATTATACAATGTCGGAATATCAGGATCGGGATGTATTCCGCAAAAAGTTGAAACGTGAACGTCAAATTGAACTTATGGCCGAAGGGCAGCGCTATTTTGATTTACGTAGATGGAAAGATGCAGAAGTGGAAGAGTCCAAGAAAAATTACGGATGTAATTTCTATATGTCGGACACAGAGGAGCAGAGAGAACAATTTTATACTCCGATTGAAATTGCAGACTTACCTACTGCTTTCTCGCGTAAACTCTATTTCTGGCCTATCAGCCATGATGAGTTGAAACGTAATAAACGGTTGACTCAGAATCCGGGATGGACGTACAATGATTAATCTCCTAATAAGAATATGATATGAAAAAAATATATATATGCTTAAGTTTATTGGCTGTCATCGTCTTGGGAACCGCTTGTAATAATGAGTGGGAAGATGAGCAGTATGAACAATACGTATCTTTCAAAGCGCCTATCGCTTCAGGAGGCGATGGTGTTACTACTATCTATGTAAGATATAAGGACAATGGAAAGGTGACTTATCAGCTACCTATCATTGTCAGTGGCTCTACTGTGAATGGACAAGACAGAGATATACGTATAGCAGTAGATAAGGATACGCTGGAAACACTGAATATTGAGCGTTTTAGTCTTTATCGTCCGGAATTGTGGTATACGGAAATGGAGGAAGATAAATACGAATTCCCCGAAACAGTACATATTCCTGCCGGTTCGTGTGTAGAGCAATTGAATATAGATTTTAGTTTACAAGGTATTGATATGTTGGAGAAATGGGTTTTACCATTGACCATTGTTGATGATGGAGCCTCTGATTATCAGAGTCATCCGCGTAAGAACTATGCAAAAGCTTTGTTGAAAGTGGTTCCTTTTAACGATTATTCCGGTTCGTACACGGCTTCTTCCATGAAAGTGTACACCTATATAAATGGCAAGCCTGACAACAACGCGAGAACGACGAACAAGCGTACAGGATATGTGATAGATAACAATTCCGTATTCTTTTATGCAGGCCTGATTAATGAGGATATGGATAAAGACATACGTAAGAAGTATAAAATTAATGTACATTTTAAAGAGGATGGAACATTGGATATGGAGCCGGACGATCCAACAAACGAGATGGAATTCAAACTGATAGGAACACCTATCTACAGTAGTACATCGATTATGGACGCTACCCGTCCTTACTTGGAACGCCGTTATGTTCAAATTATGTTTGAATACGATTTTCAAGATTTTACCTATGGTGGAAGTGGTACGGAAGTTATTCCTATCAAGTATAGAGTAGAAGGAAGCATGACGCTTCAACGGAATATCAATACACAAATTCCGGATGAGGACCAACAAATAGAATGGTAGCTTTATAAATGAGTAGAGGTAGGGAAGATATTAGGAATGGTGTCTTCCCTATTTTGTTTATATATAGGTTACGAACTGCTATTCTTCATCTCTGTTTACCTGTTTTTTTCCTTTATTGATTTGTATTTTTCCCTTTCTCTTAAAAAACTTCTCTACTTTTGCTACATAAGTCAGTCACACGAAACCGACAAAAAGCATAGTTAATTAAATCAGAATAATTATGAACATCAAGAAACATTTGCCTTGGTTGGGAGCTTTGCTGCCCGTGACCAGTATGCAGGCAGAGACAAAACCCAATGTGGTCGTCATCTATGTAGATGATATGGGAATCGGAGATATCGGTTGTTATGGAGGTAAGTTTGTTCCTACTCCGAATATTGATAAGATAGCGCAGGACGGATTGTTATTCAATCAGTATTATTCATCCGCACCGGTCAGCTCACCTTCACGTTGCGGATTGACAACAGGCAAATTCCCGATTGAAGTAGGAATTAATACCTTTTTAAATAATAAAGCCAGCAACAAGAAGTGTGAACAGCGTAACTTTTTGAGTGACAAGAATCCTTCCATGGCACGTGCTTTCCAAAGTGCAGGTTATGCTACCGGGCATATAGGTAAATGGCACATGGGAGGCGGACGTGACGTGCACAATGCACCTTCTATTAAGAATTATGGTTTTGACGAATATATATCGACGTATGAAAGTCCGGACCCGGAACCGGCAATCACTGCTACGAACTGGATATGGTCGGCCAAAGACAGCGTAAAACGCTGGAGACGTACCGAGTACTTTGTAAATAAGAGCATCGACTTTGTCAAACGTCATAAAGACCAGCCTTTCTTTTTGAATCTCTGGCCGGATGATATGCATACTCCTTGGGTACCGGAATTTAAGCAAAAGGATAATAAAAGCTGGAATACGGAAGAAGCCTTCATCCCTGTTCTTGCTGAAATGGACAAACAGATCGGACGTTTTATCAAAGCATTGGATGAGTTGGGATTGTCGGAAAATACAATCGTGATTTTCACTAGTGACAACGGACCGGCACCCAGTTTCCAATCCGCTCGTGCTGCCTATTTAAGAGGAACGAAGAACAGCCTTTATGAAGGTGGAATTCGTATGCCGTTCCTTATAAAATACCCCAAGAAAATAAAGGCTGGACAAGTGAATAATGAGAGCGTACTGTGTGCAGTCGATTTATATCCCTCTTTATGTGCGATAGCCGGAATTGAAACAGAGAAAGGTTATCAGGGAGACGGACAAAATTATGATAAAGTTCTTTTGGGCAAATCGAAAGCTAAACGTAAAACGGATTTGATGTGGGATTTCGGTAGAAACCAATTCTTTAAGAAACCGGGAAATGCAAACGACAGAAGTCCTCATCTGGCTATACGCAGTGGCAACTGGAAGCTATTGATAAATAGCGATGGAAGCGATGCACAGCTGTACGATATTGAAAAAGACAAATTCGAGAAGAACGATGTGGCGCAGTCGCATCCGGAAGTCGTAGCTAAGTTGAGCAAAAAAGTATGTAAATGGTTTGAGGAAAACAAAGACAAAGGAAAAGAGTAATACAGTGAAAAACAAATTATAAACCAATATTAAACTTATGAATTCTAAATTATTACTATTACCGACCGCCTTGATGGTTGCTGGCCATTCTGCAGCAGAGGCGAAAGGCAAGAAATCGGACAAACGTCCTAATATCTTGGTAATTCTTGCAGATGACCTTGGCTATTCCGATCTGGGATGCTATGGTAGCGAGATTCATACTCCTAATTTGGATAAACTGGCACAAGAAGGAGTACGCTTTAATCATTTCTATAATGCAAGTCGTAGTTGCCCGACTCGTGCTTCCCTGTTGACGGGACTTTACCAGCACCAAGCCGGCATCGGACGAATGACCTTTGATGCTCACTTGCCGGGCTATCGCGGAACACTCTCACGCAATGCCGTTACCATTGCCGAGGTGTTGAAAGAAGCAGGATATACCACCAGTATGGTTGGAAAATGGCATGTTGCAGAGACTCCACTCCGTAAAGACCAACGCGAATGGTTGGCACACCGTGTCTTCCATGATACATTCTCTGATTTATGTCATTATCCCGTCAATCGTGGGTTTGATTCTCACTATGGGGTAATTTATGGAGTGGTGGATTATTTTGATCCGTTCAGTCTGGTAGAAGGTGAAGTGCCTATAAAGGAAGTACCCAAAGGATATTATATAACCCAAGCTCTTTCTGACCGCGCTGTGCAAGAGGTAGAAGAATATGCAAAGGATGACAAACCATTCTTTATGTACTTGGCTTATACAGCACCGCATTGGCCGCTGCATGCACTTCCTGAAGATATTGAGAAATATAAGGATACTTATAAAGTAGGTTGGGAAGCTATCCGTAATGCCCGCTACGAACGTCAGAAGCAGTTGGGTATTTTTCCGGGAATGGATAACTTTTTGTCCGAACGTCAGTTTCATGACAAATGGGAAGACAATCCACATGCAGAATGGGATGCCCGTGCGATGGCCGTTCACGCTGCAATGATCGACCGTGTAGATCAGGGTATCGGACAGGTTATCGAGGCTTTGAAAAAGACCGGACAGCTTGATAATACACTGATTCTTTTCTTGTCTGATAATGGTTGCAGTAACGAAGACTGCCAGAACATGTCTGGTGGAGAGAACGACCGTCCGGATATGACTCGTGATGGAAAGAAAATCATTTACCCGCGTAATAAACAAGTATTGCCTGGACCACAGACTACATACGCTTCATTGGGAGCCCGTTGGTCTAATGTAGCGAATACTCCATTCCGCTTTTGGAAAGCTAAATCTTATGAAGGAGGAATCTGTACTCCGATGATTGCTCACTGGCCGAAAGGAATTAAAAAGAACGTGGGTGGCATGACATCTGAAATAGGGCACGTGATGGACATCATGGCTACTTGTGTCGATTTAGCGGATGCTGAATATCCAACTACCTATAAAGGACATGATATTCTTCCAATGGAAGGAAAGAGCTTGCTTCCTATCTTCAAGACCGGACATCGCAAGGGACACGACTATCTGGGCTTTGAACACTTCAACGAACGTGCTTTTCTTTCCAATGATGGCTGGAAATTAGTTCGCCCGAAAAATAACTCTCAATGGGAATTATATAACCTGAATGAAGATCGTAGCGAGCAACATGATCTGGCTGCTAAATATCCGGAGAAAGTGGCAGAAATGTCAAAAGCCTACGAAGCATGGGCGAAGCGTTGCATGGTAGAACCTTACCCGGGACAGAAAAAGAAATAACTGTCATTCCATTTAAAATGGAATGAATAGAACATTGAAAGAATAATGGGGATGAGGTTGTTCTTGATTAAGAATCATTCATCCTCATTGATATATCTAAAGATCTTATTCTTTTGGGAATAAAAATAAGTACAAATGAAAGTTCCATATAATAATTTGGATATGCAGATGCAGAAGAGTTTCTTAATAGTGTTTATTTTAATAGTGACAAATACAGCAAATCTTGCAGCAAAAAGTTCACCTTGGGATATAGCGGACAAAATAGTAGCAGAACTTAATCCGGTGACTTTTCCTGATAAGACATACAACATTGCTGATTTTGGTGCTGTAGCAGATGGGAGAATGCCTTGCAAAGGTGCTTTTGATAAGGCTATAACACAATGTAGTGATCAAGGCGGCGGTAGAATAATTGTACCTGCAGGAACTTATTATATGAATGGACCGCTGGTATTTAAGAGTAATGTCAATATCCATTTGGAAGATGGTGCTATATTGAATTTTAGTAGTAACCAGGAAGATTATTTGCCCGCGGTAATTACACGATGGGAAGGTACGGAATTGTTTAATTATTCTCCGCTGATTTACGCTTATCATGTACAGAATATCGCTTTGACTGGAAAAGGCACGATAAATGGCAATGGTTCCAAGAAATTTTCTGCCTGGGCTGATAATCAGAATATAGACAAGGAAATACTAAGACGAATGGGACGTGAAAACCTGCCTATTTACAGGCGTATATTTGGAGAGGGTTTCAGATTACGTCCAGGGTTTATCGAACCGTATGGTTGTGTAAATGTGCGTATTGAAGGTATCACAATCAAAGATTCACCGTTCTGGGTGATCCATCCGATATTTTGCAATAATGTTATTGTTCGTGATGTAACGGTTGACAGTCATAATCGGAATAACGATGGTTGTGATCCTGAATCATGCAGCAACGTTTTGATTGAAGGTTGTACTTTCTCCACGGGCGATGATGCTATTGCTATTAAGTCGGGACGGGATAATGATGCTTGGCGTATTGGACAGCCTACTGAAAATGTCGTCATTCGCAATTGCACCTTTTGGTCAAAAATAAACGGGGTATGTATCGGAAGCGAAATATCGGGAGGTGTACGTAATGTATTTATAGAAAATATTAGTATCCTTAAATCATCGAATGCCATCTATTTCAAATCGAATCTTGACAGAGGGGGATATATCGAAAATATTTATGTTCGCAACATACAGGCTGACTCGGTGCGCACAGCTTTGGTTCGCGTAGAACCGAATTATAAGGGAGAGCGATCGGGATTTCATCCTACCTTGTTCAACAAGATTACGGTCGAAAACGTAACTTGTGGGCAAACGAATGAGTGTGCTATATCCATGGCTGGATTCCCGGAACTACCTATAAGAAACATTACGTTGAAGAATATCACCGTAGATAAGGCTGTGTCGGACTATCGCTTGGAGCATGGTGAGAATATTATTTTCGAGAATGTGAGAGTAAATGGTGAAAAATTACCGGAAAAACCAGAAGCGAAAAAGATTAAGAAACTTCGTGTTTTATAAGATATACTGTCATTATTAAGTGCCAAACATACTTGTAATGGGATATTCTTTGAATTAAAAAAATATATAAGGCAACTGACTCGCAATGAGCTAGTTGCCTTTTTGAAAGTAAAAATTACTCTTGTTAGGATAGAAAAGTGAAAATTTTCAGAATGTTCTTGTTCGTATACTTACTCTTTTGTAGTAAGGAATATTATTCTATTTGTCCAATGGTAGAATACCTCATACTTCCTATCTGTCCATCTTTTCCCAGCGTTTCCGCTTGAATAATCAATGGAGTGGAATATTGATTATTATAGCATTCAATCACCGCTTTTCCATTTTCATCAGCTTGTACGGATGGATTCCAGTATAACGTCCGTCTTTTATCAACTTTGTCCATATACAGTTCCTTGGTCGGGTAGGCAGGAGAATAATATTCCAAAGGACGGGTATATCCCTGGATAACGGTTTGTCGGGTACCAAGTACGGCACTCTGACTTTTATTCAACACATCGCGTCTGGGTAGGGGAATCAGGTAGAAAACACTATATTTATCCAGTTTGCTTATATCGACTCCCGTGCTATCGGTCACCTCGGACATCTTTGTATTTTGGATAATGTCGTCATCGATACCTCCAGTGCCTTTGCTAATAATGATAGAGGCCAATCCATCCACCTCGGTCAACATCATTTGAGTTTCTGTTTCGGACAAAATGTGATTATCCATAATATAGCAGATCGGTTTCTGCCGATAAGTAAGCTTGTCATTGCTACGATCCCAATCGAATTGCGGACTCAACTTTTCCATTAATTCCGGAATAGTTGTGACAATCTTCCCATTGTCACGTAATAAATCTACAGAACGGCGTACGTCGTAATAAGCGTCGATGCTTTTCTCATTGATTTTAGTAGCCATATTACTTCCTTGCCGGCGTTTACTTTTTATTTCCACCTCATCCAATACATAAAGTCCTTCTACCTTTCGGATAGAATCCATGTATAGAGAATCAAAACTCTCGGCTTTCTGTTGCCAGTAGGCCAAGTCTTTCCATTCTGGATGAAGCTCCTTGTAGCCGTAAGCCCGCGGAGCGGGGGAGAAATTACGGTCGATCAGGATAGAAGCATCCTTATTACGTTCTTTACCGACTTTCCGGGTTTGGATCACTGCCTCCGTCGTTCCTTCAAAATCTTCCACCGGAATGGTGAAACGGCCGTTTTCATCGGTCACGGTTCCTCCGGTTATGAATTGATCGTCCTTCTTCACGATCACGCTAAGCGCAATATCTTTCAGTTTATTTTTGAGAATGGTTGATTTCACCTGCCCGTTCAGTGCTAATTGTGTTTCCGGCAATTGAAGCGGAGTGAAAGGAGCGGTAGATATGGCCTGGCTCATGTCGTATTTACGCCATCCGTGCACCATCAATAAAACATCCAGTTCGGTTTGCTTCCGCGGAGACGGAGACGCAAAGTAATAACCGGGTTGATGGATATATCCTTTTAAATCGGAGGTTAATAGCAGGTCAGTGAAAATATTGTTGTCATACTCCAAATAATCCGACCGGACACCATCCCGGATGCTGACCGACAATTCTCCGGACACAGGTTCCCCCTTAGCATTCTTTATTTGCAATTCACAACGGATGGGAGCGTAGGGAGCATACACCTCTTTCAATTTTTTTGTCGATATTTGCAGGGGAGCACGCGGATTGGCAAAGACAAAACGTTCGCACAATGTATTGCCTGCCCGGTTGATGAGGCTGACTTGCAGTACGCCTGCCGGTAGCTTACGGGTGGGTAGAATAAACTCCTGCGGAGCATCCGACCGGCAACTAATCAATTGATGAACATACGGGCGTCCCTGATGACTGATAAATACAGCCAGTGTATCTTGAGGAGTAGCGGCATTACAGAAAACTCTCACCAAAAGGGCACCGGCATTACTGACAGTGCTCAAAACATACCCGTTAGGCAATGCCTGTGGAAGGGTAAATTCATATTTCTTTCCTTGAAAATCGACTTTAGCAATCGCAGGTTGAGCTGAAGGCGTATATTCAAAACGCCCCATTCCATCGTGCAAAGTCTCGAAAGAAGTGATTTCTGCCCCTTCTTTGGTATAGATCGTTCCCGATAATTCGATATTCCCTTCATTTTTACTCTCCGCCTTGAAAGCCACTTGCGAAGTCACCCCCTCCACTAATTGTCCTCCTTCAGGGAAAAAGCGTACATTTAACTTCTCCTCTGTTTCCGACGGACGGTTCTCCATCGACGAACTAAGTTCGTAAGTCGTGATACTACGTTCCAGCTTATCACTATTTGTCAGTTGATAAATAGGAAAAGTGCGCGAAAAGTACTGTGGTTCATTAAAAGCAAGCATCCAGCGGGTATAGGCACGTACCTCGTAATAGCCGGATAACATGGAAGGGGGAAGAATGAATTGTCCGTTTCCTTCTCCCTGTGTCAGTTTGATGATTTGTTTATCTGCTATATGCCCTGTCTGGTCTACCAACTCTACATATAGAGGACGACTGATCTGACTGAAAGTCTGTTGTTCAGCAAGAGTGACATAAGCCTTGAACCAGATCGTATCTCCGACGTAATAACTCGTATTGTCAAAATGCAAATACGCCTTCTCCCGTGGAAAGTTGTTGGCAAATGTTTGTGCCTGGTTCATGTATTGTTGGAATACAACCTTGGCGGGAGGTACTTCTCCTGACACATACGCGGTCAGGAGATTACATACAATGAGTATCAGTATGAATAGTTTGTTCTTCATGATAGCTTACTATTTTATCTTTTTCGGTCTGCTTGGAATCTTTTCGAAGATAGTCTTAATACGCTGCATATCCAGCTTGGGACGTCGGTCATAATAATAAATTCCATTTTTCTCTAAATCAATGTCGGTCAATTGCGTGTAGCAAAATCCTGTAACGTCCGGTGAGGAAGCTATTGTCTGTATCAACCCTTCCAGCCGTTCGTAGAATCCTTCTTCGTTGGTGAGCATACCTCCATACCCCCATGAGTTATCCCGTTTGGTAGATTCTGTCCAAAGTATACCTCCGAATTCTCCGATGAAAAAAGGCTGGTTGTTGTAAAATGCCATTCTGTTGTTAGGCTTCAAGTGCTGTGCAAAACGCATGGCATCAGATTCGTAGTTTCGGATGCTCCATATATCACTCATGAAATGCACATCTCCTGCAATACCGTTCACAGGACGTGAAGGGTCTATGGCTTTGGTCAGTTGATAGGTACCGATGCACAGGCGCATCATTGTACCCGTCAGGAGGGTTAATGCGTCTTCAAGCGGCTGATTGAAGGGAACCCAGGTGATGATTGACGGGTGGTTGCGATCCCGTGTGATAACTTCTGCCCATTCGCTAAGGAAGTTGCGTGATGCTACTTCGTTCTTGATATTCATCCCCCAGTTGGGAGATTCTCCCCAAGTTATAAATCCCAATTTGTCGGCCCAGTAATGGAATCTTTCTTCAAATACCTTCTGATGAAGACGTGCTCCGTTGAATCCGGCAGCTTTGCTTAATAGAATATCATTTTTCAGAGCTTCGTCGTTTGGAGCAGTCCAGAGTCCATCCGGATAATATCCCTGATTTAAGACGAGGCGTTGAAAGTAAGGTTCATTGTTTAAATAGATCATTCCATCTGCCGTATGCACCTTACGCATACCTATATAAGATTTTACCTCATCTACGGTTTCTCCGGTCGGACTTTTGATACTGTAGACAATATCATAAAGGTGTGGATCTTCGGGACTCCAGAGTTTCATGTTTTTAATGGGAAGGATGACAGGAGTTCCGTTGTTACATTTTACAGTTTTTTGAACCACCTTTTTCTGATTGTCATACAAGGTGATTTGAAGCGTCCTATCATTGGATGCCTGATAAAATTCGGGTGTGATGATTAACTGCTCTTCATCAATATCCGGAGTGGTTACGGCTGATTTCAGACCATAGTGAGAAACAGCTTCCATCCATACGGTTTGCCAAATACCTGTGACACGGGAGTAGAAACATCCATAAGGAGATATCCGGGTAGATTGCTTACCGATAGTTTGAAGCCCTGAACGGGCATCATCCGTGACATAAACAACTAGGTTGTGCTTTTGTCCCGCTTTGACGGCAGGAGTTACATCCATTGAAAAAGAAGAACTTCCTCCATAATGACTGCCTACATAATGCCCGTCAATGAAGACTTCTGCATAATAATCGACCGCTCCGAAGTGCAGTATGATTTTCTTTCCCTCCCAGTCGGAAGGTATGGATATGGGACGTTGGTACCACATCTGATTGATAAAATCGGTATAATTCACTCCTGACAGTTTACTTTCAGGACAGAAAGGGACGGTAATCGTATTACTGAATTGCTTGGCTGTTGTCAACCGCCGGCTTTTCCCCGAATTGGAGAAATCGAACTCGTATGTCCATTCACCGTTGAGATTAATCCATTCGGATCTTTCAAATTGAGGTCTTGGATATTCCGGACGAGGAATATCATTGGCTGCGTTTAATGTAAAGGATAACAATAAGCCGGCCAAAATCAGATGTGCCTTTTTCATTATTTATTTTTTTTGTTTTGCGTTTTGTGCGCAAAGTGTATTAGTTTATACAAAGATAGGACATTTGACATACAAAAGAGGAAACATATTGTTCAATAAAAGAAAAAAGCTGTTCATTCTAAAAAACATTGGTGGTAACATTGAATCAAATGTTGAAAATAGAAGGGAACTATTGTCTTTTAAATAGGGAATTTTCTTTTCGGGTATCACATATACCTGATTTTGTTCTTTATTGATTAGCATTTTTCCTTCCTTTTCCATAAACTTCTCTACTTTTGTTTTCCAGATAATTGATAATACTATGGTAAAGAAGAATTTCTTAATGACTGCCCCCTTACTGATGGCATCGTTTTGTTCGGCACAAGAGAAGCCGAATGTCGTACTGATTATGGTAGATGATATGGGTTATTCCGATATCGGCTGCTACGGTGGAGAAATACTGACCCCTAATATTGATGCGTTGGCATCCAAAGGAGTACGTTTCACACAATTCTACAACACCTCACGTTCATGCCCCGCCCGGGCCAGTTTAATGACAGGACTATATCAACATCAGGCAGGTATCGGTCAGATGTCCGAAGACCCGTTTAAAAATCCCGGCCAGAAGAGTCCGAATGATTGGGGTGTACCCGGATACAAAGGATTCCTCAACCGCAATTGTGTCACAATAGCCGAAGTTCTGAAAGAAGGCGGCTACCATACCTATATGGCAGGTAAATGGCATCTGGGAATGCATGGAGAAGAAAAGTGGCCCTTACAACGGGGATTTGAACGCTTCTACGGAATTTTGGCAGGAGCTTGCAGTTATCTCCGTCCATCGGGAGGACGCGGCTTAACCCTTGACAATACAAAACTTCCGGAGCCGGAAGCACCTTATTATACAACAGATGCATTTACCGATTACGCAATCCGCTTTGTTGATGAGCAGAAAGACGACAAACCTTTCTTCCTATATCTGGCATTCAACGCTCCTCACTGGCCGTTGCAGGCAAAAGAAGAAGATATTCAAAAATTCACGAAGATCTATCGTGAGAAAGGGTGGGATGAAATTCGTGAAGCAAGACGCAAACGGATGACTAAGTTGGGAATTATTGATCCGAATACAGAGTTCGCCGAATGGGAGAACCGGAAGTGGGACGAACTGACAGAGAAGGAAAAAGATGAAGTAGCCTACCGGATGGCCGTTTATGCAGCGCAGGTGCATTGTGTAGATTATAATGTAGGAAAACTGCTGGACTACCTGAAGAAGAATCGTAAGTTGGATAACACGCTTGTCATGTTCTTGTCCGACAACGGTGCTTGTGCCGAGCCATACGCTGAATTGGGAGGCGGGAAAGTGTCTGAAATCAACAATCCGGCTTGTAGCGTGTTCCCTTCTTACGGAAGAGCATGGGCACAGGTTTCCAATACTCCGTTCCGTAAATACAAATGCCGTTCTTATGAAGGAGGTATTTCTACCCCTCTCATCGTGTCGTGGAAAAGCAATCTGAAGAATAAGAAAGGTGAATGGTGCCGTGTTCCCGGTTATCTGCCGGACATTATGCCGACCATCCTGGAAGCAACAGGAGTCGCCTATCCGGAAACTTATCACGGCGGAAACAAAATATATCCATTGGTAGGCAGTAGCCTTTTCCCTGCTATTCAAAAGAAAGCAGACTCTATCCATGAATATATGTATTGGGAACATCAGAACAATAGAGCGATCCGCTGGGGAAACTGGAAAGCAATCCGCGACGAAAAAGGAAAAGAGTGGGAATTGTACGATGTGGTTAAAGACCGTACCGAACGTAACAATCTGGCAGAACAGCACCCTGAAGTGCTTACCAAGTTAGTTGCCGAATGGGAGAAATGGGCGAATGCAAACTTTGTATTACCGAAACATCCGAAGAAATAAATAAAGGAGGAACACAAAATGAATAAATTACTAGTAAGTGCATCCGTAGCTTTGGGAGCTACCAGCCTGTCTTTCGCCCAGCAAACGGAAAAACCGAACTTTCTGTTGTTCATAGCCGACGACTGTTCTCATTATGACTTGGGCTGTTATGGCAGTGTTGATTCGAAAACTCCGAATATCGATCGCTTTGCCACACAGGGAGTACGCTTCACACAAGCCTATCAGGCTGTTCCGATGTCATCGCCTACCCGCCATAATCTATATACAGGTGTATGGCCTGTACGTAGCGGGGCTTACCCCAATCACACTTGTGCCAATGAAGGAACATTGAGCGTTGTACATCATCTGCAACCGTTGGGTTATAAAGTCGCGTTGATCGGGAAATCGCATATTGCCCCGAAATCAGTATTTCCTTTCGACCTTTATGTACCTCCTTTGAAAGGTGGGGACTTGAATTTTGAAGCAATTCAGAAATTTATTTCCGATTGCAAGGCGAAAGGCGAACCTTTCTGTCTGTTTGTAGCCTCCAATCAACCGCATACTCCTTGGAATAAAGGCGATGCCTCTCAATTTAATGCGGACAAACTGACACTGCCTCCTATGTATGTAGATATTCCCCAGACTCGCGAGTTGTTTACCCATTATCTGGCAGAGATCAATTATATGGACCAGGAATTCGGCAATGTCCTTTCTATTTTAGATAAGGAAAAGATGACGGATAAATCAGTTGTCGTATATTTGAGCGAACAAGGCAACAGCCTGCCTTTTGCCAAATGGACTTGTTATGATGCGGGGGTACACTCTGCCTGTATCGTTCGTTGGCCGGGAGTGGTTAAGCCGGGAAGCGTAAGTGACGCGTTGGTAGAATACGTAGATATTGTCCCTACTTTTGTCGATATAATAGGAGGAAAGCCGCAGGCGAAAGTGGATGGCGAAAGCTTTAAACCGGTATTGACAGGCAAGAAGAAAGCACACAAGAAATATTCTTTCTCCCTTCAGACCACGAGAGGCATCAATGCCGGATCGCCTTATTATGGCATCCGTTCGGTATACGACGGCCGATACAGATATATTGTCAATCTCACTCCGGAAGCTACTTTCCAGAATGTTGAAACAAAATCTCCTTTGTTTAAAGAGTGGAAAAGTCTGGCGGAAACGGACGCTCATGCAAAAGCGATGACGACTAAATACCAGCATCGTCCGGCTATCGAATTGTATGATGTGAAGAACGACCCGTATTGTATGAAGAATCTGGCGGAGGACACGAAACAAGCTTCTACCATCAGCCGCTTGGATAAAGAGTTGAAACGCTGGATGAAGGATTGTGGAGACGAAGGACAACCGACCGAAATGCGTGCCTTCGAACACATGCCTGGAAAGAGAAAATAAGCCGTCACACATCAAAACGAATGAAACACAGAATGTAATTTATAAATCGTATATCATGAAAAAAGAATTTTTTGGTTTGCTTTGTGGATGTACTCTGCTTCCGGCATTTCTTCATGCGCAGACAGAGCGTCCTAATATTGTGATTGTATTGGCCGACGATTTGGGTTGGGGTGATGTAGGATTTCATGGTAGTGAAATCAAGACTCCCTGTCTGGATGCTCTGGTGGGCGAAGGAGTGGAACTCGAACGCTTCTACACTTCTCCCATTAGTACGCCTACCCGTGCGGGGCTGATGACGGGACGTTACCCGAACCGGTTTGGTGTCCGTTCGGCTGTTATTCCGCCCTGGCGTGAGGACGGACTGGATGAGAATGAAGAAACGATGGCCGATATGCTGGCACGTAACGGATATAAGAACAGAGCTATTATTGGTAAATGGCATTTGGGGCATACCAAGAAAGTGCATTATCCGATGAATAGGGGCTTTTCGCATTTCTATGGTCATCTGAACGGTGCGATAGATTATTTCGACCTGACGCGTGAAGGTGAACTGGACTGGCACAACGACTGGGAAACCTGCCACGACAAAGGATATTCTACCGAATTGATAACCAAAGAAGCCATCCGCTGTATCGATGCATACGAGAAAGAAGGTCCGTTTATGTTGTATGTGGCCTATAACGCACCTCATACCCCTTTGCAGGCACAGGAAAAAGATATAAAACTCTATACTGACAATTTCGACAGCCTGACACCGAAAGAACAGAAAAAAGCGACTTACAGTGCAATGGTTTCCTGTATGGACAGGGGAATCGGTGCTATTGTAGATGCCTTGAAGAAGAAAGGTATTATGGACAACACTTTCTTTATCTTCTTTAGTGATAACGGTACTGCCGGTGTTCCGGGATCTTCATCAGGACCTTTGCGTGGACATAAATTCGACGAGTGGGACGGAGGGGTACATGCACCGGCTGTTCTTTATTGGAAGAAAGCAGAGAAACAATATAAGAACTTGAGCTCACAAGTGACAGGTTTTGTTGACCTTGTTCCCACATTGAAAGATTTGGTAGGAGATCACAGCCGTCCGAAACGTGAATATGACGGCATCAGCATCCTCCCTGTATTAAACGGTAAAAAGACCTGTATCGACCGCGATTTTTATCTGGGACACGGAGCAGTAGTCAATAAAGACTATAAGCTGATAAGAAAAGGTATGAAACCGGGACTGGATTTGAAACAGGATTTCTTGGTTGATTATAAAACAGATCCTTACGAAAAGAAAAATGCCAGCGCAGGAAACGAGAAAATTGTGAAAGCTTTGTATGAGGTTGCCCTGAAATATGACACGATCACTCCTTGTATACCGGAAGTACCTTACGGTAAAGGTCGTGACGGATTCAAAGCTCCTAAAGAATGGAAAGTAGTACGTTGAATCTGTTAACCCTATGAATTGAAAATAATACAAGATGGAAAAATCAATGATTAGTTTATGCCTCTTAGGCGGATTGGCGATAGGAAACGGGTTTGCCCAAACTCCTTCGAAGCCTAATATATTATTAATCATAGCCGATGACTGCTCCTATTACGATATAGGCTGTTTCGGAGCGGTCAACAACAAGACTCCCCATATAGATGCATTGGCTCGACAGGGGATAAAGTTCAACAGTGCGTATAATTCTGTTTCGATGAGTACGCCTACCCGGCATTGTGTTTATACAGGTATGTATCCGATGCATCATGGCGGTTACGCCAACCATAGCTCGGTCAATGCCGATGTAAAATCTCTTCCCACTTATCTGGGAAATCTGGGTTATCGGGTTGGATTGGCCGGGAAGTGGCATATCAAACCTTTGGCTAACTTCCCGTTCGAAGATGTACCGGGATTCCCCAAAGGATGTACAAGCCCAAACACTGACTATCATACCAAAGGTATCGAGAAGTTTATGGAGCGTGATGCTTCCCAACCTTTCTGCCTTGTCTTGGCTTCTATTAATTCGCACGCTCCCTGGACGGGTGGTGACGCTTCCGTCTTCGACCGGAAGAAACTTCAGTTGCCGCCACAGTTTATCGACACGGAAGTAACACGTGAATACTATGCCAGATATTTGGCGGAAGTCGGCTTGCTCGATCAGCAGGTGGGTGACGCTATGCAGATTCTGAAAGAAAAGAATCTGCTGCAGAACACTCTTGTCATTTTCATATCCGAGCAAGGTACGCAATTTGCCGGAGCCAAATGGACCAATTGGAGTGCCGGTGTCAAGTCGGCGATGGTGGCTTCCTGGCCGGGTGTCATTAAACCCGGTACGGAGACTTCCGCTATTGTGCAATATGAAGACCTTCTTCCTACATTTATCGATGTTGCAGGCGGAAAGGTGCCTGACGTAATAGATGGAAAGAGTCTGGTAGATGTATTTCAAGGGAAAACAAAGACACACCATAAGTATGCTTATCATGTTCACAACAATGTTCCGGAAGGTCCGGCATATCCAATCCGTTCTATTTCAGACGGACGCTATCGTCTAATCTGGAACTTGACTCCGGAAGAGACATACGTAGAAAAGCATATTGAAAGGGCAGAATGGTATCTCTCGTGGAAAGCACAGGACACGGATCAGGCACATAAAATCATGAATCGCTATAAGAATCGTCCCGAGTTCGAACTATATGATATCAAGAAAGATCCGTTTGAAATGAATAATCTGGCGGATATGAAGAAATATAGTAAGAAGAAGGCAGAACTGACGATGGAACTGCAAAAATGGATGAAACAGCAAAATGATACCGGAGCTGATAAAGACCGGCCGCGTGCTCCTAAGAATAAGCAGAAGAAAGCAGCCAATGTATAATATTCGTAATGCTACCGCTTGTTGCTCTCTGAAAGAGATTTATCTTTTTTATTTCTCATTTCTCATAAAATCCAGGTAATTAGTTTATAATCAGTAATATATAGTATGAGAAATGCCTGCATAGAAAGCATTTCTCATACTTTTTACAGATATTTTAACGAAAAAACCGCTATTTCTCATTCGTTTTTCAATGATTTCTCATACATCTGCCCTGTATTCATCCTGCATTTCTCATACATTTCTCATACATTTCTCATGATGACTGCATAGACGATGGTTGCTGATCTTATTTACATTGAAAACAGATGAAAGGTACTTATCATTCAAACAACCCTATGCCGGCATGTTTTTCATTCGTTATCGTCCAGTTATTGATAGAGCATCTCCATCGTTCCACTAGAGTGACGAGGATTGTTCACTAGAGTGCATAGATTCGTTCACTGGAGTGAAAAGACTTGTCTACTGGAGTGGAACGATTGAGATGTCAGTCAGATAATCCGGGCATGTCGGTTGGAAAACATGAAGAGATAGGTTATATCATACATAAACTATAGCTTTAATACATTCAATATATGAATAAACTAATCACAATCTCCTCTGCACTTCTTACAGCTGCTGCTGTAAAAGCGCAAACACCCAATATCGTATTTATATTGGCGGATGATTTGGGTTATGGAGACATCTCGGCCTTTAATCCCGAATCTAAAATCCATACTCCTAATATTGACAAACTGGCCGAGCACGGGATTGCCTTTACGGATGCCCATGCTTCTTCCGCTTTATCCACTCCTTCCAGATATTCTCTTCTGACCGGAAGATATCCGTGGCGAACCAAGCTGAAACGAGGTGGTCTTGATGGCGATTCGCCTGCAATGATTGATCCTGAACGTTGCACAATCGCACAGATGTTTTCTGCCAATGGATATAATACTGCTTGTATTGGCAAATGGCATTTGGGCTGGAGTTGGGGATATACAGGAAATGGCAGAAGCATGAAAGATATAGATTTCTCGCTTCCGATCAAAAACGGACCTACCGACAGAGGATTTAATTACTATTTCGGCATACCGGCATCATTGGATATTTCTCCTTATGTATATGTAGAGAATGATGAAGTGACCTCCATCCCCGATCATGTGATAGAACCCCAAAAGAAGAATCTGGCTTTACTGATGCACGGAGGATTGGCAGGGGCCGATTTCAAGCCGGAAGAATGTTTTCCCAACATCATTCGTCATAGCCTGAACTACATCAATGAGCAGAAAGACAGCAAGAAACCATTCTTTTTATATTTGCCTATTACTGCTCCTCACACCCCTATATTGCCTTCGAAAGAGTTTCAGGGCAAAACCAGTATCGGTCCTTATGGCGATTTCGTAGTCATGATAGACGACATGGTGCGCCAAATCGTAAAAACATTGAAGAAAAACAAGCAACTGGATAATACCATCATTGTCTTTGCTTCGGATAATGGGTGTGCCGGTTATATCGGCGTGAAAGATATGGAAAAGAAAGGACATTTTCCTAGTTACATCTACAGAGGCTACAAAAGCGATATTTACGAAGGCGGACACAGAATTCCCCTTATTGTCTCCTGGAAAGGAAAATATGGGAAAGAGACAAACAACTCTTTAGTCTCATTGATAGACTTTTATGCCACTTTTGCTCAAATGCTTAACCACAATTTGGAGACAGAAGAAGCTGTTGACAGTTACAGTATGTGGCCGATATTGAGTAAGAAAGGTGCTTCTGCGCGTAAAGACTTGGTGCACGAAGCGGGAGAGGGGTATTTGTCTTTGCGTACTTCCCAACTGAAATTGGTGTTCTACGGAGGTTCGGGTGGCTTTTCCTATCCTGTCAAACCTTCTGATGTGGCGAAGTTCCCTCCGATGCAATTGTTTGATATCGTGAAAGATCCTTCGGAAAAAGAAAACATTATCGGTGATAAGCGTTACGAAAATGAGGTGAAAGAGATGAAGCGGGCTATGAAGCAATATGTAGAGAATGGCCGTTCTACTCCTGGTGAAAAAGTATCGAATGATACGAAGAATAGTTGGAATCAGGTAAAGATCTTCATGCAGGAAGAGGAGGGAATATAATATACTGTATACTTTTTTACTAGTAGGCATGGATTACACGGATCTTACGGAAAGAGAATAAACTTGTCCCTATTAATCCGTGTAATTCGTGCCTGAATGATGTTAGTCAGTGAGCAAAGGTGCTGGGAAGGTACGCATTGCTCCACTCAAACGCGGATAAGTTTCCCAGATGTCATCTTGAGTCGGATCATCTAAGTAGCGTGTATCTTTGGTCTTTTTAAGTAATTTGTCCATTTCTTTACGTAGATTATTTAGCTTTTCAGTGCATTTACCATTTCCAACTAAATTATGAAGGCAACCGGGATCGGTAGATACATTATACAATTCTTCATAAGGTCGTTTCCCTGCTGCTTTCAGAAAATAAGGATATATTTCTCTGTCATCTCTGTTGCTGACAATGAAGTCCCATGCCGGACATTGGTCTATGTCGTAATAAGCACTATGCATTGCTTCTAGTTTCCCTTTTTTATCAATAGCGCAAGGGTCACCTGCAGGCCATCTCTCCGGACGGAAGTTTCTGATATAAAGAAAATCTTTTGTTCTTAATGCACGGCTCGGATATCCCCAATTATTATATCGCGCAGAAGCATGACGTTCTCTTCCTGCAAAAACCATCGTTCTTCCTGTGTCTTTTCTCTTTTTCTGAAGATAGGGTAGTAGACTGATACCTATCATTTGCCCTTTATTTGGTATACCGACTGCATCAAGGATCGTTGGGGCCAGATCGACGCCACTTACAAATTCATCGCTGATACCTCCTTCGTTAATCTTACCTATCCAGCATATAGCCATTGGAATATGGATACCATATTCAAAACAAGTTGCTTTGGCTGCGGGGAAAGGCATTCCATTGTCTGCCATGACAATAATCAGGGTATTTTCTAATTCGCCCTCTTCTTTCAATGTGTCAAGGATACGGGATAATTGGCTGTCGTACCATTCTATTTCCGTTCCATAGTCTAATAAATCTCCTTTTATGGCCTCCTTATCGGGAAGAAAAGAAGGAACTTTTGCATCGGCCAGTTTTCTATTGGCTTTTTTCCAGCTATCCTTTTCATAAGGACGATGCGGCTCACGTGAACCGACCCAGAAATAGAAAGGCTGTTTCTCCTTTCTGGCGTGGAGAAATTCTTTAAAGTTTTGATAATAATCGGTATTGGACACTCCTTTGAAAGGAGGTTGAATGTGTCTTTTATTGTATTCCGGACCTGCAGGGTTATGCTTTCGTCCCGATATTTTCCAGTCGCCGGGGCCCCATCCTTTCCCTGTGCAGCCAACATGATAACCTGCTTCCGCCAAAATATCAGGAAAGCATTTATATTCGGCAGGGAAGGAGGAAGCATGAGTGCCTGCTTCTGCTATTTGCCAGGGATAAAGTCCGGTTAAGATAGAAGCTCGCGAAGGGCTGCTTCCAGGAGAAGTAACGAACGCATTGTTGAATAACCAGCCGTTACGGGCTACAAAATCAAATGCCGGTGTTTTAGCTATGGGTGAACCATAGGCCGATGCGTGCGGGTAAGACTGGTCGTCAGAAATGACAAATAGTATGTTGGGTCTGTTGGTTTCGGCTGCATTGAGTGACGGAATTACTAAGGGACCGACTAAGGTGGATAAGAAGATATGCTTGCTGTTCATAAAAATCTCCTTTAAATGAAACATTGCTCTCTGACTGATGACAATGGGAGAGCTTTCTTATTATAAATGAAAATACAGCACCTCGAATTTAAAAATTCAAAGGTGCTGTCTTGATATTCAACAAGGAAAAGAGTATTTATTTAATTTGCTATTTCCTATTTATTCAGAGAGTTACAGATCTGTTGGTTGATTTCTCTGACTTTAGCTTCATTCATCTTGATAACTTTACGGTCATAAGTCATCAGACCGTTGATTTCACCTTCTACGTCTGTTGTCTGGGTATATACGGCAGCAGAGAATCCTTTCTGGATCAATTCCAACAGATGTTTGCCATACTTAATGTATTCGTTCGTTACTTCGTCCGATGTATTGAACTTCACATAACCCCAGTTTTTCTTGTCATTCACCCAAGTGTTTCCTTCTACTACCAAGCCGATACCTCCATATTCACCCAATACGGTAGCGCGTCTCGGATCGTAAAGGAACATGTTCGGGCCCGGATAGTGGTGAAGGTCGAGAATATCGCCACAAGTATAGTGATTACCACCACTGGCAGGGTTCACCAGGCGGCTAGGATCGTATTCTTTGGTCCATGCTACGATTTCCGGAGTCTTGAATTGTCCCCATGCTTCATTGAAAGGAACCCATACGGCGATACTCGGATAAGAATACAGACAGTCGATGATTTCTTTCCACTCTTTGCGATAGTTAGCTTCCGAAGCAGCAGAACGAATCACTTCTCTGCCGTTAAAGTAGTTGCGTGCCTGCCACTGTGGGCTAGGACCACCGTTCGGCATATCTTGCCATACGATCAATCCTAATTGGTCGCAATGAGTGTACCAGCGTGCAGGTTCTACTTTGACGTGCTTACGTACCATGTTGTAGCCAAAATCTTTCGTCTTCTTCAAGTCATAAACCAATGCTTCGTCTGTCGGTGCAGTATACAAACCGTCAGGCCACCATCCCTGGTCGAGCGGACCGAACTGGAAATAGTCTTTGTTGTTCAATTGCAGGCGAGTGATGCCATTCTGACCTTTGCGGATAGAATATTTACGCATAGCCGTATAACTCTTTACCTGGTCTATTGCTTTTCCGTCTTTATACAGAGTCACTTCCATATTGTAGAGGAAAGGAGAGTCCGGAGACCACAGTTTAGCATTAGCCGGCATTGCCAGTTCAACAGGTACTCCGTTCAACGCTGCGCCTTTGGCTACAAGGTTCTTGCCATCGAATACTTTTACTTCTACTTTATCTGCAGAAGTTGTATTGGCAGCAACTTCTACCTTAACAGAATTATTGTCAATATCAGGAGTAGTTTTCAGATTAGTGATGTATTGTGTTGCTACTGGTTCCAACCACACTGTTTGCCAGATACCTGTAACCGGAGTGTACCAAATGCCATGAGGATTTGCTATTTGCTTTCCTCTGGGTTGTTCGCCACGATCTGAAGGGTCCCATACTTTTACTACCAAGTCATTATTTCCTTTATTAAGTACAGAAGTAATATCGAAATAGAAAGGAGTAAATCCGCCTGTGTGTTCACCTACTTTTACATCATTCACCCAAACTTCTGCTTTCCAGTCTACTGCTCCGAAATGCAACAGGATTTGTTTACCACGCCAGGCAGAAGGAACGTCGAAAGTACGTTGGTACCACAGTTCTTCTTTCTCGTTTATCATTTTGCCTACGCCTGATAAAGACGATTCTACGGCAAAAGGAACAAGAATGTCGCCTTGGTAAGCAGCAGGTGCAGGAGTACCTTTGGGAGTGATTGCATATTTCCAAAGCCCGTTCAGGTTTTTCCAGTCGTTGCGCTCCATGATAGGACGCGGATATTCCGGCAATACGTTTTTAGGGTCAAGCTGTTCTCCCCACGATGTCTTGATTTTGTCACCGGCAGGTTTCCATTGAGCAAAAGTCGAACTGCATAAAGCCAATGCAAGCAGCATTGTTAGAAAATTCTTTTTCATGTTCATGGTATAAAAATATAGTTAGTTATTAGATATAAATTCTATTAAAAGGATATTGCAAAGAAAGGGGAATTAAAAGAGAATAAAGGAAATTTGCCGTTCAAAAAACAATAAATTCTCTTCTTTTTGATCAAATTAAAGAGTTTTTGGTGGTATAAAAGGGGAATTGACTGATTTTTATTCTTTATTGAACCGTTATTTTTATATGATATTGGAAATAATGTACACCTTTGTAATGTAATATCAGGATACAAAAATATAATAGTCTTAAAAGTTTCTTTTATATGAGATTTTATATATTTTTGTATGACCGATGATTGTTAATCTATTCTTATTTGATATTTATGCAGGAACATAGACAAAAATACGTTTGGGACTTTTGGATAATATTCTTTATTATTATTTCTATATTTTATATGGGTTGTACAAGTGGACAGCCATTTCAATATAGAGAGGAAGTTGCTAGGCAAATGTCACTCGCTTTGCAACAGAAAGATGTGTATAATCAAATGAAATTGAATGATATAGATTCTATCCGGAACTTCTTGAATACTAATTCGAACAGGATGACATGTGAAGAAAAGTTTCAGGTCAATGTAGATTTGTATAATGAATTTAAGTTATATTCTTTTGATTCGGCCTTTCATTATGCTACCCAGTTGTGTAGGATAGCTAATGATATAGACAGCTCCGTATATAGAGTAGATGCCAGAACCCGATTGGGATATATTTTAGCGCGAGGAGGCTTTTTTAAAGAAGCTATCGATTCGCTTTCCTCTATTCGAATTGATAAAGAAGTACTGCCTGCAAAGGTCTTGTCAGACTATTATATTAGCTTTGGACGTGTTTACCACGATTTGGCAGATTATACTAAGGATAATGTGTTTTCATCCAGGTATAACCAAATAGGGAATGAACTTTTGATGGAAAGTTTGCCTTATCTTTCCGATTCGTCGACAATCTATTATGTAAGAGGAAAAGTAGCTCTGAAAGAAGATAAGTTAGCTAAATCCAAACAACTTTATCAACGCTCTTTGGAACTATGTGATACTACTGATACGGAAACGCTTTCTGTTCTTTTGTCCACGATGGCGTATGTCAACCGTAAACTGGAACTGAATGATGAGGCTATTCACTATTATGTGAAGGCAGCTGTAAATGATATCCGTAGTGCCACAAAAGAATCAGTGTCTATGAGAGGACTGGCGACTATGCTATACTACTATAAAAATGATGTGAATCTTGCTTCCGAATATATAAATGAGGCTTTTGAAGACGCAACTTTTTATGGAACGCGTCATAGGATTAACGTTATCGGAACATTATTCCCTGTTTTTGTTGGGGAAAAACTGGGTATAGAGCAGGTTAAACGGCAGACTTTTCAAGATAGTTTTATTTTAAGTTCTGTTTTTGCGGTTGTATTAATAATAGCTATCATTTACATTTTGATGCAGATGAAGCATCTGCGACGTTCTCGCCAATTATTGGAAAAGTTGAATTTGAAATTGTCGGAAGCAAACCGGATTAAGAACTCTTATATAGGACATTATCTGGATGCTACTTTTAAACTGGTCAACCAGCTCGATAATTTTGTATTAGTAGGACAGCAAAAACTGGATAGCAAACAGTATGATTCTCTTTCCTCGATGATTCATAATCTGAATTCGGATTTTAACAGGAAAAGTGCATTTGCCGATTTTGACCGGACATTTTTGTCTCTGTTCCCGACATTCGTCGAGAGCTTCAATTCATTGCTTCAACCAGATGATAAGTTTGTTCTGGAAAATAAAGGTGCATTAAATTCTACTTTGCGTATTTTTGCCTTGATCCGGTTGGGAATTACAGAATCTGAACAGATTTCGGAGATTTTGGGGTATTCTGTGAATACAGTTTATAATTATAGAGTTCGCACTCGAAATAAAGCAGTTGATCCTGCAAATTTTGAAAAAGATGTCAGAAAAATAGGTCTTTAGGGTTATATAAGGATGTGCGAATCCCTATATTTTTATCCTTGTTATGGGACGATAAATAATTGATTAATAGTGCTATGTGGGTTGTAAAATCCTATATTTTTATTATACAGCGGGTGTAACCTTATACTTTTCGGTAGGTAATTTCTAATTTTGCCTATGCTTCGATTAACGAAGAATGTAAATGGCTTAAATCAACAAAGAACCGTGAAAAGTATGAAGAACTACAGCAGATTATTCTTATTACATCTAATTGCTTTATTTGGGGTTTCCATCCCGTCTCTGGCAATAGATACAAATTCCTCTTTAAAGCTGCAGAAAGGAAATTTCAAGATTCTACTATCCAAGAACGAAATGGAGCCAGTAAAATTGGCAGCAAAAACTTTATGCAAAGATTTTGAGAAGGTGATGCATTATAAACCTGAAATCTTTCAGAATACTGATGATACACAGCAAATCGATATTGTTATTATAAATGAGGCGGTGGATACCCCTTTGTTTCAGTCACGATTTATCCGTCCTTTGGATGGTTTTGAATCTCACAGGGTATATTGTAGCCCGGAAGAAAAGCGCATTTATCTTCATGGAAAGGATATGCGTGGAGCTATTTATGCCATTTATACTTTTAGCGAGTTATTTTTAGGAGTGCCGCCCTTATGGTATTTTTGCTCGTGGGAACCACAGTATAAGAAACAGGTAGAGATAAAATCAAGCTTTGACTATTTTAAGAAGTCACCACAAGTCAGGTATCGCGCATGGTTTCCTAATGATACAGATTTGTTCAAACCTTGGAGGCGGTTGTCAAAAGAGAATGATGAGCTGTGGCTTGAAACGATGCTTCGGTTAAAACTGAATACGGTAGAATTAGAGGCAACGGTTACTTATCCTGATTATAAACTGAATAGTCAGGCTGCTTTATTACGCAAATATGGACTTGTACTAACTTCTCACCATCATGTTGCTTGCAACAATAATTTAATGAATTGGGCAGGATATTGGCGAAAAGTACGTGGCGTCGAACCACCGGAGCTACTTTTGTCGAATGAGAAAGCTTTGATTGAGTTTTGGCAATATAGTATAGAGACGGTATGTCGCAACAAACAGGAAAACTTGTGGCAGATTGCTTTTCGTGGTGTAAATGACCAACCTTTTTGGGCCGCATTCTCTGATGCACCGAAAGATGATAAGGAACGTGCAGATATTATTAACCGTATGATCCGTATACAGCTGGCTATGATAAAAAAAGCAACCGGTGAAGAGGATCCTTTCGTGCGAATGACCTTTTATGATGAGCTTTCTGATTTGTTGGCTAAAGGTTATTTACAACCTCCAACAGGTAAAAATATGCTCTGGACTTTTGTTGCAGGACGGAGAGATCATTATCCTTATGATGATTTGGTCTCATTCGATACGACGAAACAAGTGAAGCTAGGTTATTATATGAATCTCCAATTTACTTCAACCGGCGCCCATCTGGCTCCTGCAGAAGGCCCTTGGAAAATGGAAGCCAATTATCGTTATGTGAATACCCGCGGTCCGCTAACTTTTTCGGTGGTTAATGCCGGTAATTTAAGGGAGTTTGTGATGGAAATGTCCGCTAATGCTCGTATGATGTGGGATATGCAAGCATATAATACAGATTCTTTCTTGATTGATTTTTGTTCTCAATATTTTGGACAAAAATATGCTGAAGAAGTAGCCAAGCTTTATCACGACTATTACTATGCTTATTGGCAGCAGAAACTGTCTGAATTTCCGGGAATGGAACGTCAGTTTATATTCCAGGATTTGCGTTATTCCCGTGTTTTCGATCAGATAGGTAAACGTTTTAGCGATTTTTCTCCGAATCCGCTCTATGACATAGGATTTGAACGGGTTCCCGGACGTTCATTCCGCATTGATGGCAATAACCAAGTTGATTCATTGATTGCAGGTATGAAAAAGACAGCTGTGCGTTTTGAGGAAGTCTCTCAACGTTGTGAGAATCTTTTAAAACGTTTGCCAAAGCAAGACCAACGTTTTTTTAGGGATAATTTGGCTGCTCCTTGTCATTATATGGCAGCATTGAGCCATTCATTATATCATTTTGTCTCTGCTTATAAAGAAAAAGAAAGTAGTAAGCGCGCAGAAAACCTGGATATTGCTATCCGGCGATTGGAAGAGGCGCGTGATGCACTATATGATACCCAAGAAGGAGTGTTCTCAACTTGGTATGCCGGCGACTCGGCAGATGGTAAATTTAATATTCCAGCCAAGCTTAAACTATTAAGAGAACTGCGTAACAAAATATAATAAGGCAAATCTTTATCATATTCTTTCTCTCCTTGGGAAAGAATATGATGAGGTCATTGATTGAATGATATATTTTAATAGGCGAAAGGCGTAATATATTAAAATGCTAATTCGCTTCATAATAAATTTGTTAATTAAATAGAATCACTATGAGACATCAAAGCATGAAACTAAAGTGGATGTGCCTGCTTTTTCTGTCCCTGTTGCTTTCTCCTCCTTTGCTTTGGGGACAAAATCACAGCATCAAAGGGCAAATAGTAGACGCAAAAAGTAATGAGCCTTTGATCGGTGTGAATATCACCGTTGAGGGAACTTCGAATGGAACCATTTCCGATGTGGATGGTCATTTTACATTAACGGCGACTCCCGATGCTGTGCTAAAGATTTCTTATATCGGATATAGGGAGATACTTTTAAAGGTAGCTGACTTGAAAAAGGATGCTATTATCTCTCTGGAAGAGGATAGTAAGCAATTGGAGGAAGTTGTAGTGGTGGGTTATGGAGTGCAGAAGAAAGTCACCAGCGTAGGTTCCATCACGCAAACCGGTGGTAACGAACTGATGAAAGGTGGTAGTGTAAACTCGGTATCCGAAGCGCTGCAAGGAAAGCTTAATGGAGTGGTAGCCATCAATTCGTCGGGCATGCCGGGCGACAATGAGGTTAAAATGTATATTCGTGGGAAAAGTACTTGGGACAATACCGATCCGTTGGTGTTAGTGGATGGCATCGAGCGTAACATGAATGATGTTGACATGAACGAAATCGAAAGTATCTCCGTGTTGAAAGATGCTTCGGCAACAGCTGTTTATGGTGTTCGTGGTGGTAATGGCGTTATCCTTATCACAACCAAGAGAGGTACTGATACGGCTCCGGTCATCAACTTTTCTGCCAATTACACTTTTAAATCACCGACCACAAGCATGAAGCTTGCTGATCACGTTACTGCCATGCAGGCCTATAACATGGCAATGGCCAACGATGCCAGTTGGGACAAGTTGATACCACAATCTACCATTGATGCATGGAGCAGAGCCTATGCAGAAGGCAACTATGGAGCTTACAACGATGTGTTTCCCTATGTTAACTGGTGGGATGAATTGATAACGGGCGGATTTACTCAAAACTATAATATCAACATACGTGGTGGAACCGACTATATGAAATATTTTGCTTCGGCGGGTTATCAGGGTGATGGAGATATTTACGACCTGAAAAAGAATGACGACTTTGATCCGCGGCATACCTACAAACGGTACAATTGGCGGTCGAATTTCGACTTCAACTTCACCAAGTCTACCAAGCTATCCATTAACATAGCCGGTAGCATGGGTTATCGTAACAAGTCGATTGATAACGACAGTCCCTTTAATCGTATTCTGACCGAATCCACCAGCGACCATCCGATTATGTATTCTGATGGCAATTGGGGTGATGATGAAGAAAAGAATCCGGTGGCCAACATGAATCTGGGAGGTGCCAAACTTCGTAAAACGTTTCAGGGGTGGTATGATGCATCTTTGGAGCAGAAACTGGATTTCATCACCAAAGGATTGAAAGTGGCTGCAAAAGTATCTTATTCGTCTTCGTCGACTACCAATACCGATGTTTATCGTGGAGGAGGCTCTGCCGATCAAGCCTTAAAATCCATTGTCCGGTATCACCGAGTCTATGATTATGCCAATCCGGTGGTCAATACCGATGGGACCATCACCTATCCGATGATAGAAGATAAAAGGCTTCCGACTTCCGAATCGGTGCCTCTGCCTCCCGGTGTGACTATGTGGGACGGATTGGATGCCTATACGCGTCGTTTCTATTATGAATTTTCTGTTGCTTATAATCGATCTTTCAACGATCATAATGTAAGTGCGCTTGCTTTGGTCAACCGTAAAATCTATGACGAAAGGTACACGGAGAACAATACCCAATATATGCGTTTCCCTAACTACAATGAAGACTGGGTGGGGCGTGTCACCTACAACTGGAAAGAGCGTTACCTTACGGAAATGAATATCTCGTATACTGGTTCCGAGAAGTTTGCCCGTGGAGAACGGTTTGGTTTGTTCCCTTCGTTCTCCTTGGGATGGCGGCTTTCGGAAGAACCGTTTATCAAGAAAAGTATAGGCAAGGTACTTACAAATGCCAAGTTCCGTTATTCGTGGGGTAAGGTAGGCTCCGATGCAGGTGCCAAGAGGTGGAACTATATACAGCAGTTTACTTCGGACGGCAACATCACGTTGGGTACAGATGCTTCCGGTCAGATTTGGGGGCCTTTGTATCATGAAGGAGATGTAGCCAACCTCAATTCCACGTGGGAGAAATCAACGAAACAAAATCTGGGTATTGAGATTGGATTGTGGAACAAGCTTGACATCACGCTCGATCTTTTTGACGAAAAACGTAAAGACATTCTGATGGAGCCTCAAACTACTTCTTTCATTACGGGAGCCAAGTTCAATGCATTAAACATTGGTTCCACCAAGAACCATGGATTTGAGTTAGAACTGCATTACAACGATAAAATAGGTTCCGATTTCCGTTATCATGTAGGTTTCACATTGGCCTCGAGCGAGAATAGGGTAGTATTTCGCGATGACCCTGTCAACGGTCCCGACCATTTGAAAGAGGCGGGAAAACCTATCGGGCATCAAAACCGCTACTTGGCGGTGGGTAATTATGAAACTATCGATGATGTATTTAATAATGCGCAGACCGGTTCCATCAATTCGGTAGCTCCCGGTCAGGTGGTGCCTGGCGACTTTATCTACATTGACTTCGATTCCAATGGAATTCTCAATGGTCAGGACAAAGTGGCAGTAGACGAGCTCAACTATCCGTTACACACGTATGGCTTGAATCTGGGCTTTGATTGGAAAGGGTTGAGTTTCAGTGCTATGTTTTATGCGCCTACCGGTGTTTATAAATTGGTAAATTCTGTTTATTCCGCTTCGTTTAAATCCGGGAAAATTAATGCGCAGCCTGATGTGATGAATGCGTGGACACCAGAAACAGCCAATACTAGCGGTGTGAGAGCACCCGCTTTGCACCTGACAAATGACGGTGCTTTTAATGGAACCGAAAGTACTTACCGCTATCAAAACTTCTCGTACTTGAGACTGAAAACCATGGAATTAGGATACAATCTGCCCAAGAAGTGGTTGAAAACGGTAGGGTTGAAGAGTTTGCAAGTTTACGTCACCGGAAACAATTTACTCACTTGGTGGGGCGGCGACGACCGTATTGATCCCGAGGGCGAACAAGTCCAATATCCTATCTTACGTTCGTTTACTTCGGGCGTGCGAGTTTCATTTTAATCTATTAAAACGATGAATTCAATGAAGAAAACATATAAATACGCAGTGGTTGGACTACTCTTCCTGTTTTTGGCAGGTTGCGAAGACTTTCTGGATAAACGCGAAGACTCCGGTGGGCTGACGGAAGAGGCTGTATATAGCAGTTATGAGTCCATCCGTGGATTTTTGGATCAAGTATATCCAAATTTGGAAGCTTACAACACATTTGAAGGTGCAGATGATGGGAAGAATCAACGCACGTATGTAGGTGTAATGGCGGATGAAATGTCTGCGACATACAATAAAACCGTTTTTGCCAAGTTTTTCTCCGGGGCATGGTTGACTACCGATAAGGCGGCCAATGTGACAGAGATCGGAAATGGCAACAATACTCCCATTGGTAAGGCACTTCCTTCCATACGCATAGTGAATCGGGTCATTGCTAATATTGATAAAGTACCATTGACGGGAGAGCAACGTAATGAAATTCTAGGACAGGCTTATTTTTATCGTGCTTGGTTCTATTTCAACGTCATCAAACGCTATGGAGGTATGCCGATTCTGGATAAAGTATTTGCTGGTGGTGACGACGATATTCCCCGTGTCACCTATCATGAAAGTAGTGCATGGATGATAGGCGATATAGACCAAGCCATTTCCATGCTACCTGACACTTGGCCCGATAACCAGTATGGCCGTCCTACTAAATTAGCAGCTCTGGCATTCAAAGAGATGGCTTTGCTTTATGACGCCAGTCCATTGATGCAGAACGACCTGAACTCTGTTCAAATAAAAAGCTATGATCAGGAACGTGCAAAGGCTGCTGCAAAGGCTGCATGGGCAGCTATCACCTATATGAAGCAGAATGAAGCGAAAACAGGTGTACGACTGGCAACTGCCGATGAGTATATGAACCTGTTTTGGTTTCCCGATACGGAACTCAAGCGTGTAGAGACTATCTGGTGGCGACGCAGAATACCCAGTGATAGCGATCGTTCCAAGACCGCACGTGCTTTCTGGCTTTATGCTGATATGACGGGAGGAACCGGCTCGGAATCATTCGCTATTTCTTGTCCTACACTGAATGCGGTAAATATGTACGAGCGCAAAGGAGCGGATGGTATTTATTATCCGATTAATGATACCCGGTCGGGTTACAAATTCGACCCGGAACATGCTTTCATTGATCGTGATCCTCGTTTCTACAACAACATTCTTATTCCTGGTGATACTTGGGGGACCTATGCAAGTGGCAAGCCCTATTACATTCGTTTGTGGAGAGGTTGCACTGCCTACAATAACTATGGAAGTTCGAAACATACCAACGGACGACAATTATCAGGATTTATGTGCCGGAAGTTTTTATGGCCGGAAGCAAACTATCGCCATGATCAAACGTTAGGAACAACCAAACCGTTCCTGCAAAAGATTGCTCAAACCGTCTTTATCCGTGCTACGCAACTTTACCTTGATTTTGCCGAAGCCTCTTTTGAAGCTACCGGAAGTGCGACCGCTAAAGTAGAAGACTGTGGAATGACGGCAGAAGAAGCCCTTAATACTATTCGCAATCGTATCGGTGTGACGGATATTCCTTCCGACATCGTGTCTGATCCCGAAAAGTTCCGCGAAGCCTATCGTCGGGAACGGGGAGTAGAACTGATGTTCGAGAACCACCGTTGGTGGGATGTTCGTCGTTGGATGATCATGCACACACTGTTTAACGAACCTTATCCGATAAAGGGAGTTTACTTCGATCCTGTAGGCAGTTATGAAGATTCAGCTGACGGAAAGTCTGGTACACGTCCGGCAAGTTTTACTTATACGGTGTTTGACATGGAGAAGGAAATTCGCGGATTCTCGAATATGCGCAACTATTGGTATCCGTTGCCGCAACACGATGTGGATGCACTTCACAATTTGCAGCAGAATCCCGGTTGGTAATAACACTTTAATATTTTGATATTTATGAGAAATAGTTATAATAGATTCTTAAAAGGATTGTTCGCAGCCATCTTCTTTCTGGGGATAACATCTGTTGCGAATGCCCAAAAAGAACAGCCGGATTCGGTAAGTGCCGTGAGCCGGGTCAATATGGATCACCTGAAGAAGTATCCTACCTTGCAACTGTCGAATGCGTTGCAAGGACAGGCTGCCGGACTGATAGCGATCCCTAATGTGGGAGGTATCGGTTATGATAACTCTACTTTCTATGTGCGAGGTCTGCACAACAATGGAACGAGCGAAGCTATCGTGATTATTGATGGTATCAAACGTCCGATTGACGACATCCTGCCCGAAGAAATCGAATCTATACAGATTTTAAAGGATGCCACTGCTAAAATTATGTATGGAGAGCAGGCTACGAATGGAGTGATACTCGTTCGTACTAAACGGGGAAAAGCCAACGAACGCGTGATTCGTGTAGGATTGGAGTACGGCATACAACCGGTTACCCGTATGCCGGAATTTCTTGATTCCTACAACTATGCTACGTTGTTCAATGAAGCTTGTGTAAACGATGGTATACAGCCTTTTTATTCGGCAACTGATCTTGAAGGTTATAAGAATTCGAAGGGGGTGAATGATTTGCGCTATCCTAATGTCGATTATTATAAAGAATTTCTACGTGACGCAAGTACATTCCGCAAGGCTACGATCGAATTGAACGGAGGTACAGAGAAAGCGACTTATGCCGTGACAGTAGGCTATACCGGCAGTTCAGGTTTGGAAAAAGTCAGTGATCGTTCGAATTTGAATCGTATCAACGCGCGAGGTAATTTGGATTTGCGCATTACCGACTTTCTGACTGCTTCGGCTGATGTAGCAGGACGGATTGAGAAGAAAGATTGGGGGGCTGTGGATGGAGCCACGCTGTTTAGTGAAATCTCTACCCTTCGTCCCAACGAATATCCTTTCATGATTGCTCCGGAAGATATTAATGGTCGCGATGGAGTCACCACCGACGAATCGTCTTTGATATTCGGAACCAGTGTCCGTAAGACCAACAACCTGTATATGGATATGGCTTATGGAGGTAACACTTCGGAACGTTATGTGAATAGTCAGACCAATTTAGGATTGAAGTTTGACCTGAAATCATTGACTGAAGGTCTGACGGCAAATGCTTATGTGACATTTGATAATTATAGTTACTTGCGTCAACAGTTACGTAATGCTTATCCTACTTATTCTATCGAACGCTACCTTGATGACGAAGGGGAGGAAGTGCTTCGATTCACGGAGCGTAAGAAGTTGAATTTGCCAAAAAAGCAATCTATCTCATCCAACGATACATATCGTAACTTTGGATGGCGTGCTAACGTAAACTATGAGCATTCATTCGATTTGCACGATGTATTGGCAGAAGCCGCTTTCCGTTATACTACTGAAGAGAAAACCGGTAATACACAAGATGTGAAAAATGGTACTTTTACCTTTCGTGGTAATTACGCTTACAATAAGCGTTATTTTGTGGAAGGCGTTCTTTCAGCTATGGGGTCGAACCGCTTTAGCGGCAGTAACCGCTACTTCTTTGCTTATGCCATTGGGGGGGCATGGATGATTTCTAAGGAAGACTTCATGAAAGATGTAAAGGCTGTTAACTCGTTAAAGTTGAAGATTAATTACGGACATTTGGGATATGCCGGCAATACGGGGCATTTCCTTTATCGTACCAACTGGAAGAATGGTGATAAATTCGAACACAAACCTAGTACCGGAGGTCCAACTACCGATTTGGTGCGTTATGGCAATCCGGACTTGAAATGGGAATATTCCAACGAATTGAATATAGGCGTAGAGGGAACCTTCTTCAACAACCGCCTCTCGGCTGACGTGAACTATTTCCGTGAAATGCGTAAGAATATCATAGGAAAGAACACCGTTAAATATGCTGCTGTAGTGGGAGACTTTATTCCTGCCGAAAACATCGGTGAAGTAATGAACCAAGGCATAGATGCGCAAGTAAGGTGGCAAGATAAAATAGGTGAGATTCATTACAATGTGGGGGTGAACCTTACTTTTACCAAAAACAAATTGCGTAAGAGCGATGAATTAGATAACATCGAAGACTATCGTAAGAGCGTGGGACGTTCCACCAGTACAATTTTTGGTTTGCAGGCAGAAGGATTGTTTGGTAAAGACGTGCAGTTGGCTGGGCATCCGTTGCAAAGCTATGGTGCCTATCAGGCCGGTGATATCGCTTATGCCGATTTGAATGGTGACAATATGATTAATGATAATGACGTAACCGATTTGGGACAAAGTTTCCCCACTACCACGATGGGTATTGATCTTTCGTTGAATTACAAAGGTTTTGGCCTTTACATACTGGGTACAGCTACGACAGGCGTCACGAATATACTTTCCAGTTCGTACTATTGGAACAACGGACTGGATGGATATTCCGTATTGGCGCTCGACCGTTATCATCCGGTAAACAATCCTACCGGGACCCAGCCCAGACTGACTACCACCTCCGGAGCAAACAACTCCCGCAATTCCTCTTTCTGGTCGGAAAACGGGTCGTTCTTCCGTCTGAAGAATGTGGAGTTGAGCTATACGCTTGCCAATAAAACGGGCAAGTTTATAGGAAAAGATTTCAAATTCTTTGTGAGGGGAACCGATTTGTTTGTACTTTCGGGCATCAAAGACTTAGATCCCGAACGTATGTTGTCCGGCTTGACCAACTATCCGACTTACCGAACCATTACGGGCGGAATATCCATTAACTTCTAAATGAAAGAAATGATGAAAAGATTTAGATACATAATAGTCCTTGCATGGGTTACAGGCATCGTAAGTGCCTGCACCGATCTCGATACCAAGATGAACAATCAATGGTCGGTGGATGATACATGGACCAACGCTGAAAAGGCACAAGGTGTGCTACTCTCGGTTTATCAGGATGTTTTGACCGTCCCTGATGCATGGGATGGCAACTTTCTGGATGCGGCAACAGACAATGCCATGACACGTGTTTACGATTCCAGTGTTTATCGTGCCGGACAGGGCGGCTTTAGCCGCACGAACAATCCCTTGGGAAATTGGAGTGCTTGTTATGATCAACTGCAACGTATTCATACTTTCCTCGACAATGGACTTACGGATGAAATACGCTATAGCATTTCTAGCGACGAAATTGATCAGGCTTACAAAAAACGTTTGCGTGGAGAAGCTATTTTTCTTAGAGCATGGTGCAGTTTCAATCTGTTGAGAATGTATGGTGGAAAGACCGATAACGGACAAGTGTTGGGCTATCCTATCGTAACACATTATATTACTCCGGAAGAAGCGGCGCATCCGGAAAGTTTTTCGCGCGATAGTTATGAAGATTGCGTTAAGCAAATTTGTTACGATTGTGACGAAGCAATGGCGTTACTTCCGTTGACTTATTCCGGAGGGGATGCTATATTGGGCGACCAAGCATTTGGTCGTGCTTCGGGATTATCTGCCGCAGCACTGAAAGTACGAACACTGCTCTATGCGGCCAGCCCTGCTTATCAGCCAGATAACATAGTACGATTGAACGGCATGGGCGATTATACGGTGGTGGACGAAACGGCTTACCAAGCCAAATGGGAACGTGTGGCTAATTATGCCGATGAAGTGTTGGCGATGAGTGGAATGAAAAACTATTCGGCATTAGTTCCGAAAGATCTGTACGATGGAGGGGATGCCCAATCGGCCGAATTCCTTTTTCGCACATTTGTGGGACGTAATCATGGTTTGGAGCAACGGCATTATCCGCCTTTCTATTTTGGGAATGCGCAGACTACGCCTTCGCAGAATTTGGCTGATGCTTTCCCGGCAAAAAATGGATTTCCCATAACCGATTCGCGGTCGTTGTATGACGAAACCGATCCTTATGATTGCCAGCGTGACAACCGCTTCGATGTGAATCTTTACTATCAGGGACGTCAATTTGGAGCCAACAGTTCGTATATCGACGTTACTCCAGGTGGAAAAGATTCCGGTTACATGAACGTAAATGCTACACGTACAGGTTATTACCTGGCAAAGTTTATGAATACGGTTGCCGACTTTTTGAAACCTCTTGAAGAACAGGATTCCCGTCACTATAATCCGATGTTGCGCAAAGCAGAGGTATGGTTCAATTTCGCCGAAGCATCCAATGAAGCTTTCGGACCGAAAGTTGTGGGACCCGGATGCACCAAGTCTGCCTACGACGTGATAAAAACTATTCGGGAGAAGTCAGGTGGAATTACCGATGTGACTTATTTGGACGAGATGGCTGCCTCGAAAGAAACATTCCGTACATTGATACAAAATGAACGTCGAATTGAATTTGCGTTTGAAAATCAACGCTTTTGGGACTTGCGGCGTTGGTTGTTACCTCTCAATGAACCTATTTATGGAATGCAGGTTACTCGTGACGGTTCAGGCGATGAGGCATTCAAGGTGGTGAAGGTAGAAGATCGCCCATTAAACGATGTTCGCTATTATTACATGCCATTACCCTATTTAGAGGTACAGAAAAATCCGAATCTTATCAATAATAAAGGATGGTGATTGTGTTTAACTATAATAAGAAGAAAGTATGAAATCTGCAAAACTTTTACTGTCCGCACTCCTGCTGTTAGTTGGGATTACGGCGTGTTATGACGACTATACCCACGATTACGAAGGAGCTGATATGGGCTTTGCTGTAGCAAAGCCGCTGCGAACTGTGATTAGCGACCGTGATATGAACATTTATGTCGGAGTGGCTATTGGTGGGAAACGTGAAATAGACATGAATGATTGGGCGAAATTTACCATTGACCCCTCCTTGCTTGAAGGAACGGGGAAAACGTTGCTTCCCGCCAACTATTATACACTGGCGGATCCGGAATATTTCCGGGTGCGTAAATCGAACTCTCCGGTAGCCGATGTAGGGATCACTTTTACCAATCTTTTCTATGAGGATTCGCGTTGTTTGACGGATTACTATGCACTTCCTTTTCGAATGACAGAGAATTCAATGAATGCTATACGCGAAGGAGCAGAGACTTGTGTTGCCGTTATTAAATACATCAGTACTTATGCCGGTACTTATTACCGCATGGGAAACGTAACCGAAGTTGATGCTGGAGGAAATCCTGTCGGCGAACCAGTAAGTTATGGTAATACTAAAGATATTATCAAATGTGCTACTGCCACTTTTAAAACAATGGAACCGCGTGTAGTGGTGTGCCCGGGCGTAGGTGATAAGTTGGAGACAGTTGGTAGTTTGACGTTGACGATGGATGCCAATAATAATGTTACAGTGGAAGAAGTGAGCGGTAAAGCTGCAATCACTAATGCATCGGGTACTTATAAGATTGAGGGCGACTACGATTATGTAGCGAAAGTAGGTACGCGTGCACCGCAATTCGATCTGGAATATACGTATGAGAACGGTGGCAAATATTATCATGTGGTGGAGAAATTGGTGTTGCGTCAAGATCCGCTTTATGATTTGCGTGTAGAGACTTGGTAATTATAAAAAAGGAGTAAAAATGAGAAAGATATATCTGAAGGGAGTGGCTTGATTTGAAGCTGCGCTCAGACAAAATAAAGTTTTAATACGATAAAATAGAAACTCATGAATCACTGTTTTCGTTGTTTTAGCATAGTTCTGTTCTTCTTTTTGAGCTGTATGAGCTATCTTTTTGGTCAGGAACAGACGTTATCCACTGTAGATACGGGGTATGAACTTTGGATGAATTATAAACCTCTTCCCGAATCTGGCTTAAAACAATCTGCCATTCGGTATGGTAGTCACATTAGTCTGCCCGGAAGCCGATACGATGAAGTCATAAGAGAAGAACTGGAGCGTGCTTTGAAGGCGTTACTGACAGTTACACCAATATTTGTTCAGGATAATGCGGTGGGAATTCAAATGAGTTTCTGTAAAGATAAAGGGCTGGGAGAGGAAGGATATATCATCCGCAGTGGTAAAAAGAGGATAACACTTCAAGCCTATTCCGATGCAGGATTTCTTTATGGTACGTTCCACTTGATTCGATTGATACAATGTGGATATCCGCTTGAACAGTTAAATATCAAAGAAATTCCTGCATTGGAATTCCGTATGATCAATCATTGGGTAGGTCTGGGTGGAACGGTAGAACGCGGCTATGCTGGAAAAGGATTGTGGGCATGGGACGATTTGCCAAAGAAAATCGAACCTCGATATACCGACTACGCCCGTGCGGAAGCATCCATCGGCATCAACGCCGTGATTCTGAATAATGTTAATGCCGATCCGCGCATCTTAGGACATGACTATTTAGAGAAGGTTGCTGCGTTAGCTGATATCTTCCGCAAGTATCACATCAAGGTGTATCTTGCACCCAACTTTGCTGCTCCCGTAAAACCTTCTACGACCAAAGACGTGGGGAAACAATGGGGAGGTGTCGGAATTGGACATCTGGATACAGCCGATCCTCTCAATCCCGAAGTGCAAAAGTGGTGGATGGATAAGGTCAACGAAATTTACAGTCTGATACCTGACTTTGGAGGTTTCCTTGTAAAAGCCAACTCTGAAGGCATGGCAGGTCCGCAAGATTATCATCGTAGCCATGTGGATGGCGCCAATATGTTAGCCCGTGCACTCAAACCTCATGGAGGCATTGTGCTTTGGCGCACCTTTGTCTACAATCCGGAGATTGATAAAGATAGAATGAAACGTTCTTATAAGGAGTTTCAGCCTTTGGACGGACAGTTCGACGAAAACGTAGTGTTGCAAACCAAAAACGGAACGCTTGACTTTCAGCCTAGCGAACCGGCTCAACCGTTGTTCGGAGCCATGCGCCATACTCCTTTGTTCCCTGAACTCCAGATTACGCAAGAGTACTTGGGGCGTTCTGTTAGCTTGGTGTATCTGTTGCCCATGTGGAGGAAAACTTTCCTCGATTTCGATACATATTGTAACGGAAAGGGAAGTACTGTGTCGAATATTATCGCCGGAAAGACATTCCCGTCGCGTATGCTTGGCATGGCAGGAGTAGGCAATATCGGTCGTTCGCGCAATTGGACTGCTCATCACTTTGCCCAAGCCAACTGGTATGCTTTCGGGCGTCTGGCATGGAATCCGGAAGAATCGACCGAAAGTATTACATCCGATTGGATAAAGTCTACATGGAATTGTGACGAAGCAACGCTGGAAGTCATCCGGCAAATGATGATGCCCACATGGGAGAGCTTTGTTTGTGCTCATGCCCCTTACAGTTTGGGATTTACTGTGAAGCGGGAAGACCATTATACGGCGGGGTTCGAACAGCGTGCAAACAAAGAGTGGCATGTGAGCAAAGAGTCTATCGGCACTGATCGTACCACAAAAGGAACGAACTATGTGTCTCAATATTTTAAATACAACAAGGATATATTCAACAGTTTGTCACAGTGTCCCGAACTTTACTTGCTTTGTTTCCACAACGTGCCGTGGTCGCATAAAATGAAATCCGGGAAGTCATTACGTGAAGAGTTCAAATCTAATTTGAAACGAGGCATTGAGCAGGTTGATGTGAACATCGGGCTATGGAAATCTATCCGGAATAAGATTGACCCGGTTAGATATGAAGAAGTATTGGAGAGCCTATATAAAGAGCAAAGAGATACAAAGGTCTTTTACCAGGCGGCTTTGAATTTCTTTAGTCAATATTGGTAATTGCTCTGTGTATAACTATTGATCGTGGTCAATAGGCTCACCGTGTGTTTGTAACTGGACTATTTGTCATTTTTTGTCCTTTATTGAACAGCTATTTTCGTAGTTTGTCAAATGAATTGTCGAACTTTGGGCGTGAACGATTAAAGAATTTATTATATGAATACAAAAGTTTTAGTTTCAATCTCTGCGATTTCCAGTATGGTTAATGTTATTCCAATGCTGGCACAAACACCCAAACCCAATGTTGTTATCATCATGACCGACCAACAGCGAGCTGATTTGTGTGGTCGCGAAGGTTTTCCGATGGCTGTCACTCCTTTTGCCGATTCGCTGGCATTGAGTAATGTCTGGTTTGATAAGGCGTATACGGTAGCTCCTGCTAGTATGCCTGCGCGTTGTTCCATGTTTACAGGACGTTATCCGACTGCTACGCATGTCCGTACGAACCACAACACTCCCGATATGTATTATAAGAAAGATATGCTCGAAGTGTTTAAAGAACAAGGATATAAGACGGCATTAGTGGGAAAGAACCATGCGCATGTGAAAGGGAAAGATTTTGATTATTGTGAGGAATATTTTCATTGGGGAAAGAATCAGCGTGACACGCAGGAAGATAAGGACTTTGCATTTTTTCTGAATAATAAAGCGAGAGGTCAATATTTGGAAGCCACCCCTTTCCCGGCAGAAGCGCAGAATCCGGTGAAAATGGTTACCAAAGCTTTGGCTTGGGCGGAGCAGCAAAAAGATTCCGCATTCTTTATGTGGGTTTCAATGCCTGAACCGCATAATCCATATCAGATATCAGAGCCTTATTTCTCAATGTTTTCTCCGGAAAAGATACCGGCAACTTTGACTAGCCGGAACGATTTATCTAAAAAAGGAAATAAGTATGAGATTTTGGCGGAATTGGAAGATACAGCCTGCCCGAATCTGGCAAAAGATCTTCCTCGTTTGCGTGGAAATTATTTAGGAATGCTTCGTCTGATTGATGACCAGACCAAACGTCTGATTGAAGGATTCAAAGCAGCCGGGCTTTATGAAAATACTATTTTTGTAATCCTGTCAGACCATGGGGATTATTGTGGGGAGTATGGCTTGATTCGTAAAGGTGCAGGAGTGCCCGAATGTTTGACCCGTATTCCGATGATTTGGGCAGGATATAACATTCATCCGCAAAAATCTCCTATGGATGCACATGTTTCTATTGCTGATGTATTTCCTACTATTTGTACAGCAATCGGTGCAGATATACCTCTTGGAGTGCAAGGACGCAGTTTATGGCCGATGTTGACGGGTAAATCGTACCCCAAGAAAGAATTTTCGAGTGTAATTGTACAACAGGGATTCGGTGGTGAAGATTTCACCCGGGATGAACCGTTGACATTTGCTAAAGAGGGGGCTTTGCAACCCAATAAAATAGCTCACTTTGACGAACTGAATACCTGGACACAAAGCGGAACTGAACGTATGGTTCGCAAAGATGACTGGAAACTAGTACTCGACAATTATGGTCGTGGTGAACTGTATAACTTGAAAGCCGATCCTTCCGAGATTAATAATCTTTATAATAAAAAGAAATATGCCTCCAAACAAATGGAATTGCTGGAAGAATTGATGACTTGGGAACTGCGTGTACAAGACCCATTGCCGGTGCCAAGAAATCGTTACCATTTTAAGCGGAATCCATATAACTATCATTTTGAAGATAAAAAGAAATAGAACTGAATAACTAGAACTACTGTATCAATGAGAATCTTTTCGCTATTAATATTATTGGTAGTGGCATCTGCCCTGCAATCACAAGTGGTTGTGAATGAGAATGTAAAACATAGTAAATATGCTTTCCCATTAGTCGCATCGAAAATAAAGGCGACCGTGTGTTATGATGCCAATGATTACCCGGTTGTAAAGAAGGTTGCCGAACTGTTTGTGTCTGATATTGAAAATGTCACAGGACAGAGATTAAAATTGGCAGATGAATGGAAGAAAGGAAGAACAGTGGTTATTGTCGGTACTATTGAAAAGAATCAGGCAATTCGTCAGTTAGCCTCCAATGGGAAAATAGATATATCTCCTTTGGAAGGAGCATGGGAACGTTATCTGATCCAGACAGTTAATCATCCTTTTCCAGGAGTAGATAAAGCGCTGATTGTAGCCGGAAGTGACAGGCGAGGAGCTTCTTACGGTTTGTTTTCTCTTTCGGAAATGGCAGGTGTGTCTCCTTGGTATTGGTGGGCGGATGTCCCTGTGAAGAAACATAAAACACTTTATGTGGATGCTCCCACCACTGTTTCCAAGACCCCTTCCGTGAAATATAGAGGTGTTTTTCTGAATGATGAAGATTGGGGACTGAAACCTTGGGCCGCTAAGACTTTTGAGAAAGAGCGTGGCAATATAGGTCCCCGTACTTATGCCAAAATATGCGAATTGTTGTTACGGTTGAAAGCCAATCATCTGGCTCCTGCCATGCATCCGGTGTCGACCGCATTTTATAAGATACCTGAAAATAAGTTGGTGGCAGATACTTTTGCTATTGTAATGGGGTCCAGTCATTGCGAACCATTATTGTTAAATACAGCTAGTGAATGGAATTCAAAAACGATGGGGCCTTGGGATTATGGTAAAAATAAGGATAAAATTAATGAAGTTCTAGGAAACCGTGTAAAGGAAAACTGTGCTTATGAGAATGTATATACATTGGCTTTGAGAGGATTGCATGATGCGGCAATGGGAGGAGGTGATGTCCCCATGAAAGAAAAGGTCAAAATGCTGGAGAGTGCGTTGAAAGACCAGCGTAATTTGATTGCAGAACATATTGATCGACCGGTTGAAACAATTCCACAGGCATTTACTCCATACAAGGAGGTGTTGGAAATCTATTCGAATGGATTGGAATTGCCGGATGATGTAACCATTATTTGGCCGGATGATAACTTCGGCTACATGAAGCGCTTAAGTGGCCCGCATGAACAGAAGCGTTCCGGGCGTGCAGGTGTTTACTACCATGTCTCTTATCTGGGAGTTCCCCATAGCTATTTGTGGTACAGCACTACTCCCCCGGCTCTGATGTATGAGGAACTCCGAAAGGCTTATGATACGACGGCAGACCGTATCTGGCTGGCTAATTGCGGTGATTTAAAAGGAGCCGAAATGCAAGTGTCTTTATTCCTTGATATGGCTTATGATATAGATAGCTTTAATGCGAATAATGTGGTTACCTATCCCGCCCGTTGGTTGGCAAAGATGTTTGGGGAACAGTATTATAGCGTATTTGAAGATATCACTTCTTCGCATATCAATTTGGCCTTTTCCCGGAAACCGGAATATATGGGTTGGGGATATTGGAATAATTATTGGGGCGGGGGAGAGAAACGTACGGATACGGAGTTCTCTTTTGCCAATTATAATGAAGCAGAAAATCGTCTGAACGAATATAGCCGCATTGGGAAGAAAGCGGAAAATCTTTTGGCATCTTTGGATAAAGACAGTCAGCCGGCTTTTTATCAGTTATTATACTACCCGGTGAAAGGTGCCGAACTGATGAACCACATGACTATAAAAGGACAATATTATCGGCAGTATGTTCGTCAGCAGCGTGCCGCCGCCAATTTGATAAAGGAGAAGGTAAAGAATTACCATGATAGTCTGCAAATCATAACTGAAGGGTATAATTCTTTGTTGAACGGGAAATGGAAATATATGATGTCTTTGAAACAGAATTATGAAGGTTCCAGTTCTTACTTTATGCTCCCGTTGATGGAAGAAAGTTATACACCGGTTGGTGCTCCTAAATTGGCTCTTCAGGCAGAAAGTGAAATCTTGGATAAAGGTGGGTTGAGCTATCATAGTTTGCCTGTTTATAACACTTTTTCTCGTAAAAGCCATTGGATCGATGTGTATAATCAAGGAAGTGGAGATTTGAGTTGGACTGCAAAGTCTTCGGACGATTGGATTATAGTGTCTCAAAAAGCTGGGCAAACTCCGACAGAGGACCGAATCAGGGTATCTGTTGATTGGGAGAAAGTTCCGGTTGGAGAGAGTATTAAAGGTGCTGTGGAGTTTAGTTCTAATGATCAAAAAGAATGTGTATTGGTTTCTGTTTTTAATCCGGCGTCTCCTGTGCGTGATGAGATGCAAGGAGTATATATGGAAGAGAATGGGTATGTCTCTATTCCGGCTGCAGGGTTTCATCGTAAGTTTGAGAGTAATGACATAAAAATGAATATTCTTCCCGGGGTTGGGGTTGAAGGGCATGCTTTGCAATTAGGGAATCCTATATCTCCCTTACAGATGTATCGTGCTGGTGATGTACCTAGAGTGGAATATGATTTTTATACGTTTAATGCCGGGATTTATGATGTGTATACCTATGTTCTACCTACATTCCCTTTGCACGCAGAGCGAGACTATAAATTGCCGGAACATACTAATTCGGACACAAAGTATAGTGTCCGTATAGATGATGGTTCTATTTCTACTCCTTCTACTTCTGCTATTGAGTATTCTCAAGTTTGGTATGATAGTGTACTGAAGAATTGTAGAGTGAATAAATCTACTTTGTATGTGAAGAAGCCGGGCAAACACACCCTACAGATACGTTGTGGTGATCCCGGGGTCGTCATTCAGAAAATAGTCATCGACATGGGAGGATTAAAACGTTCATACCTTGGACCTGAAAGTACAAAATGTAATTAGTCTAATTGATTGGAGAACCAGATGGCTTTGCCATGGGTTCTCCGGCTTTATCCGGTATTCCCAGTATAGGCATCCCATCTTTGTCCCACTCTATTTTCTGCAAGCGGGGAGTACGTGAATCCATTGCACCCGGAGCATCATTTGGTATCTGACGGGCATGATAAAGCATATAACATTCCTTTCCATCCGGTGAAGAGACGAAAGAACTGCCGCCGGGGCCAAAAACTTCATTCTCCGGTTTCTGCTGAAATACGGGTGTCGGATGTTTCTTCCAGGAAGCAGGGTCCAACAGGTTGGCATTGGCGTCTGCTGTTAGCAATCCTACACAATAATAGGGAGTCCAGCTACCGCTGGCGGAATAAAAAATGCATACTTTATCTTTATTCTTCGGCTGGAAGAAATGAGGTGCTTCGTTCACATGGATCGGATAGGCTGTTTTGCTGCCATCGGGATTCACCCATTGACACTCCCATTCATATTCAGGTTTGGAAATCAGAACTCTGTCGGAAGAAAGAGTCCACGGATTTTCCATCGAAGCGATGTAAATACATTGTGTCTCGCTGTCAATTCTTCGTTTTTGCCATCCGCACCAAATCATGTAACGCTGTCCGTTGTGTTCGAAAGTACTCGCATGAATTGCCCAGTTGTTATCTTTGTCGGTCGGTATGCGCCCTTTCATGACAAACTTACCCTCTGTAGGAATATCAGCCTCGTTTTCAATCACATAAATCTGGTGATTGTCCATATTACCATCGTCTGCTGCGAAGTAAATATACCATTTGTTGTTGATGCGATGCATTTCGGGAGCCCATAAGTGATGGGAATTGCTTGGATCGGTTGGTATCCATACAGGCTTTTTAAGACTATCGTTCAAGTTTGTAATATCACTGGTTTCCCAAAGCACGATTCTGCTTTCAGCGCCTTGTGTATAATAATATTTCCCTTCATGAAAAACGGCCCATGGTTCTGCTCCTCTTTCACGTAGCGGATTTGTATAAGTAGCTCCTGTTACGGCTTCCTTTTCCGGCTCTGTTTTCTTCTTGGGTTGACAGGATGCACAAATAATGACTAAAAGTACGGCTAGTAATAACAATCTGCTTTTCATGGTATTTTTCATTTAATAATGACACTGCAAAGAAAGCACAAAATCCTGATAAATCATCTTTTTTTTGCAGATTGGTTAGTATTTATCCTTAATTGGTTGGTATTTATTGAATTTCTAGTTGTTTTTTCTCATCTTTGTAGCACGAACTTTAAAATTGATATTGTATGAAACTGAAGCACCTTATTCTTCTTAGTATTATTTGCTGTTCCCAGTCTGTATTTGGACAAAAAGCCAATCAACAACCGAAGACGAGTGGCAATCCTGTATTCCCGGGATGGTATGCTGATCCGGAAGGAGTTGTATTTGGAGATGAATACTGGATTTATCCTACGTATTCGGCGCCTTATGACGAACAGACTTTCATGGATGCCTTCTCATCTAAAGACCTGGTGAACTGGACAAAGCACCCGAAAGTGTTATCAAAAGAGAATATTAGTTGGTTTAAACGTGCTTTGTGGGCACCTGCCGTGATTCATGCGAATGATAAATATTATATATTCTTCGGTGCGAATGATATCCAAAGCAATAATGAACTGGGCGGTATTGGTGTAGCTGTGGCCGACAATCCTGCCGGACCATTTAAAGATGCGTTAGGCAAACCTCTGATTGATAAATTTGTAAATGGTGCGCAACCGATCGATCAGTTTGTTTACAAAGATGATGACGGACAATATTATATGTATTATGGTGGCTGGGGACATTGTAATATGGTGAAACTGGCCCCGGACTTGTTGAGTATCGTGCCGTTTGAAGATGGTACCCTTTATAAGGAAGTAACCCCCGAAAAATATGTAGAGGGGCCTTTTATGTTGAAACGTAACGGAAAATACTATTTTATGTGGTCAGAAGGCGGTTGGACCGGACCGGATTATTGTGTTGCTTATGCCATTGCCGACTCACCGTTCGGACCCTTCAAGAGAGAAGCAAAAATATTACAGAGAGATCCCAATATTGGAACAGGTGCCGGTCATCATTCAGTTGTAAAAGGGCCGGGAGAGGATGAATGGTACATCATTTATCATCGCCATCCATTGGGTGAAACGGATGGAAACGCTCGTGTGACCTGCGTTGACCGTATGTACTTTGATAAAGATGGAAAAATAAAACCCATAAAGATGACTTTCGAGGGAGTAAAGGCAAGCCCATTGAAGTAAAATCTGAAAAGTTCAGCCCATCCATAATTAATATTTTAATAAAGATGGGCTTTTTTTGATTTATTGTTTTATTTTTGTCCTTGTAAATCAAACATACTTATTATAATGAACCCAGATATACACACTCTTTCCGACTCCCTTTTGTGGAAAAGGTTTCTCGAGGGAGATTCGAGTGCGTATACCCAAATCTATAATCGAACGGTGCAAGATCTGTTTCGATTCGGACTATTATATACTTCAGACAAAGAATTAATTAAAGATTGCATACATGATGTGTTTGTGAAAATCCACATGAATCGTGCAAAGTTAGCCCCAACAGATAATATTGCAGCTTATTTGACGGTAGCGTTGAAAAACACTCTTTTTAATGCGCTAAAAAAGACAACAGATTCTCTTTCGTTTGATGAAATAGGTGAGAGAGAAGAGACGGTTGACGAATCCCCCTCCACTCCGGAAACTATATATATTAATAATGAACAGGAAAAACAAGTTCAGGCAACCGTACATACTATGATGTCTGTATTGACGGACAGACAGCGTGAAATTATTTATTATCGATATATCAAAGAGATGAGTATTGATGAAATAAGTAAGGTGACAGACATGAATAATCAATCTGTTTCTAATTCTATTCAACGGGCTTTGGGACGTATCCGGGACTTATTTAAGAGAAAATAAGAGAGAATAATCAACCTATTTTTCCTGCCAATCAAAAAAAAGTGGAAAAAACTTCGGAAAAGGTGAGTATAAAATGAAAGTACAACTGTTATTCATACGTAAAGACAATGAAAATGATGAACTCTGAACAAAAACATACAGATTTTTCCCTATATACTTTTGAAGAATTCCTTCAGAATGATTTCTTTATTTCTTCCATGAATCATCCTACGGAAGAAACACAGAAGTTCTGGGATGAATTTGAACAGATGAATCCTTCTAATATAGATGAATATATAGCAGCAAAAAGCTATTTGGAGGTTTTTTCAAAAGAGAAAGCAGAAGTACTTTCAAACGAGGAAACGGATGATTTATGGACTCGTATACAGGCAACCAATATAAATAAGGAGAAGGCGAAACGTAAGAACTATTTCTTAATAGGATTGAGCTCGGCGGCCAGTGTTGCTATTCTTGTGGGATGTTTCTTCTTATTAAAGAGTTATTCTTCGGTGCTGGATCCGGATATTGCCACCTTTGCAGTGAATACCAAAGCTGATTTGCCTCTGACGGAAGAAACACTGTTGATTTTGGCGGAAGATAACGTAGTGAGCCTGAAAGAAAAAGAAACGGAGATTACGTATGATTCCGTAGAAATCAAAACAAATCAGGAAAGTATACAAAAGGAAAAATCGGCAGCTTACAATCAATTGGTCATTCCGCGTGGAAAGCGATCGGTGTTGACGTTTGCCGATGGATCTAAAGTCTGGGTGAATGCCGGCACGAGAGTGATTTATCCGGTAGAGTTTGAAAAAGATAAACGTGAAATCTATGTGGACGGAGAAATCTACATAGAAGTAGCCAGAGATGAAAACCGCCCTTTCTATGTGCGGACCAAAGATATGAATGTCAGGGTGCTTGGTACTAAATTTAATGTAACGGCGTATGAGTCGGAAGCAATTAGAAGTGTAGTGCTGGCGCAAGGATGTGTTCAGGTAGAGACAGCCCGGACTCCGAAAGCGATTTTGGCTCCTAATCAGATGTTCAGTTCTGCCGATGGAAAGGAAAATATATCACAAGTAGATGTAGAACAGGCAATATCGTGGATAAATGGACTCTATTGTTTCCAAAGTGCCGATTTGGGAATAGTCTTGCAACGCCTGTCTACCTATTATGGTGTGAATGTAGAATTTGACCCAGCGCTAAGTAAAATAAAATGTTCCGGAAAAATCGATTTGAAAGACAACTTTGAAACAGTTATTAATGGATTAACCTTTGTTGCACCAATTTCTTATGCCTATGATGAACAATATAAAACGTATCGAGTAGTAAAGAAATAGATATAAAAAAATAAGATAATAAACTAATCTAACTCCCTTATTTTATGGTAATTATTGAAGAGAGTGGATGATACGAACTATCATCCAGATGGGACTTGTGTGCCTATGAATGTTTATATACAGAAAATAATATTATGAGAAATTTTTAACATGTTTAATATGAAAAATGCAATTAGAGAACGAAAGAGTAAGGTTCTCGGGCTATTCCTGTGCTTTTTACTTCTCGGAATAGACTACTCTTTCGCAAGTTACAACAATTATTCTCAATTTAAGACCCTTTCGGTCAGCGTGAGTAACTCGACGTTGAGAGAAGTGCTTAAAACAATAGAGAAAAGTAGTCAATTTGTTTTCTTCTATTTAGATGACGCTGTCAACTTAGAACGTAAGGTATCTATCGACAGTAAGAATAAGAATATAGAAGAAATCCTTTCTGAACTTTTCGAAGGTACTTCGTGTACTTATCGGATCTCTGACAGGCAAATATTTATTTCCGGAAAAGCCCCTGCTTCAACCGAACAGCAACAGAATAAGCGGAAAATATCCGGACGTGTCACTGATATAAAAGGAGAGCCTCTTATTGGGGTGAACGTTACTGTGGATGGAGATGCAAACGGTTCAATTACGAATATGGATGGTTTGTATGAGATATTTGTAACCAAGAAGAGCGTAGTGCTTAAATTTACCTATATCGGGTTTAAAACTTCTGAAATACGAACCAATGCTTCGACCAACATTTATGATGTCACCTTGGAAGAACAGGTGAACGAATTGGAAGAGACTGTTATTGTGGGTTATGGTACCCAGCGTAAAATAAGTAATATCGGTGCACAGTCTTCCATGAAGATGGAAGATATTAAGACGCCTTCTGCCAGTTTAACAACTACATTGGCAGGTCGTTTGGCGGGTGTTGTGGCTGTACAACGTACAGGAGAACCGGGAAAAGATGCAGCTGATATCTGGATTCGTGGTATTTCCACTCCCAACACTTCTTCTCCGCTGGTATTGGTGGATGGAGTGGAACGTTCGTTCAATGACATCGATCCGGAAGATATTGAATCGTTGACAACGCTGAAAGATGCATCAGCAACAGCTGTGTATGGTGTACGTGGTGCTAATGGCGTAATTTTGATTAAAACCAAACCGGGAAAGGTAGGAAAACCGACAGTGAGCGCGGATTATTATGAATCGTTTACCCGTTTTACGAAGATGGTCGATTTGGCAGACGGTATCACTTATATGAATGCAGCCAACGAGGCAATGCGTAATGACGGTATTGCTACGAAATATACAGAAGATCAAATACGTAACACGATTGCCGGCAAGGATCCTTATCTATACCCGAATGTGGATTGGTTGAAAGAAATCTTTAATGATTGGGGACATAATCGTCGTGTGAATGTAAATGTACGCGGTGGTAGCGAGAAAGTCGCTTATTATGCATCAGTCAGCTATTTTAATGAGACAGGTATGACGGTGACTGATAAGAATATCAACACCTATGACTCCAAAATGAAATATAGCCGTTATAACTTTACTACCAATTTGAATATCGATGTAACTCCTACTACTAAGGTCGAGATCGGTGCGCAAGGTTATCTGGGAGAAGGAAATTATCCGGCCATCTCTTCTGCCGATTTGTATAATGCGGCAATGTCTATCTCACCGGTTGAATATCCGAAGATGTTCTTTGTTAACGGAGAAGCCTATGTACCGGGAACTTCAACCAATAACAACTTTAACAACCCTTATTCGCAGGCTACACGTCGTGGCTATGACAACCTGACGAAAAATCAGATTTACTCTAATTTGCGCGTCACACAGAATTTGGATATGCTCACGAAAGGACTGAAACTGACTGCTATGTATGCATTCGACGTATACAATGAGATACATGTACATCAGGACCGTGCGGAGTCTACCTACAACTTCCTGGACACTAGTGTTCCTTACGATATGAATGGGCAGCCTATTTTGCAACGTATTTATGAAGGAAGTAACGTGTTAAGCTATAAACAGGAAACGAGTGGCAACAAAAAGACTTATTTGGAGGCTTCCTTGAATTATGACCGGACATTCAACGACGATCATCGTGTTAGTGCGTTATTCCTGTTCAATCAGCAATCCAAACTATTATATCCGAAAGGGACATTGGAAGATGCGATTCCGTATCGTATGATGGGTATTGCCGGTCGTGCCACTTATTCATGGAAAGACCGTTACTTCGCAGAGTTCAACATCGGTTATAACGGTGCCGAGAATTTTTCGCCCAAACATCGTTTCGGAACTTTCCCTGCATTTGGTGTAGGATGGGTTGTTTCAAATGAGAAATTCTGGCAACCTCTGTCGAAGGCAGTTTCTTTCTTGAAGATACGTTATACGGATGGTAAAGTGGGTAATAGCGAAGTTTCCGACCGTCGTTTCATGTATCTGGATCAGATGAAAGAGAATGGAGACTATGGCTATAAATTCGGACCGAATGGAACTAAGTGGGCCGGTTATGAAACAGTGAATATGGCTGTTGACCTGATCTGGGAAGAATCTCGCAAACAAGACTTGGGTATTGACCTTAAGCTATTTAATGACGACCTGTCTATTGTGTTCGACTTGTTTAAGGAACGTCGTGAAAACATTCTGTTGAAGCGTGAACATTCTATGCCTTCATTCTTGGGGTACAACACATCTGCTCCTTACGGAAACATCGGTATCATAGAAAATAAGGGATTTGACGGAACAATCGAATATAACAAGCGTATCAATAAAGACTGGGTAATTGCGCTTCGGGGTAATGTCACCTTTAATAAGGATAAATGGATTCAGGGAGAATTGCCGGAACAGAAATACGAATGGATGAACCAATATGGACGTAACATCAATGGAGCGAAAGGGTATGTTGCTGAGGGACTGTTCACTCAGGCTGAAATAGATGATATGGCACGTTGGGAATCTTTGTCGGCTGCCAATAAAGCCATTACTCCCAAACCGTTTGCTTCACAGTTTGGAACAGTGAAAGCCGGAGATATCAAATACAAGGACTTGAACAATGACGGTCAGATTGATGCGTACGACCAGACTTACATTTCTCGTGGAGATGTGCCGACAACTGTCTATGGTTTCGGATTTACAGTAGGCTGGAAAGACTTGTCTGTGGGCATGATGTTTCAGGGCGTAGCGGGAGCCGAACGTGTATTGAACGGTAGCAGTATTAATCCGTTTAATGGCGGTGGTGGTAGCGGTAACCTCTACTCTAACATTGACGACCGTTGGACAGAGGAAAATCCGGATCAGAATGCCTTTTATCCGCGTTTGTCTTATGGAAGCGAAACAACCAGTAGCATTAATAACTTCCAGAAAAGTACCTGGTGGGTGCGTAACATGAACTTCCTGCGTCTGAAGACATTGCAGCTCTCTTATAATCTGCCGAAACCCTGGGTGAATAAAGTTCATCTGAAGAATGCGGCTGTATATGTAATGGGAACTAACCTGTTCACTTTGAGTCGCTTCAAATTGTGGGATCCGGAGTTGAATACCGATAATGGTGCTTCTTATCCGAATACGACTTCTTATTCAGTTGGTATTAATTTCACATTCTAAACAAAAAGATAATGAAAAAATATAATTATATAATCGTAAGTTTGCTGGCGTGTCTCTTGACGACATCTTGTAATGACTATTTTGACCAGGTGCCTGATGACCGTTTATCACTCAAGGAGATTTTCACAACCAGAGATGGAGCCTTGCGGTATCTTTCGAATGTATACACATTCTTACCGGATGAATTTAACCAACGTCAGGTGCATGAAACAAGTCTGTACCGTACTCCCGGTCCTTGGACGGGCGCTAGCGATGAGGCGGAGTGGACAAATGACAAAAAGGAAAAACTGATAAATAACAACTCTATCGATGCGACTGAAGGAACAATGGTATTATATCGCTGGAAGAGTTGGTTTTCAGGTATTCATGAAGCGGCAGTATTTACAGAAAATGTAGATCAGGCACCGCTGACTGTTACAGAAAGAAATCAATGGAAAGCGGAGGCAAGAGCTTTGCGGGCGATCTATTATTTTTATTTAGTACGTACTTATGGTCCGGTTCCTTTGCTTGAAAAGGATTTTCCGATGGATACTCCGAGTGATGAGTTGCAACTCTCGCGCAATACGGTAGATGAGTGTTTTGATTTTATCGTATCAGAACTGAAAGGTGCACAAAACGATGGTTTATTGGACGATGCTTCTACCGACAAAGTGTCCGGATATGGCCGTATTGACAAGGCGATTGCACAGGCGTTTATCATTGAAGCATTGACTTATCGTGCCAGCTGGTTGTTTAACGGAGAGTGCACTTACTATTCAGGCTTGGCTAATACGGACGGAACAAAGCTGTTCCCTAACAAACCGGATGAAGCTACCAAACGTGCCAATTGGCAGAAAGTGATTGATGAATGTAACACTTTCTTCTCTAATTACGGAAGTCGTTATCATTTGATGTATACCAATAAGGACGGTGTTGCTGTTTCCGGTCCGGACTCGGAAGGATTCAGTCCGACGGAATCTTATCGCCGTGCAGTAAGAACCTTGTTTTCTGAAATGGGTAACAATAAAGAAATGATTTTCTACCGTTTGGATAATGCTGCCGGAACCATGCAGTACGACCGTATGCCGAATAGATCCGGTAATACGACCAACTATAGGGGTGGTAGCTTGTTGGGAGCAACCCAAGAAATGGTAGATGCCTATTTCATGTCAAACGGAGAATCCCCTATTTCCGGTTATAGTGCTGACGGTGTCACTCCGATTATCAACGAAAAATCCGATTATGTAGAAGAAGGAGTCTCTACAGCAGAATACAAAGGAATAGACGGTACTTTATATGCACCGGTAGGAACCAGAATGATGTATGTTAATCGTGAACCTCGTTTCTATGCAGACATAACCTTTAGTAATTCAAAATGGTTTGAAGGAACAGAAGGCGGTTATATAGTAGATTTCACTTATAGCGGAAGCTGTGGTAAGGAACAAGGTAGCAATGACTATACGAGTACAGGTTATTTAGTACGTAAATGTATGGATTCCGGTGACCGTAACCAGAATCTGGTTTGTGTGCTCTTGCGTCTGACTAATATTTATTTTGACTATATCGAAGCGCTTGCTCATGTCAGCCCGACTCATGAAGACATCTGGACGTATATGAACATGATCCGTAAGCGTGCGGGCATTCCGGGCTACGGTGAAACAGTCAATCTGCCTAAACCGACTACAACGGAAGAAGTCATGGAGCTGATTCGTAAGGAGAAACGCATTGAATTGAGTTTCGAAAACTGCCGTTATTTTGATGTACGTCGCTGGGGATTGGTAAATGAGTATTTCAACAAAGCAATTCACGGTATGAATGTCAATTATGACGGAAATGAATTCTTCAAACGTACGGAGATTGTGAAGCGTATTTTTGACCGTCAGTACTTCTTCCCCATACCACAGGGCGAAATTGATATTGATAAGAACTTGGTTCAGAATACAGGATTCTAAATACTGATTATAAAATAGAAATTATGATGAAACAATATATTTTCTCTGCAGTTTGTCTCATGTCCGGTGTCCTTTGTATGTCCTCTTGCAATGAGGATAAACAGGCAAAGCCATATACCCCGGATTACGAGATTGTACCGGAGTATACTAATGCGGATACCTGGACTGCCTATGAAGCATTTAATGATAACTTGCTGGACCCCGATAAGAACATTTATAAAACAAGTACCGCTTATACTGCTGCTACTGACCGTAATAACGGAGCTGCTGCTATCTGGTGCCAACCGATCTATTGGGATATGGCCATGAACGCATATAAACGTGCAAAAGCGGAAGGAGATACGGAAAGAGAAAACAAATACAAGCAGTTGTGTGATGATTTGTTTGCCGGAAATAAAGCACATTATGTAAACTTTGATTTCGACGATAATAATGAGAATACCGGCTGGTTTATCTATGATGATATACAGTGGTGGACCATTACTTTGGCACGTGCTTACGAATTATTTAAAGTGGAAGAGTATCGCAGTCTGGCAGAAGCAAGTTTTGCACGTGTATGGTACGGTTCTCCCCGCGTAGGTGATACGGGTTCTTATGCAGATCCTGAAAAGAATTTGGGTGGAGGTATGTTCTGGCAATGGCAGCCTATCGGCAATCCGAATGAAAATGCTGCCGGTGATGGTAAGATGGCTTGTATTAATTTCCCGACTGTGGTAGCTGCATTGACCCTTTATAACAATGTTCCTGCCGATCGTGTGGCTGATCCGAATCCGGAAAGCTGGAGTAATAAGTACGGTGATTTTACCCGTCCGCATTATGAAACGAAGGAAGCTTATCTGGCAAAAGGAAAAGAAATCTATGAATGGGCTGTGAAGAATTTGGTAGACAGCAATACCGGAGAAGTTGCCGACAGCAAGCATGGTGAAGGCAATCCGGCATGGTCGGACCATGTATACAATCAGGCCACTTTTATCGGAGCTTCGTTATTGCTTTATAAAGCTACCGGTGAGAAAACATATTTGGACAATGCAATTTTGGGAGCTGACTATACAATGAATACCATGTCCGGAACGTATGATTTACTGCCGTTCGAGAGTGGCGTGGAACAGGGTATTTATACCGCTATCTTTGCGGAATACATGGCCATGCTGGTAAATGATTGTGGCCAGACCCAGTACGTACCGTTCTTGAAACGTAACATTAATTACGGCTGGGCTAATCGCGACCGGACACGTAATTTGTGTGGTGGCGAATATCATAAGGCACAGATAGAAGGCGCTACTATTGACAGCTATAGTGCATCCGGAATACCGGCATTGATGTTGTTGTTTCCGGCAGATAAATAATTGTAACCCATAAAAAAGAAGAATAATGAATACGAAATATTCAAATTGGAAAATGTGGTATTATGTGTTATGCATGGTACTGACACTTCAATTGGCGGCTTGTTCTGAAGAAACGCATGACGAGTATACTGCGGCTCCTGAAATAGAAGATACCTATATCGACCAACTGGATGCATTGATTGCTGAAATGACCGATTTGCAGCAAAATTCAGACTACGGAGATAAGAAAGGACAGTACCCCACCGAAAGCCGGGCAATTCTGACAGATGCGATAGATGATGCCAATCGTGCGGTACTTTTAATCAAATATCAGCAACCCTCTCCGTCGGAAAGTGAGAAACAACGCTATGTGGCAGAAGCCAAGGCGTCTATAGAACAGTTCAAGAGTACGATCCGTACAGAAGACGCTGAAACAACACCGGCTGAACTGTTTGTGGACGGACGTGGTGATGGTGGTTCTTATATCGATTTCGGACGTAGCGAAGAATATGTCAATTTCGGAACCGAAGGAAACCAAGCCTTTACTGTTGAGTTTTGGGTGAAAGTAACCAAAGGTGGTGGAAAAGACCAGAATGTGTTCCTGTCAACTTACATGGGCGGTGACGGATGGCGTAACGGCTGGATGATGTACTGGCGTAATGCGGACGGTGGTATTTATCGTGCAACTTGGGGCGAAACAGGAGGAAATATCTGTGAACCGTCACTAAAGGCACCGGAAGATGGAGAATGGCAACATTTCTTGTTTGTGTACAGTGATAAAGGCTTGCCGGGCAGTCCGGAGCTTCGTGCGAAATTGTATGTGAACGGAGAAGTGAAAACAACCGAGGGAAGCGTGGGTAGCAGATTCTATAATTCGAGCAACTATGCCAACTATAATGCCCCGATGACCGCTTTCGGACGTTATATGCGTACCAGTGATAATCTGTTTGAAGAAGGCTTTGCCGGTTATATGAAGAAAATCCGTATCTGGAAGAGCGCAAAGGATAACGAATATGTTCAGAATTCTTATAATGGAACGGCTGAAGTGACGGGTAAAGAAGCAGACTTGGCGGCAGCATGGGATTTCATGACCAAACCTTCCGGTTCGGGTAATGAAGTAATAGACCTGACAGGCCGTCATACTGCTAAGATTATCGGTACTTACGAGTGGCAACGTATTGTTGAATAATAATGTAAAAACGATGAAAAACATGAAATGTTTAACTAATAAATGGAGAGAGGGAGCAATGCTCCTCTCTTTCCTCCTGATTTCTAGTCTGGCAGGGATATTTACCGCTTGTGACGATATTGAAGACGAGTATATAACAGATACACAATTAAGTATCTTACGGGAAAGTCGTACGTCATTGAACTATTTATTGAAAAATTCAACCTACGGAACTGCTCCCGGAACATATCCTGAAACCGGAAAGGATATATTAAATGCTGCTATTACCGAGTTGGATGCACTGATAACACGGGTAGAAGCTGGCGAAGAACTGGATGAAACAACTTTGGAAGCTGCTGTAGCAAAGGTAAATCAAGCGATTGACGAGTTTAAAAATTCAAAATATTATAATCTGTCTCCGGAAGCACAGCAATATATCAATAATTTACTGGCTAAGGCGGATGAAATACTTGCAATCGTTAATGATGAAACGAAGTGGGGAAATCATCAGGGACAATATCCGGTAGAAAATAAGTCGGTTTTGGAGAGTGCAGCTAAAGACTTGGAAAGTCTGGCTGAAAGAATCAAATCCGGTTCCATCACAGATATGACGCAGGAGATTTATGATGAGGCTATTGCTGCTGCCGATAAGAAAGTAGAAGAAGTCGAAGATTCTGCATGGCCGGATAACAGTCAGATTACCTGGAATCTGTTTGTAGACGGAAATGCCGGTTCTTATATAGACTTTGGTTATAGCGAGGATTATGTGAAGTTTGGAGAGGATGACAATCAGGCATTTACGATTGAACTTTGGGTGAATATTAAAGAATATTGCAATAAGCAGGGAGAAGACAACTGTACTTTCCTTTCTACCATGACAAACGATCCTCATTGGAGCGGATGGCGTGCCCAGGATCGTACAAAGGGATTGTTGAGAACAATGGTTGCTCACTGGCAAGATAATAATCACACAAATCCACAAGAATGGGAACCGGGATGGAAAAAGTCGGACAACTGGACCAAAGATCGTTGGACGCATTATGCATTCCTCTTCAGGGATAAGGGATTGCCGGGATTTGATACTCCGACAGATGTGAAGTGCTATTCCATGATTGATGGTACGAGACAAGGTGAAGTCATTCGTGTGGGTGAGTCCTGGAGAACGTATATCAATAAACAATCCATAGCCAATCAGATTAAAATGACCGGATTCTGTATGATGGACAATAATGGAAACCGTAACGAATGGTTCTCCGGTTACATAAAGAAGATACGTATCTGGAAAACAAACCGGACAGAAAATCAGGTATATGCTTCTTATATGGGGAATGAAGAAGGTGTAAGTGCCGATAATCCGAATTTGGTAGAAGCCTGGGATTTTGAAGTGAAAGGTGATCAGCCTACTCAAAGTGCTACCAGAACAATTACAGGTTTGAAAGGTCATACAGCAACATTAGTTGGTGATAACTGGCAATGGATTGAATCCACAGACATTACAGATAACAAATAATTGTTTACCGGGATGAGTTTTCAATAGGTAGATTAAATATTCCCCTTATCTCTGTCATAAGGACAGAGTAAGGGGAAATTATTCTCCAATAACCCTTTATTAATCCTTTATTTTTATTGTAGAAAAGTGTTTTGGTCTGTATTTGTTCTTTATTGAATAAATATTATCGTTTTTTTTCAGCTATTTCTGCAATCTTTGTAACAGGAAAAATACTATAAACTTATAAATTATCATGAAAAGCAAAATTCTTTTGGCTCTGACACTACTATTGGGAGTATCAACTACCACATGGGCAGTCGGTAATTTAGGAAAAGCAAACCAGAAGAAGCATGCGTATACGAACGAAGATGTATGGGCAGCTTATGAAGGATTTAATAATACACTACTAGACTCCAATAAATATATTTACAAGACAAATTCGTCCTATCCAAGTGCTGTTGACCGTGGCAATGGAGCAGCGGCTATCTGGTGTCAGCCTATTTATTGGGATATGGCAATGAATGCCTATAAACTGGCAAAGGCACAGAAAGACAGAAAGAAGACAAGTTATTATAAAACACTCTGCGAGAAAATATTCGCAGGGAACAAAGCGCAATATTGTCAGTTTGATTTTGATGATAACAATGAAAATACCGGTTGGTTCATCTACGATGACATCATGTGGTGGACTATCAGCCTGGCACGCGGCTACGAACTTTTTGGAGTGGATGAATATCTGAAACTCTCGGAAGCCAGTTTCAAACGGGTATGGTATGGCTCGGAAAAAGTCGGTGATACCGGCTCGTATGACAAAGAAAACGGAGGTATGTTTTGGCAATGGCAACCCATTCAAAATCCGAAACCGAATAAATTCGGTGATGGAAAGATGGCATGTATCAACTTTCCGACAGTTGTTGCAGCATTAACCCTCTACAATAACGTGCCTGAAAATAGAAAAGAATCGACCGACAAACGGCCGGATTATCAGACGAAAGCTCAATATCTTGCCAAAGGTAAAGAAATCTATGAATGGGGAGTGGAAAATCTCTTGGATAAAGCAACAGGAAAGATTGCCGATAGCCGTCATGGAAATGGCAATCCCGCATGGAAAGCACATGTATACAATCAGGCAACCTTTATCGGAGCTTCCATACTGCTTTATAAGGCGACCGGAGAGAAACGTTATCTGGACAATGCTATTCTGGCAGCAGACTATACAGTGAAAGATATGTCTGCAGAACATAAAGTGCTACCTTTCGAAGGTGGTATTGAACAGGGTATCTATACTGCTATCTTTGCGGAATACATGGCATGGTTGGTGTATGATTGCGGACAAACTCAATATCTCCCGTTCCTGAAACGTACCATCAAAATAGGTTGGGCAAACAGAGATAAGACACGGAATGTATGTGGAGGCGAATACTATAAAAAGTTGCCGGAAGGTGCGGAAATTGACAGTTATTCTGCTTCCGGTATACCGGCATTGATGCTTTTGTTTCCGGCTAAGAAATAAATAGAAAACGACGGAATTTGCGTAAAATAGATTAAATAAACAGGTGATTTAAATTATGAAACAACAACTGATGATGCTGTTACTGGGAACAGCTTCTGTATTTTGTAGCTGTGAGACCCAGGTAGAACAGCACGAGAAGAATGAATTACGTGCTCCGGCATATCCGCTGGTGACAATTGATCCTTATACTAGTGCATGGTCTACTACGGACAATCTATACGACAGTCCTGTAAAACATTGGACAGGCAAGGATTTTTCTTTACTTGGTGTTGCAAAAGTAGACGGACAAACCTACCGTTTCATGGGAACGGAAGAACTGGAACTACGTCCTTTGGTAAAGACATCCGAACAAGGTAGCTGGACAGGAAAGTATACCACTCAACAGCCTGCTGACGGATGGCAGAATGCCGGATTCAATGATAAAGCATGGAAAGAAGGCGAAGCTGCCTTCGGAACCATGGAGAATGAGCATACAGCCAAAACCCAATGGGGAGAAGAATTTATCTGGGTACGCCGGGTAGCTGATATTCAGGAAGACTTGACAGGAAAGAATGTATATCTTGAATTCTCTCACGACGATGATGCTATTATTTATATCAACGGCATCAAAGTGGTAGATACAGGTAATGCTTGTAAAAAGAACGAACGGGTGAAACTGTCGGAAGAAGTAGTAGCTTCTTTGAAACCGGGTGAAAATCTGATTGCAGGTTATTGTCATAACCGGGTAGGAAACGGACTGTTGGATTTCGGATTGCTGGTAGAATTGGACGGTTATCGTTCTTTCCATCAAACAGCACAACAAACTTCTGTAGACGTACAACCTATGCAGACTTATTATACATTTACTTGCGGTCCGGTAGATTTGAAACTGACATTTACCGCTCCTATGTTTATGGATAATCTGGACTTGTTGTCACGTCCGGTCAACTATATTTCTTATGAAGTAGCCTCCAATGACGGAAAGAAACATCAGGTTGAACTGTATTTCGAAGCATCTCCGCAATGGGCAATCGACCAACCTCACCAGGAATCTGTGGCCGACAGCTTTACTGACGGTGATTTGTTATTCCTTCGTACCGGAAGCCGTAATCAGGAAATCCTGAAGAAGAAAGGCGACGATGTACGTATCGATTGGGGACATTTCTATCTGGCAGCTGAAAAGGAAAACAGCACATCTGCAATCGGCGACGGCAGAGAGCTGCGCAAGAACTTCGTAGCCAATAAACTGGAAGCTCCTACCACAAACGGTTATGATAAACTGGCTTTGGTACGTTCATTGGGCGAAACACAAAAAGCTGATGGCCATCTGTTGATCGGGTATGATGATATTTATTCTATCCAATACTTTGGTGATAACCTGCGTCCTTACTGGAATCGTGAGGGCAATGAAACGATTGTTTCCCAATTCCAGAAAGCAGAGAAAGAATACAAGACACAAATGAAGAACAGCGCTGCTTTCGACAAGAAACTGATGGAAGAAGCTACTGCTGCCGGTGGACGTAAATATGCCGAACTTTGTGCATTGGCTTATCGTCAGGCATTGGCTGCACATAAACTGGTACAGGCTCCGAACGGCGACTTGGTATTCCTTTCTAAGGAGAACTTCAGTAATGGTTCCATCGGAACAGTCGACCTGACTTATCCGGGAGCTCCGCTGCTTTTATACTACAATCCGGAATTGGTGAAAGCTACCATGAACCATATCTTCTATTATAGCGAAAGCGGAAAATGGGCGAAACCATTTGCTGCGCATGATGTCGGTACTTATCCATTGGCTAACGGCCAGACTTATGGCGGTGATATGCCGGTAGAAGAATCGGGTAATATGGTAGTGTTGGCTGCTGCCATTGCCAAGGTAGAAGGTAATGCAGATTACGCACAGAAACATTGGGAAACCCTGACTACGTGGACAGACTATCTGGTAGAGAACGGACTTGATCCGGCCAACCAACTTTGTACCGATGACTTTGCAGGTCACTTCGCACACAATGCCAATCTTTCTATCAAAGCAATCATGGGTGTTGCTTCATACGGTTATCTGGCAGATATGCTGGGCAAAAAAGATGTGGCTGAAAAGTACACACAGAAAGCGAAAGAAATGGCTGCCGAATGGGTGAAAATGGCTGATGATGGTGACCACTATCGTCTTACATTTGACAAACCGGGAACATGGAGCCAGAAGTATAACTTGGTGTGGGATAAACTGTTGAATCTGCAAATCTTCCCTAAAAATGTTGCAGAAACGGAAATAGCTTACTATCTTTCGAAGCAAAATAAATATGGTCTTCCGTTGGATAACCGTGAAACATACACAAAGACCGACTGGATCATGTGGACAGCTACATTGGCAAATGACAAAGCTACCTTTGAGAAATTTATCGAACCCGTATATCTGTTTATGAACGTTACACCTAACCGTGTTCCGATGTCCGACTGGGTATTTACAGACGAACCGAATCAAAGAGGCTTCCAGGCACGTTCAGTTGTAGGTGGATATTATATCAAAATGCTTGAAGGAAAACTGATTAAATAAAACAAAAATACCATGAAGAAACTAGCTCTATTCGCTTTTACGTTACTTAGTGCATGGGCTATGACTGCAAAAACAATTACCGGACCGGTGGACTATGTTAGTCCGCTGGTTGGTACGCAGTCAAAGCACGCATTATCTACCGGAAATACTTACCCTGCCATTGCGCTGCCCTGGGGAATGAACTTTTGGGTTCCGCAGACTGGTAAAATGGGCGATGGATGGGCGTATACGTATGACGCTGACAAGATCAGAGGATTCAAACAAACCCATCAGCCAAGTCCCTGGATCAATGATTACGGTCAATTTGCTATCATGCCGGTAACCGGTAAGGCAGTATTTAATCAGGATGAGCGTGCCAGTTGGTTCTCTCATAAAGCTGAAACGGCTACTCCTTATTATTATAAAGTATATCTTGCCGATCATGATGTAGTGACCGAAATTGCTCCGACAGAGAGAGCGGCTGCTTTCCGTTTCACTTTCCCCGAAAACGACCACTCTTATGTAGTGGTAGACGCCTTTGATAAAGGTTCGTTTGTGAAAGTAATCCCTTCGGAGAACAAGATTATCGGTTATACCACTAAAAACAGCGGTGGTGTTCCTGCCAACTTTAAGAACTATTTTGTACTAGTATTCGACAAACCGTTTACTTATACGGCTGCCGTAGCCAGTGGTGTGATTGACACCAACAAACTGGAAGCGACAGACAATCATGCCGGTGCACTGATCGGTTTCAAAACCCGCAAGGGCGAACAGGTAAATGTGCGTGTGGCTTCCTCTTTTATCAGCCCTGAACAGGCGGAACTGAACTTGAAAGAGCTGGGTACGGACAACATTGAACAGATTGCTGCGAAAGGCCGCAAGATATGGAACGATGTTTTAGGACGTATTGAAGTGAAAGACGATGATATCGATCATTTGCGTACCTTCTACTCTTGTCTGTATCGTTCAGTATTATTTCCCAGAAGTTTCTACGAGATAGATGCTAAAGGAGATGTGATGCACTACAGCCCTTATAATGGTGAAGTACTTCCGGGCTATATGTTTACCGATACCGGTTTCTGGGATACGTTCCGTTGTCTTTTCCCATTCCTTAACCTGATGTATCCATCCATGAATACGAAGATGCAGGAAGGACTGGTGAACACTTATAAAGAAAGCGGATTCCTGCCGGAATGGGCAAGTCCGGGACACAGAGGTTGCATGGTTGGAAACAACTCCGCTTCTGTCGTTGCCGATGCTTACCTGAAAGGATTGAAAGGATACGATATCGAGACATTGTGGGAAGCCGTGAAACACGGAGCGAATGCAGTGCATCCGAATGTTCGTTCTACCGGACGATTAGGACATGAGTATTACAATAAATTGGGATATGTACCTTATAATGTAGGTATTAACGAGAATGCAGCCCGTACACTGGAATATGCATACGATGACTGGTGTATCTATCAATTGGGTAAAGCCTTGAAGAAACCGAAAAAAGAGATTGAAATCTTTGCAAAGCGTGCAATGAATTATAAGAATCTCTACGATCCCGAACACAAACTGATGCGTGGTAAGAATGAAGACGGTACGTTCCAGTCTCCGTTCAATCCGTTGAAGTGGGGGGATGCCTTTACGGAAGGTAATAGCTGGCATTATACCTGGTCGGTATTCCACGATCCTCAAGGTCTGATCGATTTGATGGGTGGTAAAGACGGATTCAACCAAATGATGGATTCTGTATTTATCCTGCCTCCGATTTTCGATGAAAGTTATTATCGAGCCGTTATTCATGAAATCCGTGAAATGCAGATTATGAACATGGGCAACTATGCACATGGCAACCAGCCGATTCAGCACATGCTCTATATGTACAACTATTCCGGCCAACCCTGGAAAGCGCAACATTGGATTCGTGAAGTGATGGACAAACTTTATACTCCTGCTCCCGACGGTTATTGCGGTGATGAGGACAACGGTCAGACTTCTGCCTGGTATGTATTCTCGGCAATGGGATTCTATCCGGTATGTCCGGGTACAGATGAATATGTCTTGGGTACTCCTTACTTCAAGGAGATGAAGCTACATCTGGAAAACGGAAAGACGGTGACTATCTCCGCTCCGAATAACGGAGACGACAAGCGTTACATTTCATCAATGACATTGAACGGTAAAGAATATACCAAAAACTATCTGACCCATCAGGACCTGTTGAATGGCGCTAGCATTTCTTACAAAATGGACGCGAAACCCAATCAGCAACGTGGTACCAAAGAATCCGATTTCCCTTATTCTTTCTCTAACGAATTTAAAAAGAAGAAGTAATCATGAAGAAACAGATCAAATATATCAGTGCAGGTATGCTGGCAGGTATGCTTCTCTGTGGCGGGCAGTTACAAGCCTCCAACCGTATGACGGAAATGCATGTATGTCTGGCGGATGCTATTCAGAAAGATAACCGCCCGGAAATATCCAATCGTCTGTTCCGTTCCAATGCGGTAGAGAAGGAGATTCTCCGTGTACAGAAACTTTTGAAGAATGCGAAGTTGGCATGGATGTTTACCAACTGTTTCCCGAATACACTGGATACAACCGTACATTTCCGTAAAGGAAGCGATGGCAAACCGGATACGTTCGTATATACGGGTGATATTCATGCTATGTGGCTACGCGACTCCGGTGCACAGGTATGGCCTTATGTGCAATTAGCTAATGCAGACCCTGAACTGAAAGAAATGCTGGCAGGTGTTATTCTCCGCCAGTTCAAATGTATCAATATCGATCCGTATGCAAATGCGTTTAATGACGGCGCTATTCCTGACAGTCATTGGATGAGTGACCTTACCGATATGAAGCCGGAGTTGCACGAACGTAAATGGGAAATAGATTCCTTGTGTTATCCGTTGCGTTTGGCTTATCATTACTGGAAGACTACCGGAGATGCGAGCATATTCGACGAAGAATGGATTCAGGCAATCACTAATGTACTGAAAACATTCAAAGAGCAACAACGCAAAGACGGAGTAGGTCCTTATAAATTCCAACGTAAGACGGAACGTGCACTGGATACTGTGAGCAATGACGGTCTGGGTGCACCGGTGAAACCAGTCGGTTTGATTGTTTCCAGTTTCCGTCCTTCGGACGATGCTACTACGCTTCAATTCCTGGTTCCTTCCAATTTCTTTGCCGTATCTTCTTTGCGTAAGGCAGCCGAGATTTTGGAGAAGGTAAACAAGAAGACAGCTTTGTCTAAAGAATGTAAGGACTTGGCGCAGGAGGTGGAAACAGCTTTAAAGAAATATGCGGTGTATAATCATCCTAAATATGGTAAAATCTATGCATTCGAGGTAGATGGTTTTGGAAATCATCATCTGATGGATGATGCCAATGTGCCGAGTTTGCTTGCGATGCCTTATCTGGGTGATGTGAATGTAAACGATCCGATTTATCAGAATACCCGCCGTTTTGTGTGGAGTGAGGACAATCCTTATTTCTTTAAAGGCAAGGCAGGCGAAGGGATCGGCGGACCGCATATCGGTTACGATATGGTGTGGCCGATGAGTATTATGATGAAAGCCTTCACAAGTCAGAATGATGCTGAAATCAAGACTTGCATTAAGATGTTGATGGACACGGATGCTGACACCGGCTTTATGCACGAATCTTTCCATAAGGATAATCCGAAGAAATTTACCCGTGCATGGTTTGCCTGGCAGAATACTCTTTTCGGTGAGTTGATTTTGAAGCTGGTTAATGAAGGAAAGGTAGATTTATTGAATAGTATACAGTAATATGCTGACATAGTAAATTGAACGCGGATAACGCGGATGATGCGGCTCTTTTTCTGATGCAAAATTAGAAAAAACGCGTTATCCGCGTCGTCTGCATCTAAATATGAATAGCTGAAAACTAATATTAAAAAAAACAATTGTATCATGAAAAAGTTATGTGTATGGGCAGTTGCCGCCCTTTTAATGGCAGCTTGTACTCCGAAAGCTGAAAAGGCTACAGATTCCGGTTTATTGCAGAGTAAATTCCAGACAGAAGTAGATGGAAAGAAGACTGATTTGTTCACTCTGCGTAACAAGAACAACATGGAAGTTTGTATCACGAACTTCGGTGGACGTATTGTTTCAGTGATGGTTCCCGACAAAGACGGACAGATGCGTGACGTTGTTCTCGGTTTCGATTCTATTCAGGACTATATCAGCAAGCCTTCGGATTTCGGTGCGACTATCGGACGTTATGCCAATCGTATCAATCAGGGACAGTTTACCTTGGATGGTGTAGAATATCAGCTTCCCCGCAATAACTACGGTCATTGTTTGCACGGCGGACCGCAAGGATTCCAATACCGGGTGTTTGATGCAGAATTGTTGAATCCGCAGGAATTGCAGTTGACTTACCGTGCGGAAGACGGTGAAGAAGGTTTTCCGGGAAACATCACTTGTAAAGTGGTGATGAAACTGACGGACGATAATGCCATCGATATTCAATACGAAGCGGAAACGGACAAACCGACGATTGTAAATATGACCAACCACTCTTATTTTAATCTTGAAGGTGATGCCGGCAACAACTCCGGTCATTTGTTGATGGTGGATGCGGACTATTATACTCCGGTGGACAGTACTTTCATGACGACTGGCGAGATTGTTCCGGTAGAAGGAACTCCGATGGATTTCCGCACCCTGACTCCGGTAGGCGAACGTATCAACGACTATGATTTCGTACAGCTGAAAAATGGCAATGGCTACGATCACAACTGGGTATTGAACACGAAAGGCGACGTAACCCGTAAATGCGCTTCTTTGAAATCACCGAAGACTGGTATCGTACTCGACGTTTATACTAACGAACCGGGTATTCAAGTATATGCAGGTAACTTCCTCGATGGTTCACTGACCGGAAAGAAAGGCATTACTTACAACCAACGCGCTTCCGTATGTCTCGAAACACAGAAATATCCGGATACTCCGAACAAACCGGAATGGCCGTCGGCTGTACTTCGTCCGGGCGAAAAGTATACAAGCCAATGTATCTTCAAATTCTCTGTAGACAAATAATGGATTTATGAATGAGCTCCCTGCTCTCGGTTACCAATTATTTATTTCGGAATATATTCATGGGCAGCTATTTGTGAGGCTTTATTACGGCCTTCCGTCTCTTATTGGGACTGTTCTCTACAATATATTTCTATGGTTTACGGGAGTAGGGGGATTGATAAGTCTGTTATCGGGCAGCTCTTTTTCAAAAGATGGAAATGGAAATCAATAATTTATGAGATACTGGAAAACATATTATATCATCTGTCTTATATTTATGCTTACTCCGCTTACATTATGCGGACAGGTAGATGCAGAACGGTTACAGGAGCTGGACAAGCTAATGTTTAATGGGAGATATTTTGAATCAAAAGAGCTGTATAAGAATCTGTCTGATACGACAACTATCCCTTCTGATTTAGATTTGTTCTATAAATTTAGGATGGCACAGTTTTTGAACAAGACGGATAGTGCTGTTTACTATTTGGAGAAGTATATACCTTATTATTATGAGGATTGTGGAAATCAAGTGTTAATTCTTTATTCTATGTTGTTTGATGCATACATTGAACTTGGGTATAAAGATAAGGCACTATGTACTTATCAACAAATGAAACAGCTTTGGGATGAAAGTCTTTCAAATATAAATGGTAAAGCGTATGAGGGGTGGCAAACTGATATTAAAAATTTCTTATCCTATGCTGAAAGTGCCGTGAATTCGCCTCCTATAACAATGAAACGGAGCAATACATCTTCTTTTGTGGATATAAAAGGACATGACAAACCTGTTTTTCAAGCAAAGTATAATGGGATATCACAGACTACTATCTTTGATACAGGGATGCAACCTTACTGTTTTTTGAGTAAAAAGTTAGCCGAGGGGATGGGGATTCGATATGACAGCATTGAAAGGAATAAAGTAGTGGTGAATGAGACTTTGGTTTGTGTCCGAAGTATTATCGATTCTATTGAAGTCGGAAATATCACCTTTTATAATATTCCTACCCTTATCTATAAGGAATCTGAAAGTATTCCGTATGTATCCAGTTCATTAAGGAAGAAGAGGCGGATGAAGAAGGCTTTAGATTCGGTGCGTACATGGGTGGCGGAGCGTGTATGTCTTGGGCTACCGATCATGAAGTTGATAGGGAAAATACAGACTGATTATGATCATAATAGAATGTGTTTCCCTGTTTCAGATGTCACTCTTTCCAAGGAAGCAAATATTTATGCATACGAAAAAGGGCTTTATATGCGTATAAAACTTAATGACATTGATTTTACGGCTAATCTGGATACTGGATCTGGTGAATATATTGAAGTTGATTCTGCATTTTATGAAAAACATCAGAAAGAGATGCCAATTGGTTTTGTAATGAAAAAGAATAGGTTTGGAGTAGCTATGGTACATCAGGCGCGGATGTCCTCATATAAATCATTAAAAAATCCTGTAATTATATTTGATAACAAATTAATGCAGCCTCCGACTATAGATGATGAGGTAAGGGTATATTCTGTTAAATCTATAGCACCACTCTTTGATGGATTTGTAGGATATCGTTTTTATCGAAGCATAGGAAAGAAAGTGCTGCTGGACCTTGATAATATGCGTCTTGAAGCAGTGCAATGAGAGTTGGGTGTTTTTATGTATAAGTTGATGCCAAATAAAGCTCACTGGATAATGAGATAGCCTATAAAAGAAAGAAAATGTAAATCAATAGTAGTATGAGATATCGTAGGTCATATTATATCATCTGTCTTATTTTTATGCTTACTCCACTTACATTACATGGACAGGTCGCTGTTGAACGATTACAAGAGTTGGACAAGCTAATGTATAATGGAAGATATTTTGAATCAAAGGAATTGTACGAGAATCTATCAGAGACAACGACAATCCCTTCTGATTTAGAGTTATACTATAAATTTCGAATGGCGCAGTTTTTAAACAAGACAGACAGTGCCGCTTACTATTTAGAGCAGTTTATACCTCACCATTATGCAACTTTTGGGGAGAAAACACTTGTTTTTTATTCTAATTTGTTTGATGCGTATATAGAACTAGGGGATACGGATAAGGCATTGGATACTTATCTGCAGATGAAACGAATTTGGAATGAAAGTCTTACAAAGACAAATACAGGCGGAAAAGAATATGAGGAATGGCGAACTGCTACAGAGAATTTTTTATCCTATGCTGAAAATGCAGTGAATCTGCCTCCTATAAAAATGAAACGGAACGAAACGTCTTCTTTTGTTGATATAGAAGAAGGTGATAAGTCTGTTTTCCAGGCAAAATATAATGGAATATCACAGAACACTATCTTTGATACAGGGGTGGGCCCCTACTGTATCCTAAGTAGAAAGTTGGCGGATGGGATGGGCTTTAGATATGACAGCATTGACGAGAATAAAGTAACGATCAATGAGAACTTGATTTCTGTCCGGAGTATCATTGATTCTATTGAAGTTGGAAATATAACTTTTTACAATATTCCAGCCTTCATTTACTCGGACACCGCGAGTGTTCCATTTGTATCCGGTTTATCAATTAAGAGAAGAAAGAAGAGGAAGAAGGCTCATACTGTTGTAGATTCGGTGCGTACATTGTTTACGGATTGTGTGTTTCTTGGACTGCCGGTAATGAAATTGATAGGGAAGATACAGACTGATTACGAACATAACAGAATGTGTTTCCCCGTCTCTGTGCCCAATGCTCACCTTTCTAAAGCCCCCAATGTTTATGCATACAAATACGATTTGTATATGCGTATAAAACTTAATGGAACTGATTTTACGGCTCATCTGGATACGGGTTCTGATGAATATATTACAGTAGATTCTGCATTTTACGAGAAACATCAGAAAGAACTGCCGATTGGTTCTACCAGTAAAAAGAATACATTCGGGGTAGCTATGCTGCATCAGGCACGGGCGATCACATATAAAACGTTAAAAGATCCTGCAATAATATTTGATGATAAATTAATGCAGCCTCCTGGTCCGGAAGCTGTAAAAACATATCCTCTTGGCCAAATAGTTCCCGGTATATTCTTTGATGGAGTTATAGGCAATGGCTTTTATCGGAGAATAGGAAAGAAAGTGCTGCTGGACCTTGACAATATGCGTCTTGAAGCAGTGCAATGAGAGTTGAAATAATCTAAATGAGAATAGAATAGACGAAATGAAGAAAAATAAAACGAAAGGACTTTTTGCATCGATAGTGCTTGGAGTGGCGGTTACAGCTTGTGCGTCTGCTTCTTCTAGTGGTACGGTGACGGTAGTGGACCGACCGGACATACAGTCCGTCAATACCAATTATATCGGGTATCGCGCTCCGCTTCGACCGTTGAATTTTATAAAGTTGCCGGTAGGTAGTATTCAGCCTGAAGGCTGGGTGAAGAAGTATCTGGAGTTGCAACGCGACGGTCTGACCGGACACTTGGGAGAAATCAGCGCTTGGCTGGAAAAGGATAATAATGCCTGGTTGACAACCGGTGGCGATCACGGCTGGGAGGAAGTCCCTTACTGGCTCAAAGGGTATGGCAATCTAGCATATATCCTGAATGACCCGAAGATGATTGAAGAAACCAAATATTGGATTGAAGGTGTATTTGCCAGTCGCCAGCCGGATGGCTATTTCGGTCCGGTCAATGAACGTAACGGCAAACGCGAACTTTGGGCACAGATGATTATGCTCTGGTGTCTGCAATCTTATTATGAGTATTCTCAAGATCAGCGTGTCATTGACCTGATGACGAATTACTTCAAGTGGCAGATGACTGTTCCCGATGACCAACTTCTGGAAGATTATTGGGAGAAAAGCCGTGGCGGTGACAATATCATCAGTATCTACTGGCTTTACAACCATACTGGGGATGCTTTCCTGCTCGAATTAGCCGAGAAGATCCACCGTAACACAGCCGACTGGACAAAATCCACCTCCTTACCTAACTGGCACAATGTAAATATCGCCCAATGTTTCCGTGAACCTGCCACTTATTATATGCAGACCGGAGATTCAGCGATGCTGAAAGCTTCTTATAATGTCCATCATCTGATACGGCGTACTTTTGGACAGGTTCCCGGAGGTATGTTCGGTGCGGATGAAAATGCTCGTCTGGGATATATCGATCCCCGACAGGGAGTGGAAACCTGCGGCTTGGTAGAACAAATGGCTTCCGATGAAATCATGCTTTGCATGACAGGAGATCCCATGTGGGCGGAGCACTGTGAAGAAGTGGCGTTCAACTCTTATCCGGCTGCCGTGATGCCGGACTTCAAGGCATTGCGTTATATCACTTGTCCGAACCATGCTGTCAGTGATTCGAAGAATCATCATCCGGGCATTGACAATCGTGGCCCGTTCCTTTCGATGAATCCTTTTAGCAGTCGTTGCTGCCAACACAATCATGCACAGGGCTGGCCTTACTTCACCGAACATCTGGTACTGGCAACTCCCGACAACGGAGTGGCAACAGCTATTTATGCAGCTTGCAAAGCTACAGTGAAAGTGGGTGACGGTAAGGAAATCACTCTTCACGAAGAGACAAATTATCCTTTTGAAGAAGGCATTGCCTTCACTGTTTCTACCGATGAAAAGGTTGCTTTTCCATTTTATCTTCGTATTCCTTCATGGACTCAAAAGGTGGAAGTGCGGGTGAATGGCAAGAAGGTAAGTGCAGCTCCTGTAGCGGGAAAATATCTTTGCATCAATCGCGAGTGGGCGAATGGTGACCGTGTGGAATTGACTCTTCCGATGTCTTTGTCTATGCGTACCTGGCAGGTGAATAAAAACAGCGTAAGCGTAGATTACGGACCTTTGACTTTGTCTCTCAAGATTGCAGAGAAATATGTAGAGAAAGACAGTCGCGAGACTGCTATCGGTGATTCAAAATGGCAGAAAGGTGCTGATTCGAAGAAATGGCCTACTACTGAAATCTATCCGGATAGCCCCTGGAATTATTCATTGGTATTGGATAAGAAAGAACCTTTGAAGAATTTCAAGGTCATCCGTAAATCCTGGCCGGCTGACAACTATCCTTTCACAGTAGCCAGTGTACCTTTAGAAGTAAAAGCTATCGGTCGTCCGGTTCCTGAATGGAAGATAGATGAAACAGGACTGTGTGGCGTATTGCCGGAAGAAGATGCGGTGAAAGGTGATAAAGAAGAAATAACATTGATCCCTATGGGTGCGGCACGGTTGAGAATCTCTGCGTTCCCGAACACAAAAGAATAAATTAATAACTAGAAAACTTAGAATAAATGAAACGTATTGTTTTTTTAGATTACATCCGTGTGTTTGCATGCTTTCTCGTCATCCTTGTTCATGCCAGTGAGAATTTCTATGGTGCTCCCGGATCTACTGATATGGCAGGTCCGCAGTCTTTTCTAGCGAATGAAGCAGACCGGCTATGGGTATCAGTATACGATGGCTTTTCACGTATGGCAGTACCTCTGTTCATGATAGTCTCCGCCTTCCTGCTTGCACCGATGAAGGAAGGGCAGTCTATGTGGCAATTCTATCGCCAGCGCTGTCTTCGCATTCTTCCACCGTTCTTCATATTCATGCTACTGTACAGCACTCTACCTATGTTGTGGGGACAGATAGACGGAGAAACATCTATGAAGGACTTGTCGCGGATATTCCTGAATTTCCCGACGCTAGCCGGACACTTGTGGTTTATGTATCCTCTGATAAGCCTTTATTTGTTTATCCCAATTATATCCCCATGGTTGAGAAAAGCCACGGCTAAAGAAGAACGTTTCTTTATAGGGCTGTTCGTGTTGTCAACCTGTATGCCTTATCTCAATCGTTGGTGCGGTGAAGTGTGGGGACAATGTTTCTGGAATGAATACCACATGTTGTGGTACTTCTCCGGTTATCTGGGCTATCTTGTTCTAGCGCATTACATTCGTGTACACCTTACCTGGAACCGTTCCAAACGTTTCATTATAGGAACTATTTTAATGGTGATCGGTGCTGTATGGACTATTTATTCATTCTATGTGCAGGCTATACCCGGCGAACTCCATTCCACACCTGTAATAGAAATAGGATGGGCTTTCTGTACCATTAACTGTGTGCTTCTCACAACGGGTACATTCCTTATGTTTACATGTATCAAACGTCCGCAAGCTCCCAAGTTGGTGACGGAAACATCGAAACTTAGCTATGGCATGTATCTTATGCACATATTCTGGCTCGGACTGTGGGTGACTGTGTTCAAAGATACATTGGCGCTTCCCACTGTTGCCGCTATACCATGTATCGCAGTGGTTACGTTTATCTGTTGTTTTGTAACAACTAAGATCATTTCGTTTATACCGGGCAGTAAATGGATAGTAGGATAAATATCCGGAAACAATAAGATTTTGAATAGATAATCAAGTTTTTCCTGATTTTCTATTCAAAATCTTACTGTTTATAGCTTATTTCCCTCTTAATGTCCTCTTTTTCTTTTCACCTCTTTCACCCCTTTGTAAACAGTTCTTTCCCAGCTTCTTACGGGTGAACCCTCCCTCTGTTTGGAGCTTTATGCCGCTTTCATCGGTTTCACCAAATATACATTCCCATATTTGGTATGTTTGCGGGTGACCCCTGCCGCAAGCAAAACTTGCGCGAACGTAGCCGGATTACTTCCTCGCATGGCAGCGGGGTTATACATCTTCAGTTTCCTGAATATGTCCGAAGCCGAGAGCCGTTCGCTTCCCTCTTCATCATCTTTAGCTATCCGGAAGCAGGCATGAAAGACTTCCTCTGCCGGACACGGATGATAAAAAGCAGCATTGTGGCGTTGCAGTTCCCGTTCCTCTTCTTTGGTGAACCAATAGCGGATGCCGGAGAGCAGTTCAGCTTTCAGTTGGGCATAGATCTGATCGTGCATGATCCCTTCGCAATCGATCAGATGTTCTGCTTCAATGCAGATGAATCGCCGGCTACCGGTGGGATCGGTGAGCAAGTCAAAACGGTTGCTTGTACCGATGAAAGAAGCGATGCGCGGCAAGTTGCGGAAATTCTTTTGATAAGCTTTGCAGATATTCAGGTTTGCCATTTGCATCAGATTTTTCAATAATGGCATTTGCTGCGTTCCGTACTTGTCAAATTCATCCATGTTCAGAAGTCCCATTTCGGCAAGTAATCTTTCCGGTTTTCCTTGTGCAGACAGTTTCAGGTTGTCCATGTAATAACGTGACAGTGCCGGCGGCATCAGTGCCTTGCAAAATGTGGATTTTTGTCGTCCCTGCTCGCTGCTGACAAGTATGGGGGCTACGCTGTTGGCATGTATTCCCGTCATGCCTAACCATTGGGCGGTGAGTCCCAGCATCCAGGTATGGAAGCTTTTTATCCAGAGCTGATTGTCAGAGACACGCTGCGCCAAAGCCTCCAGTCTGTCTGTCCCATCCCAGCCGGGCAGTTCTTCCATGTAAAGCCGGAAAGGATGGTATTCAGGAATACAAGTGGAATAAATGTAACGGCTCAAGTCTTTATCCCAGCAGGATATGCCCTGGTCGTGTGCTTCCATGCAGAAAGTGTTCAGTTCCCGCTTACTTACAGGTTCGAAAGGAACGGCACGCTTGTTGGCAGGACGATATTCCGTTTCTTCCGTCAATAGGTTGTAACGAAAATCATACTGTTTTTGCAGGAATGTACGTACCTCTTGGGTTAATCGGACCGGTTGTTTTCGTTCTGTCTCTTTTTCCCTTCCAGTAGGCGGTGCAGTGTCCGGCAGGGGAACGGTATATTTATCTTCATGACATTTTAGCGTTTTCTGTGGCTCTTTGTCTGTTTTCTCAACTGCATCTTCTTTGTTCTCCTTCATTTGAAACAATTTTAGTTCCTTCAATACCTGTCTCCATATCAATGTTATTGCATTCATTATTTTTTCTATTTTTAAGTGATTAAAATCGGTTTATTGTTCAGCGCTGATACTGCGAATGTACTATCGGATGATACCGGTTTGCAAGTATTTCTCCGGAAAAAATATAAATTTCTACTTGACTGAAGAAGGCGGCTTCTTATCGTCCTTTTCTCTATTTTTTATCGTATCTTTGACGAAGAGTTATTGTTGATTCACTTTCGTGGTTTAATCAAATGACAAGAGTGATTTATTTGGATAACAACTGTGATTTAAATGAACCACGGTAGTGGTTTGATAATAAACTTAAAGTTTTTACATGAAATATATTCACTATCAAAACGTTAACTACTAATGGCTATACTTTACGATTGGTATGAGAATCCCGGTGAGTCCGACGATTCGGAAGAGAAAGGTTTGCATCCCCGCATTTTTTTGAATGGTAAGGTGGGAACGGATAAACTGTGCCGGATGATTCACGGACGCAGTTCGCTTTCTGTAGGTGATGTAAAAAATGCGTTCGAGATGCTTGCCCAAATTTGTGGTGAAGAACTACGTGAAGGACGCGAGGTACATATCGAGGGGCTAGGCTATTTTGCCCCTATTTTGAGGAGCACGCAAAAGGTGACCCGCAGTACTAAAAACAAATGGTCGAAGATGGAACTGAAAACAATCGGTTTCCGTCCGGATGCTCGCCTGCGGGGTGAATTGGTAGGTGTCAAAGCTAGCCGGAGTAAGTATGCGCGCCATTCGGAGTCTTTGTCGGAGGTGGAGATAGATATGCGGCTGAAGGAATATTTCGCCGATCATGACGTAATGCTTCGTTATGATTTTCAGGAAGTATGCTGCATGACACGGACTACGGCGAATCGTCATCTCCGGCGATTGCTGGAAGAAGGTAAATTGCGAAATATCGGCAAACGTATGCAGCCGATTTATGTGGCTGCAGCGGGTTATTACGGGGTATCTCGTGATGTGCTCCGGCGGTAAATGGAAACGATTTGAGTAAGCGTCAATTTGAAGTGTGTCGGTGAAAATGGTGAAAGCGTGATAGAAGGGCTTTTGCATGGTCGCTTTCACCCGCTTTCCTGCTCTGGATGGAGGTTTCGGGAAGAAGGTGAAAGTGGTGAAAGATGTAGTCTTATAGATGATTTACTTTCATTATTTGATTGAATAGTAAGGCTTTTTTAGTTATCTGTTAAATTGATAATATATCTGCTTAGAGGGGATTATTTAATAGCATCGAACTTCAGTGTCCCGTTTACGTCGATAATTTTCAAAGTACGGTTACCCTTTATTCCCATATCAATGAAATTGACCTTGTGTAAACCATTTCCCAATGCAGTTACTGATGTTACTTTAGATATGTCGCTTGGTCCGTCTTGCATACCTGTTCGGAAGTTCCATATCGCATATCCTTCGCCGTCATACTCGTAGTTATCTTTCAGCTGCTTTTGCAATTTGGCTGTACAATGCTTTTTTACTGCCGGAACATAATTCTTTGCTCCAAAAACGTAGTTTGCGTAGAAATCTTTGATGAACTGAATGGTTTTGGTATTGTCCACTTTAGGTGATTGTAGAATAATGGCAGTCCCATTGGCGAGAACAGCCTCATTGTCGAGACAACAAGCTTGAATTTGTATGGGTTGTAGGGCAAATCCTAGATGAATGATATATAAAAATAAAATCTTTTTCATATTCGTATATTATGTATTTTGAAAGTCTTATTTAGATTTAGCGACCTATTGCAAAGATAGCGTTAATTACGAAAAATGAACGAAGTATGTGAGAAAAAGATAATAATATCATATCAAAAGATGAAATGAATTGTTCAAAGTCATTTTGATAAGAGAGGGGGATGAATGTTATAATTAGGGATGAATAGGGGATATTTCGTTTATCTATACATTGCAGGGCAGCCGGATAGTAGCCTCATTGATTGTACTATTCTATTAAATGATATAGATTTAATGTGTATCTTTGTAAAAAATGCAAAATAAAATATGGAATCAAAATAAATAAAATCAGATAATTATGAAAAACATTTTCCTTCCCAAAGTAATGATGTGTATGATTGCACTGTTTACTTTAACTTTACCAGCTTCTGCACAAAATACAAATGCGACAGATGAGTACAAAGAAACGTTGAAGAAAATCATGGATTTTTCTGGTACTTCGACTACTACGGATGACTTTCTCCAGAGATTATCATCTATAATGAAATTGAATGCGCCGAAAAAGGATGAGGCTTATTGGAATGAGTTCTCTAAAAACTGGAAAGAGAAAGTAGAAAATAAGGTGTTTGAAATGTATATGCCTGTTTATGAGAAGCATTTAACATTGGAAGAATTAAAAGCTGTTGCTGCATTTTATGAATCTCCCGTAGGTAAAAAATATAAAGAGGCTTCATTGATTGTTATGCGTGAGACAACGCCGTTGTTAGTGCAGCAACTCCAGACAGAGATGTTCAAAGAGATAATGCCGGAGAAAAGTGAACGAGTAAAAAGAGGTGAACAGCGGTTGAAAGAATATGAGCAAAAGAAGAAGCGTGATAAAGAATTATATGCACAAGCCTATATGCTTCCAAGCGATAGTATAGTTATAGTTCCTGAAGAAGTGTATGAGAAAGCGTATGAGAATGGGATGTCTACAAGTCCTTCTTTATATTCGATTGAAAGGAGAAAGAATGATACTAAAGTGACATTCATTCAACCTATTTATTGGGATTGGCAATGGTTGTATTATAGTCCGGGATTTAAGATTATCGATAAGAAAAGTGGCGATGAGTATAATGTGCGGGGATATGATGGTGGAGCTCCGATGGGGAGGCTATTGGCTGTCAAAGGATTTAATCATAAATATATTTATATCAGTCTTCTATTCCCGAAACTGAAGAAAAGTGTGAAAGAAATAGATATTCTTGAGTTGCCACACAAAAAAGATAAAGAACAGTTGCCTTCTAATGACGATGGAAAGTCTAAATCATATTTTAATATAAAGGTGAAGGATTATCAGGTCGTTTCCGATAAGAAAAATAAGAAGATCTATTATTAGTTCAAATGATTATTAGAATTTGAAATGATAATAGCAGGTATTGAACATGAGTGTTTACTGTTTTTGATATAAATTTATTCTATATGAGAAATCGAATTATGATTTTATGCACGTTTTGTGCTATTGCTATATTTTCTTCTGCACAAGGAAAGTTTTCGATTAAAGGCAATGCTGGTGAGAAATGGAATAATCAGTTGTTGTATTTGTGTCTGATGGATGATGGAGAGAAAGCCAAAGAAGTCGTTCTCGACAGTGCAAAAGTGAAAAAGGGAAAGTTCTCTTTTTCTGGTGTACGTCAGACACCGAATATTGCACTTATTAAGGATAGGGATGGAGAAACCTATCCGTTGATTCTCGAAAAAGGAAAGATTGTGATCAATCTTACCACGAGGACCGTAGGAGGTACGCCGCTGAATGATACTTTGGATGTGGCTTGGAAAGGAATGCAGTCGGTGATAAATAATAACAAACAAATAGTGAAAAGTAATATTTCACTTGTTATGAGCCAGAAATCCGGAGGGAGTTTTAGAGAAGCACTGAAACGGGATACTACATTTGCTGCAATATGGCGGAGAAATGTGGAGATAGATTTGGCACAGAGGGATTCGATTCGCGCTTTTGTAGAAGAACACCAAAACAGTTTGGTGGGAGTATTTCTGTTATCTTTAGAAGAGGTGTCTATGTATTACAGTCTATTAGAAGATATGATGAGCGAGGCTTCTCCTGTGTTTTCGCAGCATGTATTGGTGAAAGATAAATTAGAAAAAATGAGGCAAATGGCCCGGCGTTTTGAGGCCGAGCGTGAAAAGAAAATGACTCCGGAGGAGCGTGAAGAACAAAAGAAACGGCAGGCAATGGACGCTAAGATAAAGATTGGCGAACGTTTTCCGAACGCTAAGGTGAAAGACAATGCTGGAGAGATAAAACAGTTGTCCGACTATGTAGGTAAGGGGAAGTATGTGTTAATAGACTTTTGGGCTTCATGGTGCGGTCCGTGCCGGAATGAAATGCCCAATGTGAAAGCTGCTTATGAGAAATATGCTTCTAAGGGATTTGAGGTGATTAGCATCTCTATAGATAAGAAACAGAAACCTTGGAGGACTGCTATTGAAGAACTCGGAATGAACTGGATACAAGTATTGAATGTGGATGCTGCTGATGTATATGGTATTTATGCAATACCCAAAACTTTTCTTGTAGATCCTAAGGGCATTGTTGTTGCAAAAGATTTAAGAAGTAAGAAGCTGGAAAAGACATTGTTTAATCTGTTGGAATGATTGTTGTATTATAGTATCGTGATTTGCTAATCTGGATGAATTTGTTCGTATTGGTGGACAATTCATACTTGCTGTGACAGTTAAGTTATATCGGATTTCTTACAGCAAGTATGAATAGCTATGGCTTAAATCAGAAGCCCGTCCAATAGCTCTAAATAAAGTCCGATAGCTTCTTCTATCTCTTTCAGCATAATATATTCCTCTGCCGTGTGTGAACGTGACGAGCGTCCCGGACCAATTTTTACCGATGGGAAGGACATTAAGGCTTGGTCGGACAATGTTGGAGAACCAAAAGGAACGCGTCCTAACTTCATAGCTTTCTGTACAAATGGGTGTTTCTCGTCAATTCGTGAAGAATTGAGACGGAATGAACGAGCTTGGGCTTCACAGGAAATATGCTTTTTGATTTCAGCAAACAGTTCTTCATTTGAGTAAAGCTCGTTACTCCGGACATCGACGATGAAAGTACATTTGTCGGGAATCACATTGTGTTGTGTACCGGCATTGATAACAGTAACACTCATCTTCACGGGACCCAACAAGGGCGATTCTTTCTCAAAACGATAGTCACGGAACCAGGCAATATCATCCAATACTTTGTAAATTGCATTGTCTCCTTCGTTACGTGCTGCGTGGCCTGCTTTACCTGTTGCGGTAACATCTAGTACCATTAATCCCTTCTCGGCAATGGCGGGTTGCATCTCTGTAGGTTCACCTACTATGGCGAACGAAACAGGAGGGAGCCCTTGTAATACACTCTCAATGCCATTCTTGCCTGAAATTTCTTCTTCACAAGAGGCCAGATAAATCAGATTATATTTCTGCGAAGTACGACATAGTTGCAGGAACACCTGTAATAACGAAACAACGCTGGCACCGGCATCGTTACTTCCTAATCCATATAACTTACCGTTTTCTTCACGTGGAGTGAACGGATCTTTCCGCCAACCGTTAACAGGTTTCACTGTGTCTATGTGGGAGTTAAGTAAAATAGTCGGCTTCTTCAGATCAAACATAGGACTAAAGCACCACACATTATTTCCTTTACGTCCCGTCTGCATACCTGCCATTTCAATATAGTTTTGCAGGAAATCCGCAGCTTGGGTTTCTTCCCGGCTGATTGAAGGAATACTAATCAGTGATTTAAGCAGGCTTACAGCCTCTGTTGTCATATACGGAATATCATATTTCATAGTGCAAATCTTTTATCTATACCTTAATATTTGCACAAAGATAGTCGTTTTGAGCAATAGTTTCAAATAAAACTAATACCTTTGTACCATATTTACTAATACAAAGAGTATGACTTATCATCATTTATCTGTCCTGGTCCATCGTCAGGCCGAAAAATATGGCGACAAGGTAGCCTTAAAATACCGTGACTATGAGACAGCTCAATGGATTCCTATTTCATGGAAGCAGTTCTCCGGATCAGTACGGCAAGCAGCTAATGCTTTCGTGGCATTGGGAGTAGAAGAACAAGAGAATATCGGTATATTTTCACAAAATAAACCCGAATGGTTCTATGTCGACTTTGGCGCGTTTGCCAATCGGGCTGTTACTATTCCGTTTTATGCAACGAGTTCACCTGCGCAGGCGCAATATATCATTAATGATGCGCAGATTCGTTTCCTTTTTGTAGGCGAGCAATACCAGTATGATGCTGCTTTCAGCATCTTTGGTTTCTGCACCTCTCTGCAACAACTGATTATTTTTGACCGTTCGGTAGTGAAAGATCCCCGCGACGTATCGTCTATCTATTTTGATGAGTTTATGGCGATGGGAGAGGGATTACCTCACAATGATACGGTAGAAGAGCGTACCGAACGGGCTTCATACGATGACTTGGCAAACATTCTCTATACATCCGGCACAACGGGTGAACCGAAGGGCGTCATGCTTCATCATTCCTGTTATCTGGAACAGTTTCATACACACGATGACCGTTTGACGACCATGTCGGATAAGGATGTATCTATGAACTTCCTCCCCTTGACACACGTGTTTGAGAAAGCATGGTGTTATCTCTGTATTCATAAAGGAGTGCAGATTTGTATCAATCTTCGTCCGGCGGATATTCAGACAACGATTAAGGAAATTCGTCCGACACTGATGTGTAGTGTTCCCCGTTTCTGGGAGAAAGTATATGCAGGTGTACAGGAGAAAATTAACGAAACAACAGGGTTGAAGAAAGCACTGATGCTGGATGCTATCCGGGTAGGTAGAATCCATAATCTGGATTATCTGCGTTTGGGTAAGACTCCTCCGGTGATGAATCAACTGAAATATAAATTCTACGAAAAGACAATCTACTCTCTACTGAAAAAAACAATCGGTATTGAGAACGGTAACTTTTTCCCGACTGCCGGTGCTGCCGTCCCCGATGAAATCAATGAATTTGTCCATTCGGTAGGAATCAATATGGTGGTAGGATATGGTTTGACGGAATCGACGGCCACTGTATCTTGTACATTGCCGGTTGGCTATGATATCGGTTCAGTAGGTGTTGTACTTCCGGGAATTGAAGTGAAAATCGGTGAAGACAATGAAATTCTTCTTCGGGGCAAGACGATTACCAAAGGTTATTATAAGAAAGCAGAAGCTACGGCTGCTGCCATTGAACCGGATGGCTGGTTTCATACAGGTGATGCCGGTTACTTTAAAAATGGCCAGCTTTTCCTGACGGAACGCATTAAAGACCTATTCAAAACATCGAACGGCAAATATGTTGCTCCGCAAGCTTTGGAAACGAAATTGGTTATTGACCGTTATATTGACCAGATTGCCATTATTGCCGATCAGCGTAAGTTTGTTTCCGCTCTGATTGTTCCTGTATATGGGTTTGTGAAAGAGTATGCGGAAGAAAAAGGCATTAAATACAAAGATATGGAGGAACTGTTGAAACATCCGAAGATTGTAGGATTGTTTCGTGCACGGATTGATACACTCCAACAGCAGTTTGCACACTATGAGCAAATCAAACGTTTCACTCTGCTTCCCGAACCGTTCAGTATGGAACGTGGAGAACTGACTAATACGTTGAAATTGAAACGGTCGGTAGTTGCCAAGAATTATAGTGAGCAGATTGAAAAGATGTACGAAGAAAATGAGAAATAAGAGATGGACGGTGACGGTGAACGTTAAATATGAAACGATAAACCGTAAACGATAAGTCGCAAACAATAAAACGGTGAACAAAATCTGTGCAATTGGCAGAGTTGTTCACCGTTTATTATTTATAAGTACATCTCCCTAATTAGTTTGTATTGTTTTCATTTTTACAAATTCCTTATAAAGAAAAACTTCTTGATTTTGATAGTATAAACTTATTTAGAGGACATACTTAGTTTATTCGTTCCTTTTTAGTATCCGAAAATCTGCTCCTGCGTCGATTCTTCAATAGGACCTACAGCTTTCAGCTTATCCAGTTCCAAATCCTTCTTATCTCCCAGAATGCAATAAACATACGCGCGTCCTTTTACCCATTGCTTTTGGAAATCGGCAATGTTTTTCAGCGTCATGTTCTGTATATCATTGTAGAGCTTGATACGTGGGTCTACGTTTTGGCCTAGGTCCTGTGCATTGATATAACTCCAGATGATGTCACCTTTGATGATACGTTCGGTACGCAGGCGGTTCGTTAATCCGTCTTTAGCCAGTTTGAATGCAGCCTCCGATTCCGGCATATTCTCATTCAGTCCGGAGAGTACGACATACGTACGTTCGTTGCCTGGAGATACGTAGAAAGTACAAGCCAAGCGATAGAATTCACTTTTCAGTTCCTCCGGTGTCATGTCCGAAGTACCCAGAGATTATGTCAGGAAGAGTGACAAGCAAGAAAGTTTCAATAGTTTGTTCATAATATGACAACATTTTAATAACAAAAACAAAGGTAGCAGATTTTTGCTTATCTTTGTCCCCCGATATCTGAATTTTGTAAATAATAAAATTGTAAATCAAATGATTACTATTGAACAACTTAAAGACGTGAAAGAGCGCACTGATGCGCTGAGGAGGTATCTTTGACATCGACGGGAAGAAAATTCAAGTCGAAGAAGAGCAATTAAGAACACAAGCTCCGGGATTTTGGGATGACCAGAAGAAGGCCGAAGCTCAAATGAAATTGGTGAAAGACCTGCAAAAGTGGATTGAAGGCTACAACGAACTCAAGACATTGGCAGATGAACTTGAACTGGCATTTGATTTCTATAAAGAAGAACTGGTGACCGAGGAAGATGTGGACGCTGCTTACGCCAAAGCTAGTGAAGCGGTAGAGGCACTCGAACTCAAAAATATGCTTCGTGACGAAGCCGATCAGATGGATTGTGTGTTGAAAATCAATTCAGGTGCCGGTGGTACGGAAAGTCAGGACTGGGCTTCTATGCTGATGCGTATGTATCTGCGTTATGCCGAGACCAACGGTTATAAAGCTACCATTGCCAACCTTCAGGAAGGTGACGAAGCCGGAATCAAAACCTGTACTATCAATATTGAAGGTGATTTTGCATACGGTTATTTGAAGGGAGAGAACGGTGTGCACCGCCTGGTTCGTGTTTCTCCGTACAATGCGCAAGGTAAACGTATGACTTCCTTTGCTTCTGTATTCGTTACTCCGCTGGTGGATGACAGTATCGAGGTAAATATTTTGCCTGCCAACATCTCTTGGGATACATTCCGAAGCGGTGGTGCCGGTGGACAGAATGTAAATAAGGTAGAATCCGGTGTCCGTTTGCGTTATCAGTATAAAGATCCTTATACCGGTGAGGAAGAAGAAATTCTGATTGAAAATACCGAAACCCGTGACCAGCCGAAGAACCGTGAGAATGCAATGCGTCAACTACGTTCCATCTTGTATGATAAGGAATTGCAGCATCGTATGGCAGAACAGGCGAAAGTGGAAGCCGGTAAGAAGAAGATCGAGTGGGGTTCCCAGATCCGTAGCTACGTATTTGATGACCGTCGCGTGAAAGATCATCGTACCAACTATCAGACTTCGGATGTGAACGGTGTGATGGATGGCAAAATAGATGGCTTTATCAAAGCTTATCTGATGGAGTTTTCTTCACAAGAATCATAAAAAATAAAATTAGCAAGAATTATTTTTGGAAAGTTAATAGATTTGTACTTACTTTGTTAGCGTTGAACTTTAAAGCTAACTATTATGGGTAAGGTGAAGAAAAAAGTAGCAATTAGTAAGAAAGAAGAAGAACAAGCCCAGAAGGTTGTCAAAATAGTGTTCGTCTCATTAATTATTTTGGCATTGATTATGCTGATCGCATTTTCCTTTTTCGGCTGATAAGTTCGCCACAAATTATACGGTTAACCCAGATTGTTTGGTTATTGATAGGATGAATATCAAATCCGATCTGTGTTAATCTGCGTAATTTGTGGCGAACTCTTTGTTTTGTAATGCATTTGTGTTCTCTGTAATATAAATGTAACTTTTCTGTCATTTTCCCGTAGTTAATTTGTCATCTCCGTGTATCCTCACAGTTGTACTTTTGCCGTGAATTTAGTAGCAGACAACTGAAATGAGTAGAATCAGAACAACCGTCGTTATGCTTTTGCTGGCGACAATGGCCTTTGGACAGGCAAAAGAAGATGCAGGGGATGGTAAGATGCTGGATAAACAGACCATGGAGTTTAAGGATTATCTGCCGGAGATTCACGGAACAATCCGGGGAAAGTACGAATACCAGACAGAAACAAGTGAAAGCCGTTTTGAAGTACGTAATGCACGCTTCAGTGTTTCGGGAAATGTGCATCCGATAGTTGCTTATAAAGCGGAAATCGACCTTTCCGATGAAGGCTCTATCAAGATGCTTGATGCGTATGCACGTGTTTTTCCGGTGAAAGACCTGAATTTTACGATCGGTCAGATGCGCGTTCCTTTCACGATAGATGCTCACCGCTCACCACATCAGCAGTATTTTGCCAACCGTTCATTCATTGCCAAGCAAGTAGGAAATGTGCGTGATGTCGGTTTGACGGCTGGTTATACGAATAAAGACGGTTTCCCATTTATTCTTGAAGGGGGATTGTTTAACGGCTCCGGTCTGACAAATCAGAAAGAATGGCATAAAACGCTGAATTACTCCATAAAAGCGCAGTTACTGCCTAATAAGAACTGGAATCTGACACTTAGCACCCAAATGATAAAACCGGAAAATGTGCGGATTAATATGTACGATGCCGGTGTCTATTATCAGAATGACCGTTTTCATATTGAGGCGGAATATTTATATAAAATGTACGGTCACGAAGCATTTAAAGATGTTCATGCGGTGAATAGTTTTATTAATTACGATTTACCATTAAAGAAAGTATTCAATAAAATCTCCTTCCTGGCTCGCTATGATATGATGACCGATCATAGTGATGGTAAGATGGATGAAACGACAAAAGCTTTGATTATAAATGATTATGCCCGACATCGTGTGACAGGCGGAATCACATTAAGTCTTTCCAAAGCTTTCATTGCCGACCTCCGATTGAACTTCGAGAAATATTTCTATAAGAACTCCGGCGTTCCAAAAGAATCGGAACGGGACAAAATCGTGATTGAGTTTATGACGAGATTCTGAAATAAATTGAGACTTGAAAATTGAGAATTAAGAATTGTAGTTTTCTGATACATGATGTGAGATGTCAAACTATCATTTTTTAATTCTCAATTTTCAATTTTTAATTTATCTTTGTGCCATGGCACAGGAAATAGAACGTAAATTTTTAGTTATCGGTGAATTCAAGTCTTCGGCTTTTGCGCAAAGTCACATTGTGCAGGGGTATATCAGTAGTGCTCGCGGGCGTACTGTCCGGGTTCGTATTCGGGATGATAAAGGTTATCTGACAATAAAGGGAGCTTCTAATGCTTCCGGTACTAGTCGTTATGAATGGGAAAAGGAGCTGGCCTTATCAGAAGCAGAAGAATTGATGAGGCTTTGCGAACCGGGGATTATTGACAAGACCCGTTATTTGGTACGTAGTGGCAAACATGTATTTGAAGTCGACGAGTTTTATGGTGAGAATGAAGGACTTATTGTGGCAGAAGTAGAGCTGGAATCGGAAGATGAGGCTTTTGTAAAGCCCGACTTTATCGGTGAGGAGGTAACGGGCGACATACGCTACTATAACTCACAGCTAATGAAAAAACCGTATAAAACGTGGTGAGCGTTAACAAATAAACCGTATATTTGTTCTTATATAAAAAAGAGAGCAGTATATGGATATGGAACAGTTGTACAGTTATGTGCCGCGTGAATTGGTTACTTTTGTTTTAGTAACCTTGTTTTCTTTATTAATCGGACTTTCGCAACGTCGAATCAGTCTGAAGCGTGAGGGGGAAACTACTCTTTTCGGAACCGACCGCACCTTTACCTTTATTGGTATACTGGGTTACTTGCTTTATATCTTAGACCCTACGGATATGCGTCTGTTTATGGGAGGTGGAGCGGTATTGGGATTGCTGTTGGGATTAAACTATTATGTAAAGCAATCACAATTTCATGTTTTTGGTGTAACTACCATCATTATTGCCCTGATTACTTATTGTATGGCTCCTATCGTAGCTACCCAACCTTCCTGGTTTTATGTCATGGTAGTTGTGACTGTGCTCCTGCTGACTGAACTCAAACATACTTTTACAGAGTTTGCTCAACGGATGAAGAATGATGAAATGATTACGTTAGCCAAGTTCTTGGCTATCAGCGGTATCATATTACCGATGCTTCCGCATAAGAATCTGATTCCGGATATTAATCTTACTCCTTATTCTATCTGGTTGGCAACGGTAGTAGTATCCGGCATTTCCTATCTCTCTTACCTATTAAAGAGATATGTATTCCATGAATCCGGAACGTTAGTTTCTGGTATTATTGGTGGATTATACAGCAGTACGGCTACGATCTCGGTACTTGCCCGTAAAAGCCGGAAAGCCTCTGAACAGGAAGCGACTGATTATGTTGCTGCCATGCTGTTGGCTGTCAGCATGATGTTTCTACGATTTATGATACTGATACTTATTTTCAGTAGAGAAATCTTCCTGTCTATTTATCCGTATCTGTTGACTATGGCGGTGGTGGCGGCTATTGTTGCCTGGTTTATCCATTCCCGACAAAAACGACCGGAAGACCAGCCTGCTGAAACAGAAGAAGATGATAGTAGCAACCCGTTGGAATTTAAAGTTGCTTTGATTTTTGCCGTACTCTTTGTGATATTCACTTTCTTAACTCACTATACGTTAGTGTATGCGGGCACAGGCGGATTAAATCTCCTTTCTTTTGTATCCGGTTTTAGTGATATCACTCCTTTCATATTAAACTTGTTGCAAAATACAGGCAGTGTGGCTGCACTGATAATTACTGCTTGTAGTATGCAGGCTATTATTAGTAATATAATGGTAAATATGTTCTATGCTCTATTCTTTGCAGGAAAGGGGAGTAAACTTCGTCCTTGGATTTTGGGAGGATTCGGTGTGGTAATTGCTTGTAATCTCGTTTTGTTGCTGTTCTTTTATATTTAAGAAAGGGGAGCAATTGATCGTTTTTCATTAGTCCTAGTTCTAGTAATTTACTATTTTGTCGAATATAATCGATGAAATAGATGTGTTTTTGTCGACTATATTCGATAAAAATAATCTATATTTGTCGAATATAATCGATAATGTAAAATGAATAAGGAACTGATAAAAGGATTGATAGCTGAATATCAGCAGTTTGTAAAGAGCGTGTCATTCGTGAAACGTGCGGTGACTCTATCTGATAACTTCAATTATGTCTTTGTAGGTTTACGTCGGGTTGGGAAGTCTTATTTGATGTATCAGCAGATACATCATTTAATAGAGATAGGTATTTCACCGGAAGAGATTCTTTTCTTTAATTTTGAGGATGAGCGAATAGCTGGTATGGATACAGAACATCTTGATATGATAAAGAGATGTTATGAAGAGATGTATTCTCATCGTCCTATATTTTTTTTAGATGAAATACAGATTGTACCGCATTGGGAACAATTTGTCCGACGGCTTGCCGATCAGAAGTACAGGGTTTATGTAACAGGGAGCAATGCTAAGATGTTGAGTAAGGATATAGCTACTACTCTAGGGGGACGTTTTATGATTCAATACGTCTATCCTTTCTCATTCCGTGAGTATTTGTCATCTAACGGTGTTCAATTAGATAAGCTTTGGATTTATAAGAACCGTTCGGAGGTAGTCCGACATTTCGATACTTACTTTCGTTTTGGTGGTTTGCCTGAACTGTTAGTGGCCGAGGGACAAGAGAAGCGACAATGGCTGAGTAGTCTTTTTAATAAGATATTCTTCGGTGATTTAGTGGCTCGTTATTCTATTCGAAATGATATGGCGTTAAAGGTACTCATTCGAAAACTGGCTGAAAGCGTGAAACAGCCTTCTTCTTTCACTCGCCTGGCTAATTTAGTATCTTCTACAGGCAAGAAAATTACCACTGATACTATTATAGACTATTTGAATTATCTGGAAGATACCTGGATCCTATTTCCTTTAGAAAACTATGTAAGTAAGTTAGCTGATAAAGTATCCAATAAAAAGTTCTATTTTATGGATAATGGAATACTGAGTCTGTTTTTAATGGACCCGGAAACTTCTTTATTGGAAAATCTTGTAGCAGTAACACTAAAGAAACGGTATGGCGATGGTTTATATTTCTATCATCGGAATATAGAAGTAGACTTTTATCTGGATGAAGCACATAAGGCCATACAAGTATCATATAGTTTAAAAGATCCAGAGACTCGAAAACGAGAAGTGAATGCCTTACTGAAACTTGCAGAAAATGTGGCAGTGGATGATCTGTGTATTATTACCAGAGACGAAGAGGAAATGATCGTAGAAGGAGAGAAGACGATTCGGGTTGTGCCGGTATGGAGGTGGTTGTTGGATGATGAAGAATGAAAGTTTGTTTTTTATTTGCTAAGTTCCTCTTATTATAAAAAGAGAATACTACGTGGATATGGAACAGTTGTATAGCTGTGTGCCTCATAAATCAGTTACGATGTTTTTAGTGACTTTGTTTTCTTTATTAATGTTACTTGTCATATTAAAGTATGTTTGATATAAGGTTGAAAACGTGCAAAATATCTGCTATCTGCAACACTATGCTACATTGGCTATTGGTGTCTTTGGCATTTTTTTTTGTTGCAGATGGCAGATAAGGTGAAAAGATTTACAGTGTATCCTAAGCTTCTTTCCAATGATTCATGATTATTATACTATAGATTGCAATAACTTGATATTTCCTATTGGAACCATGCTTTTTCATTGTATTTAGCTTCCACTTCTGACTCAATATCGGGCGGAAGATTATGAAAGAAATCAATGTGGGTTTTCTCTTCCAGCTTATCTATAGACATAGCATAGCTCTTGATAGTGGAACTTGGGTCATAATCAAATTGATTCACGTAATACGCCATTCCCTGTGTGTATTGCCCATTTTGGTATAAAAGAAGAGCTATAAAATAGAAACGTGGAACAGCAACATGATTTCCCGTATATTTTATTTCTTCGTCATCTATATACCCTCCTTTAACAACGTATAACGTATCATTATCTCCTAATTTATGTACAAAATCATTCTTTCCATTTGGAGCTTTTATTGATTGTTCGAATTTGGTCCAGAATCCAGTATTGAAAGCTGTTGATTGGGGGCTCATATTTGAATAATAGAAAGTTTGTTTGTTTGCTTCTAGTGAGTATGTACGATCGTATGATGCACATAAATGTCCTCTACTATATTCTTTATAGTCTTTTTCATAAGTCCTATATTCTTCGGGTATTTTTTTATCGTACATCCAGGCGTCAGTACGAGATACATTGGATATTTTAGTTTTACTATCAAAAGTAAATGCGACCCAGCGTGCATGCTTTTTTGAATAATCATATTCCATACTATATGTTATAATTTCTTTCCCTTCTATGTTTGTAGTATGTGTTATGAATTGATTCATGCTTCCACCTTTCAACTTCGGAATTTCAATCCTCCCTGCATATCCAGAAGGTTTTTCCGGATCCGGGTCTGGATCCGGATTCGAACTATCGCCTGCTAATTGTTTGAGTGTAAATTGGGCTTCTTCTTTTCCGGAAGTGATTGTAATAATGACACTTCGTTCAGCTCCGGTATTTGCTTTCATATATCCACTGATAGAGCCATTTCCATTGCCGGATGCTCTACTCAATGTGCACCAAGTCTCACTGCTTGAAGCCTGCCATATGCCGTCAACTTTTACACGAATGATAAATCCGCCTCCGTTTCCATTGATTTGCGTTTGGTCTATAGAGGCGATTCCTTGATTCGTATTGCCCGGATTATCAGGGAGCTCGGGAGAATCCTGTTCACTACATGAGATTGCAGTGCTACAGGTTATGAACAGGATGAATAGTCTAAATAATGCTTTTGTCATTTCACTTCTTTAATTAGATAAATAATAGTAGGCAAGTGATCGCTATATCCGTTTAACCATACACCACCTGCTTGCGTCCGTTTAGGATATCCTTTATATTTCCCTTCTTTTTGGAACATGAAATCACGGCGGAAGATTTCATGTTTATAGAATTTCAGTGTACTGCGGTCAGTGCCCAACAAATTCCCGGTGAATACAATTTGATCGAACAAATTCCATTTACCTTTGTACATCAGAGTTCCGTATCCTTTCTTCAAAGTATCCCACCACGGATTGTACAAGTCTGTAGGACCTACATCAGCAGGTTTCCGCTTAGCTCCAAGTGCTACAGCCATACTTTTATCCATCGGGTCATCGTTCATATCCCCCATGATAACAATTTTGGCTGCGGAGTCTTCCCTTAACAGTGAGTCTTTGATCGCTCTAACTTGCTCCCCTGCGCGTTCACGCACCGGAGAAGCGGCAGCTCTCGAAGGCCAGTGATTGACGATAAAGTGCATTTTCTCACCTGCGATATTACCGCTGGCAATCAAGAAACCACGTGTTTTATGCACTGTATCATTGATATATACATAAGGTACGAGTTTACTATTTGTCAGTTCAAACAATTTGGGATTATAGAAAAAAGCACAGTCTACACCACGTCTGTCTTCTCCTTCGTAGTGAACATACTGGTACCCTTTGTCCGCTAAGGCAGGTTGTTTCAGTATGTCTTCCAATACTCTGTAATTTTCGATTTCAGAAACGCCGATAATGGCGGGACCCATTGGTAACTTGTCGGTACTTAACATACTTAATATTTCCGACATGTTTTTCAGCTTAGCCTTATACTTCATCGTATTCCACTGATTAGTACCGTTAGGAAGATACTCGTAGTCATTCTTACCTTCATCATGAATGGTGTCAAACAAATTCTCCATATTGTAGAACGCTACACTGTAGAGGGCAAATTTCTTTTCTTGTCCGTAGGCCATGAGGACAAAAAGAGCGAGTACACCTAAAGTCATTAAGCTTTTTTTCATCTTTAAAATTGATTTTAAAAGTGGGTAATTTGTCTTTTGTATGACAAATATCTAAAAAGAAAACGGAAAAACCACCCTTGCTAGTTACTTTTTTTGCAAAAAACATTGTTATATATAAAATTCTTTGTTATTTTGCGTAACAACATATTTCTTTTATGTTGCAAAATGAAAGACCAATTAACATTAATATAAATTAAATTATGAAACAACGACTAGGGTTAGCGATCGTGCTATTTTGCTTAATGCCAGCACTTTTTGCGCAGCAAAAGGCAAAGCAAAACGCCCGTGAGGACAATGCTTCTTTCATGTTTACAGAATCACAATTGAATGAGGATGATGATGCAGCACAGAGCACATCTGCATTGGTCACTTCTAACAATGATGTTTATCTGTCAAATGTAGGTTATCTGTTTAGCCCAATGAGATTTCGTGTAAGGGGATATGATTCCCAGTACAGTGACATGTATATCAATGGGGTACAGTTTAATGATGCAGAAACAGGACGTTTCAGCTACGGATTAATAGGAGGATTGAACGATGCTACCCGTAATAAGGAAGGGATCGGTCCTTTTGAATTTAACAACTTTACTTTTGGTGCGATAGGAGGTGCCACCAATATCAATTTACGTGCCAGCCAATATGCGGCTGGCTCAAAACTAACACTGTCAGGTAGTAACCGCAACTACATTTTGCGTGGAATGTATACTTATTCTACAGGTCTGATGAACAATGGTTGGGCATTTACCGGATCATTGGGGTATCGCTGGGGTAATGAGGGAAATATTGAAGGAATCAAATATAATTCTTTTTCTTACTTCCTTGGTGCGGAGAAAGTATTCAACGAACGCCATAGTCTCTCTTTGGTAACTTGGGGAACACCGACAGAGAGAGGACAGCAAATGGCGGCAACCGAAGAAGCTTATTATTTAGCGAACAGTCATTATTATAATCCGAACTGGGGATATCAGAATGGAGAAAAACGAAATGCACGTATTGTACGTCAGTTCGAACCATCGGCTATTGCTTCATGGAATTTCACTATTGATGATAATAAGAAATTAGTGACAAGTGCCGGATTCAAATATTCCAACTATGGGAAAAGTGCTCTAGGTTGGAATGGTAATGCGGCCGATCCACGCCCGGATTATTATAAAAAGTTGCCTAGCTCAATCTTTGATGTATGGGAATCTGTTCCTACTGCCGATGAATTGCAGCAGTTTAATGAAGTCACAGATAATTGGAAAAATAATAAAGCTTATCGTCAGTTAGATTGGGATGCTCTTTATTTTGCCAATAAACAGGCGAATGCATTAGGTAAAGAGACACTTTATTATGTAGAAGAACGTCATGACGATCAGTTGGCTTTCAACCTTAGTTCGGTATTCAATCATCAATGGAATGAACACAACAGCTACATTGCGGGAGTTGCCGTGAATACAACCAAAGGTATGCATTATAAAAAAATGAAGGATTTGCTGGGCGGACAGCTTTATACTGACGTCGACAAATTTGCAGTGCGCGATCATGGAGCTAGTTCCAGTATGGTGCAAAATGATCTTGATAATCCTAACCGCCGTATTGGTGAAGGTGATAAATTTGGTTATGATTATAACATCTATGTGAATAAGCAGAGTGCATGGGTGCGTTATCAGGGTAACAATGGCGGGTCATTAAACTATTTTGCTTCCGGTAAGATAGGATCTACACAGATGTTCCGCGATGGATTGATGAGAAACGGACGTGCTCCGTTGAAATCACTTGGTAGCAGCGGTACGGCTAAATTCCTTGAAGGAGGTATAAAAGCTGGTTTGAATTGGGCTATCAATGGTAACCATTCCTTCACGCTGAATGCCGGATATGAAGAACGTGCACCGTTGGCTTATAACTCTTTTATCGCTCCACGTATTAAGAATGACTTTGTGAGAGACTTGAAAACAGAGCGCATCATTGGTGGTGATTTGACTTATAACTTCAACACTCCATGGGTGATGGGACGTTTGACTGGTTATTACACTCGCTTCCAGAATCAGGTAGAAATGGATGCTTTTTATAATGATAGCGAAGCACGTTTCACTTATCTTTCTATGAATGGCATTGAAAAGGAACATTGGGGAATAGAAGCAGCGGCTACCTTTAAGTTGACAAGTGAACTTTCATTGACGGCTATCGGTACTTGGAGTGAGGCTAAATACACCAATAATCCGGATGCGGTATTGACATATGAAAGTGAGAATGAGTCAAACCTCGATCGTGTTTATGCTAAAGGTATGCGTGCTAATGGTACTCCGCTTTCTGCTTATAGCCTTGCTTTGGATTATAACGTAAAAGGTTGGTTCTTCAATTTGACCGGAAACTATTATGATCGTGTATATATCGATTTCTCAAGCTATCGTCGTCTTGGCAGTGTATTGGATAAAAATGGTGCCGGTGTAGATGCTAATGGAAATCCGGTTCTCCATGTACCGGGTCAGGAGAAACTGGATGGTGGATTTATGTTGGATGCTTCCATCGGAAAATACATTCGTTTACGCAATGGAAAGAGCATTAGCCTTAATTTGAGTTTGACTAATATCTTGAACAATACAGATTTGCGTACAGGTGGTTTCGAACAGAACCGTGATGATAATTACAAAGACGGTGACGCACGTGTTTACAAGTTTTCTAAGAACTCTAAGTATTTCTACGCATTCCCGTTCAACGCTTTCTTGAACATTGGTTATAGATTTTAAGAATGTGTAGTTATCAATCCAAAACAATAAGAAAGGAAGAAACAATTATGAAGAAATTACTATCTATATTATGTACCGGATTGCTGCTATGTGGCGCAGGTCTCACTTCCTGTGAGAACTATGATGATCCGGTGACGGGAAATGCTTATGGCAATAATTCAATCCCGGAAGGACGCACCATTTCAATAGCTGCGCTGAAAGAGAAATACAATGATTTCATCGATACAAGTAAAGATACCTATACCACTATCGAAGGTGAAACGCGCATTGAAGGAGTGATTACCTGCGATGACGAAAGTGGAAACTTATATAAGAAGCTGGTGGTAGCAGATGAGACAGGTGCTATCGTTATCGGTGTTAATGCAACCGGATTGTATGCATTCTGCCCGGTAGGACAGAAAGTGGTAATCGACTGTAAGGGTTTGCAGATAGGTAGCTATCGTAAACAGGCGCAGATCGGAACAGTATATAATAATTCTGTAGGCCGTATGTCGGAATATGTATGGAAACAACATGTACGTCTGATTAATGAACCCCAATTATATTATCCAGAACTGATACCGATTGAAATTACTACTCCAGCTGATCTTGCTGCTATAGACTTGAAAGAAGCTCCGGTACTGGTTACTTTCAAAGATATAAAACTTTCCGAAGCAGATGGAACAGCGACTTATGCTCCAGGAGATGAAGGTTCAGTAAAACGTTACTTCACTTATGCTGACGGTACGCAGAGTGGAAGTAATCTATTCCTTTATACCAGTGCTTATGCAAACTTCTCAATGGAAGTAATGCCGCAAGGTAGTGTAAATATTACAGGTATTTTGTTGCGTTACAATAACCAGTGGGAGGTTGTTGTTCGTACTTTAAGCGATATCAAACGAAATAATTAATTCAATTAACACATATAATTATGAAAAAGATTCTAAATGCTTTATTCTTGACACTGCTTGCGGTGTTCACATTTAGTTCATGTAGTGATGTACCGGCTCCTTATGATATATTGGGAGAAGGTGATGTTCCGGGATTGACGGGTGATGGTACGAAAGAGAATCCATATAATATAGAGGCTGCACAACAGAAACAAGATGGTTCTATAGCTTGGGTGCAGGGATACATTGTGGGTGCTATAGAAAATGTATATGATGATAAAGGAGAATTTGCAGGCAATAAGGCTAGTTTTACAGCTCCTTTTACTATAACATCTAATGTGCTGATAGCTGAAAGTCCTGATGAAACTAATGAAAGCAAATGCTTGCCGGTAAAAATAAAGAATGGAAGTGAACTGTCTACTGCTTTAAACTTGAAAGACCATCCTGAAAATAAAGGAGGAGTCTTATTGATTCAAGGTGAGTTAAGTGCTGGTTTTGGAAAAGCAGCATTAATAAATACAACAGCTGCAGTATTTAATAATAAAGAGATTGGCGAAGAACAAGGTGGAGAAGACCTAGATCCTGATAATCCTCTGGGATTAGACACATCAGTAGCTCCATTAGTAGATTTATCTAATAATTTTGATGATGTTCAACATCAGGCAGATTATTCAAAAGCTGGTTGGATTAATAAGGCTGTTAAAGGAAATAGAATTTGGCAAGGTGCTATTTATGATCCTCAAAAATATTTGGCAGCTTCAACTTATGGAGTAAATAGTGGTGAGACAGCAGAATATTGGTTTGTGACTCCTTATTTTACAGTTAATGCAGATAAGCAATTTACTTTTAAAGCTACTGTAAATAAGTATTCTGAAACAATGTCTCTGAAGGTATTCTTCTTGCAGATGAAAGATGGTAAAATGGAACGCCATGAAATATCTGTTACTGGTATCCCTACTTCTGGTACATATCAATGGACAAGTGATTTAAAGGTAGATTTAAGTACTTATGCGGGGCAGAATGGTTTTGTTGGCTTCCAATATGTTGCATTGCGTGGGGCAGAAGTACAAACTTATGGGATTGATGATATTGTATATGGTGAAGGCGGTGGAACAGAAACTCCGGGTGGTGATGACCCATTCGGATTGGATGATTCTAACCCTAAAACAACTTTTGAAGCAGACTTTGAAGATATCACAGAACAGAATAAAAACTACACTTTAGAAGGATGGACAAATAAAGCTATTCAAGCAGCTAATCTTTGGCAAACTGCAACTTACAGTAGTGATAAATATATTAAAGCAACTCCTTATAATATAGCTGCTGATGCAACAATGGAGGCATGGTTTATTACTCCCGCCTTTATTGTTAATTCGGCTAATAAATTCACATTTGACTGTGCGGGAGCAAATTGGAAAGATGATATGGTATTGAAGGTCTTCTTCTTACAAAAAAGTGCTGATGGAACAGTTGTTAAGAATGAAGTTGTAGCTAACCAAATTCCTACTTCTGGAACTAATTTTGAATGGGTGAGAGGTATCAATATCGATTTGAGTGATTATAATGATAAAATAGGATTTGTTGGATTCCAATATACTGTTGTAAGTACAGGCGTGAATAAGAGTTTACCTACATATCAGATTGATAACGTGAAATATGTAACAGGTGAAAGTGGCGGAACTGATCCGGAACAGCCAGGTGATAAGGTCTATACCAGCAGTATAACATTGCCGGAAGGTACAGATCCTGATGCTAATAAAGCATCTGGAGGAAAAGTTGTAATTGGAGGCCAGAAATATTCAATTTTGAAATTAGGAACAAGCAAAGCTTTTGGTTCTTGGAACTCTCCAATGTTGCAAGCAGGTGCAAGTAAATTGTCTTTCTTTGCAGTTGGTTGGACTGGTAAAACTGGTCAATTGACAGTCGTAATAGAAAATGGTGGTACATTTGAAGGAGGTGCAACAAGCAAAGTGATTGCTTTAGATGGAAAAACGGCTGGTGCTGCAGATAATCCTCCATTTACAATTGCTCCGGCAGATACAGACTTCTATCAGTATGCAATGAGCGGAGTTACAGCTGCGACTACAATTAAGTTCACTACTGAAGGGGCAACTAGTGATAAAAGAGCTATAATTTTTGGTATTAATATCAAGTGATATAAACTATCTATATGACTGCAAGAGAGGTTGTCATAAACAGCAACCTCTCTTGTTCTTTTTATGTGAAATGAAGAAATGGCTGATCGAATGAAGTGTAATATTATAGTATTAAGTTTATTATGTATAAATTTCTGTGCTTGTGATAAAGACGAGAACAACAACTCTAATAATTTTGCCACTGGCATCGTAGAACTACCTGCACTTCGCAATGGTGCAAACGATGTGTTTGTAACACACTGCACCACTTTCAATGGGCAGAAAGTAACCTCTTTCAGTATGGAATACGATAAGAGTAAGAAGCATTCCCGTTGGGTTGCTTTTCGATTCGATAATCAAACTAGACTGCAAGGGGCAACTCGTGGCGATAATTTTATTCCGGACCCTTCTCTTGATATGGAATATCAGCGTACTCAAACAGATTTTGGGAGAAAAGGTTATGATAGAGGGCACCTCTGTGCTTCCGCTGATCGACTTTATAAACAAGATGCTAACGACCAGACCTTTTATTATACAAATATGAGCCCACAACGGAACAATTTTAATACAGGTGTTTGGTTAGCATTGGAGGGACAGGTGCAATCATGGGGACGTAGCTGTACATCTTCAGATACTTTGTATGTGGTAAAAGGTGGAACGATTGATAAAGAAGAACAAGTCAAAGAATATATAGGTGGCGACCGTAGCAAGCCTGTTCCTAAATATTATTATATGGCTTTGTTGTTTAAAAAGGGAGATTCTTTCAAAGCTATTGCCTTCTGGATGGAACATACAGACAATAAACCTGCAAAAACAATAAAACTTGTTGACTATGCATTATCAATAGACGAACTGGAAGAAAAGACAGGAATCGATTTCTTCCCGAGTCTGAATGATAATTTAGAAAATGCGCTTGAGGCTACGTATTCAACAAAAGCGTGGTCGGGATTGGAATAAGATCACCACGTTAATAATAACAGTCTCTTTGTCAAGGCGGGGTATACTTCAGGATTCTACCACCCATTTCTCGATATTACGGGTTTTCTCACTGAAGTTAATCCCTATCTTGAATAGTTTGCGTCCATCCGCTTCGAAAGGCAGTGCATAGTGTTTGTCATTAATCTGCTGCAAAGCCTCTTCTGCTGTTCCGTTTAGCTTGAATTCCATTATATAAATGAACTTCTCTGTCTGTAGCACGAGATCTATACGCCCGTCATTAGTGTGGTATTCCACCTTGGTATAGAAGCCAACTAGCTTGAAAACGATGAAAAGTACGTTCTCATAATGTAGTTCCTGCTCCCGGATTACTTCGTAAGTCGTATCGGCAAAGAAACTCTGCAGGCGGTGGAAGAAAGAATCATAATCTCCCGTTTCTACTTCACGGACGAATTTTTGAACTTCAAATGGGGATTCCACCTTATTCACATTCGCGTAAAAAGGAAGCAGAAAGCGAATGAATCCTTCTTCTACTTCACGATTGGGGAAACCTAAACGGTATATGCCAAAACGTTCGTCATATCCTTTAATGGTGAGGTATCCGCTTTGGTAAATCACTGGAATCGGGTTGGTTGATTCGGAGTCGATGCTATTCAGTACTTGTGCATCAGTTTCTTCGTGTGCCATCCGTTCCAGATCATAATGATGCTTTTTTAGTAACTTAACCAGATAGGTAGGTGTCCCCGTCTCAAACCAATAACTGCCGAATTCTTTATATTTGAAAGCGTTGAGCAGACTAAACGGATTATATATACCGATAGAATTATGTGTAAAATGATAGCCATCATAATATTCTTTTAGTTTTGTACAGAGTTTGTCATACGACAAACTTTGCGTCTCTGCAAACTCATGAAGTTCGATATCTAAGTTTTCATGAAGCTCCTGATCGCTGACACCGCAGATTTCAATATAATCTTTTCGCATTGAGATGTCATCCAAATTATTCAAGTCGCTAAACACACTGACTTTGCCGAACTTTGTAACGCCGGTCAAGAACGCGAACTTTATATAGCCATCCATTGTTTTGAGTGCCCCATAGAATGGTTTTAAGGTATTCCGGAATTGTTTTTGCAACTCTTCATTGCCGATAGCTTGTAACATGGGTTTGTCGTATTCATCTACCAAAATAACTACGCGTTGTCCTGCCTGCTTGCAGGCGCGTTCTATGATACCGGCAAAACGCAAAGAAAATGAGCGTTCGGATGGCTCGGCACCATAGAGCTTTTCCCATGCAGTCAACGATTTTTCGAGTATATTATCCAGACTTTCCGGCGTATCATATTTTTCGATATTAAGGTCCAGATGTAGTATCGGATATTTAATCCAATCCTTTTCCAACCTTTCTACAGCCAGTCCTGTAAACAGTTCTTTTTTTCCTTGAAAATAGGCTTCAAGAGTAGAGATGAGCAGACTCTTTCCGAAGCGGCGCGGGCGGCTTAAGAAATAGTAACTACCGGTTTTTACCATTTGATACATCAATGCCGTTTTATCAATATATAAATAGCCGTCATTACGAATCTTTTCGAAATTCTGTATGCCGATGGGATAAATTTTAGTGCTCATATACTCCGGTTTTATAAATCAATTACACAAAGGTAATAAATTTCCGGGTACTTCATTGCTTTTAAAAAGAGGAAAGTATAAGTATAGTTGCTTTTAACTGAATGAAGTGTAGAAAACAGTACGTACTGTTTGAAGTCTATATTTTAATGCCTAAATTTGTCTACATTTCAATTTTATAAGGATAGGCATTATGGATACTACTTTCAGAATATACCCGATAGGAATACAGAATTTTGAGCAGTTACGCAATAATAACAACGTCTATATAGATAAGACGGAGTTGATTTATCGTTTGGCTAATACCAATAAGGCTTATTTTTTGACTCGTCCCCGTCGTTTCGGAAAAAGTTTGTTGGTATCCACTCTTCATGCTTATTTTCGGGGGAAGAAGGAATTGTTTCAAGGTTTGGCAATGGAGCGTTTAGAGAAAGAGTGGAATGTCTATCCGGTGTTGCACCTTGATTTCAGTATGACAAAGTACACAGCACTTTCCGACCTTTTGGGACAGTTGAATCTGAATCTATACGATTGGGAAAAACTCTATGGAAAGGAAGAAGTAGAAGGTACGCCGGCGGAACGTTTCCGGGGAGTGATTCGTCGTGCTTATGAACAGACGGGCAAACCGGTAGTAGTACTTATCGACGAATACGATGCTCCTTTATTAGACAGTAACCATTTGCCGGAACTGCAAAATGAACTTCGAGAAGAAATGCGGAAATTCTTTAGTCCCTTGAAAGCGCAAGGAGAATATCTTCGTTTCCTTTTCCTGACAGGTATTAGCAAATTCAGTCAAATGAGTATTTTCAGTGAACTGAATAATTTGCAGAATATCAGCATGAGAGATGATTATAGTGCTATCTGTGGCATAACCGAACAGGAATTGCGTACACAATTGAAAACTGATATTGAAATGATGGCACAGGCTAATAATGAAACTTATGAGGAGGCCTGTATGCATTTAAAACAACAGTATGACGGATATCATTTTAGTGAGAACTGCGAAGACATTTACAATCCATTTAGTTTGTTTAATGCATTTGCACAGAAAAAATATGCCAATTTCTGGTTTTCTACCGGGACACCTACTTTTTTAATTAATATATTGCAGCAGAGTAATTTTGACATTCGCGAATTGGATGGTGCAACGGCTACTGCAGAGCAGTTTGATGCGCCGACGAGTGTTATTACTGATCCTCTTCCTGTACTTTATCAAAGCGGCTATCTTACCATCAAGGGATATGATCCGGAGTTCCAACTCTACACATTGGCTTATCCTAACAAAGAAGTGCGGAAAGGATTCATAGAATCTCTTATGCCCGCGTATGTGCATTTACCTGCCCGTGAGAATACCTTTTATGTAGTCTCTTTTATCAAGGATTTGCGTGCCGGAAAACTGACCGAATGTCTGGAGAGAATGAGATCTTTCTTTGCTTCGATTCCCAATGATTTGGAAAATAAGCAGGAAAAACATTATCAGACAATTTTCTATTTGTTGTTCCGTTTGATGGGGCAGTATGTAGATACAGAGGTGAAAAGTGCAATCGGACGGGCAGACGTGGTAGTAAAGATGCAAGATGCCATTTATGTCTTTGAATTTAAGGTAGATGGAACTCCGGAGGAAGCACTGGAGCAAATAAATAGTAAGGGGTATATTATTCCTTATCAGCCTGATCATCGGAAAGTTGTAAAAGTAGGAGTTAACTTCGATAGTGCGACAAGAAGTATTGGTGATTGGAAAATTGTAGAGGAAGTATAATTCTTTCTTTCCCTATTGATTTTGTCAATACCTCTTTCAACCTATCACCATCGTTCTGAAACTCTTTATTCATTGTATTTACAGAGTGGTGATAGATTGAAAGAGGATTTTCATTTTTATGTATGAGAGAGCTTGCTGGCGCAGTCTGAAAATTGGGGGATTTGATTCAGGACAATCACATCCTTAAAAATAGATTTATTCCGGTGCAGAAATGAACTGTTTCACCACAGAGGACACGGAGGACACAGAGGTTATAATTATCTATGAATTAGAACTTTGAAACCTCTGCGTCCTCCGTGTCCTCTGTGGTGAAAAGAATCAAAACGGTACGGAAATGAGTAAAATCGTGTAGGAATGAGCTGAAATATAATCTCACAACACTTTACTAGAGATTTAAAAAGTGAAAATTTGCTGTCATCTGTCACCTGTTTGTGTTTAAATGTCTAATTACAAATATATTATGATGTGACAGCAGTGTGTGACAACACGGTGATAGCACTTTTGCTGTCACCGTTTCTTTTCCTTCTCTCTTTCTTAAGAATCACAACTTACATCGTTCATATTTCTTAGCCGTAAGGAAGTATTTGCTTTCCCGCCTTAGAAACTCCAGTTTCAAGCCTTGAAACCCTAGTTTCATTTACTAGAAACTCTAGTGTCGCACGTTTGAAACTAAAGTTTCACTATCCTTGAAACTATCGTTTCTCACCTATGAAACTCTAGTTTCTCCTTGCTGAAACTAAAGTTTCAAGTTAGAGAAACTAACTTAGAACTTTCTTCGGTGATAACAAAGATGCTGTCACTGTGTTGTCACAGGTTGCCGTCACATTATAGTGCGTTTATAATCAGATGTTTAAATGCAAACAGGTGACAGATGACAGCAAATTTTCACTTTTTAAATCTCTGGTGAAATATTGTGAGATCATATTTCGGCTCAAATCAGTGCAGGAATGAATCAAATTTTAGGGATATGGCTGTCCTAAACCAAATCCTCCAAGAATTACAATTGAGTCGGCTTGTTGAATATACATAACTTCCAGCATTTATTTCCATATTTCCACCACATTTAAAAAAATATGTATATCTTTGTCATACGCTTTCTGCTCATCAGCGTGATGAAATTAGCGGGAGGCGCTATATATTACTTAAATTAGGAATATGTAAGTGTTATCTCTCGGAATCAGAATCTAGCGATTTAAACCAAGGAGAGATGATGCGACAGATATTCCACGTTAACGGCTTATATCAACATATCCGTAAAAGATGTGTTATATATAAACGATTGACGTGGGTGTCTGTTGTCATTATTATCTTTTGGGAGGGTTTCGCTAGGCCTTGATTCCGGATAATGGTGCAACAGCATTCACGTCTTTTTTGTGTCCGGTCGGTTATGATTACCCCAAAAGTCTAACCTAAACAATTCCCCGTCCGCCCGAAATACAGAAAACGTGGATGCCCGTTGTGCCACATAAACAAAATAATACTCCATTTTTATTGTGGAACACATTAAAACAAAAGCATTATGCCAAAATGGATTAGCGTAGAAGAAGCGGCAGCCAAGTATGGAATCAACAAAGAAGTAATCTGGCTTTGGGCGGATATGAAAAGATTCCCGATGTCGTATGAGAAAGGTATCACCACTGTTGATGAAGAAAGCCTTATCGGATTCCTGCATCAGAATAAGGATCGAGTTACAGCCGAGTATATCGACACATTGGAAGACCTATGTATTGAAAAAGCAAATATCTGTAACTTATATGCTGGAATTATTGGCTGTCAAGACAAAGAACTCTTGTATCAAAGAGAGCAAATAGCTCGAATGAAAGAGATACAAACAGCTATGAAAAGGCAAAACAGCCGGCTTCGGGATTGTGAGAAAGTGTTCACGAAATATGAAGAGAACTTTAGTACTTGCTGGATTGGAAGAATCTGCGCTCACTTAAGGCGGCTGATACGGTTGATACGACGGTAAATACCATTCTATCTCATTTTAAACCCTGAATAGATATATTTAAAGATATCCCTAAACAGAAATGTTTAAAAATACTAGAAATATACTGTAGTAAGATTTTTTATCCATTCGTTTTATATTCTTAACTCCGAAAAATTCGTAAGTGTAGATAAACCAACTACTTTTGGCTCTCGAATTTGCAGCATTTTTGAATGTCTTGCGTCTAATAAACATAAACTAATATATTTCTAGTCATGAAACACAGACTGTTACTACTAATTCTATTCGTATTTGCTATCTCCGTGGCGGGGTGGGCACAAAAATCCACAGCTCCTTCTTATACAGTCAAAGGAGTACTTATTGATTCTTTAACACAAGAGGGAGAACCGTATGCTACCATCAAAATAGCAAAGAAAAATGCTCCGGATAAAGCAGTCAAGATGGCGGTGACTGGGGCGAATGGTAAATTTCAGGAGAAACTGAATGTCGCTGCGGGCAATTACATCATCACTATTTCTTCGATTGGTAAAGCGCCGATAGTAAAGGAATTTACTCTAAAACCGTCCGTGAAGGAGGTTGACTTGGGTACAATGATTTCTTCGGAAGCCAATAACGTATTGAAAGGAGTGGAGGTAGTTGCACAAAAACCTTTGGTAAAGGTAGATGTGGATAAGATTGAATATAATATTGAAGATGACCCGGACTCAAAATCGAACAGTATATTGGAGATGCTTCGGAAAGTGCCTTTGGTAACGGTGGATGGAGAAGACAATGTACAAGTAAACGGCAGTAGCAGTTTCAAGATACATGTAAATGGAAAGCCCAATAATATGATGAGTAATAATCCGAAGGAAGTACTGAAAAGTATGCCGGCAAACACGATCAAATATATTGAGGTGATAACTTCACCGGGAGCTAAATATGATGCGGAAGGTATCGGAGGTATTCTGAATATCGTCACAGTAGGTTCCGGATTTGAAGGATACACGGCTACTTTCAGAGGAAATGCTAATAATAACGGAGTAGGTGCCGGCACTTACGCAATGGTGAAACAAGGTAAACTGACTGTTTCTGCCAACTATAACTACAATTATAATAATAGCCCGCGCAGCTATTCCGACAGTTACCGCGAAAACTACGAACCGGATAAAGAGAATGAAAAATACCTGGAATCGGAAAGTAGCTCCAAGTCGAAAGGGAATTTCCAGTATGGCAATTTGGAAGCCAGTTACGAGATTGATACGTTGAGGTTGCTGACCGTGGCTTTCGGAATGTACGGCAGCAGTGACAAAAGTAACAGTGACGGAAATACGATTATGCACGGAGCTGACCGACAGGATTTTGCGTACCGTTATAGAACCGACAATCATGGAAAAGGGTCATGGTATTCTATCAACGGAAATATAGACTATCAGCGTACATCCCGAAAGAATAAAGAACGAATGATTACGCTTTCTTATAAAATCAATTCCCAACCCCAAACGAATGATTCATATAATACTTATCTGGACATCGAGCCTGATGAGAATAAACTGGATATCATCAAAGAATTGTCATTAAAGAATTTCCATTCGGACGGAAAGACAAATACGATGGAGCAGACTTTCCAGGTGGACTATACTACTCCGATTGGAAAGCTGCATACAATTGAAACCGGTGCCAAATATATTTTCCGACGTAACTCCAGTGATAATCGGTTTTATGAAGCCGAGGGAGCAAGTGAAAACTATGCATATAATGAGAATCGTAGTAGCGAGTACCGTCATTTGAATCATATTCTCTCTGCTTATGCCGGATATACGCTGAAATACAAGGGATTTACTTTCAAACCGGGATTACGTTATGAGCAAACCATACAAGAGGTGAAGTATCTGGTGGGTCCGGGCGAGAACTTTGATTCGAATTTTAGTGATCTGGTGCCTTCCGTTTCGTTGGGAATAAAACTAGGAAAGACGCAGAATTTGCGTGGTGGATATAATATGCGTATCTGGCGTCCGGGTATCTGGAATTTGAATCCTTATTTCGATAATCAGAATCCGATGTTTATCAGTCAGGGAAATCCGAACTTGAAGAGTGAGAAGAGTCATTCGTTCGACTTGTCTTACAGCAGTTTTACGTCCAAGTTCAACATCAATCTTTCTTTGCGTCATTCTTTCAATAACAATGGAATTGAAAGAATCAGTCGCTTGATTACTGATAAAGACGGAGAAATCTTTGAAGGTGGGCATAAAGCTCCCTACGGTGCACTGTATAGCACATACGGTAATATCGGAAAGAGCCGGGAAACAGGATTGAACTTTTATTTGAACTGGAACGCTTCTCCTAAAACGAGAATTTATGTCAATGGACGTGGCAATTATAGCGATTTGCGGAGTCCTGCCCAAGAGTTGCACAATTATGGATGGAATGCTTCTGCTTATGGAGGAATTCAGCAGACCTTACCGGGAAAAGTACGTTTGAGCCTGAACGGCGGAGGTAGCACACCCCGAATCAGTTTGCAGGGAAAAGGTTCAGGATATAGTTATTATAGTTTGGGATTGAGCCGTTCTTTCCTGAAAGAAGAACGTCTTTCTTTGAATATTTATTGCAGCAATGTTCTGGAGAAATACAGAACTTACAATAACCACACAGAAGGAGCTAACTTTATTTCGAAGAGTTCGAGCAAATATCCGAGCCGGTATTACGGTTTCAGTATTAGCTATCGGCTTGGAGAGTTGAAAGCCAGTGTGAAGAAAGCCGCACGAAGCATCGACAATGACGATGTGAAAGGTGGCGGCGGAGGAGGTGGAAACACCGGTGGTGGAGGTGGTCAGTAGACCACTTCCGCACACCGAGATTCCCTTTTATTTCTGTCTCACGTCTTGCTTGTTGGTGTTAAAACCAAGTTTGGTTAATCCGGCCTGTACGTCGGGATGGCTCATGAAGAGTTTCCACAATAATCCGCTCCGGTAGTTTTCGATCATGACAGCAATAGGTCCCTGGTCGATAGCCAGATAACGTTGCGGATACCAATTGTCCGTTTCGCTGAAAGCATCGTAGAATCCGAAAGGACCGAACACTTTATCTCCCATACCATACAGATGGCGCATCACTTGCATGGAATATTCCGGTGTATAGACAATAGACGAAAGTGCGGCGGTAGGGGAGATCACTCCTTTGTCCTCCTGCTCGTTGGGTGAATGAGCCGCATATCCATCAACGGAGTAGCTGGCGGTCAGTCCCCAACAATCCGGTCCGAAACCTTTGTAATGTTTAGGGTTGCGGATGCAGTAAGCACGGTTCACCAGTGTCAGGTTGCGCATTTCGTGGAAGTAGCTGGGGCAGTATTCATCTTTTAGTCCCACCGGATCAAGTCCGAGGAAAGAGTATTGAGCCCAGAAAAGCGGTCCGGCTTCAGTGCCCTGATAGCGGAGATGCAACTCGATTCCTTCCACTTTATGCGGAGAAACGATGGCTCCGTTCTGTGCCCAACCGTCATGATAGACAGCTGCAGGTACTCCATGGGTAGGAGAAGCGGCGGCAAGAATATACATAATCATACATTCGTTGTAACCGTGTACAGGGAAATTCATTTCCCAGCCATACGTCGGACTCCAATGCCAGTAAAGGACGTTTTGCCCGCCTTGCCGATACCAGTTCCAGTCGACATCCCGCCAAATCTGGTCGATACGTTGGGCGAGGGCTTTCTCTTTGTCGTTTCCGTTGACGTAATATTGGTGTACGGCCAGCAGCCCTTGGATGAGGAAAGCGGTCTCTACCAGATCGCCCCCATTATCTTTTTGCCCGAATGGTTTCACCTTGCCCGTATCACCATACCACCAATGAGGGTAGGCTCCGTGGAAACGGTCTGCCTTTTCGAGGAAAGAAACGATGCGTTCCATTCGTGCCAGTCCTTCTTCGCGGGTGACGTAACCGCGGTCGATTCCCGCAAGGATAGCCATGATGCCGAAGCCGCTGCCGCCGGAAGTGACTACGTTGGCATCGTTTTCTGGATAAACGCCGTCCACATGATAACGTTCGGGAGCTAAGCCGCTATTCGGCTCGGCACCTTCCCAGAAATAGAGGAAAGTCCGTCGCTGGACGGTATCCATCAGGGCGTCGTCCGATAACGAGTCGGTGGCTGCGGAAAGGTTGTTGCTTTTGCTTTTCCCTTTACAGCTCTGGAAAGTCAGGGCAACGGCGGATAGAAATAGTAACATGAGTGGAAGTGCACTCATTTCTATTATTCTTTTATATTTATCGTTCATAATCAAGGTGATAAAAGTTTAGTTTAACGTGAATTTCGCGGTTTTCACATCACGGCTGTTCGTACCGATCATCACTTCAAAGTCGCCCGGTTCGGCAACCAGTTGCAAGTCATAATTATAGTATCGAAGCATTTCCGGAGCAATCTTGAAACGGACAATCTTCATTTCTCCCGGTTCGAGGAATATCTTTTGGAAACCTTTCAGCTCTTTGACGGGACGGGTACTGCTACCCACAACGTCGCGGATATAAAGCTGTACCACTTCCGAGCCGGGCCATGTTCCGGTATTGGTAACCTCCACTGCCGCGGTCAACGAACCGTTCATGTCCATGGAAGAATGACTCAAGTCGATGTCGCTGTAAGAAAACGTCGTATAAGAAAGGCCGTAACCGAACGGATAAAGCGGATCATTATCCACATCGAGATAGTTGCTGCGGAATTTCTCGAACCATTTGCCATCTTTCAATGGGCGTCCGGTATTTTTGTGCGCATAATAAAGAGGTATCTGGCCGACATTCTTCGGGAAAGTCATGGTCAGTTTTCCACCCGGATTGACGTAACCGAAGAGGGCGTCACCAATGGCATAAGCGGCTTCACTACCTCCGAACCATACATTCAGAATGGCAGGCACATGCTCCTGTTCCCAGTTCAGCGTAAGCGGACGTCCGGTAAATAATACCAGTACCACCGGTTTGCCTGTCTTTAAAAGTTCTTTCAATAGATTCTGTTGTACATCGGGAATGTTCAAATCCGTGCGACTGCTACTTTCACCACTCATTTCAGAAGATTCGCCTAAAGCTGCGATGATAATATCCGATCGGCGGGCCACGTTCAATGCTTCGTCCAACAACTGTTGGTCGGTGCGGTTGTCACGGTTCAGGGAACGGCCGAACATCGTTGCCCGTTCTTCGTAACTTGCATCACTAATCAGGTTGCTTCCTTTAGCGTACATGATATTCGCTTTTCCGGCTGTCATCTCTTTCAATCCTTCTACCAAAGAAGGGCAACGGTCGAGCACAGCTGCTACGCTCCATGTACCCGGCATATTGCTACGGCTGTTTGCCAACGGACCGATTACTGCAATATTTCCTTTAGGGTTGAAAGGCAACAACGGATTTCCGTTCGGATTACCGTCGGGACTGTCATTCTTTAGAAGAACGAAACTTTCTGCTGCAATCCTGCGGGCTGCATCACGATGGGCTTTGGTAAAGATGTCGCGTGCCGGACGTTTCGGATCGCAATATTTATAAGGATTATCAAACAATCCCAGTTTATATTTGGCTTCCAGAATACGACGGCAAGCCGTATTCAATGTTTCCATAGAGACTTTTCCTTCCTGAACGGATTTCTTCAGTGTCCCTACAAAACCCTCGCTTACCATATCCATATCCACTCCGGCATTGATGGCACGGGCGGATACTGTCTGAAGATCGCCGATACCGTGGTCGATCATTTCTGAAATGCCCGTATAATCAGTTACCACAAAACCGTTGAATCCCCACTGTCCGCGGAGAATATCCGTCATCAGCCATTTATTGGCAGTGGCCGGAATACCGTCTACTTCATTAAAAGAAGCCATCACGCTGCCTACACCCGCTTCAACGGCTGCTTCATACGGCAGCATATAATCATTGAACATTCGTTGGCGGCTCATATCCACGGTGTTATAGTCGCGGCCGGCTTCGCCTGCCCCATATAACGCAAAGTGTTTTACGCAGGCCATGATTTCATCATTCCGTTCCATGTTTTTCCCCTGATAGCCGCGCACCATTGCTTCGGCAATCATGGCACCGAGAAACGGGTCTTCGCCACTACCTTCGGATACGCGTCCCCAACGAGGGTCACGTGAAATATCCACCATCGGGCTGAAAGTCCATGAGATTCCATCGGCACTTGCCTCTACGGCTGCAATGCGGGCAGACTCTTCAATGGCTGTCATGTCCCAGGTGCAAGACAAACCGAGCGGGATAGGGAACATCGTTTCGTATCCGTGAATAACGTCCATCCCGAACAATAACGGAATACCCAGCCGGGAATCTTCCACAGCCTGTTTCTGTACTTCACGTATTTTCTCTACTCCTTTCAGATTGAACAATCCTCCCACTTCGCCTTTCTTGATTTTTGCGGCGATGTCGCTGCTTTTAGCCTGTCCCGTAGTGATCTCTCCGGTGACAGGAAGGTTTAACTGTCCGATTTTTTCTTCTAGCGTCATTTTATTCATCAATACGTCGATGAAACGATCCATATCCTGTGGCGACTTTTGTGCCGACGCGGTTAGAAAACCTGCGGCAAACAACAGGATGGATAGGCTTAACTTTTTGTATATCATATTATTATGGTTACTTTTATCTCTATTCATATAAAGTCCTCCTGATGCGTTGAATGTTCGGCACCGAGGAGGACATTGTTCGACACCGAGGAACAGTAGTTTCGGCACCGAGGAAACAACCGTTCGGCACCGAGGAACTTTCTTATTGGTAGTCGGGGTTCTGTACTAACACTCCCTTAGACTTGTCGATCTCTGTCTGCGGCAGTGGAAGCAGTGCGTTTTTGTCCTGATAATTGGTTTTACCGGCTGCGTGCAACACTTCTTTTGCAATGCCCCAACGAACGAGGTCATAGAAACGGTCGAATTCCAACCCTAATTCCACACGGCGTTCGTGGCGGATGGCTTCACGCAATTCTCCCTGATCGGTAGTCGTCACTTTAGGTAATATATTGGTATTGGTGCCTCTGGCGCGTGCGCGTACTTGTTCCAAATAGTCGATTGCTTCACCCGGAATACCTTTTTCATTAGCTGATTCGGCTCCCATCAGCAGTACATCTGCGTAGCGGATCAGACGAATGTTTACCCAGAATCCTTTGTTGGTATATTCTTTACGCAAAGCCGGGTCGGTATAGGCTTTCTTGTTAAAGTAAGCACCTATTGCCGGAGAAACCGGAGATTCACCGTATGGCTCGTTGGTATTTTCCGGAGTGATAGGATCGCTGTCCGAGTGGCGGAAGTAGAGTAGGGTGGAGTTTTTGCGTGGATCACCCTGTTCGTATGCTTCCGCCATGTATTCTGTTGCCATGTGCCATCCCCAGCCCAAGTCCCATTGACCTGCTCCGCGTACACCTTGTACTTCACAGAACTGGCTACCGATAACGGTACTTTGAGGAAGAGCGGCAGTAGCTGTACATTGCAACTCGAATATGGAACCTCCGTTATTTTCACCATCATCCGTGAAAATCTCATTATACGGAGTCTTTAAGTTGTAGAGCCCCTTTTTGATGACATCGGTGGAGGCTGTGTACATATTGTTCCAGTCGTTGCGCATCATATAAGTACGCGCGTGTAAGGAACGGGCAGCTCCCCAAGTCAGTCGTCCGGTGTATTCGCTGCTCCATGTTTCCGGCAATGACTCTTCTGCTGTTTTCAGGTCTTTGTCAATCTGCTCATAGATTTTATCAGCGGTTGTCTTCGGGATATTGGCTTCCGAAGCGTCGTTGATTTTGTAAGTCACCAAAGGAACTTCGCCGAAAGCTCTTACCAGATTGAAGTAGCAATAAGCGCGGAAGAAAGAGGCTTCTCCCTTATTGATGATGTCTTCAGTTTCTGTTTGTCCGGCTGTTTCTTTTTCTGCAATGGCATCAAGAATCTCATTACATTGGTAGATGATGGCATAATTCTGTCCCCAATAAGCACCCAGTAGGCCGTTGGTCGGTGTATACACAAAATCATCATACATTTCGGCTACATCAGAGCCATCGCTGGCAATACTTCCTTTTTCCGAATCTTCCGAACGAAAACAGTGGATGGCAAAAGCAGGAGGGCCGGCTGTCACATTATAGTTACGCATCATCGTATAGACATTATAAATCTTACCGTTGACCAGAGCGTTCGGATTGTCATCTTCCGTGAACTGTCCTTGCGGACTACGATCCAGAAAGTCACTACAGCTACCTAGAAATAATGTAGTTGAAGTAATAAGGGTTGCAAATATATATTTATTCAGTTTCATATAATGATAGTTTTAAAGATTAAAGTTGTGTTCCGCATGGAAAACTGGCAGTGGCATCTTGTCACTAGAATGTTAGGTTAATGCCGAAGGTGTAGACTGCAGGTACAGGATAACTACCGTTATCTACTCCGAATGCGGTGGCAGTTCCTCCAAGTTCGGGAGTATATCCGGTGTTATGTTTCCATGTCTTCAGGTTCTGTATGTTGACATAGACTTTCAAGGCTTGCAGACGTATTTTGGCAATTAAGCTCTTGTCGAACGTATACGCTAACTGTACGTTGCGGATACGGAAGAAACTACCGTTCTCAATGTAATAGTCGGAATTCAAGTTATTGATAGAATGTTTGGTGTTCAGCAACGGTTGGGTGTTGGACGTACCTTCTCCGTGCCAGCGGTCCAAACGTTGTTCCAGGTAGTTGAACTGGGCAAAATTGTAGTTATCCCATGTACGGAAAATCTTGTTTCCGCCTTGTCCCATCATGTCGATGCCTAACGACCAATTCTTGTAGTCTACTCCGAGAGAAAAACCGTAAGTGACCTTTGGAGTCGGGTTGCCTATCATGGTACGGTCTTCCGGGGTGATTTCTCCGTCACCGTTCACATCGGCGAATTTCAGGTCACCGGGGGTAACGGTAGCCAGTGTATTTTTGGGTGATGCGTCAATATCCGCTTGTGACTGATAAACGCCTGCCACTTTGTAACCGTAGAAATATCCGATAGGATAACCTGCCATTGTGTAACTTTGCTGCTTATCTCCGGCAATGATGGAATATCCTTCCTGAACAAGACTTTTTACCTCATTCTTGATAGTAGTCAGGTTGGCACTGACGGAATATCCCCAATCACCAATCTGATCGCGCCAGGTTACAGCCATTTCCACTCCTTTATTCTGGATCTCTCCCAAGTTTCCGATACCGGGGATAGTTCCGGAAATTCCGGGAACTTCGGCTAACAAATCTTTGGTATTCTTCTTATAGTAAACACCCTCAAAATGCAAGCGGTTACGAAGCAGGTTCGTTTCAAATCCGGCTTCCCAGGCTTCTACTTTTTCCCAACGCAGGTTAGGATTAGGAAGATAGGCAAGCTGGTATCCGGGATAAATGATGGACGGTTTACCGAATACGGCCGAATAAGCATTGGTCAATAAGGGTTCGGCAGGATAGGCTTTATCCAGGTTCTGGTTTCCTAACGTACCGTAAGATGCTTTGATTTTCAACATATCCAGCCATTTGATGTCTTTCATAAATTCTTCTTCGGACATCAACCAACCTCCACCCAGTGAGAAGAAGTTCTGCCATTCATTGCCTGTGTAGGAGAAAGCGGAAGAACCATCCCGGCGGAAAGATCCGTTGAACAAGTATTTACCTTTATAGTTGTAGATCACACGTGCAAGTACGGATAATGTACTGCGTTCCCATTGAGTACTTCCATTGGTAGCGGTAGCTGCATCGCCGATGCTGACAAACCATTTGTCCGGATTATCCGGAATAACCAGTCCGACCCCCTGCTTGCGTGCTCCGTCCAACCGGCTCAACGAATTATAATAGGTAGTAAAACCGGCGGTAGCTGTCAGGTTATGATTTCCATTATCAAAGCTGTTGGTGTATGTCAACAGGTAGTCGCTCTGAACTTTTGTTTCATTCTCTTTAAACTGGCTGACCTCGGTCTTGCCTGTTCCCAAAGTAGAGATCCCTCCGTTGACAGCGGCATCGTATACTTTTACGATCGGTGTATACGTCCGTCCGTTGTTCGACGCATAATCCATGGAGAACATTGCTTTGAACGTGAAATGTTTCAGGAAGTCTACTTCACCATAAATATTACCGGATGCCCGGTAGTTCTCCGCTTTGGTAGTATTCGCTTTCAATTCGACGTCTACCATCGGGTTGCTAATCTGCGCTTTCTGGAATTCGGGCAGAGCCGTATATAATCCGTATTCGTTGTTATACACCGGAGCGATAGGAGTTGCACGCAGGGCATTCAACACCTGTTTGGAATCGGCAGGAAGCATACGTGCTCCGTTGAATTGGAAACCGACTTTTAAAAAGTCCGTAATCTTATAATCATTACTTGCGTTGATGGTTACCTTGCTGAATTTCTCATGCTCGATGTTGCCTTGTTCGTAAGAGTAGCCTACGCCCAGATAGAAACTGTGTTTGGGCGAAGCCCCTGTAATACTGATGTTATTGTTTGTAATGAAAGCAGTCTGGAAAATTTCGTCTTGCCAGTCTGTATTGGCATCCCAGCCGGTATAATCGAAAGGATCGTCTCCTTGATTGGCGAGCTGTTCGTTATATAGTTCCTTGAATTGTGAACCATTCACCAGTTTCACTTTATCCACCACTTTCTTGAAACCGAAAGAAGTATTGATATTGACCAGCGTCTGCCCCTCTTTGGCTTTCTTTGTGGTAATGATGATGACACCATTCGCACCGCGAACACCGAAGATAGCCAGAGATGACGGGTCTTTCAGGATTTCCATAGATTCGATGTCCTCCGGATTCAGGAAATTGATGTTGTCATTGAATAATCCGTCGACAATGTACAGCGGTTTATATCCGTTGATGGAGTTTGTTCCGCGAATACGGATTTCCGGGTCCGATCCGGCTCGTCCGGAGTTTACAATCTGCACACCTGCCACTTTCCCCTGAAGGGAAGACAGCGGATTCATTGCCGGTTTGTTGGCTAACTCTTCTCCTTTGACATTGGTGATAGAACCTGTCAAGTCTCTTTTCTTTGCACTACCGTATCCGATAACGACTGTTTCGGCTAGTACTTGTGAATCTTCTTTTAAAGTGACATTGATGACATTCTGTGCCCCCACCTTAATGGTTTGCGAAGTCATCCCCACGTATGAAAATACCAATACGTCCTCCGGAGTGACAGAGATTGAATATTTACCGTCCATGTCTGTGATGGTTCCGGTGGAAGTTCCTTGTACGAGTACCGATGCGCCGATCAATGGTTCATTGGCAGCGTCCGTCACTGTTCCTGTCACCGTCTTTGTCTGTGCAAAGGCTGATGCAGAGGCCAGTAGCAGGCAAACAAGCGTCATGATGCTCCTTGACCTGATGGCTTTTTTCTGAAGATGTTGTAAAAGTCTAGTCCTCATTGCATTAAATTTTTCCATTTGTTATTATTTAGGTTGAAGTCTTTTTTCTGCCGTCTTTTGGCGAGAGTAACAAAGGAAACAAACGAAATTCAAAAAAGATTTTGGAAAAAAGAGGGAATGGTTGATTTTAACACTAAAAGGGAGGTGACTGTTGAAAAAAGTCAGGCACGAACCGGTGTTGTTCGTGCCTGAATAATGGGATGAGGATTACCCGTTGGGGGAGGTATATCCTATATATACGCTGTTCGTTTTATGATTCCCTGTTTTAAAACATCTGTTCCGCAGTGGTCATACATTGAATGACATCTTCTTTGCTGCCATTGAAAGGACCTGATTTCTCTATTTTTAAAGTTGACATGGCTGCTGCAAAACGTCCTGCTTCTTCGATGCCGGCACCCGATACCCGTTGGTATAGATACCCGATAGTGTAAGTGTCTCCACACCCTGTTGCATCTACCACTTCTTTGGGTTTATATGCCGGAATACGATAGAAGTCTTTTCCGTCGAAAATAAGTGATCCCATGCTTCCCAAAGTGACAAGCACTTCTTTCACGCCCCATTCATATAATTGACGGGCAGCTTCATGCGGATCGGAAAGACCTGTCAGCACTTCCATCTCGTGCTCGTTGACTTTCAGGAAATGGATATATTGTAGAGCCTCCCGCTTATCTATCCAATCCACCGGATAGACGTGTGTGTCACGCACTTCACGTAAATAGCCTTGTGAGTCTACTGCAATCAACCCTTTTTGAGATAGTTCTTTGATTACTTCCAACGAGAAGTCGTCTGCCAGCAGAGAGCCGAGATGGTAGATTTGCGCATCTATATCTTTCAGCTGACCGGCAGTGAACGGATCGGCTTTCGCTAATACACGTTGAGTACGGTCGTCCGGATTGGCGCCATAGATATTCTCGAAGTATACGGAATATTTGCTTGGCAGGGCGGTTACATGAATACCCATTTCACGTAGTTGCTCCACGACGTTCATTTCAGTGGCACCAACTGCTGTTACTAAAGCGTAATTGATGTCGTTAAAATGGCGGATGGCATGTGAACAATAAAAAGCCGTTCCTCCCGGCATATAGACAGTGTTTTGGGGAGTGACTACTTTGTCTAATGTGATGTGACCGATGCAGCAAAGTTGATGTTTATTCATGTCTAACCAATTAAAAAGCCTCCAAGATAGTATCTTGAAGGCTTCTAGTTTATTTTTTGTGCGGCTGATAGGACTCGAACCTACACGTCTCACGACACCAGATCCTAAGTCTGGCGCGGCTACCAATTACGCCACAGCCGCATGTGTAGCTTTTTTGTTTAGCGGTGCAAAGATAGGAAGATTTTCTGATTTGGCAAATAATTCGGCAATAAAGTTATTCACTTAAGATTTCGAATGCCTTTTCAATCAGTGGATCTTTCTTTTGTGATTCTATGTCACCCTGCTTTATCCCTTCTTCCAGAATCTTATCCATGTTTACGTATACATCAGGTTTTATTCCATCCTCCAATGACTTTCTATACTTATCAAAGTGGGGGCTGGCAGAGAAGCGGACGCTCCAGCCATTGGGTAATTCTGATGAAAATGGTAGTCCTGATCCACCACCAGTCTGATCGCCCAGCTGGATGATTCTTTTATCCTCGTTATCATTGTTTAAACTGCGCATTATGTTAACAAAATCATTTGTGGCACTATAACATCGACGATTGGTTAGTATCACGACCTTTTTTTGCCAACGAATACTGTTGGAGGGTTCTAAATAAATGGGTTCCATCTCTGAGAAATCATTGTGTCCCGGACCTGTCTTATGTTGGATATATCCTGTTAATGCCAGTTTTTCAGTGAACCGGGCAGCTATACGTGAAGAATTGGTTAGATTACCTCCTCCGTTATCACGGACATCGATAATTAGTCCATTGCAGATTTGTAAATAGTAAAGGACCTCATCCAAATTGCCATCTCCAACTCCGGCACTGAAACTTTCATAACGTATGTATCCTATGTTATTGTCGAATATTTTATATTTAAGACCAGCAGATGTGCGATAGCCTGAATTGGCACTACCCAGATAATAGTTATAAAGAATATCTTCTCTATAATTCCAAGGGTAGCCCTGATACCATGCATCGTAATAAGAAATACGACTGGCAGAAGATAGATTGACATGCCCGTCTTTCAAGATATAAAGCATTTGGCTTAGGATGTCGAACAGGTCATCATTGGACATCGACGGAATAATCAGTTTGCTGTATTCGTCATGAACAGCATCCCAGTCAATACCTTTCGTATCCAGGAAACAATACTGTTCGTCAATGATCTTCCATAGTTGTTCGAAATTACCTCTGGGATCATTGGCGTAGTCATCTTCCCCAATGCAACCAGTCAGCACCGGAAGGCAGCAGAGCAGCCAAAGTATTTGTCTAATCTTATTTCTCATCATTAATTGATCTCTCACTTGAAGTTTCAACATTAAATTTTGTTCTCTTAGTAAGCTCTAACCGATGAAGGAAGAGCGGTTCCTTTCTTATTTCGGATACGGTATAGGTCTTTCACAAATCCTACCATGAATACGTGTGAGTAGGTATGTGTCTTGATATTGTTAACGTTGGATTGCTGCAAATCAGCCAGGTAGCTGAAGCGCATTTTGGTATATCCTATCGGCAGGTCGACGGAAAGCATCTGTCGCAATGAAGGTTGATTGTGCAGGGAGGTAAATTTTATTACTCCACTCGAATTTCCCAAAGAGAATATCTCGTAATAAGATTGTCCGTAGTGGGGAGAGAACATCACTCCCATAACCGGCAGATTGACCTGATAACGAAGCACCATCGGATACCGTTTGATTTTCAGGTGCCAAATAGCCATTCCGGAGGCATCCAGATTGACGTATGCCCGTGCGGATGCCGGATTGTTGGTGTTCCGGAGATTATAGACAAAGCCTCCGTTGACATCTATCAATCCTCCGGCTAATAATTTGAAATTATCTGTCAGGCGGAACTGGTAATGTAATCCATAGTTCCAGTTGACTAATCCGGAGAAAGTGTTATTGTTATCGGCCCGGTTGTGCGTATAGCTGATGTTTGCCTGAAAGAAGTTCTGCACAGATACATTTCCATCAAACAACTTGGTCATCCGAATCAACTCACGGGAAACACGGAAGTCGATACCTTTGTATTCCTGCGGTGAAAGATAGGTGTCGAAAACGTTAGTAAATCCGATACCATACATGGTGGCACGTGTTACATACCGATGGGCTTGCAGACTGTCGATCTGCGCTTGTAATCTTGTGCAAAGGGCGAACAGGATGCAACCTGTCAGCCCCAGGTATATTAGTTTTTTCTTCATCAGAATAATTTCATCTGCCCGGTGATTTCATCAATAATGTCGCCTTCGCTCTTGCCGCTGTCCGGGTCCAGATTTTCCGGCTCCTCTTCAGGAACTTCCTGTTGTTCTTGTGAGGGTTCGGGGAAGCGAGTTGGTTCAAGCTCATTGATCGTCTCCACTGCATAGGTAGTGATACGTTTTCCCTTGGCTTTGAAACCTTTGACAGCAATGAATTCGTCCGCATCGATATTCAACGGATCACGGAAATTGTCGTGTCCGCCAAATATGACTTCCAGACGAGGATAGTACTCGTCGGTCAGCAGGATCAGACGGTTGCTCTTATTTTCTCCCAAGTAGTTCTGTTTACGGTTGGAGGCCTCAAAACAGAAACGTTTCAGATACGGATAATTCTGTTGGTCGGCATCGTAAAGCGCGGCAGTCCATATCTTGTTAGGGTCAAACTTCTCCACGATGCTTACATTATCTTCATAGTGGTTGCTCAAGTCGAAGTTGGTAGTATAGAAATCACCGTTGTTCAGAACAATCAATATGCTGTCGTCGCTTTGGAATTCACCCAGATATTCACCTCGTCCGTCATAGTTGAGGCGGAGTATGTCACGGTCAAACCATACTTTACGTCCACCGAGCGTAGAACCTCCTTTTTGTTTCAGGGATATCTTATGTACCGGCAAGCGGGTAAGAATCACGCCTCGTGCCTGACGTCCCTTGATGCTGACCTCACTGAAATCATGCTCGAAAATGATACGGCGTACACGCGGATTCGGTTTCAGTGTCACCTTGATGATTTCGGCTTCTCCATTCGGGTTGGCGCTGAAATAGGTAATCCGTGATTCGGGAGTTCCCTGTGTGACATCATATTCGCGGTCGCGAACTACAGAGGTCACGGCGAAACGTTTTACGTATGTCGTTCCTTCTTTTCCGTCGCGGTAGGCTACATTGTAGATCGTACGTTTATCGTTCTTCTTGAATACATTGACATAGAGAACGTTTTTGCCGACGAATTTCTTGTCGGCAACAGGAGTAACGATATACTTACCGTCGCGGAAGAAGATAATGACATCATCGATATCCGAACAACATGCCACGAACTCGTCTTTTTTCAAGGCTGTTCCGATAAATCCTTCTTCGCGGTTAATATAAAGTTTCTCGTTTGCTTCTACTACTTTGGCAGCTTCGATGGTGTCGAAGTTACGCAGTTCCGTACGGCGCGGGAAGTTCTTACCGTATTTGTTTTTTAACATCTGATACCAGTTGACGGTATAATCTACGATGTGAGCCAGATGATTATCAATCTCGGCCACTTCTTCTTTCATCCTGGCAATCAGTTCATCCGCTTTGTCCGAATTGAATTTCAGAATACGTCCCATTTTGATTTCCATCAGTTTGAGAATATCCTCTTTGGTGACTTCACGGATAAATTTCGGATAATAAGGCGTCAGGCGTTCGTCAATATGAGCACAAGCTGCGTCCATATCTTTGGATTGTTCGAACTCTTTGTCCTTATAGATGCGTTCTTCGATAAATATCTTTTCGAGCGAAGCAAAGTGCAACGCTTCCAGTATTTCGTTTTTCTTGATTTCCAGTTCCTGCTTTAGCAAATCCAGCGTGTTGTCTGCCGACTTTTTCAAGACTTTGCTGACAGTGAGGAAATGAGGTTTGCTGTCGTCAATCACGCAGCAGTTGGGTGAGATACTTACTTCGCAATCGGTGAATGCGTACAATGCATCGATTGTTTTGTCCGATGATGTACCTGGTGCCAGATGCACTAATATTTCTACGTTGGCAGCTGTGTTATCGTCTACCTTGCGAATTTTGATTTTTCCTTTATCAACAGCTTTCAGGATAGAGTCGATCACTGTTGAAGTGGTTTTCCCATAAGGGATCTCTGTGATTGCAAGTGTTTTGTTATCAATCTTGTTGATCTTGGCACGTACTTTCACTGCTCCGCCACGTTCTCCGTCGTTGTATTTGGCTACATCAATCGAGCCGCCTGTCTGGAAATCGGGATACAGTTGGAATTCTTCCCCACGCAGATAGCTGATGGAAGCATCACAAAGTTCGTTGAAGTTATGCGGCAATATCTTGGAAGAAAGTCCAACGGCGATACCTTCCACTCCCTGCGCCAGTAATAACGGGAATTTCACAGGAAGAGTGACTGGTTCCTTATTTCGTCCGTCGTATGACAATTTCCATTCGGTAGTTTTGGGATTGAAGACAACATCCAGCGCAAACTTGGATAAACGCGCCTCGATATAACGGGGAGCAGCCGCACCGTCTCCGGTGAGAATATTACCCCAGTTACCCTGACAGTCAATTAACAGGTCTTTCTGTCCCAACTGTACCAAGGCATCCCCGATAGAAGCATCACCGTGGGGGTGGAACTGCATGGTGTGTCCCACAATATTTGCCACTTTGTTATACCGCCCGTCATCCAGACGTTTCATAGAATGCAGGATACGACGTTGCACAGGCTTTAAACCGTCATTGATGTGAGGTACGGCACGTTCCAGAATAACATATGAAGCATAGTCCAGAAACCAATTCTGGTACATGCCTGTTAACTGATGTTTTACGCTTTCGTCCCGCGCGTCCGCCGGTTTGTAGTCTGAATGTTCTTCCGTTATCTCGTTGATTTCGTCACTCATAAAATTCGTATATACTATAATTTTAACGCATACGCACGCAAAAATACAAAAATAAAAGAGATTTCGATGAAAAACGGTGAATATTCCGTGTGTTAAAAGGGTATAAATCAGCTTTACGGAAGGAAAACAGAAAGGCATATCCTATCAAAGACATGCCTTTCTGTAAAATTATAACCTGATGAAAAAACGAGAAATGGGTACATGATTTAAACCCGTATTTCCCAACCTTTTTCGTACTCTCTTCCCCAAAGTTTATTGGCTTCCAAATCGTTGAGAATTCGTCCGCTTCCCGGATCAATCTGTAATGAATGTCCGACACGTTGGGCAATGTTACCTAATTGTACTAACTGGGTACTGATACAGGCATCTACAATTCCGGAATTTAACTTTGTTCCTTTACGAATGGCATCAAACCAGTTTCGGAAGTGGAAGGCATCCAGCTTTTCGGATGGATTCAACAGATTGCCGGTCTCAAATTTTAAATCACTTTTTACCTCTTTAATCGTTTTACCTTTTATATCTGCAATTTTATATTCATTGCCACCGCCAATGAAGAGAGTTCCGGTTTCTCCATAAAATGCGGTTCCTACTCCATATCCGTCTACCGGCATCGTATTACAACTACGTCCTTCCCATGAAAAAGATGCTTCGTCGCCAAATTGGAAGGTGATGAGTTGTGTGTCAGGAGTTTGCCAGTCGTCTTGAAAACGATACCGACCTCCGATAGAATCAACCTTTGTAGGATAATCTACGCCCAATCCCCAGCGGAGTATATCAACAAAGTGGGTTCCATTGTTGAGTGCTTCACCTGTTCCCCAATTCCAGAACCAATGCCAGTTATAATGGATGAAATTATCTTTGAAATCTGCAACACGTGGGGCAGGACCTTGCCATAAATCCCAATCCAGATAATCAGGTACAGGAACAACTTTCCCTGTTCCAATGGAAGGGCGATTATTGACATACCAAGATTTGGCATATCTCACTTTTCCGATAGAACCGGATTTTATTTCTTCCATAGCTTTAATTACATTGGGAAAGGAGCGGCGTTGGTTACCCACTTGAACAATCCGGTTATATTTCAAAGCGGCTCGAACCAGCATTTCATTTTCTGCCGGATTATGACTGGTCGGTTTTTCCAGATAAACATGCTTTCCGGCCTGCATAGCCATAATGGCTGCTTTGGCATGCCAATGGTCAGGGGTGGCAATCACCACTGCTTCAAAATCGTTCGACTCTAACATCTTACGAATGTCTTTTTCTCCTTTGGGAGTACGTCCGGTTATTTTGTGGATAGCAGCCTGACATTTTTCTAATGCTCTTGAGTCCACATCACAAATGTAAGTTACTTCACAATCTGGAAGTTTGGCAAATCCTTGCGCCAGGGCCTTACCTCTCGAATTCACTCCAATGACTCCGATACGTATTTTTTCGTTAGCTCCCAGAATATCTTGATAACGGCTTGAACCGAATCCTGGAAGTATGCTTCCTAATGAAAGTGCAGCTGTACCTGCTACTGTTTTTTTGATAAAATCTCTTCTTGTTGTCATAGTATCTATTTTTCTCCAAAATTAGGTTGTTATTAGAATATGTGAATGAGCTTTTCCGTCAATTCTCCTTCAAAAAACGTAAATCTCTTATTTTTTTCTTCGGAAAAGGTGACTCAAGAATATCAGGATTCCTCGGGGAATCCATAAGATAAGATAGAAGAAAAAACTAATCACGATGACATACCCGATTTGGGATATTATTTCAATCCATGGGCGGGAATAGATAATGATTGCGATTACATTGATGATAAATGCAAGCAGGAAACTTAGAAGAAAGATATTCCTTTCTTGTTTCAACTTTTTTGAGGTGATAATAATATCTTTCATAGTTTAGAATTTCATATAGGGTATTTTATATTCGTCGGGGAAGAGGATATGGCGTTGTTCATCCATTGCTTGATTCCCAAGTAAGCAAAGGACTGTAGAACAATAAGCCTCTTCTACTACATTCTGTGCTTTCTCTCCAGTGATACAAGATTGGCAGAAAGAGGATAGAATGATATCTGAACCGTCTTTATCTGCTCCGATCATACTTAATCCGCTGTTAACGTGAATATCTCCGTCAATGATGAAATGTGGAGTGTATTCCATTTTCGTTTCCGGTCGCCAGCTGGGGCCTGCCGTTGGGATGGCGGCAAAAACTTTGTCTTTTACCTGATCGATTAATTGGCGGATACCCGAAGTAGAATGATCTTCTTCCAGGTAATAAATACCTTTAGCCATTTCCATTGTACCTTTGTGACCTAGAATCTGGTCTTCCATACCATTGAACTTATTGGAAATCAAAGATTCATAGGCAATCTTGGTTCCATCGGAATATCGGTAAGTCACATTTACACTATCGTATACTTCACGACCGTCTTTCCAGTAAACAATATCACCCATCCCCATGATACTTACCGGCATTCTTTTAGCTGCCCAGTTACATACTTCTAATTGATGGCAAGCTAGTTCAGTCATTAGTCCGCCCGAACTGTCTTTATATAATCTCCAATTGATTTTGCGCTCCAATTCCGGTGAAGGAACAGGACGACGCCAGTCTGCATTTCTGAACCAATGACAGCGCATTCCTACCACATCTCCGATCAGTCCGGAATGAATCATTTGCATCCCTTTGATATACTTCTCGTCATACATTCGTTGCATACAAAAGTAGAGTACTTTTTCAGACTGGTTGTAAGTGTCATAGATAGCCTTGCACTCGTCAAGGGTGCGTGCCATTGCTTTTTCACAGAAGACATGTTTGCCGGCAGCTAATGCGTCCAACACAATAGGTGCGTGCCAGTTTAGTGGTGTGGATATGATGACTCCATCAATGTCTTTCGATTCCAGCAGCTTACGGTAGTCTGTATAGGACTTGGCATCCGGGCAAAGCTCCAATGCTTGCTGAAGATTGGGAGCATAATTGTCACACACGGCTACAATTTGTGCATGAGGTATTTCCTTGAGGTTATGGATGTGGTATTGCCCTCTGGAACCTGTGCCAATTAAAGCAATCCGTGCTTTTTCATGTTTAATCTCTTTCAATTTTTCGGGGGTACAGGAGGTAAGCCAGGGAGTGGTAGCTAATAAAGCGGTTCCTCCGGCAACATATCCCAGACTTTTTATAAATTGTCTGAGCCCTAAGTCTACTCCTTCTTTTTTATTGTCTTTCATGTTATAAATCATATAGGGTTGCTTGTATATCTTTAAAATTCTCTGTGAGTAATTGCTGTTGTTCTTTATTCGCAATCATCCATACGGTACTTAGAATTTCAGCCTCTAACGGATCTGTAGATATGATAGAGCTTGCTTTTCGTTGTTCATTAAATAAACCCGTAAGTGGATTCATAATGTGTCCGGTATATTGCAGCGTATTACCGGAAGTGGATAATGCTGTATTTTGAAGGTTGAACTCATTTAAAAGAGACTGATTATACGGATTCAGAAAACTCACTTTCCAACTGTCTCCATAAGGATGATGTCCCATGCCCAGAATGGAGCTATTACCGAAATTGACAAATGCATGGTTGATGTTTTCTTGTTCTATGAGTTTTTTGATTTTCTTCAAAGCATACCCTTTGGCAAAGCCTCCGAAATCGAGTGAAATAGTGGAAGATGCAAAGGAAATGCGTTGATGGTCGTGAATTTGTATTTTGGAGAAATCTTTTAATGTAATGTCAAATAGATGAAAGGTGTTTTCGTAATAATATTGGCAAAGTTGCAATATTTCCTCCAGTTCTTTGCTAATTTGAATATAACTTTGCAAAGCATGTTTATTAATACCGGAGACCTCACTGTGGGGATCAAAACGGTTCAAGATCTTATCCAAACGTTCCAGCTCGTTGATGATATGGCACCAAAGTCCGTTTAAACGTTCTGCATCAGAATGAATAAGCAATATATCGAATCGTGTCCCCATGATATGAGGAATGAAGCCATGAAACATGGCTTCATCTTTATAATATTTACATCCTGTCTCTAACACCTATTGTCTTATTTATTTTCTTTCTTTGCCATTTCTACAGCAGTTGTAGTAATGTAATATTTGGTTAATGTATTTTCGTTTTCCCATTCCGGGATGTTTTTGTTACGTATATAATGCAGGAAAGCTTTTGCTACTTTACTGAAGTGCTCTTCATGTCCTAGTCTGTATTCCTGTGGTATATCAATAAGATAAATCCCGTTACTTTTATTTTTGACGGATAAGAACGGGTAGCTTTCTTGAAGTTGTTCTATCGTCTTTTGTAATTGAGTCTCAAAAGCATGGCTGTCAATGTTTGGCTTTTTCTGAATATACAATTCTTTCACAAAACCATTCTTCTCATTTTGAACAATTTTTAAAGTTGCTTTGCTACCTTTTTTGATAGAAGTAAACGTATCTCCTCCATGAACTGGTGGCATATAATTCCATGTGACTTTCATTCCCATATAAATTCCTTTGACGGTGTAGTTGAGACTTCCGTTTGCCATAACTTTCAATACATCATTTTTTATGTATTGTTTCAGATAAATAGGGAAAGAGTCTGTTTGCGTTGATTGGCTGAACTCTGCCAATGTGATTGGGGTTGGCCAGTGTTTGGCCGAAAGTACTTTGACATCCGATTGATAATGAATTGCTTCATCTGGAAAACATTGCCAGTTGATAAGATCTATCAAATGTGTTGTTACATCTGCAATTCCTTCTCCTTGTTGTGCTATATCATAGTACCATGCAGGACGAACCAGCGGTTTACCGGAAACCTTTTTAAAGAAATGATGTACGCTTTCCATTATTACAGAAGGGTTGTCCGGTGAGCCTTTTTGTAATTCTCCAAATAATTCTGTTTGATGTAAGAGCTCTTTTTCTATGATGTTGAGAATATCATATCGCTCCGTCATCAAATCATATAAAAGGAGCCCCTTTTGTTGTGCTAGCAGATAAGCCTCTGTCAATAATTGGAAGTCCTGTGAGTTAATAGCCAGTGGCTTATCTGCAAGAACATTATATCCGGCTTTGATAGATTCTATAATATATCGTGTCTTCTTCTGATTATTTCCAGCCAGAATTACGACATCACCTTTATGATCTGAAAGCATTTTCTGGAGATAATCTTCGCCTGTATATACCTGTTTCTTCCATGTAGTGGGAGACTTTGGCCGATGGTTGTAAGAGTCAATACTTTCCAGGTATTGATTGACGCCTATTCCTTCAGGAGCGTATATCCGGATGGTATCATTAATAACAGCTAATGCATCTTTCTGAAGCAGACTGGCATGGAAATGTCCTGGATCAAGAACAACTACTTCTATTTTACATGAATCATTGGCTTCCGCCTTATTCATAGTCTGTTTCTTGGAGAAAGAACATGAAGCAACTATAAATAAGATTGATATAAGCCCGATTCCTTTATATATAAATTTCATTTTCTTATTTATTATAGGTTTTGATTAATTTCCGGGCGTCTTTCCATCCTTTTTGGTAAGCTTCTTCCAATGTGACAATTCTTCCATTCTCTTCTTTACTCATATTGGATGCTTTCATGAAAGTGAATATTTCAATTGTTTCTTCTCTGGAGATAGGAGAGATTCCTGTTTGGAAGTATTTGAGAATCTGCTCAAGGAGTGCTTTATATCCTTGATAACCTCCTACTGTTATTGCCCCTTTGGAAGTATAGGCTGTTCCTCCATAAATTTGCGGTCCCTTTATAATAGCCCTAAAAGTTCCGATTCTACCATCTTTCCATCGTCCTACTACTATATCCCCTCTATCTGAAGACATCCGGTTGACTGATTCGCATCCTGTCCCCATAATTGTGTATAATGTTTCTACTCCATGAATACCATAGAAACCGAAATCCGGATGCGTTGGTTCCACTTTGTGAGGAGAATAACAATCGGCTCCAAGGATTTTGCCAAATTCTCCATTTCTTAATTTCTGGTTTTGAGGAGTAAATCTAAGAGCAGAAGAGGAAAAAACAGGCGCATTGTATTTTTCTGCCATTTCATAAATAGCGATTGCATCTCCTAAAGTAGCTCCGATAGGTTTGTCAATATAGCATATCTTACCTGATTTGAATACCTCGACGGCTTGTTCCAAATGTAGTCTGCCGTCATTGGTTTCCAAAAGGACACAGTCTACTTTTTCCAGTAAATCTGCTATTGATGAGGTGATTTCCACGCCATTTGCTTTGACCTTTTCAATGTATCCGGGGATTCGTTCGTAACTGGATTGAATAGTCTTTGAACCGTACGGATACGCTGCTACTACCCTAAAACCTTTGGAAAAGGTCTCATCCGAACCACTATTAATCAGTTCGGTGAAAGCGGTGGAATGGGATGTGTCCAGACCAATAATTCCGATCCGCATAACTTTTTGTGCGTGTATACTGAAGCTAATAGCCAGTAGTATAAGAAGAAGTGAGATTCTGTTTTTCATAATCCTTTATAAATTAATTCTTTCTGCACTTTCCGGGTCCAAATATAATGAAGAATTTTCTTTTCTTCGCAATATGCTGGCCGGACATTTTTCTGAAACTTCACCATAAACAGTCTGATAGACTGCTTGAGCTTTATTTTTGAACGGGACGATACAAAACATCCATTCAGCTCTTAGCAAAGCCGGTATCGTGAGTGTTAAAGCTTCTTTGGGTACTAAGTCTAGTGTCATGAAGCATTTTTCATTGACTTGCTGTTGGCGACATATTGGATCCAGCTCAACTACTTTCACAAGTTTGGGATCATTAAAGTCTGCTACATCCGGATCATTGAAAGCAATATGCCCATTTTCTCCAATTCCCAGACAAACGATGTCAACCGGATGCTTAGTCAGCAAGTCTGCATATCGCTGACATTCCTCTTCAAGGTTTTCCGCCAGACCATTCAGATAGTTGACTTTCTTGAAAGGAACTTTGTCAAAGATACGAATTCTAAGGAAATGTCCAAAACTTTGTGGGGCTTCCGGATGTATACCGATGTATTCATCCATATGAAAAGCGTTTATTCTGGTCCAGTCGATGCGCTTGTCATGAATCAGATGACTCAAAAACTCATTTTGTGAGGGGGCAGCGGCGAAAATCATATTTATTTCCGGTTTGCTTTCCAATAAACGACAAATTTGGTCGCCGACTTCTTTTGCGGCTACACTGCCCATCTCTTGAATGGACGGGAAAATTCGAACTGTTAATTGTTCCTGCTGAAAAACTTTGGTCTTAGTTTCATTTAGTATAGATAACATGGCCTTTTAATATTGTATTATTTATATTTATTTGATTATCAAAAATGACTATGTCGGCATCCTTACCGATTTCTAAAGAACCTTTTTCTTTGTCAATATGAAGAATACGGGCGGGCGTCAGGCTCATCATACGGACGGCGTCAATGAGAGGAACACCGGCTAAATATATCATGGTTCGAACCAGCCGGTCGGTTGTTGCAACACTACCGGCAAAAGCTTTCCGATCCGGCATTTTGGCCACTCCGTCTTCGATAATGACTTTCTGGCCATTGTTGAGGCTACCTAATATCGATTCACCGTCCGGCATACCCGCTCCTCTCATGGCATCAGTGCAGAGGGCTGTTTTATCAACTCCTTTGAACTTGTATACGAATTGGAGCAGGGGTTTCGGAAGATGTATGCCATCGGCAATAATCTCCACTGTCATATCTTCAATCAAGTAGGCGGCTTCTACTACTCCGGCATAGCGGAAAGCATTTTTGCGGGTCACTGATGACATGGCCGAATAAAGGTGGGTCACATGTGTATAACCTGCTGTAAAGGCTTTCTCAACTTCTTCATAAATCGCGTCGGTATGAGCGATGGAGGGGAGAATATGATGTTGTTGCAGAGTTTGCCCTAGTGCTAGAGCACCCTCCAACTCTGGAGCTACGCTCCAACGGATAATATCTTTTGAGGCTTCCAGAATGGCATTGTATTCTTCAGCTTGCGGCTTTTTCAGGAAGTTCGGGTCTTGCGCACCACATTGTTTCGGTGAAAAGTAAGGTCCTTCCAAATGTAAACCGATAAACTGCGAACCATTGATATTCATTTCTTTGGCTTTCCGATATACGGTAAACGTCGTCATTAACTCCTCGTTAGTGCTGGTAAGTGTGGTGGGAACCATTGCGGTAGTACCATACTTGGCATGTGTTTCGGCCACTCCGAGAAAAGCCTCGACAGTACCATCCATGAAGTCATGTCCTCCTCCTCCGTGGATATGCATGTCGATGAATCCTGGTGAAACATAATTCTGACGGGCGTCTATTACCTTGTCACCAACGAGCGGTTGATAGCTTTCATTGGGAATAATCTGCTCAATTTTTCCATTTTCGCATATCAATGTTTGGCCCATTTCTATGCCTGTTGGTAGAATGAGTTTTCCATTTGTTATGATGAGTCTTTCCATATTATTTCGTTTTTAATTTATTTCCAGGAGTCTATTTTATGACCTTTAACTGCAAAGAAAACCAAATATAAAAAACAGGGAATCAATACCCAATAACCGAAACGCAGACTATACATATCTGCCAGATGACCATATATCAGAGGCAGAATGGCATTGCCACATAATCCCATAATAAGAAGAGAGGAACCGGTTTTGGTGAATTTCCCTAGTCCATGAATGGAAAGTGGCCAGATACCTGCGTAGATTAAAGCATTCGGGAAACCCAATGCATTCAGAAAGAAAATGGAGGCATTGGCATGATGACCGAACAGAGTTACTTCAAAATCTGCAAATACAACTCCGAATGAAAGGAGTAATCCGATGATGGTACAACCTATAAGTGCATTTTTTTGTGAAACATATTTGGGTATTAACAGGATCCCCAGGAGGTAACCAATCATAGTACAGGCCAATGTATATGAGGGAAATGTTTTAGCTTCGAGCAGGTCCATACCCATCGAATTGGCATAATTGATGATTGTATCAATTGCGATAACCTGTGTTCCTACATGAAGAAATATAGCCACTGCTCCCAAGATAAGGTAGGGAAAGTCGAAAATACTTTTTCTGGTGTGATGGTGGCTACCTGTATCTTCCGTGCTGTTTTCTTCGTCTGTATTGATTTCAGGCAGAATGGAGTAACGGATACCGATACCGGTAAGCAGTAAAATAACGCCTAGAACAGCATAAGGCACAATGACGCGTTGTATTAATTCGTCAAGCATAGCATTCTTTGTGACTATGTCTAAAGTCCCCGATTCTATAGTGGCAAAAAGCTCCTTGTCGGTAACATTTAATATCAATGCAGCAAATATGAGTGGTGAGACGATACCTGCGAATTTATTGCATATTCCCATAATACTGATTCGTTTGGCGGCACTATCAATAGGACCGATAATAGTGACATAAGGATTAGCGGCAGTTTGCAATATGGCTAATCCGGTGCCGATGGAAAATAGACCGGCCAGGAATATCTCGAATTGACGGGCTAATGCTGCCGGAACAAATAAGAAAGCTCCTAAGGCGGTAAGCATAAAACCATACATAATACCTCGCTTGAATCCCACTTTCTTGAGAAGTACTCCCGAGGGGATAGCCATTACAAAGTAGGCGATATAAAATGCAAAGGCGACAAAGTAGGATTCGAAATGTGTCAGTTCACAGGATATGCGGAAGTATGGAATCAGTATGGCATTGACCCACGACACAAATCCGAAGATAAAGAACATCCCTGCCAGAATTGCAATTGATATGTAGTATGTCTTTTTGCTGCTTATAAGGTTATTGTTTCCCATGTGTTTTTATTTTTTCAGTTCGAAATTTTTCTGTAATTTGATGTCCCGTGACGATGCGCCTATTAATACTGTAAACATGCCAGGTTCGTCTTTCCAGCATTTACTTTCGGTATCGTAGTATTGTAAGGCGCGGCGCGGTAACTTGATAGTGACTTGTTTGGATTCACCCGGTTTTAAGCCAACCTTAGTGAACCCTTTTAATTCTTTAAACGGGCGTTCTACAGAACATTTGTTTTGATGCAAATATAACTGTGCAATTTCCTGGCCATATCGTTTTCCCGTGTTAGTAATGGTGAATGATACGGCAAACTCTGTGTCCGAGTCTTTCCATACAGGTTTCATCTTTATGTTTGAATAAGTAAAAGTGGTATAGGATAATCCATAACCGAATTCAAATTGGGGGACTACACGGTAAGTATCGAAGTAGCGGTAGCCGACCATAAGCCCTTCCTTGAAACGGACGGTGTCGTTTATACCCGGATATTCTCCAAATACGTGATCAGGCATATCTTCCAGACGCTTACACCAGGTAGTAGTCAGTTTTCCCGAAGGATTGACTGCTCCAAACAATGTACGTGCCAGTGCATTTCCTCCTTCCATCCCTAGAAAACTGCCGTGCAGTAATGCCGTAGCATCATTATACCATTCTCCTATCTCGACGGGGCCACCGGAGATTAGTACCACTACAGTGTTGGGATTAACCTCCAGGATACCTTTTAATAATCTGTCTTGTTGGTAGGGAAGCTTTAAATTCGGCTTATCATACCCTTCACAGTCAGAACCATGTTCGTGGGAGGTTCCACCTATATAGATTACCAATTCTGCTTGAGCAGCTGTATTGATTGCTTTCTTATATAACTCTTCATCGAATTTATCAAATTCGTTCGTGAACCAATGGCCAACCTTATACGCCTTTTTACTCAATTGATAACCGGGTGCATATTCGATCCGGGCTTTTCCATCTAAAAGATTTTGTAGCCCTTCCAAAGGAGTAACTTCATATTTAGCTTTAAGTTTTGTACTGCCACCTCCTGCTGCAAATACTTCGGTTGCATTTGCGCCAATCACTGCGACATTCTTGTATTGTGCCGGGTCTAGTGGTAGCATATCTTTGGAATTCTTCAATAATACCAATGATTCCTCCGCTATTTCTCTGGCAGCCTTAGTATGGGCAGGTATTGCAAGTTTGGCTGCCATACCTGTAGTGTCATAAGGAACTTGTCCTATTAAATCAAGTCGAATCATCAATTTCAGAATATTACGTACTTTTTTGTTGACGGCTTCTTCCGGAATCTCTCCATTACGTACTTTCTTCAATAAAGGATCGGCCAAATAATATTTATTGAAAGCATATTTCCCATTTTCTTTGATGCTTGTTCCCATTTCGACATCCATACCGCACAGAGCTGTTCGCTCTGTGTTATGGACTGCATTCCAGTCCGATACGACTAATCCGTCAAATCCTAGTTCATCACGAAGTAAAGTATCAAGAAGATAAGGACTTTCCGTACACCACAACCCTCGAACCTTGTTATATGCCGCCATGGCTGCCATGGCTCCACCTCGTTGTATGGCAGCTTCAAAAGCCGGAAGATAAATTTCGTGTAAGGTGCGTTCGTCTACTTCTACACTCACTTTGTACTGGTTGTATGCCTGGCTATTCAGAGCAAAATGCTTCACACAAGAGGCTACTCCCTGTGACTGTACTCCTTGTATATATGGAACAGCCAGTTCACCGGAGAAGAAAGGATCCTCGCTGAAATATTCCCAATTACGTCCATTGAGTAAGGAACGGTGAATGTTGACTCCCGGAGCCAGGCTCACATGCTTACCGCGTGCTTTACATTCAGCTCCAAGAACTTCTCCATATAGCTGTGCCAGATCACGGTTCCAAGTAGATGCTAAGGCGCTTAATGCAGGTAGATAGCTACATGCGTCGTTATCCCATCGGGCGGATTCCCACCCATTGGCTACTCCCTCAAATCTTACTCCGTGAGGTCCGTCGGAGTAGTGCAGGTCGGGGATGCCAAGCCTTGGAACACCGGTACTTGAAAACATCGTGTTACTGTGCAACATTCCAATTTTCTCTTCCAAAGTCATTTGTGATAATAAACTTTCTATCTGTTTATCAGTACTTGCTACTTTATTACCAGTCAGACAGGAGGAGAATATAATCAGAATCAGCCAGCTATATGGAGTCAGTCTTTTCATACTAGAATACTTGTTGTCTTTGATTATTTTGAGTTATTTTTTCTTGTTTCAATTTCACTGTACACAGCATCCGGGATCAGATCAAGCCAGTAAGGATCCTGGACGAGTTCCTTGTACAGTTCAAGTGCCAGAGGGTCACTTTGCAGACGGCGGTCACCATTCTCTGCATTTTCGTGATTCTCCCATACGACGGCCTTGACACGTGGCTCTTCATCCTTCAGCTTAAACCATTCTCTTACCCATCTCTGGTGGTCGCATGTACTGGAGTATCCTCCTTCACTAATCATGATAGGCTTGTCTGCCGATACCTGCTTGATTCCTTGCATCAGCGTGAGCGGATATCTTCTTTCTTCCGGATAAGTAGCACTAAGCGATGGTGGATAACAGCTTACTCCCAGCCAATCTACATACATATCTCCTGGATAATAGTTTTTCATTGCGTTTGCTTCCGTACCCGGCATGCTTACACTGTTGGGTGACCATACGAAGACATTGTAGGCAGTGACACCCAACTGTTCTGCAATGTTATACATACGTCTCCAAGCCTTGACATAGTTTGTGGGATCTCCGTAATACGGAGTCCAGCTTCCATTCATTTCGTTGGCTGGTCTGAACCAGATAGGTCCCATGTCACGTACTTTTTGGGCAGCCACTTCGGCGAAGTATGATTTGTGAAAATCGTCAAGTTCGCCATTTGCCATTTGCTGGGTGGGAATGACGGGCAGCCATCCGTAAAGGAAGAATCGGTATTTGCCCTGATAGTTTTTTCCCCAGTATTTCTCACGTACTGTTTGCATTTCGCTGAAATTTCGTCCCGGTTCCATATTCTGATACCATAAGATCATAGATAGTTGTTTTCCCACCAATTTTTCAAATAAGGCAACGGCACACTGGTCAGTACTTCCTTCGCGGTCTTCCGGATCGAATCCGTATAATGGTGGGAATGCTCCATGATAACATCCTTTTTCGGGGACGTACTTCATGTCATTATGAAATTCTCCCATTACCTTGATTTCGTCGATGAGCATCATCGTACTGGTGGAAGCTGAAGATTTGAGAGTCGCTTTCACATATCTGCATGCTACATTACTAAAGTCTGTTTTTCCCCAAGCGTCCGACTTTCCGTTGCTGTCGGAATAGGTAATTGGTGAGGCTGCTTTTTCCCATTGGCTTTTGTCCTTGCTGGTTGATACTTCTATTTGAGCAGGGAATACAATTTGTGATGTCGGATCGGAAATAGCATGTACTGATACTTCTGTGATACTGCGTAATGATCCCAAATCAATTATTACTTCTACAGTTTGTGCATCCCAACCGACTCCTCTGTTTTTAGTCGAGAGGGTACCGGTCTCCTCATCCGTCAGTTTGGTGCCGGATGTCCAGGGATCGAGAGGGGCTTTATCAGCGTAGGCATTGTTGGCTACAACATTCATTTTATAGAATTTGCCTGCCGCCACATTAATAATGCTTTGTTCATTTGGATCTTTGGGCTTGTTTGGATCAAAAGTAACTTCCCATGATCTCGTTTCTTCTGCATTGCAAGCGTATATGAGTATTGCAACTGCTATTAACCATAAATTTTTTAATTTCATATTTAGTGGTATATTATAAGGTTGATTACTGGTTGTTTGTATTACATATCAATACAGTCATATTGGTAGCAGGCGATACCTCCATTAGAGAATACGAGATAAACGTATAGATAATAACCATTTTTGGCAACTTTAAATACGACATCTCCGGTTCCTTCGGTGTTCTGACCGGAATTCTCGCGACCTCCATATATCTTGTCCGGACATACTACTATCTGGTTATCGAATGAACCGCTGCTAAGGTCATACATACGGACAGCATCAGAACCAGTTACGGCATAGTTGAAACTATTTACATGATTGTAAATGACATAAGGTACTTTGTTGAACACGGCATAGTCTACGGCATTGATAATTGTGTTACCCGGAGCACCTGTATTTGCCGCTTTTATGCTATTGTCTGTTCCTTTAAACCAGTAGAAATAGCGTTTGGCAGAAGTGTCTGTGACATGGCTGGCCAAGAAATAGTCACTTTGAGTGTCGGTGTCATCAGCATAAATCACATCCGCCCATTTAATCCAGTTTGAAGTCAGCAGAGAGGAACTCATAATGACAAATTCCGGACTTTGTGATTGTAAAGTACCATTTATGACACGCCAGCGGGCGAATTGTACTTTACTATCTTTTTGGAATACCGGAGTTGTGATAAGGGCATTGGCATCCAAATCTCCCTGGATAGAGATCTTCCAACCAAATCTTATATTAGTGCCAGTTTTATATTCAATATATTTCTGTGGTTTCTCATTCACTCCATTAGCTTTCCATACGGTGAAAGTACCTCCTGATGGAGTATAGCTGCAGAATAAAATATTATTTCCCCGATCTGCTGTTGCATGGAAGTTTGAATTATCACCGGCAAATTGGCTGATATCCATAGAACCTGCTATTTCTCCGGTCTGGCTATTTAAGTAAATGGCACGATCATTGGCACGTTCGTTGATGACAACATATTTGTCGACTACTGCAAGCCCGGTTACTTTACCCGGTAGCAGAATACCGCTTATTTCAGATAGTCTTTTAGACCATAATAGCTTACCGCTTCCTTGGCGAATACCTGCAACAGTTTTTTGCGGAATATCTTTTTTTACCGTATATGTTGCTTTATCTATACCATTCTGTGCTGTGACGACGATAGTCTGTTCTTGTTCATAGTCTAGTGCTTCTGTTTCGGGATTGGGACTGCATGTTGCTCCATGTGAGATATCAATGTTAGCTATCTGCTCCCCTACATTATCTATGGTTACTAATGAAATTGTTTTTTCGTTTTCATTAATGACTCCCAATAGCCCTATGGCAGGAATATCGAATTTGGTGATGCTACATTCGTTGCTCTTACGGATTTCACCTATTACTTTGAATTCGGTACTAGTCCCGGAGGTCTGATCTTTCACTGTGATATAGTTGTCTTGGGTAAGATCCATATAAAGTAATGGTGGAGTTACACTGACATTATTTGCTAAACTGGCACTCAATCTTACCCGTTTTAGTGCAGAGGTCGGCAATACATTATCCGACAATTTGGGATAATTGTATGGGAAAATAAATGTGATTGAATGATTGGTATAATCTATCTCACCTTTGAAACTATTTTCGCTGCTGTCATCGTTCGGAAACGATGCAGTGATGCTGTTGATACCTTCGCGTTGAATGTCAGAACCCAACTCTTCAGGACTGTGACAACTAGTTACTCCCCATAGAAGAACTAATGCCTGGATGATTGATATAATTTTGTTTTTCATTGTTCTAAGAGTTTTATTGTTATTTCCATTCATCATATTGCTCAATCAATGAGTTATTCTTCAATTCTTCAGACGGTACAGGAAGGACATATAATTTCTTTATAAACTTGCGGTCCTGTCCGTCGCAATCAACATATTCGTATGTATTGGTAGCACCAATGATTTTAAAGCCATGTGTGCGATAGTTGTTGTATTCAATATGGGCTAATTCCCAACGACGCATATCCCAGAATAAATGACCTTCATAGGCTAGTTCAACCTTTCTTTCATTTCTGTAATCTTTGAACCAAGCCTCGCCTGTAGAGAATTTACCCGGTAAATTCACTTTTACTCTGGCGCGTACCTCATTCATTGCACTTTGGGCTTCCCCGATCTTATTGAGTCGATAAGCTGCTTCCGCTTTGTTCAATAAAACTTCGGCATAGCGAATTTCAACCCACGGTTGGGCGCTTTTCCCATTTTTGACGTCTGTCAGCGTTTCGTCTAACAATTTCCTTAAAAAATAACCGGTTGTGGTTTTGCCGTATGAAGTACCCTGTTCCCGGTAAGGCATAAACACACCATTCTTTCCGTCAAGGCTGCAATCCATCTTTTTCCCTTTCCAGGTACATCCTCTATAGATTACAGTTGCGGCGAAGCGAGGTTCCAGTTGGTCGTATGGAGGAGTCTCATCAGTAATGCCATGCCAGGGTGTCCAGTCTATCTTTTCTCCATTTTTGCTTTCATAACATTCTACCATTTCCTGGGTAGGAGTTCCTGTTGAACCATTGTCATAACCATCACATTGTGGTACATAATATCGGTCGAAAAGATGATTAGGCCCGTTGGCAGCATCATAATCAAACTCCAGAATCGCTTCTTTATTATTCCCTTTCCATGCATCTTCATATTTGTCCGTCAGACCATATAATTTGAGTGCAATTACATTATTAGCAGCATCATAGGCATCCTGCCAACGTTTGGCATATAACATTGCTCTCGATTTCAGTGCATAGGCTGCTCCTTTGGTGATACGCCCTTTATTTGCCGCATCCCATTCCTTGGGTAAATTATTGGCTGCAAAATCAAGATCGTCGGCTATGAATTGCCAGGTTTCTTCAGCACTGCTGCGGGCTTTATTAGTTGATACCGGCAGATCGTCATACAAGATGACACCTCCATGCCTTTTGGCTAACTGGAAATATACAAATGCACGGAAAAAGCGTACTTGAGCTTCCCAAAGCTTATTTCTGTCTGCTGAAAATTCGGAATATTTTCTTTGTAGAGATAGAAATTGGTTTGTTTCTCGGATCTGTTTGTATGCTGTTGAACGTAGCCAGATACTGTATAGACAGTTATCCGGAGAGATAGCATCCGGTGTTAGTACATAAAGATTAGGATGGCCGGCTCTGTGTCCCAGCGTATATGAACCATACTTAAATGCGTCAGTCAGACTTTCTGTAAAACTTCCGTAGAATTGGGCCTCCCCAAATTGACCGTAATCATGCAGGAGGGGATAGAAACTATTCACATATTTGTCAACCTGGGTTTCATCTTGCCAGATGATTTCATCACTAACGGTAGTCGTTTGTTTTACTTCATCCAGCCAGTCGTTGCACGAACTTAAAGTCAGCAACATAAAGAAGAGTGATATATTAATACATAACTTTTTCATATAGCGTATATTTTAGAATGTGATTTTAGCTCCAAGTGTATAAGTCCTTTGTTGCGGATAATATCCATTGTTTACAGCTGGAGATTCCGGGTCGATGTTGTACTTGGACACAGCGCTGAAAGTCAGAAGGTTGTACCCCTCAACATAGAGGCGAAGAGCTTCCACTCCCAATGGACTCAACCATTTTTTAGGGAAATTGTATCCTATTTGGGCTGTTTTTATTCTCAAATAGTTTCCGTTACGATACCAGAATGTGGAGGCCAGCCCGTTATTCAAACTTCTCGGATTGATTTCCAGACAAGGGAACTCTGCATTTGTATTTTCGGGTGTCCAGGAGTTTGCCACCAGATAGACTGGTGCATTGCCATTCTGATAGAATGGACGCGTGAAGGCCGTAGCGCTTTGGATTCCGGATGAACCGGTTGCCGTATATACTCCGGTTAATGCAACATCGCTGCCAAGCCCCCATGATGCCAAAATATCAAAATCGAATCCTTTCCAGTTACCAAATAAATTGAAAGAACCTGTGTGGGTCGGTCTTGAACTTTTACCTACATACCCCTGATCTTGATTGACGGTTATAATACCGTCTCCATTTCTATCCATATACTTGATATATCCGGGATAAGCCGGTCGGTCGGGCATGGTAGCGGAGTTGGCTATCTCTTCCTCACTCTGGAACAATCCTTGGGCAATGAATCCCATTTTCGAACCGATTTGCTTTCCGGTCAGTCGTCTGTATTCCGGTGTATTTTCAGAGTCACCTGCATATTTGAGCCATCTTCCGTATGCGTATGACCAGATTAATTTGGCTCCATAACTGAAACTTCCAATTCTGTTCTGATGTGTAAAAGTGACATCAAAACCCTTATAATCTGCTTTGTTTACGTTTGCAGTTGAAAAATAATAGCCTCCCATGGAAGGAGTATGCGAACCGGTTACGGAAGATAATTTGTCATATTCATATTTATAAAAAGCATCCAGTTCCATTCCTAATAATCCATTCCATAAAGTTACATCTACTCCGATATTATAGTTGAGGCATTGCGCCCATGTCAAATTGGGATTTCCCAATACGGACGGATAGATAGCTGTTTGACTGGCTCCGCCTATTACTACAGAATTGGGGGATGTGCTCATCGTATTTCTCCATTGGAAAGGCTGGATGCCGCTGGTTGCAGTTTTTCCAATACCTGCTCTTAATTTCAGATTGTCTACCCAAGTAGCATGAAACCATTTTTCATTATTGATTCTCCAGGCAAGAGAGAGACCGGGCAGGGTGACCCAGCGTTTGTTCATACCACCAAACAGATAACTACCATCGTGGCGTAGTGAAGCCTCCAAATAATATTTGTCAGCGTAATTGTAGTTCAAACGACCTACAAAACCGGCTACACGTGTCTGGCTGCTTCTCCCCGAAGGTATAGCAGGTTGCTCTTTCCCCTCTTTGGTGAATCCTGTGATTTGGTTCAACTCATCCAACTGAATGAAATCTAATCCGGTTCCCGTTACACCGAGATTGTTGCTATTACGTTCCCGTGTTTCGGCCAGCAATAATACTCCGATCGAGTGATCTCCAAATTTGTTATCATACGTGATACTGGTTTGCGTAGTGAACTCTTGGGCGCGTGATGCCGATTCGGATAATATAGGTGTATCTTTCAACACACTGTAGTCCTTATGGTAGGTGAGTGTGGTAGTGGCTGCATTAGGTAAATCCATAATCATGACTTCATTCGGCTTGGTCAACTGTTTAGTCATCCCATGAACTAAGTCGTACGCTCCCTGGAATTTTAAACTTAATCCTTTAAGCCAAGGTGTGTCGTATTTCAGACTGAAATTAGACTGCATATATGATTGGTTGGACCTGTTATATCCTGAATCGTATATGGATGCGATAGGAGCTACCGGAGAACCGGAAGTCGGGGTTGAAACATCGTATATTTTCCCATTATATTCATAAGTATCCTGTACATATGGCAAAGCATAGCATACCTGTTGGGGAATATTCATCCAATCATCCGGATCGGCAGAAAATTTGGGAGCATCCCGTTTTTCTATACGCCCCGAAACACCTAATGACAGACTAAGTCCTTTAGCCAACTGTGCGTCGATATTAGAACGAAGATTCATTCGACGGTATTTGAACTTATCTATATTTCCTTTTTCTTCCAGATAACCGATAGATGTGAAGAAACGAATCTTTTCACTTCCTCCTGATGCTGAAATATTATGATGTTGGCGAACACCGGTTCCATATACTTTATCGTACCAATTGGTATTTCCCCATCCGTCGACACCCTCGCGCATTTTGCGCACCATGTCGACAGTAAACACTTCCGTATCACCTTGTAGAAGACGGGCTTTATTGTACCAATAAGCATATCCCGGTCCATCGAGCCATTCTTGTTCTTCTGCATTCTGGCTGATACCCACAGTACCTGTATAGCTAATGGTGACTTTATCTGTTTGTCCCTTTTTGGTTGTGACAATGAATGCTCCATTTGCGTCCAGACCATAAACGGCTACGGCTGATGCATCCTTTAATACAGACACAGATTCTATTTCATTCGGATCGAGTCCGTTGAAGTCACTTGCGCTTCTTCTGATGCCGTCAATAACATAGATGATACCACTTTGCCCGCGTATGGACAAGGAGGCATTATCCGCACCGGGTTGTCCACTGGCTTGTACGGCGGAAATACCGGCAACACGTGCACCGATGATATTACTGATTCCCATGGTTGGGGCTTTAAGGATTTCTTTATCGGAGACAGTAGATATGGCGGCGGTCAGACTACCGCGCTTTTGAGTTCCATAGCCTACCACTACGATTTCATCCAGCGAGGAAACATCTTCTTTAAGAGTGATATTGATATTCGTCTTATTACCTACTTTGACTTCCTGACTGACCATTCCGATATAGGAGAATACCAATACGTCATTCTTATGGGCATTAATGCTATATTTTCCGTCAACATTTGTAATGGTACCGACATTCGTTGCACCCTTGACAGCTACAGATACGCCAGGTAATGGTTCATCATTACCATCTTTCACAAACCCTTTTATTACTTCTTGTGCAAGACAATCGAGAGTGCACATTAAAAGAGTAATAAACAACGAGGTTACTAACCTTGGATTCCATCTGATTTTCTTCATTGCATGATAAGTTTTTAAATATTAGATCGTCGATTTGAAATTTTAATTTCTAACAATAGTCTCTTTAGACCGGTTAACTAGTTAATGATACAAAAGTATTCTGTTTCAAAGACATGTGCGGTGGCAAAAACGAAAAACTATCTTCAAAAAACGAAGAATAATGCATTGTTAATCTTCTTTTGGCGTTTTTCTTTTTAAGAACCATTCGAAGAACTTATATATAGTTTCGTTTGATTCGGGAGTAGGATCATGTTTGGGCCTGTTCGTCATTGCCACTCGATGATGATAACCCAAAAGCCGGTTGACTGCGACAGAGTGATTTAATGGAATCCATCTGTCTACATTATCAGAATAACCTCCTGATACGAGAAATGGGCGAGGAGCCAATAAAGAATGGAGTTCATGTAAATCATGCCCCTCTTTACATAGCTTGGCATAGACACTTGTTGAAGAGTTATTGCCGTTGTTGCTCCAGATCTTTTTCCAGGGTGGGGGATAATACCCCAAGTACCAAGGTTCCCAATAATTGATATAATTATCTTTGGTTTCATCAAAGACGATACCCGGATCACTCCAGGCGGTGCAGGCAAACTTTTCGTATAAACAAGAAGCAAACATAGCCCATTTAGCACCGTAAGAGTGTCCCATGATACCAATTCGGGTAGAGTCGACACTTTCGACTCTGGCTAATACTTCCCATGCATTGGCTGCCGCATAAGCAAGTACTGAAAGAGGTTGCATAGTGGAGTTGTTAATAGTCGGGTAATAGAGAGAGTAAGTCTTATCTTTGGTGGTCTGTTTAGTTCCTAATGAGAGAGTAACGAATCCTCTTTTGGTTAATTGGTAGGCGAAATCTCTATTAGCTTTTCCTCCCCATCCGATAGCTGTTTCCGGTTCGTAGAATACTGTGATAACGGCAGGATGTTTCCCTTTCTTATTTGGTTCCAGTAAATAGCCGTAAGTCTGTTCCAGAGGAGTCCAATAAAAACGCACTAAATGTTGTTTGAAATCTTCGCGTTCTGTGGTTTTTATAATCTCCAGTTTTTGATTGGTGATGATAGCCGGCCAATGACCGATCAGGTTCAACCATTTGTCTTTTATTTCTTTTCTTCGTTTTAGCCAGTCGTCTGCGTTTTTGACTGTATCTCCATTGTAAAATAAAAGAGGGTTGCGGTAAGTTCCAAATTTCTCCTGATACAGTGGTGGTGGGGTAAAGTAGGCGGATAGCTTCTCCCAGTTTCTTTTTGTCTGGTTAATCTCTAATCTTTTGCACCCCATTATTGAGGTGATCCCCCAATAAATAATAATAGGATAGATAATCGTTCTTGTTTTTCCTCTTATGGTATGTCTTTGCATAGTATTAATATCTAAAATGTATTTCGAAAGGTATGAAAACAAAGGTAGGTCATTCTCATGAATGATCTTAATGTCAAAACGAAAAACAGTCTTCAGAAAGCGTTTATTTTATCTTTGTCTAGTCTTTTTCTGCCGGTATTCAATAGGTGAACATCCTTTGAATTTCTTGAAAATCCGGGCAATGTTATTATAGTCTGTAAAGCCTACTTCCATTGCTAAATCGGCCAATGGACGGTCGGTTGTGAGCAGTAGATCTGCAAGATGATTACACCGGCAATTCAGAATATATTGGTATATAGAGGTATTCAGTGCGTTTTTGAATTTCACTTCGAAGTTTCTGCGGGATAGCGGAATGTTTGCAAGCAGAGACTCTATGGTCAAATCGGAACTGTAATGAGACTCTATATACTTCACTACTTCCAGAATATAAGGGTCTTTGATATTGTGTTTCTCCGTAGATTGCCGTAATTCGATGCGGATAGGATTGATAACAATATTGAAAGTACCTTCGTGTTCCTTTTTTATTTGTTGATGAATAAGTCTGCCGATAGAATATCCGCCTCTTTCTACTTCGAGCTCTATGGATGAAATGGGAGGGTCGGAAATATTACACATCAGTTCGTCATTGTCCACGCCTAATAAAGCAATTTCTTCCGGAATAGGAATATTCGTCATTTTGCAAGTTTCAGAAATGAATAGGGCGTGCGCATCATCACAGCAAAATAGGGCGACTGGCTTGGGGAGTTGCTGCAACCACTGGCTCGCCTCCATTCTTATCTCGTCTTCCTGCTTATCCGATTCGAAACTGAAAAATTCGCCTCCGATACGTTTCACTTCCTGCCGATACCCTTCGCAGCGTTCGTCAGACCAAACCACCCCTTTAACGCCGAAATAAGCAAAGTTTCGAAACATCCGTTTGGCAAAAAACTGGGCTGCCATTCTTCCCGTACCTTTATAATCACCTGTCAGATTAGAGTAAGTGACGCTCCGGTGATGATAGTTTTGTAGTACTACCGGAATATTCAGCTCCTTCTGCAAATCGATCGTATCGTTGTTCCACTGACCGATAATGGCGTCGGCTTTCCATTCTTTCGCCCATCTTAAAATACCTTGTTCTCCATACATTGCGCTATAATAAGAAGGTAGTCGGTAAAAGAGCCAGGGGCCGTTTTCTTTGGAGTATTGGACAAGTCCCCGTAGCAGTTTCCTGTCAAATTCGCTTGAATAGTCTATCAATAGAAGAATCTTAATCATAGTTCTATGTTTTTCTTTAGTATAATGTAGGGATGCACAAATATAGAAGAATTCTTTTGTTCTCTCGCAATAAAGACTTAATTTTGTTGCAGCCAACACTTATCTGACACCCGGGTCTCATGAGCACTGACACCCGGGTGTTGGTATGCTTGACACCCGGGTCTCAATGGTGTTGACACCCGGGTGTCAGATAGAACGCGAGTATAAACGAAAAAAGAAAGGAGTATAAACGATGGCAGTGCCTTATGTAGTGAGAAAAAAAGCCGATTTAACATCGGGAGAAAGAAAAGAATTATGGTATGGTGTACCCAAAAAACTGATAGATCCGATTCGGAATAGAGAATTTGCCGAGTACATGGAAAAACGGAGTGGATTTCATCGCGGGCAGATAGATGGTATATTGACGGAAATGGTTGATGCTATCCGTAGTCTGTTGTCTATCGGACAGCCGGTTACTATCGAAGGACTTGGCACATTTCATACGTCACTGACCAGTCCGGGATTTGAACGCCCCGAACAGGTAACTCCGGGAAAAGTGTCCGTTTCACGTGTCTATTTCGTGGCTTGTCCTGAATTTAGCCGGGAAGTGAAAAAGATGAAATGCATGCGTATTCCTTTTAATCTATATATGCCCGAAGAGATGCTGACCAAAGAAATGAAGAAAGCGGACCGGGAGCAGGAGCGGGAAGAATATGAGCGTATGGTGGCACCGGAAATCGATGAAGAAGTTCAGGAATAAGATAAATTAATACCCTCCCTGTCTTATTTATGAGATAAATCCCTATCTTTGTGGCACTTTTTACGAAAAAAGCAAATTCAAATTAATAGATATAGAAAAGAAAATGGCACAAGAAGACGTTTTTAAGAAGCTTGTATCGCATTGCAAAGAGTATGGTTTCGTATTCCCTTCGAGCGATATCTACGACGGACTAGGCGCTGTGTATGACTACGGTCAGATGGGCGTTGAATTGAAAAATAACATCAAGAAATACTGGTGGGACAGCATGGTGCTGTTGCACGAGAACATTGTCGGTATCGACTCTGCCATCTTTATGCATCCTACTATCTGGAAGGCTTCCGGACACGTAGACGCATTCAATGACCCTTTGATTGACAATAAAGACTCTAAGAAACGTTATCGTGCTGACGTGTTGATCGAAGATCAGCTGGCTAAGTATGACGATAAAATCAATAAAGAAGTAGCGAAAGCTGCCAAGCGATTCGGCGAATCTTTTGATGAGGCTCAATTCCGTTCTACCAACGGACGTGTATTGGAGCATCAGGCAAAACGTGACGCACTTCACACTCGCTTTGCTAAAGCTCTGAACGACGGTAATCTGGAAGAATTGCGTCAGATCATTATTGATGAAGAAATCGTATGCCCGATCTCCGGTACAAAGAACTGGACAGAAGTTCGTCAGTTTAATCTGATGTTCTCTACTGAAATGGGTTCTACTTCCGAAGGAGCAATGAAGATTTATCTTCGTCCGGAAACTGCACAGGGTATTTTTGTAAACTATCTCAATGTACAGAAGACGGGTCGTATGAAAGTTCCTTTCGGTATCGCACAGATTGGTAAGGCTTTCCGTAACGAGATCGTTGCCCGTCAGTTCATCTTCCGTATGCGTGAGTTCGAACAGATGGAAATGCAGTTCTTTGTAAAACCGGGAACTGAACTTGACTGGTTCAAGAAATGGAAAGAAATCCGTTTGAAATGGCATAAAGCTCTTGGATTCGGCGATGCAAGCTATCGTTATCACGATCACGATAAACTGGCTCACTACGCAAATGCTGCTACTGATATCGAATTCCTGATGCCGTTCGGATTCAAAGAAGTGGAAGGTATCCACTCTCGTACTAACTTCGACTTGTCTCAACATGAGAAGTTCTCCGGCAAGAGCATCAAATATTTCGATCCGGAACTGAACGAGTCTTATACTCCGTACGTAATCGAAACTTCTATCGGTGTTGACCGTATGTTCCTTAGCATCATGAGCGCATCTTATTGCGAAGAGCAATTGGAGAATGGTGAAAGCCGTGTGGTTCTGAAATTGCCTGCTGCTTTGGCTCCGGTGAAACTGGCAGTTATGCCGTTGGTAAAGAAAGACGGTCTGCCTGAAAAAGCCCGTGAGGTTATTGACAGCCTGAAGTTCCACTTCCATTGCCAATATGACGAAAAGGATAGTATCGGTAAGCGTTATCGCCGTCAGGATGCTATTGGTACTCCGTACTGTGTAACAGTCGATCATCAGACATTAGAAGATAACTGCGTGACATTGCGTAATCGCGATACCATGCAACAAGAGCGTGTAGCTATCTCTGAATTGAATAATATCATCGCAGACAGAGTAAGCATCACTTCTCTATTGAAAACTTTACAATAAACCTTTGACGAATGAGTAAAAAGATCTATTTATTCTCCATCCTATTGCTGGCTCTTGCATTCACTGCTTGCAGTGAAACGGAAGAGACGGGCAAATATGATAACTGGCAGGCACGTAATGAAGCTTTTATAGATTCAATAGCCAATGCTCATGCAAATACCGCTACACGTGGTCAGTTGGATTCTATTCATATGATTGCATATCCTGGAGTTCCTATCTATTTTAAAAAGAAAACTCCTGTGGGAGATGGGGTGATTCAAAATATTATCCCGCGGGCAACAGATGAGGTTACTGTATATTATAAAGGTTCTTATATCATTTGGGGTAATACTGGTGGTTATGTTGATAAACAAGATAACTTTATAGGGGAAGCGTTTGATGGCTCTTTTACTGAAGCGAATCCTAGCATTGATTTTTCAAGAACTGCGAACTTAACAATTAATGGGCTTGTGACTGGTTTGTCAGAGGTATTGCAACGAAGAAAAATTGGTGAACGTTTGGAAGTGTATGTTCCATGGAAATATGGTTATGGTAGTAGTGATTATACTCCAAAAGGTTCTTCGATTACTATTTTAGGTTATTCAACTTTAGTATTTGATATTCAAATGTTAAAGTGCGAAAAATAATCACTTATTATCATTTGGAATTTATTAAAATAAAGTTCCCTTATTCTAATCCTATTTCATCTATGGCAAAGGATAGAATAAGGGAGCTTATTATTAATATAGCATTGGTTTAGATATGATTTTTATTCTATGAATTATTTCTAAAACTGAAGTATTTCATATATTGTATTTCTACCAGGAGTAATACCATGGAAATTCTTATCTGCAGGTAAGTCATATCCTATAGGATTGTTCCATTTATCCCATACAATAGCTTGATTTGCATTCTTTTCATTTTCATCATCAATCCATAATCCTCATTGTCATGATGTCGTTTGACTACTCCTTATGTTTTGTTCCTTCTTGCTTATATTACAGAAGATTACATTTTTGATTTTTTATACTACTCTCCCTAATCTGCAAATGTGTTGGAATCGTCACCTGCTTGATAGTCTTATCTCCTTTTATCTGATCGATAAGTAGTTGGCAGGCAGTTTCTCCCATTTTATAGGTCTGATGTGATACTGCTGATAATTTCGGTTCCACATAATTAGCATGCTGCTCGTCTGTATACCCGATGATTGCCACATCATCCGGTATGCGGAGGCCATGGTTTTTGATAACTTCCATTGCTGCGAAAGCCAATGTGTCATTCATGGCAAGAATCGCATCCGGAGGCTGTGGAAGTGACAGTAAAGTTTCTGTGGCAATCTTGCCTTCCTCATAATCAATCTTCCGGCAGACTACCAACTCTTTTTCGATGGGAATACGATTCTCACGCAAGGCTTCCAGATAGCCATGTTTTCTTCTCTTTACAATATCCAGATGATTGGCTCCTCCGATAAAAGCTACCCGCTTACTTCCATTATCCAGAAGATGCTGTGTAGCTATCTGTGCGGATTGGGCCCCATCTGCTATCACCGATGAAAATTGGTCGGTCAGGCAAACACGGTCGAATAAGATAAGTGGCATATTAATGTTTTTCAAGGCGGAGATGTGGGAGAAATCGGTTGTTTCTTGAGACAGACAGGCGATGATACCTTCCACGCGCATATTGACCAGATTCTCAATATTTCTTTTTTCGTGCTCGTAAGACTCATGCGAGGTCGTGATAATCACGAAATACCCGTTGGCAATAGCCATATTCTCTATTCCATTCAGAATTGATGCAAAGAAATGAGTGACAATATCCGGGACTACCACTCCAATGATACGTGGCGCATTTTTCCGCAGGCTCATGGCAAAAGGATTGGGACGGTAGTTCATCTCTTTAGCCAGTGCCTTTGCTTTAGCACAAAGTTCACGGCTGATTTCCGGACTATCTTTTAGTGCCCTGGATACAGTAGGAATTGATACCCCCAGTGCTTGGGCGAGATCTTTGAGTGAAGTATGTTTCCGGTTTTCCATTTGAAAGTCTGCAACTTAGATTCTTTTTACAAAGAAAGCACATTCCCGGAAAATTAAAAGCATCTGAAGCAATATTTTTTACGTAAACCGTTACGTTGGTTTTTCGACCGCTCTCTGCTGCACTGAAACTATTACTGACCTATTTTTGTCGCATACAAAATGATTTAAAACCTAAAAGTATGCAATACCATGAAATCGGAAAGACAGGGATGAAAGTATCATCTCTTAGTTTTGGAGCTTCTTCTTTAGGAGGAGTTTTCCATGATTTGAAAGAAAAAGAAGGCATTCAGGCTGTGTTTACCGCTGTTGAGGCAGGAATGAACTTTATCGATGTGTCTCCTTATTACGGACATTATAAAGCGGAAACTGTTTTAGGAAAGGCGCTTAAAGATCTTCCTCGCGACCGTTATTACCTTTCTACCAAAGTGGGACGTTATGGAAAAGATGGAGTGAATCTGTGGGATTACTCTGCAAAGCGTGCGACAGAAAGTGTGTATGAGAGCATGGAACGTCTGAATATAGATTTTATCGATCTGATAAATGTACACGATGTGGAATTTGCCGATTTGAACCAGGTAGTTAATGAAACTCTGCCTGCTTTGGTTGAGTTGCGTGAAAAAGGAGTGGTAGGACACGTTGGAATTACCGACTTGCAACTCGAAAACTTGAAATGGGTAATCGACCATTCACCAAGCGGTACGATTGAATCTGTGCTTAGCTTCTGCCATTATTGCCTGTGTGATGATAAATTAGCAGACTTCCTGGACTACTTCGAATCCAAAGAAATCGGCGTGATTAATGCTTCTCCGCTTTCAATGGGACTGTTGAGTGAACGTGGTGTTCCTGCCTGGCATCCGGCTCCCAAACCCTTGGTAGAGGCTTGCCGTAAAGCAATGGAACATTGCAAAGCTAAGAATTATCCGATTGAGAAACTGGCTATGCAATTCTCCGTCAGCAATCCTCGTATAGCAACGACTTTATTTAGTACAACTAATCCGGAGAATGTGAAAAAGAACATCGCTTTCATCGAAGAACCTATTGACTGGGAACTCGTTCGGGAAGTGCAGGAGATTATCGGAGAGCAGAAACGTGTAAGTTGGGCAAACTCATAAAACAGCGTCATTCGTATGGACTATACAATTATTGATGCGCACGCCCATCTGTGGTTACGGCAGGATACTGTTGTGGACGGATTGCCTATCCGGACTTTGGAAAATGGCCGTTCGGAATTTATGGGAGAAATCCGGCAAATGGTTCCGCCCTTTATGATAGACGGAGTGAATAGCGCGGAAGTTTTTCTTTCGAATATGGACTATGCGCAAGTGGCTGCGGCTGTTATTACCCAAGAGTTTATTGACGGTATTCAGAATGATTATTTGTCGGAAGTCGTTTCCCATTATCCCAACCGTTTCTTTGTTTGCGGAATGTGTGAGTTCCGTAAACCTGGATTTTTGGAGCAGGCGAAAGAGCTTATAGCCAAAGGTTTTAAGGCTATAAAAATACCTGCCCAACGCTTGTTGTTAAAAGAGGGACGGGTAATGCTGAATAATGAGGAAATGATGCAGATGTTTCATTCTATGGAAGAACGGAATGTCATGCTCTCCATCGACTTGGCTGACGGAGCAACACAGGTTCCCGAAATGGAAGAGATTATTCAGGAATGTCCCCGCCTAAAAATAGCTGTCGGGCACTTCGGAATGGTGACACGTCCGGGCTGGAAAGAACAAATCCGCCTGGCACGTCATCCCAATGTGATGATTGAATCCGGAGGAATCACCTGGCTTTTCAATGATGAATTTTATCCTTTCAAAGGAGCAGTGAAAGCCATTCGGGAAGCGGCGGATTTAGTTGGCATGGAGAAACTGATGTGGGGATCGGACTATCCGCGCACCATTACAGCAATCACCTACAAGATGTCATACGATTTTGTGGTGAAGTCTTCCGAGTTGACGGAAGAGGACAAAAGACTCTTTTTGGGAGAAAATGCCCGGAACTTCTATGGATTCACGGATCTCCCCGTACTTCCTTACATCAAGAACATGTCCGAATGATAGAGAAAACATCCTTATCGTAAAACTAGATTTATACCATGAAAAAGAATACATATACAATACCTTTAGCGTTAGTTTTCTGCCTTTTCTTTCTGTGGGCGATAAGCAGTAATCTGCTTCCCACAATGATCCGGCAATTGATGAAGACATGTGAACTGAATACCTTTGAAGCCTCCTTTACCGAGACTGCCTACTGGTTGGCTTATTTTATTTTCCCCATCCCCATAGCGATGTTTATGAAACGTTACAGCTATAAGGCGGGAATTATTTTCGGACTGGTATTAGCAGCAATCGGAGGTCTGCTTTTCTTTCCTGCCGCCATTTTAAAAGAATATTGGGCTTACCTCTGTATCTTCTTTATTATCGCTACGGGAATGTGCTTTCTGGAGACGGCTGCCAATCCGTATGTGACGGTTTTAGGAGCCCCCGAAACAGCTCCCCGCCGATTGAACCTGGCGCAGTCTTTCAATGGACTCGGAGCTTTTATCGCTGCCATGTTTTTGAGTAAGCTTATCCTTAGCGGAACTCATTACACGCGAGAGACCCTTCCTGTAGATTATCCGGGAGGCTGGCAGTCCTATATCCAATTGGAAACGGATGCCATGAAACTTCCTTATCTGATATTGGCTATACTGTTGATTGCCATAGCTGTTGTCTTCGTCTTTTCAAAATTGCCGAAGATTGGGGACGAAGGAGAAACGGCTTCTTCCGAAAAAATGACTTCTTCGGGTAAAACGAAAGAGGGCAGCCAGAAAGAAAAACTGATAGACTTCGGTGTATTGAAGCACTCACACTTGCGGTGGGGAGTGATTGCGCAATTCTTCTATAACGGCGGACAGACGGCGATAAACAGTCTGTTCCTGGTTTACTGTTGCACTTATGCCGGATTGCCGGAAGATACGGCGACTACCTTCTTCGGATTGTATATGCTCGCATTTCTTTTGGGGCGTTGGATCGGTACCGGATTGATGGTGAAATTCCGTCCACAGGATATGCTACTGGTTTACGCCTTGATGAATATTCTTTTGTGCGGGGCAGTGATGATATGGGGAGGTATGATCGGGTTATACGCAATGTTGGCTATCTCTTTCTTTATGTCTATAATGTATCCCACACAGTTCTCATTGGCGCTAAAAGGACTGGGGAATCAGACAAAGAGCGGTTCGGCATTTCTGGTAATGGCTATTGTCGGCAATGCCTGCCTGCCACAGTTGACGGCTTATTTCATGCATGCCAATGAGCATATCTATTATATGGCCTATTGTGTACCGATGATTTGCTTTGTCTTCTGTGCATATTATGGTTGGAAAGGTTATAAAGTAATCGATTAATAAATTTATTTATCAAACATATCCAATGAAAGCAGTTCAAATTGTCAATCCCTCCGAAATGAAGGTGGTTGAACTGGAAAAACCGACCGTTGGTGTCGGTGAAGTATTAGTAAGAATCAAGTATGTGGGTTTCTGTGGCTCCGACCTGAATACCTTTTTAGGACGTAACCCAATGGTGAAGTTACCGGTAATCCCGGGACATGAGGTAGGAGCAGTGATTGAGGAAATCGGTCCGAATGTTCCGGCCGGCTTTGAAAAAGGGATGAACGTGACATTGAATCCATATACCAATTGTGGTAAATGTGCTTCCTGTCGTAATGGTCGTGTCAATGCCTGTGAGCATAATGAAACGTTAGGAGTGCAACGCAATGGAGTGATGTGCGAATATGCAGTTTTACCTTGGACGAAGATTATTCCGGCTGGTAATATCTCTCCTCGCGATTGTGCGTTGATTGAGCCGATGAGTGTCGGATTCCATGCGGTATCTCGTGCGCAGGTGATCGATAATGAATATGTGATGGTTATTGGCTGCGGTATGATTGGTATCGGTGCCATTGTACGTGCTGCTTTGAGAGGGGCAACGGTCATTGCTGTCGACTTGGATGACGAGAAACTGGAACTGGCGAAAAAGGTAGGTGCTTCTTATGTGATTAACTCCAAGACAGAAAATGTACACGAACGGATGCAACAGATAACAGAGGGCTTCGGTGCCGATGTGGTGATTGAAGCTGTCGGCAGTCCGGTCACTTATGTGATGGTGGTGGATGAAGTCGGTTTTACAGGGCGTGTGGTTTGCATCGGTTATGCCAAGAGCGAAGTAGCTTTCCAAACAAAATATTTCGTTCAGAAAGAACTGGATATCCGTGGTTCCAGAAATGCGTTGCCGGCAGATTTCTGTGCGGTTATTAATTATATGAAAGAAGGCAACTGTCCGGTAGAAGAACTGATTTCGAAGATTGCCAAACCGGAAGGAGCTTTGGAAGCTATGCAGGAATGGACGGCTAATCCGGGAAAGGTGTTCCGCATACTGGTTGAGTTCTGATAAGTTCTTGTAATAAGAATAGTTGTTGATACCTGTTGTTCGGGTATGTAATAAGGGAGATAGGGTGATGTAACATGAGTAAATATAGATGTAACATTCTTCATTTGATATGTAGCATCACAAAGAAATCATGTAGCATACTTTGGGCAATATATCTGTTTGCATTTTCTATTTTTGTGATGTGGAAGATAACAAGGAACATTTTAAATAATTAGCTTTCAAATAATAGATAATGTAGCCAGTTAATAAAAAAACGATGATTATGCTGAAAACAAAAATCAACACTATTTTACTGTGTACTCTTTTTACATTGTTCTTCCCGCTATCAGCCGGAGCACAATACCGTAATCCTATTCTTTATGCTGACGTGCCCGATATGTCAGTATGTCGCGCAGGTGATTACTTTTACATGGTTTCCACTACTATGCACCTGATGCCGGGGGCGCCAATCATGCGTTCGCCGGACATGAAACATTGGGAAACTATCAGCTACGTATTTCCCCGCATTGACGATGGTCCCCGTTATGATCTGCTCGAAGGCACTGCTTACGGGCAAGGACAATGGGCATCATCTATCCGCTATCATGACGGAAAATTCTATGTATGGTTTACAGCCAATGGTGCGCCCGGACGTGGGTTTGTCTATACTGCGACAGATCCGGCCGGTCCCTGGAAACTTCTTTCGCGTCCCCCGCATTTCCATGACGGTTCGCTTCTGTTTGATGATGACGGGCGGGTGTATCTCTTTCACAGTACGGGACAGCTTACGGAGTTGAAACCCGATTTGACCGATGTACTTCCCGGTGGCATCAATCAGCAAATATTTGAACGGGATGCTGACGAACAAGGTCTGTTGGAAGGTAGTTCCGTCATCAAGCATAATGGGAAATATTACTTGCTGATGATTTCTATGGATTGGAGTATTCCCGGCCGTCTGCGTCGTGAAGTATGCTATCGTGCCGATAAGATTACCGGACCTTACGAAAAACGTGTCATTCTTGAAACGGAGTTTGACGGGCATGGCGGTGTTGGTCAGGGATGCATCGTAGACGGGAAAAACGGTGAATGGTACGGACTGATTTTTCAGGATCGTGGTGGCGTAGGGCGTGTGCCGTGTCTCATGCCTTGTACATGGACGGAAGATGGTTGGCCTATGCTGGGAGACAAGGATGGGCACATTCCGAATGATACCACTTTATCGTATATGTCAATGGATGGTATCTGCGGTTCGGATGATTTTTCCGCTTCCGGGCTTTCCCTCTATTGGCAGTGGAATCATAACCCCGTCGATCAGGCATGGAGCCTTACCGACCGTCCCGGATTTTTGCGTTTGAAAACCTCCCGTGTGGTAGATAACCTGTTTGTTGCTCCCAATACGTTGACTCAGCGTATGGTAGGACCGAAATGCATGGGCACTGTTAGTCTTTCTCTGGGGGGGATGAAAGATGGTGACCGTGCAGGATTATCGGCTTTTAATGGTGACAGCGGTGTGCTTACGATTGAAAAGAACGGAAATAAACTGTCTCTTGTGATGAGTGAACAGAAAAGTGTGTTTGAGAAAACGAAGCGTGCCATTAGCCGTGTGGATATGACCGAACAAGCCCGTATACCTTTAAACAAAGAGCTTGTCTATTTGCGTGTGGAAGGTGACTTTACCAATGGACGGGATGAGGCTCGTTTTTCTTATAGTCTTGATGGGAAAACATGGATACCTGTCGGTCTGCCTATTAAGATGAAGTTTGACTACACTCGTATGTTCATGGGCAGTAAGTTTGCCATATTTAATTATGCTACACATTCTGTGGGCGGTTATGTAGATGTGGACTCTTTTGATTATTCGTTCTGTGATGCGTCAATGTAACACACAAATATGTATTTGTAACCAATGAAACATTGTTTTATTGGAAAATAGGCTATTTTTGTTTCCAAATTAATCATAACTAATGAGTATAATATTATGAAAAGAGGTTGGATACCGATTATGGGTGTTTGTTTGGTGTTATCGTTTTCGGCATGTAAGCAATTGCTGCCTTACCAGGACACTTCTTTAACGGCGGAACAACGGGCGGAGGATTTGTTGCCCCGGTTGACTTTGGAAGAAAAAGTATCAATCATGCAAAATGCGTCACCTGCTATCCCCCGACTGGGAATTAAAGAATATGAGTGGTGGAATGAGGCGTTGCACGGTGTGGGACGTGCCGGATTGGCTACTGTTTTTCCCCAGTCTATCGGTATGGGAGCTTCTTTTAATGATTCATTATTATATGAAGTGTTCAATGCCACTTCCGATGAGGCTCGCGTAAAATCGCGTATTTTCGGTGAAAGCGGCGTGCTGAAACGCTATCAGGGATTAACATTCTGGACACCGAATGTCAATATATTCCGTGACCCTCGTTGGGGACGCGGTCAGGAAACTTATGGTGAAGACCCTTATCTGACAGGACAAATGGGAATGGCTGTAGTCCGTGGTTTGCAAGGACCGGAAGATGCCAGGTATGATAAGCTGCACGCATGTGCCAAGCACTTTGCCGTTCATTCAGGACCGGAGTGGAACCGGCATAGTTTTGATGCGGAGAATATAGCTCCCCGGGATTTATGGGAAACCTATCTGCCTGCTTTTAAAGATTTGGTACAGAAAGCGCATGTAAAAGAAGTGATGTGTGCCTACAATCGTTTTGAAGGAGAGCCTTGCTGTGGCAGCAATCGCCTGTTGATGCAAATATTGCGGGATGAATGGGGATACAAAGGCATTGTAGTCTCTGACTGTGGAGCGATCTCCGATTTCTATAGACCGGGAACGCATGGGACTCACCCGGACAAGGAACACGCTTCGGCCGCTGCCGTGCGGGCGGGTACAGACCTTGAATGTGGAAGTGAATATGCTTCACTGGCGGATGCTGTAAAAGCTGGTTTGATTGACGAAAAAGAAATAGATATTTCATTGAAACGTTTGTTGACAGCACGTTTTGAACTGGGAGAAATGGACGAACAACCGGCTTGGTCGGAAATTCCAACCTCTGTGTTGAATAGTAAGGAACATCAGGCATTGGCTTTGTGTATGGCCCGTGAATCATTGGTGCTCTTGCAGAATAAAAACAACATCCTGCCTCTGAATACCAATCTGAAAGTAGCCGTTATGGGACCTAATGCCAATGACTCCGTGATGCAGTGGGGAAATTATAACGGTATTCCGGCACATACGGTTACCTTATTGGAAGCTGTCCGTGCCAAACTACCGGAAGGACAAATCATATACGAACCGGGTTGTGACCGTGTGGATGGAAAGACACTCCAAAGCCTGTTTGATGAATGTAGCATAAATGGTAAACCCGGTTTCTTGGCAGAATATTGGAATAATCGTGATCGTGAAGGGGAAATGGTTGCTACCGATCAGATTTCCACTCCGTTCCATTTTGCGACAACAGGGGCTACTACATTTGCGCCCGGTGTGGAAATAACTAATTTCTCGGCTCGTTATGAATCTGTCTTTCGTCCTTCGCAGTCCGGTGATGTTGCTTTCCGTTTCCAACTGGATGGTGAAGTGACTCTTATTATAAATGGTGAGCAAGTGGCTCGGAAAATATATGTTAAGAATCCGACGAACCTCTATACGTTACAGGCGAAGGCTGGAAAAGAGTATCATATCGAGATTTTATTCAAACAACGGAATGAAAGGGCTACACTTGATTTTGATTTGGGCAAAGAGGTCGGGATCGACTTGAACTTCGCAGTGAAGAGAGTAATGGATGCTGATGTGATTCTTTTTGCTGGTGGAATTTCTCCAAGTCTGGAAGGTGAAGAAATGCCGGTAGAAGTTCCCGGATTTAAGGGTGGTGACCGTACGGATATTGAACTTCCGGACGTTCAACGTGATTTGTTGAAAGCTTTGAAGAAGGCTGGTAAAAAGGTTGTCTTTATCAATTATTCCGGTTCAGCTATCGGACTAGTGCCCGAAACGACTACTTGTGAAGCGATTCTGCAGGCATGGTATCCGGGACAGGCGGGTGGTACAGCTATCGTTGATGCTCTTTGGGGAGAGTATAATCCCGGTGGACGCCTGCCGGTCACTTTCTATAAGGATGTGAATCAATTGCCGGACTTTGAAGACTATTCCATGAAGGGGCGTACCTATCGATATATGCAACAGCAACCACTTTTCCCATTCGGTCATGGGTTGAGTTATACTGACTTTACTTATGGAGAAGCTAAATTGAGCAAGAATACAATCGCCAAAGGTGAAAATGTAGTATTGACTATTCCGGTAAGCAATGTCGGGCAACGTGATGGAGAAGAGGTGGTTCAGGTTTATTTGAGACGTCCGGGTGATAAGGAAGGTCCCCGTTATACCTTGCGTGCTTTCAAACGCGTTCATATTCCGGCAGGGAAAACTGAATCAGTAGCTATTCCTCTTACACATGAGAGTTTCGAATGGTTTGATGAGGCGACTAATACCATGCATCCGGTGGCAGATACTTATGAATTGCTGTATGGAGGCTCTTCCGAACAGAATCAATTGAAGTCAGTAACTGTGCATGTACAATAATTTATGGATGATAAAATTAAGCATAAGATCAAAGAAATATTTTTAATAATAATCGTTGTTATTCTATCCGTTTCATTTGCGCTTGTTTACGGCTTAAATCCGCTAAATCACAATTATCGGTTATCGTATATAATTGGTATGGGGGGCTTTGCTATATTACAACTTATTGGTGAATTCCCTTTTATAAAGTGTAGAATGAGGCGTTTAATATATTGGTTAATAATTATGCCTATACTAATTGTTTTATATTTTTTGATTTAAGAAAAGAGCTGTATTAATTTGTGTTCCTTTTTAGGGAATGTCATAATTGAACTTACGTTTAGGCTAGTCTGAACAACAAACAGAGAGAATGTGTCACAAACCTATAGTGATACATTCTCTTTGTTTTATAGCCTCTTGTTACATCAGAAAAGAATCATGTTACACGTCTGTGATAAATGTAACCTGTATATAGATGCCTGTATCATGATTGTACATATATGATAAAACCGAATCGATACATTTGCAAACACTACTATGGAACAGAAAATTATAGAAAATAAAAAGTGATAATATGAGAACATTAAAATTGATTTTGTCGGGCTGGCAATCCGTGGGTCTTGTCGTATTTTTTATGCTGTTTTTTAATATGGAGGTGAGTGGCAAGGGTAAAATAACGAAAAATGCTCCTGTCTTTACGCAATTTATTTATCAGGGGGAGGATGCTATTTATCAAAACAATCCTTTAAAGCCGGGTGAGTTCTATAATCCTATTTTGCAGGGTTGCTATCCCGATCCGAGTATAACGCGGAAAGGTAATGATTATTATTTAGTGTGCTCATCTTTTGCTATGTTTCCCGGGGTGCCTATTTTCCATTCTAATGATCTGGTCAACTGGAAACAAATCGGTCATGTGCTGGACAGAACGTCACAATTAAAGGTTGAAGATTGTGGTATTAGTGCTGGTGTATATGCTCCTGCTATAAGATATAATCCCAATAATGATACGTTTTATATGATAACCACTCAATTTTCCGGTGGCTTTGGAAATATGGTGGTAAAGACAAAGAATCCGGAGAATGGCTGGAGTGATCCGGTCAAACTTCAATTTGAAGGCATTGATCCTTCTCTTTTCTTTGATGATAATGGCAAGGCATACGTGGTACATAATGATGCTCCTGCTAAAGCAAATGAGCGTTACTCGGGACACCGTGTCATAAAAATATGGGATTATGATGTGGAGAATGATAAAGTGGTTCCGGGAACGGACCGGATCATCGTAAACGGTGGCGTCAATATAGAAGAAAAACCGATATGGATTGAAGCTCCTCATATCTATAAGAAAGATGGACGTTATTATTTAATGTGTGCGGAAGGAGGAACCGGAGGCTGGCATAGCGAAGTCATTTTTGTAAGTGATCATCCGAAAGGACCTTATCTTCCGTCAAATAATAATCCTATTTTAACTCAACGTTATTTTCCTGCAAATCGGGCGGATAAAGTAGACTGGGCTGGTCATGCAGACTTAGTGGAGGGACCCGACGGAAAATATTATGGTGTATTTTTAGGAATACGCCCCAATGAGAAGAACAGAGTGAATACCGGACGCGAAACTTTTATTCTTCCGGTGGACTGGAGCGGAACATTTCCTGTTTTCGAGAATGGGCTTATCCCTATGAAACCTACATTGAAGATGCCTTCGGGAGTTGAGAACCAAACAGGGAAAAACGGTTATTTGCCTAGTGGCAACTTTGTCTTTAAGGATGATTTCTCCGATAAGACATTAGACCTTAGATGGATCGGTCTTAGAGGTCCTCGTGAAGATTTCGTTGAGATGACCGATAAAGGGTTGCGGATCATCCCTTTTACCTCAAATATCAATGAAGTGAAACCTACTTCTACCTTGTTCTACCGTCAGCAGCATAATCAATTTACAGCAGCAGCAACCATGGAGTACAAACCGAAAAATGAGAAAGATTTTGCCGGTATAACATGTTATCAGAATGAAAGATATCACTATGTTTTCGGTATCACTAAAAAGGGAAAGGACTATTACCTGATACTGCAAAGAACCGAAAAAGGACAAGCGAGTGTCCTAGGTGAGGTGAAGATAGAAACAGAGAAACCTGTGACACTGCAAGTAACAGCTAATGGAGATGATTATCGTTTTAATTATTCGATTGATGGCAAGGGTTTCCTAAATTTAGGAGGAACCGTTTTCGGCGATATTCTTTCTACTAATGAGGCTGGTGGCTTTACAGGAGCAATGATTGGACTGTATGCAACATCTGTTGGTAATTAATTAGAAACCTTATCATTCTATAATTATGAAAATACATCATCTATTTTGGGGTATATGTTTATGCTTCAGCACAAATATCTTATTCGCACAGAACTATCAGAAAACATCGTCCGGTATCAAAACCACTGTAAATGCAGTGGATATAGAAGTACAATTCTTTGCGCCTGCTGTGGCGAGAGTAATAAAGTCACCGGAAGGTGTTGCCTATGAAAAACAGAGTCTTTCTGTAATTGCCAAACCTGAAAAGGTGAGTTTCAAAGCTGATATACAAGATAATAAGATTGTATTGAACACCAGTGAACTAAGTGTCAGTGTGGACACCGGGACGGGAATTGTTTCTTATTTCTCAAAGGATGGCAAATCATTATTGGCAGAGAAATCCGGTATGCAGTTTATCGATTTCGATGATGCCGGGACAAAAACTTATCAGGTTTATCAACCTTTTATATTAGATAAGGAGGAAGCCATTTATGGTTTGGGACAATTGCAAAATGGAAAGATGATTCAGCGGAACATGACTAAAAATCTGATACAGGGAAATGTTGAAGATGTGTCACCTTTCTTCCAGTCTACTAAAGGATATGGTGTGTTTTGGGATAACTATTCGCCGACTCTTTTTACGGACAACGAAGTTGAAACATCTTTCCGTTCTGAAGTAGGTGACTGTGTGGACTATTATTTCATGTATGGGAAGAATGCCGATGGTGTAATAGCACAAGTACGCGGCTTGACCGGACAAGCACCGATGTTTCCTTTATGGACTTATGGTTATTGGCAAAGTAAAGAAAGATATAAGAGCCAGGAGGAAGTGGTAGACGTTGTTCGTAAATATCGTGAATTGGGTATTCCCTTGGATGGCATTATTCAGGACTGGCAATATTGGGGGCATAACTATTTGTGGAATGCGATGGATTTTCAGAATCCGACTTTCAATAATCCTCAAAAGATGATTGAGGATGTCCATGGGATGAACGCACACATGGCTATATCTATCTGGTCGTCATTCGGACCGATGACCAAACCTTATAGAGAATTGGACAAAAAAGGTATGTTGTTTAACTTCACTACCTGGCCGCAATCGGGATTGGAGTCATGGCCCCCCAACATGGAATATCCTTCCGGTGTAAGGGTGTATGATGCTTACAATCCCGAAGCACGTGATATTTATTGGAAATATCTGAATGATGGAATTTTCAAGCTGGGAATGGATGCCTGGTGGATGGACTCTACCGAACCCGATCATCTGGATTGGAAGCCGGAGGATATGGATACCAAAACCTATCTGGGCTCGTTCCGTAAGGTGCGCAATGCTTATCCGTTGATGACTGTCGGAGGGGTTTACGACCATCAGCGTGCAGTGACTTCAGACAAACGCGTGTTTATTTTAACCCGTTCCGGATTCTTGGGGCAACAACGTTATGGTGCAAATGTATGGAGTGGTGATGTCGCTTCCACATGGGAGAGTTTTAGAAATCAGATTCCTGCCGGATTAAACTTCTCTTTGTGTGGTATGCCTCACTGGAATAGTGATATTGGTGGCTTTTTTGCAGGACATTATAATAAAAGTTGGAATGATGATAGTGCTTCGAAAAATCCATTGTATCAGGAACTTTATGTGCGTTGGTTGCAGTTTGGAACGTTCAATCCGATGATGCGTTCGCACGGGACGGATGTTTATAGGGAAATCTATAAGTTCGGAAAGAAGGGCGAGCCTGTATATGATGCTATCGAGAAGATGATAGGTTTACGTTACTCTCTGTTGCCTTATATTTATTCTACTTCTTGGGAGGTGAGCAATCGTCAATCGAGTTTTATGCGCGCTTTGATGATGGATTTTGTAGATGACAGAAAGGTGTGGGATATCAATGACGAATATATGTTTGGAAAATCGATCCTTGTGGCTCCGATTGCTCATGCACAATATACACCGGAAGCTGTGATAAAAGTCTCCGAAGAAGAAGGATGGAACAGAGATGGAGCGAAAAAAACAAAAACTGACGCTGCTGTGGATTTCATGGAAACGAAATCTACTAACATATACTTACCGGCAGGAACGCTATGGTATGACTTCTGGACAAACGAGAAACATGAAGGCGGAAAGGAAATTACCAAAGAGACTACACTGGATGTTATTCCATTGTATGTAAAAGCGGGTAGTATTATTCCTGTCGGTCCACAAGTTCAGTATGCAACTGAAAAACCGTGGGATCATCTTGAATTGAAGGTGTATGCGGGTGCGAATGGAAACTTCATTTTATATGAAGATGAATTTGATAATTACAATTACGAAAAAGGAGCTTATACGGAAATTCCAATCTCTTGGAATAATGTATCTCGTAAATTGACGATAGGGGCAAGAAAAGGTGAGTATGAGGGAATGTTGAAGAACCGTAAGTTTACTGTAACTCTTCAGGACGGGACTCAAAAAAACGTCGATTATAATGGAAAAGCGATTTCTGTAAAGTTTTGATTGTAATAGAATGTGTGATTATGTCAGTAGAAAAGAATCTAAAAAGTAGAAATATGATGAAGTTTTTTATAGTGATGGCTATGCTATTGGGTAGTAGCGTTGCAAGTGCAGAAAATAAACAGATAACAAGTCCTGATGGAAAGTTGGTAGTAACAGTCGCAGATATGGATGGAAGACCTTCTTATTCTGTTAGTTATGACAATGTTCTTTTTTTGAAGCCATCTCCATTGGGGATTATTGCAAATATAGGAGATTTCTCATCAGGGATGTCGCTGGAGAAGAATGTTTCAACAAATAAAATAGATGAAACATACGAGTTGGCTTCTATTAAGCAGAGCAAGGTTCGTTATGTGGCCAATGAAGCTGTATTTTCGTTTACACAACAAGGGAAAACAATTTATGATGTTATATTCCGCATAAGTAATAACGATGTTGCTTTTAAATATAAGATGTATCCGCAAGGTGAGACACTAAGTTGCGTGGTTAAGCAAGAAGCTACGGGATTTGTGTTTCCTGACGGAACCACCACTTTCCTTTGTCCGCAAAGTAAACCGATGGGAGGATTTGCCCGTACTTCTCCAAGTTATGAGACGTCTTATACGGCAGATGATGTCGCAGGGAAGAATGGTTGGGGAGAAGGATACACATTTCCCTGCCTGTTCCGTAATGAAGATAACGGTTGGGTGCTTGTTTCCGAAACGGGAGTAAATGGTGGATATTGTGCAAGCCGTCTGTTGGGACACAAAGAAGGGGTGTATACCATTGGATTTCCGCAAGAAGGTGAAGCAAATGGGAATGGTACGGTTTCTCCAGGGATAGCATTACCGGGCGAGACGCCTTGGCGTACTATTACTGTGGGCAAGACTTTGGCTCCAATAGTGGAGACAACGGTTCCTTTTGATGTTGTAAAACCGCTTTATCCGGCAAAAGGAGAGTATACGTATGGACGGGGTTCATGGAGCTGGATTATCGGTATGGATGGAAGTACTAATTATAAAGAGCAACTCCGGTATATTGATTTTTCGGCAGCAATGGGGTATCAATCTGTGTTGGTGGATGCCTTGTGGGATAAACAAATAGGACGTGATAAAATTGAAGAATTGGCTAAATATGGGAAGGACAAAGGGGTAGCTCTTTATTTGTGGTATAATTCGAATGGGTATTGGAATGATGCTCCGCAAACTCCGAGAGGTATTATGGATAATGCGATAGCCAGACGTAAGGAGATGAAATGGATGCAAAGCATTGGTATCCGTGGAATAAAAGTTGACTTTTTCGGAGGTGACAAGCAAATGACTATGCAGTTGTATGAGGATATCTTGTCGGATGCAAACGAGTACGGTCTTTTAGTTATTTTCCATGGATGTACTTTGCCTCGTGGCTGGGAACGTATGTATCCTAACTTCGCATCGAGTGAGGCTGTATTGGCTAGTGAAAATCTTCATTTCTCTCAAGGCAGCTGTGATAATGAGGCCTTTAATGCTACCTTGCACCCGTTTATTCGTAATACTGTGGGTAGCATGGATTTTGGAGGTAGTGCATTGAACAAATATTATAATGCGGATAATGCTCCACGGGGAAGCCGGCGGGTGACATCAGATGTCTACGCACTGGCTACGGCGGTTCTATTTCAGAGTCCGGTACAGCATTTTGCTTTGGCACCGAATAATCTGACCGATGCTCCGTCGTGGGCTATTGATTTTATGAAAGAGGTTCCAACGACTTGGGATGAGGTACGTTTCATTGACGGTTATCCTGGTAAATACGTTATTCTTGCCCGTCGTCATGGAGACAAATGGTATATTGCCGGAGTAAATGCGCAGAAGGAAACACTGCAACTTAAAGTTAATTTGCCGATGTTCTCTAATGGAGAAAAGGTGAGACTTTTTAGTGATGATAAGGCGTTGCAGGGCGGTGTGAAACAAATAGGAATAGGAAAGAAACAAGAATTGCAATTGACTATTCCTTGCAATGGTGGAGTATTAATAACCAAATAACTGTTTAAACTGATAGAATATGAAAAACTTGAATTTTTGGGGTGTATTACTCCTGTTGGCAATGACTGCCGCTACTTCAGGAGTGGCACAAAATCCTATTATCCAAACAAAATATACCGCCGATCCGGCTCCGATGGTATATAATGATACCGTTTTCCTTTATACAACTCATGATGAGGATGATGCCGAAGGATTCAAAATGTTGGACTGGCTACTTTATACTTCCACCGATATGGTCAATTGGACTGATCATGGAGCGGTCGCTTCTCTGAAGAGTTTTGATTGGGTGAAACGTGATAACGGTGCCTGGGCAGAACAAGTCATCGAACGTAATGGCAAATTTTATATGTATTGTCCGATTCACGGTAATGGTATTGGCGTATTGGTCTCCGACTCTCCTTACGGTCCTTTTAAAGACCCTTTGAACAAACCGTTGGTTTGGCAAAAGGAGCATTGGTATGACATTGACCCGACCGTATTTATTGATGATGACGGACAAGCGTATATGTATTGGGGCAATCCGAATGTTTATTATGTGAAACTGAATGAGGATATGATTTCATATTCGGGGGAAATTGTACAAGTGGAAAATAAACCGGAACATTATCAGGAAGGTCCGTGGGTGTATAAACGGAACGGGCATTATTACATGGCTTTCGCTTCAACTTGCTGTCCGGAAGGGATTGGCTATGCTATGAGCGAAAAAGCTACCGGACCATGGAGTACAAAAGGATATATTATGCGTCCAACAGAGCGGAGTAGAGGAAATCATCCTGGAATTATCGATTATAAAGGTAGCTTTTATGTATTTGGCCTAAATTATGATTTGCTTCATTTGGAAACATTGGATCATAAGGAACGTCGTTCCACGTCTGTTGCAAAAATGCATTATAATCCGGATGGAACTATTCAGGAAGTTCCTTATTGGCAGGAGACGAAACTGGAACAGATTGAAAACTTTAATCCTTACCGTAGAGTGGAAGCTGAAACGATGGCTTGGGGATATGGTCTTAAAACTGGAAATCATGAGAATGGTGGTTTGTATATAACCGATATCGATAATAATGAATATCTGTGTGTGCGTGGTGTCGACTTTGGCAAGAAAGGAGCAAAGAAATTCAGTGTAAGCGCAGCTTGTGTTGAAAAAGGCGGAATGATAGAAATTCGTCTGGATAGCACTGAAGGGCCGGTAATAGGTAGTGTCAGTATATCACCGACAGGAGGACTGGATATATATAAACAGATGTCATGTCGGATAAAGAATGCAAAGGGTGTACATGATCTTTATTTCTGCTTTAAAGGAGAGAAAGGAAACAAACTTTTCAATCTGGATTATTGGGAATTTGAATAGCTTTTATTCAAAAAAAATAAGATTGTAATGTGTTTATAATCAGTGTAATTGTTTGGGTGTGCTACAAGGGAAAAGATAGATGTAACATTGAAAATGAAGATGTTATTTAGGAAAAGAAGCCCGTAACATAATTATGTTTGTAGTTTTATGAACTAGCATATCTTTGCAGAAAAGATCAGTAATTCATATTTGATTATAAAGAAAATAAGAAGTATTATGAAGAATACACAGGTAATACAATTAATGTCAATCGTCTGGCTCTCCATATTTATGCTGGGGATAACAATGATGTCATGTAGCTCAAAGAAAGAACAACAATTACCGGCTATTGGAAAATCTGTGGCCCTCTTTGATTATTTTTCTTATAAGGGAAATGATGATTTTTATATTTCCAATCCTCTGTCAGGTGAAGACTATTTCTATAATCCTATTTTGCCGGGATGGTATTCTGATCCTAGTGTTTGTACAAATGGAGAAGGTGATTATTTCCTAGTAACATCTACATTCACTTATTTTCCCGGTGTTCCTATTTTTTACAGCAAAGACTTGGTGAATTGGAAACAGATAGGGCATGTGTTGAACCGTGCTTCGCAATTAGTGAATATGGAAGGACAGAAAGTGAGTGGCGGTATTTTTGCTCCGGCTATTTCTTATAATCCGTATAACAAGACATATTATATGGTAACAACCAATGTCGGAGCCGGAAATTTCTTTGTTAAGACGCAAGACCCGTTTGGTGAATGGTCGGAACCCATCATGTTGCCGGAGGTCGGAGGTATTGATCCTTCTTTCTTTTTTGATGAAGATGGTAAGGCATATATTGTTAATAATGATGAGGCTCCGGATAATAAACCTGAATATAGCGGACACCGTACTATACGCATACAAGAGTTTGATGTGAAAACAGATAAGACGATCGGTCCCCGTAAAATTCTTGTAAACAAAGGAGCCCAACCGGCAGACAAGCCAATTTGGATAGAAGGTCCTCATTTATATAAGATAAATGGAAAGTACTTCTTGATGTCCGCCGAAGGTGGAACGGGAAACTGGCATTCGGAAGTGATTTTCCGTGGTGATTCTCCGATGGGTAAGTTTCTTCCATGGAAAAACAATCCGATTCTGACGCAAAGACATTTGAATTCTGACCGTCCTAATTCGGTAACCTGTGCTGGTCATGCAGACCTGATTCAAACAAAAGAGGGAGATTGGTGGGCTGTTTTTCTGGCTTGTCGCCCTATTAATAATCAGTTTGAGAATTTGGGACGTGAAACATTTATGATGCCGGTGAAATGGAGTGAAGACGGATTCCCGTACATGACACAAGGAGATGATTTAGTACCTATGATTGTAAAACGTGAAGGTGCGAAACGCGATACGACAGTTACTTATGGTAATTTCGAGTTAATAGAGAACTTTGATTCTCCTATACTTGACATGACCTGGATGACTTTAAGAGCTTCTGCTTCCGATTTATATTCATTGACGGAAACGCCCGGATATCTGACCTTGAAGTGTGCAGATATTAGCGCTACGGAAAAGAAAACTCCGGCATTTGTCTGCCGTCGGTTACAACATCATAAATTTGAATGTGCTACCCGTATGTTGTTCAATCCTTCTAACGATAAGGAAACAGCCGGAATGTTATTGTTTAAAGATGAGACGCATCAATATTTCTTCTGCTTGAATAAAGTGGGTGAGAATAAAAATATTTCTCTGAAACAAATCGGTGAAAAGGAACAGACATTGGCTTCAGATGAAATAGACGCAGATACAAATGAAGTATATTTGAAATTAGTATCTCAAGGAATTGGTTACGATTTCTATTATTCTATTGATGGTGAAAAAAGCTGGAAACTGCTTTGTAAAGATGTAGATCCCAGTTATCTCTCTACTACAACGGCTGGTGGATTTACCGGTACTACAATTGGATTATACGCTACTTGCAAATAATTATTTTTTTTATATAAATCTAATACTAGCAACTATGGGTGGTATTTATAATGATAGCTAATGCAATTAAAAAAAGAATGATGATTAGAAAACAATGTAGTTAATTAACATCTTAAACTAATGGTAATGAAAAATGTAACGAAGAAAATTCAAAAAATTCCTTACCTGTTTCTCCTTATGTTGTTTAGTTTTGTAACAGCATCAGCACAGAAAGGGATAACGGTGAGGGGAACGGTTCTTGACAGTAATGGTGAGACAATCATTGGAGCCTCGGTAACTTTAAAAGGTAATAATTCAGTAGGTACGATCTCAGATATAGATGGCAATTTTGTGTTGACTGTGCCCAGTGAGAAGTCCGTCCTTATTGTTTCGTATGTAGGAATGAAACCACAGGAAGTGAAAGTATCTTCCAAAGGAATGATAAAAGTGACGTTGGAAGATGATACCAAACAACTGGAAGAAGTCGTAGTTGTAGGTTACGGACAACAGAAGAAAGCGTCAGTGGTAGGTGCTATCACGCAGACAAGTGGCAAGACACTGGAACGTGCCGGTGGTGTAACTAGTCTTGGTTCAGCATTGACAGGGTCTTTGCCGGGAGTTATTACTTCTGCTTCTTCTGGTATGCCTGGTGCAGAAGATCCTCAGATTATCATTCGTACACAGAGCTCGTGGAATAATAGTGAACCTTTAATATTGGTGGATGGTATTGAACGTGAGATGAGTTCGGTAGATATCTCGTCTGTAGAGAATATTTCAGTGTTAAAAGACGCCTCTGCTACGGCTGTTTATGGTGTGAAGGGAGCCAATGGTGTAATTCTTATAACTACCAAACGTGGTAAGGAAGGAAAAGCTAGTGTACAAATCAAAGCTAATGTAACAGCAAAGGTGGCATCCAAACTACCGGAGAAGTATGATGCATACGATACTTTTTATCTGTTGAATAATTCTATTGAACGCGAGGCTTGTCTTAATCCTAATGGCTGGAATGACTATACTCCGACTTCCATTATTGATAAGTATCGTCATCCTGCCAATGCGGAAGAATGGGATCGTTATCCTAATACTGATTGGGAGAAAGCACTGTTTAATAGTACAGCCATGTCTTACAATACTAGTGTCAATGTTTCCGGAGGTACAAAAATTGTCAGTTATTTTGCAGCGGCTGATTTTGTAAGTGAGGGTGACTTGTTTAAAGTATATGATAACCGTCGTGGCTATGATTATGGTTTTGGCTATAATCGTATTAATGTGCGTAGTAATTTGGATTTCCAATTGACTAAAACTACAAAGTTTTCTACCAATCTATTTGGATCGAATGCTCAGCGTACCGTACCATGGGACTATAATGACCAAGATGCAACTTTTTGGGCAGCAGCCTATAAAAGTGCACCTGATGCCATGCGTCCGATTTATTCTAACGGTATGTGGGGATGGTATCAGCCTCGTGATGCCGATGTGCCTAACTCCGTATACAAACTGGCTGTAGCAGGGTCGGAGAAACGTACGACTACAAAGATGACTTCAGATTTTATCCTTGAGCAAGATTTGCATATGCTTACCAAAGGGCTGAAATTCAAAGCAAATTTCTCAATGGACTATACATTCGTTGAAAATAAGCGTGGTGTCAATGATATGTATCATAATTCTCAGCGTATGTGGGTTAGACCTGATACTGGAGAAATTATTTTGGAACAACCGGAGCTTGGTACCGGTTTGGATGCTATTATCAATCCTATCTATTGGGAACATCAGGCTGGTAGCGTGAATACTGGTGCTACTTATCGTAAGCTTTATTATTCCATGCAAATGGATTATGCACGAAATTTCGGTAAACATGAACTGACAGCTCTTGCTCTTTTCAGTCGTTTGAAAGAAGCGTCGGGCAGTGTGTTTCCTATTTATCGTGAAGATTGGGTGTTTCGTTTGACTTATAATTATGCAATGCGCTACTTCTTCGAAACTAATGGTGCTTATAATGGTTCAGAGAAGTTCGGTCCTGATTACCGTTTTGCTTTTTTCCCTTCTTTTTCATTAGGATGGATGATTAGCGAGGAAAAATTAGTTAAGAACAATCTGAAATTTCTCGATATGTTGAAGTTACGAGCTTCTTGGGGTAGAGTGGGAGATGATGCGGTGGTTCAGCCTTGGCAAAGATTTACAGATGGTCGTTTCTTATATAAAAATCAGTTGGATTATGGAGGTAACACACTGATGGGGAATATTAAGCCTGCCAATACTCCTTATACTTACTACACAATCAGTCGATTGGGGAATCCTAATATCTCATGGGAAACTGTAGAAAAGAGAAATTTAGGTATTGATTATGCTTTTTTAGGAGGGGCGGTAGCCGGTTCGGTGGATATATTCAATGACACTCGTACTGATATTTTGGTGAAGGGAAGCGATAGAGCGATAGCTTCTTATTTTGGAACTGATGCTCCTTATGCTAATCTCGGTAAAGTGAGCAGTCATGGTTATGAGTTGGAGTTGAGATTGAACCATACTTTTAATAATGGTATTCGTGCTTGGCTCAATACTAGCATGACTCATGCTGTCAACAAAGTGAAATTCCGTGATGATGCACCTTTGAAACCTGATTACCAGAAAGGGGCGGGACACGCCATTAATCAGGTATATTCTTATATTGATCATGGTAATCTTGCTACATGGGATGACGTGATTGGAAGTCCGGTTTGGACAACGGGTAATGATGCAAAACTCCCTGGGGATTATAACATTGTCGATTTTAATGGCGACGGTGTAATTGATGCTGATGACCGTGCTCCCTATCAGTATTCTACGATGCCTCAGAATACTTACAATGCTTCAATCGGAGCAGAATGGAAGGGATTTAGCATTTTTGCACAGTTCTATGGAGTAAACAATGTGACTCGTGAAGTCAATTTCCCGACGTTCCGTAGCACTGCCCATGTAGCTTATGCTGAAGGTGATTATTGGACTCCCGATGGGAGTGCTACTCTGCCCGCACCGCGTTGGGGGACCACTATTGATCAAGCAGCATCAGGCACTAGATATTGGTACGATGGTTCTTATTTGCGTTTGAAAAACGTTGAATTGTCCTATACTTTCCAAAAATCAAACTGGTTGAAGAAGATGGGGATCAAAAACTGCCGTATATATCTGAACGGTGATAATCTTTATATGTGGACTAAAATGCCGGATGATCGCGAATCTAATACCGGATATAGTTCTTCTGATGGTGCTTATCCGACAATGCGCCGTTTCAATCTTGGTATCGACATTACTTTATAAATACTAAGTAAAGACTATGAATAAGTATATTAATAAAATATTCCTTACGTCGGTCATCACTTTGGCCGGTATGTTGGGAGCTACTTCTTGTACTGACTATTTGGACAAATCTCCATATAGTGACATTGAAGAGAATGATCCATATAAGAATTTCAAGAATTTCCAGGGATTTACCGAGGAACTCTATAACTGTATACCTGTTGTATCAAACAGTGAGTATCATACTAGTTTTAATTTTGGTGAGGAAGATTATTGGGAGCCACAGGAGCTTCGCCTCTTTGCCCGTAATATTGACTATGGTGATTTCTGGGGATGGACTACCTGTTATTATTCTTATCCTTCTTCTATACGTGGTGGAAAGGCTAATTCACAGGAACGCAGTGATAAGGGTAATCTGTGGAAACTTTGCTGGTATGGTATCCGTAAGGCTAACATTGGTATAGCTAATCTTGGTAATTTGGTAAGTGCTACAGAAGAAGAACGTAATCTTATTGAAGGACAACTTTATTTTTTCCGTGGATGGTTTCATTTTATGTTGATGGAATGGTGGGGTGGAATGCCTTATGTTGACCAAGTATTACCGCCGGATGTTGCTCCTGCATTATCCAGACTTACCTGGCAAGAGTGTGCTGAAAAATGTGTGGCTGATTTTGACCATGCTATTCCTTTGCTTCCCGTTGACTGGGATCAAACCACAGCTGGTAGAGCTACTCTTGGTTTGAATGATACTCGTATTAATAAAATTATGGCCTTGGCCTATAAAGGGAAGACGTTGCTTTGGGCGGGTAGTCCGCTAATGAACTGGGCTTCTGGAGGTGACAAAGAGTATGATGCGGGACGTTGTAAGCGTGCAGCTGAAGCTTTTGGCGAAGCTTTGAAGATTGTTGAGGATACTAAACGCTATGAATTAGCAGATATGGAAAATTATAACGACCTGTTTGTCGTATACAATTCCGGCGGTAAGCTTAATGGGGTGAAAGAAGCTATCTTCCGCGAAAATTTAGTGCAGTATGATGGTCGTTGGAACTATAACATGAATACGGATTTTCGTCCGCGTTCTCATATCAATGCTGGTATTAAATGTTATCCGACTGCTAATTATGTAAATTATTTTGGTATGGCTAATGGCTATCCGATCAAAGATATGACAAAAGCCGATGCAGAATCAGGATATGATCCTAAGTATCCTTGGAAAAATCGTGATCCGCGTTTTTATAAAGACATCATATTTGACGGTGAATGGTGTGGAGAAACTGGAAACGGACAATATTGCCAGTTGTATACGAATGGAGCGGACAGTGAAGAGAAAGATCCACAGAAAGGGTGTTTTACAGGTTATATGAATAGTAAGCTCTGTCTAAAAATAGTGAATAATGCTAACGTCAGAGGTGCTCACTACGCTGTTTTAAGTTTGATGCGTTTAGCAGATGTTTATCTGATGTACTCGGAGGCAACGGCTGTAGGTTATGGCTCTCCGCAAAGTAAAGCTTCTAGCTTCTATATGACGGCTGAAGATGCTATCAATGAGATTCGTGATCGTGCCGGTGTGGCTCACGTACTTGATCGATTTACTGGAAATACGACAGACTTTCTTGGTGAGATTCGCCGCGAGCGTGCCGTAGAACTTGCTTTTGAGGGCTTTCGCTTTATGGATCTCCGTCGTTGGATGCTTCTTGATAAGAGTCCTTATACCTTGAAGACAAAGATTGAGTTTGACCGTGTCCCTACCGCAAGCTATAACAAAGAGCATCCGGAGGAGAATGAAATCATGAACTTGAAAGAAGTGGTACTGGTGGAGAGAAAGTATACCGACAGACACTATTGGCTGCCATTACCCAAAGCAGATGTTTACTTGTATGAAGGCTTTGGCCAGAATCCGGGATGGTAATCATGACGTATTAACTAATAATGACGCGAAATATGAATAGAAAGTTTATATATATCGGCTGTACTGTTTTTGCCATGTCATTGCTTAGCATGACAGGTGTGCAGGCACAGGAGGAAAGCAAGGACAGCTTAGTGAATGTGGCTTTCGGCAAAGTTGCTCAGGAAGATTTGACTCATGCCATTTCTACTGTCAACACGTCAGAGCTGACAAAGAAGACTGCTAACAATAATAGCCTTGTGGGCCTTGAAAGTTTTGTCGGTGGTTACAATGGATCATCCCTTTGGGGACAAGGACCGTTGGTACTGGTAGACGGTGTGCCTCGTAGTGCATCAAGTGTAAAGGCTTCGGAAGTGGAAAGTATATCTATGCTGAAAGATGCGGCAGCCGTGGTACTTTATGGTAGCCGTGCCGCGAAAGGAGTAATTCTTATCACTACCAAGCGAGGCAAAGATTCACCCATGCATATCGATGTTCGTGCCAATGTAGGGGTGAATGTCCCGAAGGCTTATCCTAAGTACTTGGATGCAGATTGTTATATGACCATGTACAATGAAGCCTGTCGTAATGACGGTATAGCAGAAAGGTATGATGCCGGTACTATTTATAACACGGCAATGGGTACTAATCCTTATCGTTATCCGGACATAGACTTTTATAGTTCAGATTATTTAAGAAAGTTCTATACTAATTCTGATGTTACGGGTGAAGTGTATGGAGGCAATGAAAAGACTCATTATTACTTGAACTTCGGTATGAATTATGCTAATAGCCTGTTGAAATACGGTGAGTCAAAGAAAGCTTATGATATGAGTTTTAATGTACGTGGTAATGTGGATATGGCACTGGCTTCATGGCTTAAAGCAACTACTAATGCTGCTATTATCTTTGACAATAGTTATCAAGGCCGTGGTGACTTTTGGGGAGCGGCTTCTACATTGCGCCCCAACTGGTTTGCACCATTATTACCCATTGATATGATGGATCCTAATGTTGCATATATACAGGAATATATAACTAACAGCAATCATCTTATAGACGGTAAGTATCTGTTAGGAGGTACTTCGGCAGACACGACAAACCCGTTTTCCGAATTGCTTGCTGCTGGATATACGAAGGAAAAAGCACGTAGATTTATGTTTGATGTGGCTGTGATGGCGGATCTTGGAGGCTTGTTAAAGGGCTTATCTTTCAAAACTGCTTATAGCGTAGATTACACTTCTTATTATTCAGAAGCTTATGCTGAAAAGTATGCTATTTATGAGCCTAAATGGTCTAATGTGAATGGTAAGGATATGATTATCGGACTTACCAAATTCAATGATGATACAAAATCAACTAACGAATATGTAGGTAAATCGACTTACGACCAGACCATGACTTTCAGTGCACAGTTTGATTATAACCGTACATTTAAGACATTCCATAATGTATCTGCGACCTTGTTGGGATGGGGATATCAGACACAAAGTTCGGCTGATGAAGGTCATGAGAGTAGTGATTATCATCGTACCAGCAACGTAAATCTGGGATTGCGTGCTTCTTATAATTACGATCATAAATATTATGCAGACTTTAGTGGTGCTTTGGTACATTCAGCCAAGCTGCCGGAAGGAAATCGCAACGCTTTTTCTCCATCGGTCACTTTGGGATGGAGACTTAGTAAAGAGAAGTTTATGGAAAGTGTAGGCTTTGTGGACGATCTGAAGATTACGGCTTCTTATGCCAAGTTGCATCAGGATCTTGATATTTCTGATTACTATATGTATAAGGGCTATTTTTCTGACAAAGGCGGTTGGTTTCAATGGTATGACGGAACGGTGGGTGGTAATACGACCGGTTCAAAACGAGGTGACAATCCGAATCTTGACTTTATCACTCGTGAGGAAGTTCGTGCAGGTATAGACGCCACTTTATTCAATAGACTGTTGAGAATTAATGCGAACTATTTTACTCAGAAGACTAGTGGACTTCTAACTCAAGGTGCTTCTACTATTTATCCTTCGTTTTTCGATTTAGGCACAGATCTTTCATTTTTACCTTGGATCAATTATAATGAAGACAAACGTACTGGTTTTGATTTTTCACTAAGTGCAAATAAAAAGATTGGTGATTTCGACGTGACTCTCGGGTTTAATGGAATGGTATTTTCTTCAAAAGCTTCTATTCGTGATGAAGTGGCGAATGAGTCTTATTTGTTGCGCCAGGGGCGTGCACTTGATGCAACTTATGGATATGTTTGCGAAGGTTTCTTTCAAGATCAGGCTGATATCGAGAAACATGCCAAGCAGACATTCGGCACAGTTCGTCCCGGTGACCTGAAGTATAAGGATATCAATGGTGATGGTGTAATCAATAGTGATGACCAGATTGATCTGGGTGCAGGCGGGTGGTCTACATCACCATTTACTTTTGGTTTGAATTTGACATTGAAATACAAGAACTTTACTTTTTTTGCAATGGGATCGGGACAAACCGGTGCGGTGGCTTTTAAAAATAATTCTTATTACTGGAACAGAGGTACGAGCAAGTTCTCAGAAATCGTTATGGGACGTTGGACTGAAGAAACGAAAGAAACAGCTACTTATCCTCGTCTTTCTACCAGCAATGGTGATAATAACTTCCGTAATTCTACTTTCTGGATGTACAAGAATAATGTTTTCCGTTTGAGTAATGTGCAGCTTACTTATGATTTTCCTACAGATACTTTCAACGGAACTTTCATACGTGGACTTAGCTTGTATTGTGGTGGAAGCAACTTACTTACAATAGCAAAAGAACGTGAGTATATGGAGATGAGTTTGGGGGCTCCCCAATACCGGAATTTCTATCTAGGCTTTAAGGCCGCATTCTAAATCTAACTAAAAAAGATAGTACATAATATGAAAAAGAAAATAATATTTTTGGTAGCTGCTGCCTTGATGCTGAATAGTTGCGATGACCTTTTCGAGCCGGCCATCGAGAACTTCAAGGATGTAGAACAGATGTACGATGATGCTCAATATGCACAAGGCTTCCTGGTGAATGTGTACCGTTGCGTTCCGGGATACTATGATAATAGTGAATATGCAACAGATGATGCTGTCATTAATCAGAAGAACAATGCATTTCTCACGATGGCTACCGGTGGTTGGACTTCCCGGTTATGGACGCCTATCAATCAATGGACCAATTCGTTCAGTTCTATCCAGTATATCAATCTTTTCCTGGAAAATGTGGATAAGGTAAGGTGGTCGGATGATGCAGAGAAAGCACAATTGTTTGCTCGTCGTACCAAGGGGGAAGCTTATGGACTTCGCGGTATGTTTTTATACTATTTGCTTCGTGCACATGCTGGATTTGGAGAAAACGGAGAATTGCTCGGTGTACCTCGTTTGACAGAGTATCTTACTATAAACTCGGACCTTAATTTACCTCGTGCTTCGTTTGCTGATTGTGTACAGCAGATATATAGTGACTTGGAAAAAGCCGAAGAATTACTTCCTTGGGAGTATAATGATGTGAATGAGGTACCTGCCGATTTTCAGAGTATTACTCAGGATAAAGGTAAATATAATACTGTAATGGGAGAGAAGTCCCGTCAGTTATTCAATGGTCTGATTGCACGTGCTTATCGTGTTCGTACAGCTCTTTTGGCTGCTAGTCCGGCTTTTCAGGATGCCTCTAATCCTGCTTCATGGGCCGATGCTGCTAATGCGGCTGCCGTTGTACTCAACTACAATGGAGGATTGGGCGGATTGGATGATAAAGGAGTGGAATATTATTCAAAAGAGGTAGTAGAGAACTTGCAAAAAGGCGTTAATCCTAAAGAGATTATTTGGCGTGAAAATGTTAGTAATAGTGAGGCTGCCAATTCACAGGAGGCAAATAACTTTCCGCCTTCTTTGAATGGTAGTGGCAATATGAATCCGTCACAAAACCTTGTTGATGCGTTCCCTATGGCTAATGGGTATCCTATCTCGGACATTGTTAACAGTAACTATGATAAGAATAATCCTTATAATGGACGTGATCCTCGTTTGGCAAAATATATTATCTATAACGGAAGTATAGCTGGAGTAGGCGATGTACCTATATATACCGGGCGCAAATCGGGCACTGATGACGGTATAGATGTGAAAGAGCAGAGATCTACACGTACCGGTTATTATATGAAGAAAAGACTGCGTATGGATGTAAATCGTGCGCTCGGATCGGTTACGAATCAGCAGCATTATATTCCACGTATTCGTTATACAGAGATGTATTTGGCTTATGCTGAAGCGGCTAATGAAGCGTGGGGACCTAAAGGAGATAATGGAAATGGTTATTCGGCTTATGATGTAATCAAGGCTATTCGTAAGCGTGCTGGTATAGGCGGTACTTCTGATCCTTATCTGGAACAATGTGCGGGCGATAGAGACAAAATGGCTAATCTTATCCGTAATGAACGTCGTCTGGAACTCTGTTTTGAAGGTTTCCGTTTCTGGGATATACGTCGTTGGAAAGAAAACTTGAACGAGCCGGTACGTGGTATCGACTGGGACAGAGATGGGCATTCTTTTAATGAATTCGTTGTCGAAGAACGTAATTATGAAGATTACATGTATTATTGCCCGATTCCAAATTCTGAAATACTTAAGTTCAGCAACCTTGTACAAAATAGAGGGTGGAAATAATTATAGAATTATATTTAATTAAAAGTACGTTATGAAAAAGAACTTAGCATATATCGGACTGGTTTTATTGATCCTTACTTGGACGTCATGCGAAAGTAGTGACAATGAATTTCCTGATTTCGATTACCAGACAGTATATTTTGCCAACCAATACGGACTTCGTACCATAGAGCTTGGTGAGAGTGAATTTGTGGATAATACTCTTGACAATCAGCATAAGATGGTAATAAAAGCTGCTTGGGGTGGAGGATATACTAATAGAAACAATGTGGTGATAAACTTTAAAGTGGATGAGTCCTTGTGTGACAATCTTTATTTTAAAGATACAGATCAGCCTCTTGTCCCTATGCCGGCTTCTTACTACACGTTGGCTTCCGATCGAATTGCGATTCCTAAAGGGCAAATAATGGCGGGAGTAGAAGTGCAGTTGACGGATGATTTTTTTGCTGATGAAAAATCGATCAGTGAGAATTATGTCATTCCTTTGTTGATGACTAATGTTCAGGGGGCGGACTCTATTTTGCAAGGGAAGCCGGTTGTTGAAAATCCGGTGTTAACTAATGCCAGTGATTGGAGCATATTGCCGCAGAACTTTGTCTTGTATGCAGTGAAGTATGTGAATCCCTGGCACGGAGAGTACTTGCGTCGTGGCATTGATCATGCTACTGTAGCAGGCACATCAAAAGATATTATTCGCCATGAACAGTTTGTGGAAAATGATGAAGTTGTGAATATTTCTACTAAAAGTATGAAAGACAATCTTTTGACACTGAAAACCAAAGATGAAAGTGGTAAGGATATTAGCTATACTGTTCGTTTGTCATTTGCAGAAGATGGTTCGTGCACTGTACACTCTGGTTCGCAGAATGTAGTGGTAAGCGGTAGTGGCAAGTTTGTCAGCAAAGGTGAGAAAAATAGTCTTGGTGGAAAAGACAGGAATGCCATTTATCTTGACTATACAGTCAATTTGACAGACAATAACATTCAGCTTGCAACAAAAGACACTTTGGTGTTACGTACACGTAATGTGTATGGTGGCAAGTCACTCGAAGTAGTGAGAAAATGATGTTTTGATATGAACGTTAAAATCAAGAGTATATGAAATACATCAATAACAAGATAATTGCTTTTACACTGATCGCTGCGTCGATAATGTCGTGTACAGACGAATATGATTGCCAACTTCAAGTAGAAAAACCACAGAATGCAGCTATCAACGAATATTTAGCTCAATTTGACCTGCTGAAGTCGTATATTGACCGTAGTGGTACACCTTTTCAGTTGGCTGTAAATGTACCGGGAAGCGAATTTGTAAAGAAAGAAATTGCATTCAGTACAGTGTTTACCAATTTTGATGCAGTGGATATGAACGGTTCTTACGATCCGCTAAATACACTAAAGGAGGACGGTACTTACAATTTTGGTGGCATGCAAACGGCTGCCGATGTAGCAGCGGAGGCTGGCGTGACTCTTTATGGAGGGGTACTTTGTTCAAACCAAGGACAGCGTGCCGCATATTATAATAAGCTTATCGAGCCGATAGATATTCCGGTAGAAGTACAAAAAGGAACGACTAAGTTGTTTAATTTCGAAAATGATGCTATCAGTACGACTTATCCGATGACAGGTAATAGCTCGGCTACAGTTGAGGAAGACCCTGCCGGTGAAAGCGGTCATGTTTTACATGTGGGAACAAATGATGTGAAAGCTGCTTATTCCTATCCTAAATTTCACGTAGTTTTGCCTGCAGGAAGAAAACTCGGAGACTACGTTAGATTGAATATAGATTTGCGTTTTGTAGGAACTGATGGGATTTGGGGACAAGGTTTACGAGTCTTGATCAATGGAACGGAGTTTAATGTAGGAAAAAATGGAGATGGTTTCTGTGACGGAGGTGACAAATGGAAACGTGAAGGAACAATTAATCTGAAAGATGATACCGCTCCCGGATTGGTAGTACCCGAAAGTTTAGGAAGTCTGACAGAATTTGATTTAGCGATAGGTTCCGCATCAGGTGGTGCACAATTTTATTTGGATAATATTTCTATGGACTATGAAGTATCCGGAAAAGGTACTACGGTTATCAATTTTGAAGGGGATAATCTGAATACAGTGTATCCTATGGTTGCTGGAGCTGGTGCTCCCAATAGCGGTACAGCTACTGTAGTAGAAGATCCAGAAAGAGAGACTGGTCATGTACTTTACATAGATCAGGCTTCGCATTACTTCCCGGAATTTACAGTTAAGTTAGCTGAAGGCAAGACTCTTGGAGATTATACTGGCATGTCAATGGATATGCGCCTTTTAAAAGGGATGTATGGTTATGGAATGTACGTGAAAATTAATGGTCAGTTATTAAATCTCAATCAAAATGCAGCTGCTTACGGTTACGCAGAGAATGATACTTGGAAACGTGATGGTGTATTTGTGACCTTTGTGAAGGAAGGTACTTACACTGCTTTGGGTGAAGCGGTTCCAGCTACTACAATTGAGATACCCAATGCAATGAAAGACCTCAATGAAATAACATTTGCGATCGGTTCCAGTTCTGGCAACTGGACAGCATACATCGATAATTTGATTTTTACATGGGAAGCCAAGCCGCAACATATCGAAAAGACTCCAGAAGAGAAAAAGGAAATCTTCACTAAAGAAATGGAAAAATGGATTGGTGGTATGGTGTATGCAGGTGTGAATGAAACGAAGAGTGTAAAAGCTTGGAATATAATTGGTAATCCTTTGGATAAGACTGTTAATGATAATACATTTAACTGGGGGGAATATTTGGGTGAAGTAGACTATGCACGTACCGCCGTGAAGATTGCCCGTGATACAGTGAAGAATGCCAATGTAGATCTTGAGCTTTTTGTCAGCAACACATTTGGTCAATATGATGAAATGGGGAATATGGCTGATGAACTCATATCTTTAGTTGATGCTTGGGAAGCAGACAACGTTACCAAAATTGACGGGTACAATATTCTTCTCAATGCAATTTATTCCAAAGATGTTGTTTTCCAGGAAGGCAATAAAACGATGATCACCAATCTGTTTGATAAATTAGGTAAGACTGGTAAACTGATACGGGTATCCGATCTTAGCATGATGGTTGAAGAACTGGATGGCAACTTTATTGCGATTAATAAATTAACAGAAGAAGATAGAGCTGCCGCTGCTTCTTATATGGCTTTTATCATGCAGGAGTATCGAAGACTTATTCCTGCGGACAAGCAATACGGAATCTCTATATCGGGTATTACAGAGACCAATACTGGTTATAAACTGTGTCCTTGGACATCGGACTATAACCGTAATGAAATGTATGAAGGTATAGTGGACGGATTGAAATAATCCTCTCCTCTGGATTAAAAGGACTATTTATATATGAAGAATATTACATTTTTATTTTGGCTCTTTCTTGCGAATATCCTCTTGGGGGCTTGTTCGGGAGGGGAAGATGAAAAAAAAGAAATGGATGAAGGAAAGGGCGCGTATGCGCTCTTTCTTAAAAAATCCATTACTGTGAGTACTGGGGAAAGTCAGACGGATGTTGTGGTGGAATGGGCGAAGACTTCTTGGGAGATAACTATCGGTGAAGGAGAGATCGTAAAAAGCGTTACTCCTACATCAGGTGGGAATAGTAGTGGGGAAAAACAGTACACGAAGGTTCGTGTATCTTGTGGGGCAAACAGTACGATGAAAAAGCGTACGCAAACCATTCACTTATTCGATAAAACTAATGAAACAACTGTTGATTTGCTGGTAGAACAAGCTCCAGCGTACAAGTCTGTTACGCTCAATATTGATCCTTCGGTGAAATATCAGCCGGTTGTAGGATTTGGCGGTATGTACAATCCGAAGATCTGGTGTGGTGACAATCTTATTTCTGTACCACAATTAGATAAAATGTATGGTGCCGGCGGATTGGGGTATTCTATCCTTCGCTTGATGATTTATCCCAACGAATCAGATTGGAGTGCAGATGTAGAAGCAGCAAAGGCAGCACAAGCTAACGGAGCAATTATCTTTGCATGTCCATGGGATTGTACAGATGCGCTTGCAGATAAAATCACGGTGAATGGAAAGGAAATGAAACACCTTAAAAAAGAAAACTATGAAGCGTATGCAAACCATCTTATCCGTTATGTTACATTTATGAAGGAAAAAGGGGTGAACCTCTATGCGATTTCCGTCCAGAACGAACCGGATATGGAATTTACGTACTGGACTCCTTCTGAAGTAGTGGATTTTGTAAAACAATACGGAGCAAGGATACGGGAAACAGGAGTGAAGCTGATGTCACCGGAAGCTTGTGGTATGCAGCCTGAATATACTGATCCTATTATCAACAACGCCGAAGCATTTGCTCAAACGGATATTCTAGCCGGACATCTCTATCAAGGGTTTACAGATTTGAGTAGCGGATATGTTAAGAACCGCCACGATTACATCTGTGGTGTGTATTCACGTATTCAAGGAAAGACATGGTGGATGACAGAACATCTTTTTAATGACGGTGAGAATTCTGATGATTCTTCGAAATGGGAATTCCTGAAATGGCAATACAGTCTCAACCATCTTGGTAAAGAGATTCACATGTGTATGGAGGGGTATTGCAGTGCTTATATATATTGGTATTTGAAGCGCTTTTATGGTTTGATGGGCGATACGGACAAACGGAGTCCGACGGGTGAAGGAGAAATCACAAAGAATGGTTATATTATGGCTCATTATGCTCAATATGCAACAGAAACAACTCGTATTAAGGCAGTTACAAATAATGAAGAAGTATGTGCTACTGCTTATTTGGATGAAAAGACCGGTGAAGTGACCATCGTATTATTGAATCTGAATGGTGCTTCTCAATGGCTGGAAATACCATTAGCAGGAATAAAAAAAGCAAGTGCCGTTGAAACGAACGAAACAAAAAATATGGAAGTGATCGATACTGGTTTGATGGAATCTGCTGAAGGCATAACGGTGTTGTTATCTGCTAACAGTATAACTTCAGTCAGATTGACATTTTAATGATAATAATAACTAGTTGGAATATGATGAATTTGTTAAATACGAAAAGTAAGCTATCATCCCTACTTTTTCTCGGAATAGTATGCTGTGCATGTATTCTTGGTTCCTGTAAAGATGACGATGTCATTGATCCTGACGCTCCTTCCGTACCGAAACCCGGTACGGCTGTCGAGAATATTAATACTAATGTCAAGGCATTACGTAAGCTTATTGAGGCCAAACAACAGGACCTGGCTGTAAAGACATACAATCCGGTGAATAATGGTGCGAGTTATACGATTGAGTTGTCGGATGGTACAAGCTTCAGTATGTATGCTCAGATAGCAGCATTGGAAGGCGGAGGAGAGGATGTAGTCTATTCTCCAAAAGTAGGTGCCAAAGTAGAACATGATGAATATTATTGGACTCTTGATGATGCCTGGCTAACGTTTGAGAATGATGAAAAAGTCAAGGTGTTGGATGAAAACAATACAGTTGCACCGATAGTGGATATCAACACTGACGGCTATTGGACTGTAAAATACGGAGCTAAGTCTCGTACCCTTGACAAGGTGGTGAGCGGCAAACTTACCAGTCAGTTTAAACAAGTGAGTGCTATTGGTGACGAATCTGTCAGTTTCACTTTTACCGACCGGACACCTGTCATCGAACTGAATCTTTTTAAAGGAGATAATCCCGAAATTCCTCCGGTAACGGGGGCGTTACGCCGTCCTATTTCTCCTGAACAACCGGCATGGTTTGTTCATATCGATTCATGGAATTATGCCGATCCTCAGAAAATCATAGACCTTATCCCTGCAGATATTCGTCCGTTTACCATTTTTAATATCTCGTTGTCTGTAAGCCATGATGAGGCTACTGGGATCTATAATGTAAGCGAGTATGGTTATGAGATAGCAAAGTCGTGGTTGAGGACGTGTGCTGAAAATAATGTGTGGGCGATGGTGCAGCCTTCAAGCGGCGGTTTTAGTCATTTTAAGGATGTCAGCTTATATAGTCAATTTGAAAGTGACGATAAGGTTCGGGTATATGATGAGTTTTTCAGAGAATATCCCAACTTTCTTGGTTTCAATTATTGTGAGCAGTTTTGGGGGTATGATGACCAGTTCTCTGTATCGTGGTTACAACGAGTGGCTCACTGGAATCAACTTTTGAAACTTACTCATAAATATGGAGGATATCTGGTAGTTAGTTTTTGTGGTAATACTTGGTCGGCTAATATCAATCCTATTGCTCTTGTGAAGCGTAATTCTGATTTTGCCCAAACTGCCAAGTTGTACTCTGAAAATTTCATTATGTGTGAGAAATACACCACGCAAAGTGGCTTCTTTAATGTCGAAGGAATTTGCTTAGGCACGTGGCTCTCCGGTTTTGCAGGTCAGTACGGTATCCGTTTCGACCAATGCGGCTGGACAGAGGAGAAAGGACAGAATGGCGATAAGGATTTCCCACCGGCTGCCGGTGCACTGCCTATTATAGAGCATGTGATGCTGACAGGTCAGACTGTTATCGACGGACCTGAACTTATATGGCAGCAATGTTTTAAGGAGACGAATGCAGTCAGTGTAGGTGATGGTTATCAGAGCCGTAATTGGGAATGTTTTCCGCAATTTGTCAATATCAATATAGATATGTTCCGTAAGATTATTGATAAAACAATTCGTATTCCTTCCCGGAAAGAAGTTATTGACCGCACGAAAGTGGTGATTCTTCAAGATGTCTATTCCGGTGATGATAATGCTAAATACAGCAGCCCGAAGAATTTGCATGAAGGGCTTTACCTTCGCGATGATGATGGCAATCTTTGGGATAATCATTGTTACTTTAAGAAAACGGGCCGTTATCCTACGATTCCTGTTGCGTTCGAATTGTGTGACGATGTAGCTAATTCATTCCAGTATAAAATCAACCAATCAACTTTCGAAGGATCTTGGAGCGATGTAAATACTAAAGTTGGAAAATTCAACCGTTGGTTCCCGCAAGAGTATACGGGAGAACTTTATGCAGGACGTATAGAAAATGGTTGGGTGGTTTATAACGGACTTGCCGGAATACGGAATGCTGCAATTCCGTTTAAATACAATACATGTGACAAGATGGAATTGGCTTACTCCAAATATACTGTAAGTGTTATAAAAGAATATGCCAATAAGCTCACCTTCTACATGAATAACTATGACCCTAGTGGTTCGAGCAAGACGGAGGTAATCAAGATATATGGATGTACATCCAAACCAACTCATTCTGTGTCTTCCAGAGCCAATGGTACTGCACAAGTTTCCGAGAATTGGAAAGAAGATGTATATACGCTGACTGTCACTCATAACGGACCATTGGATTTGACGGTCAATTGTTCAGGAAAAGCCACCGATCGTTTAACTGTATCTACTGCAGCATCTATCCAGATTCCCGCTTCTCCACAAATTTATCAGGGCGCTTATCAGTATGAGGCTGAATGCTTTGATTTTAAGAATGTGACTAAGAGAGTGACAAAAGGAGATTCGGAGCCGATACGTAACTACACAGCACAGGGATATATAAACTTTGGTGCTAGTTCTGCAGCTGCCGTACGTGATGCTGTTACTGCACTGGAAGATGGTGTATATACAATCCGTATCCGCTATCGTGCTCCGTCGGCTACAGTCAATACCGTAGATATGTATATAAACAATACAAAAGTAGGTACTCCGGAGTTTGCACAAACTGATAATGACAATACTGTATGGAATACAGCCTTAATGTCGGTTTCCTTACGAAAAGGGGCAAATACGTTTGAATTGAAAGCCAATTCATCAGCTGCCGGTGACTTGTATCTCGACAATATTGTTATTGAAAGAAAATAAGAATTCTCTTTAACTCGATTATCCGCATTTTACAAGTAGTATCTTGCGGATAATTGTTTTTTATTTGTAAGATGAAGAAGATTATATTATTAAGTTGTTTGTTATGTGCAGGCATATTTGCCTTTGCACAAGACCCTAATTTCCATATTTACCTTTGTCTGGGACAATCCAATATGGAAGGAAATGCAAAGATTGAGGCCCAAGATACATGCAATGTCAATGAACGCTTTCTGATGATGGCGGCTGTTGATTGTCCGTCTTTGGGACGCGTCAAAGGACAGTGGTATAAGGCTGTTCCTCCGTTGGTACGTTGCCATACAGGGTTAACACCGGCCGATTATTTCGGACGTACGTTAGTGGAAAGGTTGCCTGATAATATTAAGGTAGGTGTCATCAATGTAGCTGTAGGTGGTTGCAGGATTGAACTGTTTGATGAGGAGAATTGCGAAGAGCATATTGCCTCTCAACCGGAATGGCTGAAAAATACCGCGAAAGCGTATGGTAATAATCCTTACCGTAGACTAAAAGAATTGGCTGTAGAAGCACAGAAAGCCGGTGTGATTAAAGGTATCCTCTTGCATCAAGGCGAGTCTAATACCGGTGATAAAGAGTGGCCTCAAAAAGTAAAGAGAGTCTATGAGAATCTGTTGAGGGATTTGAATCTTCAGGCAAAGGATGTTCCCTTACTGGCGGGAGAAGTGGTGCATGCCGACCAGAATGGCAGATGTGCAAGCATGAATGAGATAATCAATACGCTGCCGCAAGCGATTCCGACTGCGTACGTGATTCCTTCTTCGGGCTGTCCTGCCGCAGAAGATAATTTGCATTTCACGGCAGAAGGATACAGAAAATTGGGAGTGCGATATGCCGAGAAACGACTCTTTTTGTTGGAGAAAGAACCAAACTCCGGAATTACTACCGAACCGGCATCCACTAATATTCCGGGATATGACTATCCCCGGGTGGATAAAGAGGGGCGTGCTCATTTTCGTTTTTATGCTCCGCAGGCTAGCAAGCTACAAGTGGATTGTTGCGGAAAGAAGTATGATATGTGGAAAGATGCCGGAGGACTCTGGACGGCAACGACCGACCCTTTACCTGTAGGATTCCATTATTATTTCCTGATAGCAGACGGAGTGTCGGTAACAGATCCTTCCAGCTACACGTTCTTCGGTTGTTGCCGTGTGGCAAGTGGTATTGAAATCCCTGAAGGTGAAGAGGGGAATTATTATCGTCCTCAACAAGTACCTCACGGGCAAGTTCGTTCCTGTACGTATTATTCGGAAACACAAAAAGAGTTTCGTCGGTGTATGGTATATACGCCGGCAGAGTATGAAACTCATCCGAAGAAGCGTTATCCGGTACTATATTTGCAGCATGGTATGGGAGAAGATGAAACCGGCTGGAGTACACAAGGACGTATGAATCATATTATGGATAATTTGATTGCATCCGGCAAGTGCGTGCCGATGTTGGTAGTGATGGATAGCGGAGATGTGGAAGCTCCGTTCCGGCCGCGTCCCGGAAAGGATATAAATGAAGAGCGGGCTCTGTATGGCGCAACTTTTTATGATGTTATCCTGAAAGACTTGATACCTATGATAGACCGTACGTTCCGCACCAAGACCGACCGCGAACATCGTGCAATGGCAGGATTGTCGTGGGGAGGACACCAGACTTTCAATACTACACTGCCCCACCTGGACAAGTTCTCTTATATAGGGAGTTTTAGCGGAGCAATTTTCGGATTGGATATGAAAACTTGTTTTAACGGAGTATTTTCCGATGCGGACGGGTTCAATAAAAGAGTGAATTATTTCTTTCTTGGTTGTGGTACGGAAGAACAAATGGGAACAAAGAAAATGGTAGAATCACTCCGCGAATTGGGAATCAAAGTCGATTATTATGAATCGAAAGGGACGGGACATGAATGGTTAACTTGGAGACGTTGCCTGAAAGAGTTTCTTCCAAACCTGTTTAAACATTAAATAATATGAATATGAAACTTAAACAAACTGCGGCAGTATTGCTGTTTTTAGGGATATTGCCACATCATTTATCTGCGCAAAATCCGATTGTACAAACTTGCTATACTTCAGATCCTGCCCCTATGGTGCATGATGGCACATTGTATGTCTATACGGGACATGATGAAGATAAGGCTGATTTTTTCTGGATGCAGGAGTGGCGCGTGTATTCTACCAAAGATATGGTGAACTGGACCGATCACGGCTCTCCTCTTGCCATCGAATCATTCGACTGGGCGGACGACCGTGCCTGGGCAGCACAGTGCATCGAACGTAATGGTAAGTTTTACTGGTATGTCTGTTTGCACTCTAAACTGACCAATACCATGGCAATCGGTGTGGCGGTAGGCGATTCGCCTGTCGGTCCTTTTAAAGATGCCATCGGCAAACCGCTTCATGACGGGAGCTGGGATTATATAGATCCTACCGTATATATAGATGATGACGGTCGTGCTTATCTGTATTGGGGAAATCCGAATATCTATTATGCAGAATTGAATGAAGATATGATTTCTTTGAAAGGTGAAGTGGGCAAACTGGAACAGACTGTTGAGAGCTTTGGTGCACCCAATCCGGAAAAGCGTGTCAAAGGTGTTAAGTATAAAGATACTTATACAGAAGGTCCATGGCTTCATAAACGGGAAGGAAAATACTATCTTCTTTATGCTGCTGGAGGTGTCCCCGAACATATTGCCTATTCCATGAGTGACGGACCTCTTGGCCCGTGGAAGTATATGGGAGAAATCATGCCTTTACAAGATACGGGCTCGTTTACTAACCATTGTGGAGTGATAGACTATAAAGGCAATTCTTATTTCTTCTATCATACGGGTAAGCTGCCGGGTGGTGGAGGCTTCGGGCGAAGTGCGGCGGTGGAGCAATTTAAGTATAACGCTGACGGCACTTTCCCGATTATTAATGCTACCCGGGAAGGGGTGTCACCAGTAGGTACGCTCAATCCTTACGAAAGGATGGAAGCTGAAACAATTGCTTTTTCTGAAGGTGTGAAGTCCGAACCAAATGTGAAAACCGGTATATATATATCTGAAATTCATACTGGAGATTATATAAAGGTACGTGAAGTGGATTTCGGCAATAAATCCCCCAAACGGTTCACTGCTACCGTTGCCAGTGCCCTTCGTGGCGGGACACTTGAAGTACGTACAGACAGTATAAGCGGACCATTAATTGCGGAACTGACTATTCCTTCAACGGGAGGTTGGGAGTGCTGGAAAACATTGCAGGCTGATATTGTAAAACCGGTCACAGGAATACAAGATATTTATTTTGTATTCAAAGGACGTAAAGGCTGCAAACTGTTTAACTTTGATTGGTACAAGTTTAACAGATAAACATGCTAGAGAGCAGTTGGGTTACTCTTCTTTTTTGCTCAACTGCTCTTTCATATACATTGAAGGCGGCATTCCATACAATTCTTTGAATGTTGTCGAGAAATTATTAGGATCAGTGAATCCTGTTAACATGGCTATCTCGGATATGGTATGCTGTTTTTCGGACAATAAACGAGCGGCTTCTTTTAAACGTATATTACGTATAAAGTCACGGGTTGTCTGGTTGGTGAGCTCTTTGAGTTTCCTGTGAAGATGTACGCGGCTGATACCTACCTCGGTGGTGATTGTCTCTATTGTCAAGTTAGGGTTACCGATGTTTTCATTGATCACTTTCATAATACGTTCCATCAATTTCTCATCGGGTGATTTCACTTCCAGTTTCTGAACCTTGTTTTCCAGATTTTGCTGGCCTGTAAATACTTTGCGTAACTGTTGCCGTGTATTAATCAGATTTTCTACCGTCTTTTGCAGAATTTCGATATTGAATGGCTTCATGATATAGGCGTCGGCTCCTGTATTCAGACCTTCCAGGTTGTCTTCTTCCCTCGTTTTCGCAGTAAGCAAAATGACTGGGATATGATTGAGATTTACATTCTGCTTGATCTTCCGGCATAAGGTAAGTCCGTCCATTTCGGGCATCATGATGTCACTAATGACTAAATCCGGAGCCTTTTTAAATATTTGCTCTAATGCTTCTTTACCATTACGGCTTTCCATGATATGAAATTTGTCCCCAAACTCCTTCGCTATATAATTTCGGATTTCTTCGTCGTCTTCTACAACTAATACGCGATATTTAGTTTTTACCCTGACTTTCTTTTCTTCCTCATTTTCTATAATGGGAGAGATGACAGGAACAGTTGGTACGGTTACTGTTACCTTTTGCTCATTGTTGTCAACTTCTTCAGGTCGTAGATGCTTGTTACCCAACGGCAGCCGGATAATAAAACGGCAACCCGGTTGTTCTTTATTATTTTCTACATAGATAATTCCATGATGTAATTCCACTAATGAACGAGTCAGATGTAATCCTATTCCTGTTCCGCCTTTCGGATTCTGTTGGCTGTTACGGATCTGATAGAAACGTTCGAAGATATGTTCTTTTTCCTGTTCATCGATGCCTGTTCCGGTATCCGCGATAATTATTTCGGCATATTGTTTCAAGGGATCGGGCAGTGTATTATCTTCTCCCGTACGGATGGTAATATCTATGTTTCCTTTTTCAGGAGTAAACTTGAAGGCATTAGACAGAATATTCAGGATAATCTTATCAAAATTACCTGTGTCTACCCATACATTCAGTTCCCGGAGCGTACTGTGAAGTTGTAGCCGGATATTCTTTGTATTTGCCTGTTGACCGAAAGTTGTACATAAATCCTCAATAAAAGGAATGATGTTGGTTTCCCGGAACATCAAGAACATTTGTCCTTTATCAATTTTCCGAATATCCATTAGTTGATTGACAAGATTCAGAATACGTTCCGCATTTCTGTAGATAATATGATATATTTTCAAGCGTTCATTGTTCTCCTCATTCTTAATCAGTTTCTGTAGAGGGCTGATGATTAGAGACATCGGAGTGCGTATCTCATGAGAGATGTTGATAAAGAACTGCAATTTGGCTTCATTGATTTGTTCGGCATGGATATGTTGCAGCATTTCCTGATGCATTCTGTACCGATGTCTGATCTGAAGAATAATGATAAATATAATGGTCAGTAATAATAAGGAGTAGATAACTTTGGCCCACCATGAAGCATACCATGCAGGAGATATAAAGATGGTAATTTCTTTTATATTTGAATACACAGTGTTGTCTTTTGCTCTGATTTTAAAGTTATAGGTACCGGGTTTCAGATTGCTGAATGAGATACGGTTTACACCTTTGGGCAAACTAATCCATTTTTCATCGTTGATAGAATAAAGGTAGTTGATGTGTTCGGGGGCATTTAATTCCAGAGTGGCAAACTCGATACTGAACACATTGTCTTTATGGGATAGATAAAACTCTTTTGCGTTGAATACAGGGCAGTTGATAATATTGTGAATACCGGATTTCATTCCTTTTCTAACCGGATTGTTATGCAGGAAAAAGTCGGTAATCCGGATATTCCATGTTTTTGCCGGATTGATAATGTCTTGCGGATTGAAATAGGTGATACCATTCATTCCGCCAAACCAGATAATACCTTGTTTATCTTTGAAGGAGGCATTCTTGTAGAACTCATTTCCCTGTAATCCGTCGCTGACATAATAATTGATAAATTTGTTGTTTTTCTTTTGGAATTGGGAAATTCCGGCATTGGTGCTTATCCAAAGAAAATCTTTTCCGTCTCCTTGTATGGCATATATTGTATTACTGGGCAATCCGTCTTCAGTAGTATAAGTGGTTAGTTCTTTCGTTTTTTTATTCCAACCGGATAATCCTTCGGAACTGCCCAACCAGACAACTCCGTCGGCATCTTCAAAGATTGAATAAATAACATTTTGTGAGAGTATCTTATGGCTTTGAAAATCAGGACTGTCAAGGTCTATACAGTTGACGCCGTCATAAGTTCCGACATACAGCTTATTATCATCGGAATAGTGCAGGCAACCTATCCATTCGTTGATTAGAGATGTCTGAGATTGTACGGATGTAAATTCTTTCGTTTTCAGGTCATAGTAGAACAAACCGAATCCCATTGTCGCAATCCAGAGACGCTTGTTTTTATCTTCTGCGAAATCATATACACGTTGTATATAGTTGTTGTTCTTATCTACCAGTTTGTACTGGTAATCGCATAATCCTGTCTGTTTGTTCAGCTTTCCCATACCGTTGATAAAGGAGCCAATCCACATATTGTGTTCGGAGTCTTCATACAATTTAATAACAGTTGAGGGTACTGAATGAGGATGGGTGGTGTGTGAGAAATGTTTTGCCGGCTCCAATTTTTCTGTAAGGGCATAAATACCGTCATTATCCGTTCCTACCCATAGAGTCCCGTTATTATCTTTGCAGAACGAAGTAATGCAACAGGAGCCGATGCAATCTTTATCTGTTGATTTATGTCCGATATACTTAAAGCTGTTGGTGCGGGCTGGAATTAATATAACTCCTTTCTGGTAAACTGCTAACCATAAGTTCCCCGAATTGTCCTTTAGGATGGAGTGTATTTTCGAGTTCCCCGAATCGAAATAATTATTGTCAAACTTGTATTCGGAGATTTCGTGTGTGCGGATATTATAAATGACTACTCCCTTGCCGTCAGTGCCGATATACAATTCATTGGGTATCCCGGAATAAAGGAAACAAACAGGAAGTTCGCCTTTCTCTTTCAAATCGATTGGAACAAAGGTTTTACGTTCTTTATCGTAAATGAATAGTCCTTTTCGTATACTTCCTACATAGATGTTGCCTCGTTGATCCTCACATATACTTTTGACGTATCCGTTGTCTTTAGACAAGTGTAACGTAAGCTGATTGTCGGGAGTGAGTTGATATACTCCTTCTTCCCCTTTTGCCATCCATACATTTTGTTTTTTATCTTCAAACAGGCTTCCGGGTGAAGTGACTGAAATATCGACTTTCCGGACAGTCAACAGATGGTCTTTGATGTCCAGCTTGCACAACACATTTCCGGATACCCATATCTCTCCGTTTTTTCGCTCGATGAAAGAATTAATGTTGCTTTCAAGCGTTTCTCCGGTATCTTCCAATTTGGCAAGTGGAGTAAAATTGTCCGTGGCCGGATCATACATTTGAATTCCTATATATGTGCCGATAAGCAAATGACCTTTGCTGTCTTCAAAAACAGTACGAACAAAATTGTGGGCTAATGAATGTTCGTTATTGGGCTCATGTTTGTATATGGTAAATTTAGCACCGTCATAACGATTCAGACCATCTTCTGTTGCAATCCAAATGAAACCGTTCCGGTCTTGATATATTTGATTAATCAGACTACTGGAGAGCTCTTTGTCAGTAGTGAATAACTTAGGAGATTGCCCGTTGCATAACAAAGAAAACAATAATAATAGAAAAGTCAATACATTTCTCATAGTCAATAGATCGTTGTTGGTAGTACAAAGAAAACTAAAAACCTACATATAACCTAATAAAAGATGAATATTTTCATTAGGCTCCGAGAGTACAATCGGATGTTGTAACATCGTTTGTAAATAATGTAACATGAGAAAAGATTTACCTCTCGTTATGTATTATTGTTTTCCTTCGGTTGTACTTACAATATAGGTTTTACCGGGCTTTGTTTCGATGTCATATTCATAAACCTTCTGCAGTTTGGGAGATTGCGCACTTACCCCTTTGGCTACAAGAGGTCGTTTGATAGGAGTAGTGGCGAATAATCTATTTGAGCACTCTTTCCCATTTACTTGTTTTAAGCCTTTCCCTTTCAGTGGGACATAAGACCGGATGCGGAGCGTACCGCCTATATTCGATCGGATGATCGCTTTATTTAACACATTGTTTTTCCAGTCCATATCGACAGTAAAGTTTCCACGTGCCACCAGCCCCTTCACACTTCCTTCTTCCCATGCATCAGGCAATGCTGGCAATAAATGTACGGCACCGTCATGACTTTGGAGCAACATTTCCGCTACTCCGGCTGTATAACCGAAATTACCGTCAATCTGGAAAGGCGGATGGGCATCCAGCATATTGGGATAGGTACGCCCGTTCGGATATTCTTTAGCCAAGTGATCGTTGGGCAATAGTTGAATCATATTTTTTATGATTTGGAAGGCATGGTTTCCATCCAGCATACGTGCCCAGAAATTAACTTTCCAGCCGATACTCCAACCGGTAGCCTTATCACCGCGTTGAAGCAATGTGTTTCTTGCTGCCTGGAATAACTCGGGACTTGAGTATGGAGAAATTTGATTACTCGGATATAGCCCGTACAAATGTGAAATATGACGGTGCTCGTCTTTGGGATTGTCAACATCTTCCAGCCATTCTTGTAGTTGGTTATGTTTTCCTATTTGCATAGGTGGCAACTTCTCTAGTGTTTGTTTGAGAGAATCTTGGAAAGAGGGAGCTTCACCTGTGATGTATGAAGCCAATAAGGTATTATGCAGTGCATCAAAGGCAATCTGGTTATCCATTGTGCAACCGGCCGTGATAGGTCCGTGTTCCGGTGACACAGAAGGCGACACTACCAACCATTTATACACTGGATGTTCTACCAAGAAATCCATGTAGAACTGCGCTGTTCCTTTCAGGATGGGATAGTACTCTTTCAGGAACTCTTTATTTCCTGTAAAGAGGTAATGTTGCCAGATATGTTGTGCTAACCAGGCTCCCCCACTAGGCCACATGCCGGCTGCAGCAAAGTCTACAACTCCGCAAATTCGCCATAAATCAGTATTATGATGCGCCATCCATCCCCGACAATCATACATAGTTCGGGCTGTTTCTGCTCCTGTGACAGATAAATCTTTCAACATAGAGAATAGCGGACTATGTGTTTCACTTAAATTAGTGACTTCTGCCGGCCAATAGTTCATTTCTGTATTAATGTTGATGGTGTATTTACTATCCCAAGGTGCATGAGTACTGTTGTTCCATATACCTTGCAGATTAGCCGGTTGTCCACCCGGTTGCGAAGAAGAAATCAGCAGATAACGTCCATAATGGAAAAGTAGAGCTGCCATTGCCATGTCTTCCCCAGTTCCAAAGTTTTCAATTCGTTTGGGAGTCTCCAGTTGGGAAGCTTTGCCTGTCGGTAATGTAAGGCGTACACGGTCAAATTGTTTTTTATAATAAGCGATATGGTTTTTGAGAGCTTTTTCGTAAGGTATTTGCGTCGCTCTTTTCAGATATTCGCTGGTCCGGTGGGATTCATCGGCGCTGACGTCCTGGTAGTTTACGTAGTTGGTTGCTGCCGATATATAAAGGGTGGCTTCTGTTCCTTCATTTATTTGGAGCGTATTTCCTGCCGGGCGGAGAGTGCCATTCGTTTTTACCTGGATTTGACATTCTGCCCGTAGTGCGGCTTTCAAACCTTCCTGCTCTTTCCCTTGACAGGTGACGGTCAGCTTATCATTCTGAACATTCACCTTATGTACTAGAGGGAAGTTATATGCAATAGTAAAGTTCAGTGCGTTTGCTTTACTTGCTTTGATATGCATAATAATGACATTATCAGTAAATGATGCAAAAGTGGTGCGGGTATAAGTGATGTTATCCACTTGATAACGGGTAGTTGTCGTTGCATTCTCCAGATTCAGATCGCGGTAAAAGCCGGATGCGTTTTGGTGTTCCGGAAATTCCAGGTAAAGACTACCTAATGTCAGATAGCTCATTCCGTGTTGCTGGGTTAAGAAGTTGGCGTCAATGAGTCTTTGCGCTTCCTTGTTTCTCCCTTCAAAAATCAGTTTGCGTACAATCGGTAGCACATGTACGGCATTCGGGTTATTATTATTGTATGGAGAACCTGCCCAAAATGTTTCTTCGTTGAGTTGTAATTCTTCGCGTTCGATTCCGCCATATACCATGGCTCCAAGACGGGAGTTACCAATAGGGAGAGCTTCCGACCAATTTTGTGCAGGTTGACTATACCACAGTTTCAGGTCCTGTCCTGAAACAAGGTTGCTTATTAATAGGAATAATACAAAAAAAGTGTTTCTGTTCATATTGTATGGATTTGTAGCAAAGGTAGCTCATTTCCCAATACAAAAGGCAAAATACTGTTTCTGAAATCTACCTTGGAAGTAACTTCTTTCCATATTTATGTTACTAATATATATGGTATATGTTCCACAGGGTAAAATAATAACTGCTGGTTTCTTTTTGATTTATTATCAGCCTTGCCCTCTTGTCATATAGCTTGTTTGCAAGCTGATTAAGTAGGGAGGTATAAGAAGGGAAGCTGGTATAGTTGCGTTGGGATACCGGTATTGTTCTATTAAAGTACCGGTATCATTAATTTCCCACGGCCGTGACAAGATCTTCCCACGGCCGTGGTAGGAACTCTTCACGGCTGTGGGAAGAAGCTACCACAGCCGTGAAGAATTAAGTATACCGGCATCCTGATCGAACAATAGTTATTGAATGATATAAGTATGCCGGTTGTATGACGGATGTTTAATGGAGGCTTTTCTTGAAAAGTAAGTAAAGCTGGATAGGAGATATGGGAGAGCAAAATCATAAAATAATAGGCTGACAATAAAACTTATAAAATGTTATTGTCAGCCTATTGTCAGGGCTTATTGTCAGCATCTAATGGATTGAAAATCATTTATCTAATGAATAGGAATGACGGCTGACAATAAGAACTGCAAAATTTATATGTAAATACAATCAGTGTGTAGTAATTGACTTGTCTCTACATTGATCTTTTTATCTATTATCTCTCTTGCTTTTCGATTCATTCATAAACAGATAAGATTTCTTGTAGCCTCCGTAGTCTACAACCAACTTTTCCAGTACGATGCCCGGATCAAGAGGTTTGAAAATTAGTGTCTGCATGCCGTCTGATGTATTCGGCACATTCAGTTTGACCTTTTTCTCGACGATACGTCTTGCAACTGTCGGATAGTATATGCTATACACATTTTCGGGAAGTTCATTCAAATTCTGATTGAAATTGATAGTCTGTTCCTTCGCCCCTTCGAATCCGATACTGTACTCATGTCCTTTCCGGTCGTGGAAAGCAAGAGTGGATTTCACTATCACGTGAACAGTCACTTTGTCGACTCCTTTAGGCAATTTTATTTTGTAGGAGATAGAAGCTCCGTTGGTTGGTTGGGTATAAGGCATCAGAGCCATGCCGCTAAGGGTTCGTCCCATGTAGGGGATTACTGTCCATTCCGTACTTGGTGCTGCTTTAGTGCTGTAATAGTGTTCGGCTTCCATAGCTACATATCCGTCTTGTCCGGTGAAGACGTATCCGCCGACAGCCTTTTCCGGATGCTCGATTCGATAGGTTTGTGGTAGTGTATCAGCGGGGAAATTATCATTCCATGAGGTATAACCGATATGTTTCTGAATCATCATGTTCTTCCATTTACCGCCGGACATAACATTGTTATAATCGTCACTCAATGCTTTATCCCGTGCAAAAGCCTGTTCCACTTTATCTGCCCATTCGTTAGCTTGCGGATTGTTTTCTTTGTACAATTTATGGTTCATGGCTTGTGCATAATACATCTCATACAGGTTTGCCATGGCTTGAACAGGGAAGAGGATTAATTGCTTGTAGGCATCTTTATATTCCGGTTTCAATGATATGTATTGTCTCAAAGCTTCCGCTTCCAGTTTCAGATATTCATCAGATACTTGTTTCCATTCGCCGGTCTCCAGGTTATAAGTATTCCGGTCGAGCATTTCTCCCGTTACGCGACCGTTATATTTGCTGTACAGGTTTAAGATTCGCATAGCTTCATCCGCTTGATCTTTGCCAAACTGCTGTGCGCAGAAACGACGGGGATGATCCAGCAAGTTAGAGACGTTGAATTGCTTGGGATTCCATGCCATATCCATGAAGAACGTGATCGGATATTCCATTGGTTTCAAATCGCCTACATTCAGTATCCACAACTTTTCTACTCCGTAATCGTATGTGAGTTGAAGTTGCTCCCACATATTTTGTATAGGGGTTACGTTCAGCCATTTGGAGTTTCTCGGAGCACCTACGTAGTCTACATGGTAATACATGCCCCAACCGCCCGGATGCTTACGTTCCTTGGCATTTGGCAGGCGGCATACATTTCCCCAGTTGTCATCACACAATAGCATGATAACGTCATCGGGTACACGCATACCTTTATCATAGTAATCCAGTACTTCTTTGTATAGTGCCCAGACTTGCGGGGTTTCTTTGGCAGGACGTTTAGTCACCTTTTCAATGATTCTGCGTTGGTTCTTTACTATGTCTTCCAGCAGTTTCACGTTGGTGTTTTCGCTCATGGCTGCGTCACCGTCTCCGCGCATACCGATGGTTACGATATCTTCTGTGCCCTGCATCCGTTCGATACCTTCACGGAAAAACTGATCGATCACTTTTTTGTTAGTTGTATAATCCCATGCGCCATATTCTTTGCGCTTGCGTGACCACTCCTGATGGTTGCGTGCCATTGGTTCGTGGTGGGATGTACCGATGATGATTCCCATTTCATCAGCAGTCTTACTATTCTCCGGGTCGTCTGCATAGAAAGCCCAACTCCACATGGCAGGCCAAAGGAAATTACCTTTCAGGCGCAGTATCAGTTCGTAAACTTGTGTATAAAAACGGTGGTCACCGTAGTTTGTGCCGTAGGTTTGTTTTACCCAACCGGTCAGACAGGGCGCTTCATCATTCAGGAAGATACCGCGGTAGGTCACCGCAGGTTCTCCGTCTGTATACTGTCCCGGCTTTACATATACATTCTGTTGCTTTCGGATAGGGACGTCTGCCCACCAATACCAGGGAGATACCCCCATTTGTTCAGACAGTTCATAGATACCATAGATCGTACCGCGTCTGTCGCTGCCGATGATAACCACTGCTTCATCTACTCCTTCACAGGGATTAGTGACAACGTGCAGGATATATTTCTCGTTTTTCCCTTCCAGCTCTTTTTTATCTATTTTGTTTGCAGCTATCAGTTTTTTTACAAAAGGAGTACTATAGGTACCTACAATGACACATCGCTTGGCTTTTGCGCTTGTCAGCGACTCGGGCTTCGTTCCGCATATTTGTAGGATGTCTTGCCTGAGATTGTCGATAGCTATCAATACCCCTTTGTTTTCGGAAGGGTCCACATATACCGGACAAGGAATTCCATTGGAAATGAGTGGGAAATGATTATCTTCTGGTGTGAATACAATGAACTGTTCTGTGGCAAATGCCGTTATACTTACGACAGATATATATAAAAAAAGAAGGATTTTTTTCATGGTTTCAATAGTTGATTGTTTATTAATCTTTAATTCTAACGTGATATCATTTTTTCGCATTTTTTCCGAAACAAGAATCAGCGGGTATGAATAATTGGCAATTGGAAGCTTGATGCCGGAAGCCCTTCCGTATTGTAGATAGACGAAGGAGGATTGTTTTCCCATGCATAACGGATGCTTGTCGGTATACCTATTCCCGTCCATTGGGCTACTACTTTGTTTCCTTCAACATGAGCTTCTACAAACCTATATTTTCCGTCATCGGTGGCAATGGCAATACCTGCCAGAGATTTAGCCTGCTTTAAAGTCCCTGTGCCTTGTATGAAAGAGACTACAATCTTGCCGTCTTCTTTCAGCTCTGCCGTTTCTGCCATAGGGCCTTCTGCCACAATGTTTTTTTTGCCAAAAGCCAGTTTGTTCATTTGGAGTACACAACGGTGTGCCAGGTCTTTTTTGTTGAGCGGATGGATGTCATTACTTTCGCCCAAATCGATGGCGGTGGCAAGTCCTGTGTTTTTCAGGTAGAGGCTTGCTTTACGTTGTGCCTCACGTACTTGTGCGTTGCCGCTTTCCATAGGTGTTTTACTTCTTTGCTGAAAGTTAGCAAGTTGCACAATGACAAATGGCAATGTTGGGTTTTCCCATTGTGTACGCCAGTCATTGACAAGATCAATCAGGAGACTTTCATACAATTTGCTGCTTTCGGGTGCTGTGTCCGATTCTCCCTGGTACCAGATAACACCTCGTATCCCGTAATTGCGTAACGGATGAATCATACTATTGTATAGTCCGATAGGTTCGTTCTGGAATCCGATGGTGGAAGGTATGCGTTTCATCGTACATCCAGTTTTATGTCTCCATGTGGAAGTTAACGGAATTGTCTGACCGGCAATTTCAAGTTGATAGGATTTCCCTTTCACAAATTCCGGACGTCCCGCCTCGCTGACAAGCCGGATGGTAATTTCATTCTCGCCAGCACGGAGAATGCCTGTCGGAATTTGATAAATACGTGGAGGATACTGATAGCCCGTTCTCCCTATACAGACGCCATTTATATAGGTGGCATCCGAATCTTTCAATGTTCCTACGCGCAAAGTCGCTTTTTGTCCGGCCAGTGCAGCTGGGATATTGATTTGCTGGCGGAAGTAATGTACGCCATTGGCAGGTTGGTTCCAACTGCCGTTCCAGTCGGAGTTGAATACATCCACCTTTTCCCAATCTGAAGCATCGAACTTGTCTTTTGTCCATTCTTCTTTGTTTCCGATATCTTGGGCCGATTGTTGCTGATGCCATCGGGCGACTTGTGCTTGCTGGGCTTTTTTTACAGAGTCCGGATAGTTCGGGTTGATGTATAGTGCCGATTGGAGCTTCTCTTTGAACTGAGGATGCTTCTCAACGGATTGGCGTGTAGACCATGATGTTATCTTTGTTCCACCCCAACTGCTGTTGATAATGCCGATCGGCACTCCTTTCTCTGCTTGCATATCTTTAGCAAAGAAATAACACAATGCTGCAAATTCCATTACATTCTCATGGGTGAATGTTTTCCACTCATTTTTGCTGTCAGGTTGAGGTTTGATAAAGTTATATGCATACTGGGTTTTGGTGTATCGGATGAGGTTGTTTTCGTATGACATTATCTCATCCTTATATTTGTCCATAACACGTTTTACGGTAAGTTCCATATTGGATTGTCCACTGCAAAGGTATACGTCACCGATGTATACATCTTGTATGACGATTTCGTTTATCTTCAATTGATAGGGACCGCCTGCTTTATGCTTGGGCAGGTTGATACTCCACTCTCCTGTTTTGGAAGCACGTGTTTTGTATTGTTTTCCATTGATATAAATGACAACCGTTTCTTTAGGTTCGGCCCATCCCCATATCGGAATGAGAACTTCGCGTTGTAAAACCATGCGATCGGAGAAAATTCCGGGGAGTGTGATTTTCGCCTGTATCGTTATTGTATAAAATAGCAGACTTAGAATGATGCAAATGTTCTTTTTCATGAATATCATATTTTAATTAGGATATGTTGCAAAGATATTCTGTATTATTGAGAATGACCTTTCTGTCTGTTACAAATGCTTATACTGTTGATACCGCAACATGTTTTTTTATTTTTAAATGATCAATTTTGTATTTTCTAGTATGTTTATTCAAATAGGCAGAACTTTTCCTGGTTTTGTGCAAGGTTCCTAGGCAAAGATAGGATAAAAGACTGCTGATTTATAATAAAACACTAGCCTTTTATCCCATTCTCCTATACCCTTTTTCGATTTGGTTGATCGATAAAATTATGTTACTTTTTAGCCACTAAAGTGATGTTATTAATATCTATTTTCTTACCTTTCCCAATATAGATATTAACTTTGGTAATGGAACTGGGGTCTATGCTGATTTTTCCGATCGTTTGATCCTTAAAGGAATTGAATTCAACTTTTTTCTTACCTGTTGTATAAAATGCCATAGAAGCTTTTGCGATGTCTCCATCTTCCTGGGTATATTCTACTTTTAATGCAACAGTAGAATTTGTGGTATTTTCCTCTAATATTTTGAAGTTGGATAGATCAAAGTTAATACCAATGTAATTGGTGTAATCATTCTTTGGAAATTCTAAAGTCCCGTAACCGGTAGAAGTTACGGTTTGTCCTTCAACTGTCACGCTACTGTTGGGCCTGCATTGACCAAGCTCAATGGTTTTGTTTTCTTGCGCGTGGATACTAAATACTCCTAAACATGCAACTAATGTTGCTACTAAATACTTTCTCATGCTATTCTTTTTAAAGGTTAATATTTGATTATTTTTCTGTGAGCAAAGTTAGGATATGTTTTCGAAAGGGGCGAAGATCTGTGTTTCAATAGCTTTTATATATGTTTCATTCTTCTTTTAGTATGCGGGGAGCAAAATTAAAAGTCAAATGAAACAAATTTAATAGTCTGTTTTTGGAAAAAAGACTTTCTTTGCATAGAAAAATACTATTTGCTATGAAAAGACTGTTACTGATGATAATTGTATTTTTGGGGGGGATTATGCAAATGGTCGCCGAAAATACATTATTCTATGATTCCAGACAATTAACTTGTGACCTTATAACTTCCATTTGCCAAGATAAAGATGGATTTATCTGGATTGGGACAGATTATGGCCTTAATAAATTTAATGGCATACAGTTTACTCATTATTATAATAGTCCGAAAGATAGCACTTCTTTGGCGGACAATTCCATAAAGACCCTGATGCTCGATAATGAAGGAACTTTGTGGGTAGGGGGAGTCGGTGGTTTACAATATTATGTCCCGGAGGAAAATGCTTTTCGGACGATAGCGTTCGAAGGAAGTTCTTTTTTGCATATCAAGTGCATTGTTCAGTTACGTTCGGGGGAGATATGGGCAGGCTCTTCGGGAAGAGGACTCTTTCGCATCCGGAAGGATACGGGAAGAGGAATTCAGGTTACGGGGATTGCCGGAATATCCGAATATGCTCATTATGGTACGATTTATGAAGATCAACATGGAATAATCTGGATTGGTACAGACGGTGTTGGCTTACTTAGATATGATCCCTCTTTACAGGCGAGTAAGCTTTTTAATAATAAAGTGTTAGATGGTGGTTCTTCTATTTCCGGAATGGCTGAAGACCAGTCGGGAAATCTTATTATTGCCACAAGTACTACTGCTTATTATTATGATAAAAAGAATGAGAGTTTTATAAAAATAGAGCATGAAGAGTCTTGGTTGCCTATGCGTTCCGTACTTGTTAGCCAAAGAGGGACACGTTATGTCGCAACTTTAGGTAAAGGATTGAAAGTCATTCAACCGGATTTGAAGAAACTTCACTCTGAAGTGGTTGCTCTTCCTCAAGGGGATATTAATAATGCTAAGGTAAGAGCACTTTATGAAGATCGGAACCAGAACTTATGGATAGGGTGTTATCATAAAGGATTGGTTATGGTATCCAAAGAACCTACTCCTTTTCATTTCTGGAGTATTCCTCATCGTGAATATCCGGGAGCCGGTATGGTTACTGCTTTACATAAAGATGATGATGGGCATATAGTGAGCGGAGTGGAATACGAGGGCGTGTTTAAAATCACCCCGGAAGGAAATGTTGTAGAACATTTGTTTGCGGGAACAACTGTTTCTTCTATATATAAAGATTATAGCGGTAATTTATGGTTCGGAGGGTTTTATTCAGGATTTTATATGCAAGATTCTGGGGGAAAGATCTATCCCATGTTGCCGGAAATCAGATCAAGAGATGTGAAGAATATTACCGGTGATAAGAAAGGAAACTTATATCTTTCTTTATTCGGTTTTGGATTTATACGTTATCATGTTTCAAGTCAAACTGTTACAGAATATAAAAGTAGTAATGGAGGGTTGAGAAACGATTGGATTAATGTGTTACTCATTGATTCTAAGGAGCGATTGTGGGTAGGGCATTACAATGGAGTAGACTATTTGGATCCTGTAATGGGGAAATTTGTTCCTGTACTGAATTTAAATCAAGAACTGGGTACTTTTACAGCCTATTCATTATTGGAAGATGTGCGTGGAAATATCTGGATCGGAACCAATAAGGGACTTATGTGTTACCATCCTGAAACAATAGAGCTTAGTTATTATAACGAAGAAAACGGACTTTCTAATAATTTTGTATATGGATTGGTAGAAGATAAACATGGGAATATTTGGTGTAGTACATTGAAAGGAATCAATCAGATTAAAGTCACTGAGGATAAAATAGCTTCTTTTTATTCAGAACGTGGGGCGGTGGATAATGAATATACTATTGGTGCCAGTTATCAGTCAGCAGATGGAGTAATAAATTTCGGAGGAGTAAAGGGAATCACAACTTTCCATCCGGATAGTATTGTTGCAACAAAAGAGCAGATAACTGTAGTTCTTTCCAATCTTTATTTGGGTGGTGAAGTGGTGACTGCTAAAAGTAGATCCGGTGGAAAGCCTATATTGGATACTTTGATAACGCATGCTGATAATTTTTTTCTGGCTTATGAAGACAACACCTTCACGCTTGAGTTTTCTACGTTGAATTACCGTAATCCGGGAAATATTTTTTATGAATATCGTATCAAGGAGTATGAAAAGAATTGGAACTCGACTCAATTGGGAGTCAATCAAATTACGTACAATCATTTGAATCCGGGCAGATATACATTTGAAATACGTGCCTGTGAAAACGGAGAGTACACTCAAGTAAAAGTAATCCGGATGGATATTGCGGCGCCTTGGTGGCGCTCATCTTTAGCGTATGTTTGCTACATGTTGGTATTGTTTGTTGTTGCATACCTGATTTATCTGACAGTCCGTCGCCAGCACCAAAAAGAAATGAATGAAGAGAAAATCAAACTTTTTATTAACCTTTCGCATGAGATTCGTTCCCCGATGACTTTAATAATGAGTCCGTTGGGGAGCTTGTTGAAAAGAAATTACGATGCTGATACGATGAAGATGTTGCGTTTGATGCAAAAAAATGTCGACCGTATTATAAATTTGTTGAATCAGTTGCTGGATATGCGTAAAATAGAGAAAGGGCAGTTGCATATTCATTGCGCCGAAATTGACATGGTAAAATATATCAAAGAATTAATTTCTCTGTTTACCTATCAGGCACAGAAAAGGAATATAGATTTGCATTTTGACTATGAACAGGATGAACTTCCTGCATGGATTGACCCTGACAATTTTGATAAAGTATTGGTGAATCTTTTATCAAATGCCTTTAAATATACGCCGGATGGGGGAGAAATAAAGATCTGCCTGCGTGAGAAAGTGGATGAACTTACTGCCGGAGATTTGCAGCATTCCATTCAAATAGAAGTGGTTGACAGCGGTTCCGGTATTGATGCCAATAAGCTGGAAAAGATATTCGAACGTTTCTATCAGGTGCCTTCCAATGGTTCTAACGGGAGCATCGGTTTTGGTATCGGGCTTAATCTGTGCCGGATGATAGTCAGCCTGCATCATGGTACTATAAGTGCTTGTAACCGGCAAGATACACAAGGTAGCTGTTTTATGATTCATATTCCTTACGGGAAAGACCATTTGAGGAAATCCGAGTTGGTGGATGTAGAGAACAAAGTTAGCTCAAGAAATCTTTCTATTCTTGAACTTTCTCACGAAAGTGGAGAAGAGGTAGTTAAGTCGAGGTATCATAAGACAAATTATAAGATTGTGGTAGTGGATGATGATGATGAAATTCGCAATTTTCTGGAGACTGAATTAGGTTTGCAATATAAAGTCTATGTTTCACGTAACGGAAAAGAAGGTTTACAGACTATTTTGAAATGGCAGCCGGATATAATAATTTCTGACGTGATGATGCCTGAAATGGATGGTATTTCACTTTTGAAAACAATCCGTAACAATCCGAACGTGAGTCATATTCCTTTTATCTTGCTGACTTCGAAGGCGGAATATAAGGATCGTATTGATGGGTTGAGCAAGGGGGCGGATGTATATTTGGGCAAACCGTTTGTTGTTGAAGAATTAAAAGTACATATCAAGAATTTGATAGAGACAAGGTTATTGCTGAAAGGAAAATTCTCAGGTGCCAGGGATCAAGAGGGAAAGATTCAAATGGCGGAAAACAAGTCTGGAGACGAACGGCTGATGGAACGTGTCATGAATGTTATGAATAAGTTTTTGGACGATCCTGAATTTAATGTGGAGACGTTTGCCCGGGAAGTTGGATTGAGTCGTGTACAATTGCATCGTAAGATGAAAGAAATAGCAGGAGTCTCTACGGCTGTATTCATACGCAATCTGCGGATGAAAAAGGCTGCTACTTTGCTCCAGGAAGGAAAACTGAATATATCGGAGATAGCTGATGCGGTAGGGTTTGATAATCAGGCGAACTTTTCTACAGTCTTTAAGAAATTCTATGGGATGTCTCCTACCGAATATACCGCATCAGTTAGAAATAAAGACGAATGAAACCTGTTTAAAAAGCAACATACATATAAAGAAATAAATGTAACATTTTATAAAGTGTTTTGAAATACAAGGTTGTAACTTTATGGTAATTAGTAACCATTCTATTTTCCGCCTTGACATAAGTTGTTAGCCGCCATATCTTTGCGCCGTAACCTTTAACAAAAATGA